>Ga0302155_10000081_pt1 | contig 78377 bp, 66 predicted proteins | sample I_Bog_N3_1_FD_193508 | JGI IMG/M metagenome (GOLD analysis project Ga0302155, IMG submission 193508) | Peat permafrost microbial communities from Stordalen Mire near Abisko, Sweden - I_Bog_N3_1 | ecosystem: Environmental > Terrestrial > Soil > Wetlands > Peat | place: Sweden: Abisko, Stordalen... | reverse complement strand
GACGATTACGCTCGATAGCCACTGGCCCTTTGTTGTAGTAGGTAATCAGCACCGCGTCCTGCCTTGCCTGGCTTTGCCTGTTCCAGTATTGCGGATCCGCGTGGCGCGCCATGTAGCGCAGGGCTTCGGCCAGCATCAACCCGGCGATCGCCGGCGCGGCGAGGTTGCCCGAACTCATCAGATCGTTCACCAGCGCGGGATAATCGCTGGCGTAGCGCCGCAGTCCCAGCGGATCCCGCTCCGGTGGCGTGTTTTGCGCGTAGTCGCTCACCAGGCGGATGGCCGTGCCGATCTGTATGTTATACGGACCGACATCGTTGAGCGTGACGTTGCTGAATTTGTCGAGTGCGCTGTGGTTGTCGAGTGTGCCGTCGCGCCGGGCGCGTTGGTAAAATTGACGCAACGACTCGTGATCGAGATCGCGGAAACGCACCCAGGCATCGCCCAACGCGTTTTTACGGGGCGCGCTGCGATAGGCGTGGTTTTCCTCGACCAGCGCGCCGAAGATCGCTTCCGGGCGCAGCCCGAGTTCGGCGGCCACCTGCGCGATTCTCGGTTTCAGGGCCTCGACCTCGTTCATCGCGCCACGATCGTAGATGGTTGTCTGGGTTTCAGCGTAAGCCATGACATGCTCCTTGCGTTAAAACAGCGGTTTCAGGTTATAGCCGGCCGACAGCGCGAGGTACCAGCCATCGCCCAGCGACCGGTAGCCACAAGCGTCGGAGTAGTAGTGTTCCCGCTCCAGCTCCGGCACCAGGGTGTCCAGCGAGGCGCGCGGGTATCGGCACAGTCGCCGCATGACCTCGTCGCGTTCTGCGGGAAATTCTTTGGGATTCAGGCCCAGCGTTTGCGCCGGTAATAAGGGCGGCACGTAATACAACTGTTTTTCCCAGCTGCTGATGCCGGTATTGGTGCTGCGCCACCAGTTTTGCGCCTCGACAAGCAAGGCATAGCGTTGAACCTCGCAAGCGGAAGCACAATAGGTGCGCTGGCTTTGCGGATAGATGGTGTTTTTAATGTCTCCGAACGTAAAAATTGCTACGCCAAGCCGCTTAGCCAACGCCTCACAGGTTTTATCCTCGGGTCCGGGCTCACACTGACCGCTTGCATACAAATATGCCAGTCGCTCAAATGTCGGCCGGTTTTTCTCGAAGAACGCCCGCAGCGCGGCATCGCTTGGCGGGCCGGTGAAGTAACGGATAAACCAGTCGCTATCGCGGGCGAGCCGTTGCGCGGTCGCGCGGCTGAACCCGGTGTCCGTCAGGCTTGCGCCCACGCGCCACAGGTATTCGATGATCGGCACCTGGTAGAGGAGGAAGAGCGCGGCGGCGGCAATCGCGCAACGCCGGCTCCATTTTTTGGCGCGCGGCACGCTTGGGAGAGGGGGCTTCGGGTTGGACATGATCCGCATCCGGCATTGCAATGAGAGCTTAGGCTGGCGCCTGACGCGCGGTGTTCTGCGCTGCGGGCGGTTTGAGAAATGCCTGCCAAGCAATACCGACAGGTCAGAACCGGAGCTTCTCCGGTTTCCCGAGCGCTGGCGCCGCGCCAGGCGTCAAAACCACGGTTCCCGGTGATCCCCGGCCGCCAGGGCGGGGTAGCCGTCATCGGCGATTGATCAATTCCTTGGGGCGGGATGGCTGGAGCCGCGCCCCTCCTTTATACTGGCTCGTGGATGGTTCGCGACGTGAAGCAACAAGGAATCGCGCATGAGAGTGCTGCTGGTTGAAGATGACCGAATGATCGGTGAAGTGATCGAACAATCGCTGCGCGATGCCAGCTACGCGGTCGATTGGGTGCTCGATGGGCAGGCCGCGCTCAATGCGGTGTTGACGCAAAGCTATGATGTGCTGCTGCTGGACTTGGGTTTGCCGAAAAAAGACGGTTTCGAAGTGTTGCAAACCTTGCGCGCCAACCGTCAGAGCGTGCCGGTTTTGCTGGTCAGCGCGCGCGATGCCTTGGCTGATCGGGTGCGCGGGCTGGATGCCGGCGCCGACGACTATTTGATCAAACCGTTCGATATGGCCGAGCTCTTGGCGCGGATGCGCGCGGTGGCGCGGCGCAATGCCGGCGAGGGCGCGCAGGTGCTGAGTAACGGTTGTTTATCGCTGGACCCGGCGACTCGGGAAGCCAGCCTGGCGGACGTGACGCATCGGCTTTCCGGGCGCGAGTATTCGTTATTGCACGCGCTGATGATCCGGCCCGGAGCCATTCTGTCGCGCGCCGAGCTGGAGGAACGGATTTACGGCTGGAACGAAGAAGTCGAAAGTAACGCCGTGGAGTTTCTTATTCATGCGCTGCGCAAAAAACTCGGTAGCGCGACAATCAAAAACGTCAGAGGTGTCGGATGGATGGTCGACAAGGCAAGGTAACGCCGTCCTTGCAGTTCCGGCTGTCGCTCTGGCTGTCCTTGCTGATTCTTGGGGTCGCCTTCTGCGCCGGCGTATTTTCGCTGGTTTCGGCGTTCGACGAGGCCAATGATCTGCAAGACGATCAGCTGAAACAAGTCGCGGCCTTGATCCGGCATTACCACATCCCCGCGATGCGTGCGCCAACCCAGGAAAATGTTCCGGGTACCGATCCCGAGTCACAAGTCGTGATTCAGGTTTTTCCCGCTCGGGGCGCAACCGGGGCGGATGCCAGAGGGCGGGCCGGATCATTTCCCACCAATTTGCCTGACGGCATGCAAACCGTATTGGCCGACCACAAATCCTGGCGGGTTTATGTCAGCGATTTCGGGCATGGCGAGCGCATTGCGGTTGGACAGCAAACCGATCTGCGCGACGAAATTGCGCGCGATAGCGCGCTGCGCACCATGATGCCGTTTGCGCTATTAATTCCCTTGCTATTGCTGTTGGTCGGAAGTCTCGTGCGGCAAATGCTCAAGCCAATGAAGAATCTGGCCCTTGAGGTCAATCGTCGTTCTGAGCAAGACATGCGTCCGCTCGAAGACCAGCATCTGCCGGCAGAGGTTTTTCCCTTGGTGCAGGCGATCAACCGCCTGCTGGCGCGCGTGACGCAATCGATGGCGTTGCAACGGCGCTTCGTCGCGGACGCGGCCCATGAACTGCGCTCGCCGTTGACCGCCTTGTCCTTGCAGTCAGAGCGGTTGGCCGCCGCCGAGATGTCGCCATCGGCGCACGAACGTCTTGCCAGCTTACGTCTGGGGCTGCAGCGCGCGCGCGCGCTTCTAGAGCAGCTATTAACGCTTGCGCGGGTACAGGAAACCCGTGTTGAACTCGTCGTTGAGCACACATCCATCCGTCAGGGATTTATTCAGGTGTTGGAAAGTCTGATGCCGCTGGCGCAAGCCAAGAATATTGATCTCGGTGTTGTGGGCAGCGCGGATTACATGGTGGATGTATCTGATGTTGCCTTGGCGGTCATGATTAAAAACTTGGTGGAAAACGCCATTCGTTACACCCCAGCCGGAGGGCGCGTCGATCTGTCGGTGGAGCAAACCACCACCCATGTCGCGGTCCGTGTCGTCGATACCGGGCCGGGCATTCCTCTGGAGCTGCGCCAGCGTGTCTTCGATCCGTTTTACCGTATGTTGGGTAGCGATGAAAGCGGATCGGGACTCGGGCTCTCGATTGTCAAGACAATTGCCGACCGGCTCAATGCCAGCATCGAATTGGCGCCGGGCGGCAGCGATCCGTCCCATCCAGGTTTGCGCGCTACGATTCGCTTTCCTCGCGGTGCTTAGCGCGATGCCGCGCCGTGTGTCAGGTGGTGAAAATCCCCATAATACCGGAGTACAGACCCAAGCCGACGGTGAGCGCGATGAGCACCGCCACGGCGTAGGCATAAGCACCTTGCAGGCGATAGGGCTCGGGCAGGCGACGGGCCAGTAAATACAGAAAGCCGAGCACAATCGGCAGTAGCAGGGCGTTCATCACCTGTACCCCGACGCCGAGCGCCACCATATTGATGCCGCCGCCAACAATCACCGCGGCGGCCACCAGTACCAGGGTGTAAATGGAGTAAAACCATGGAGCTTGGCGCGGGGTATGTTCCAGCGTGTGGCGGTAGCCCATGATTTCACCGAGCGCGCGCGCCGCGGTCAAGGTCACCACAATGGCGGCAACCATCGCCGCGCCGACCATACCCATTCCGAACAATAACTTGCCAACCTGGCTGCCTAGAAAGGGGGTCAGCGCGCCGGCGATTTCCTGTATGGTGTCCAGCGGCGCATTGCTGCCGGTGCGTCCCAGCGTTGCCGCCGTCACCACCAGTACCGCGGCCATAATCACTTGGGTCAGCACCGCGCCAATCGCGGTATCCCAGCGCGCGGCGCGCAAGTCGCAGAAGCCCAGTTTCTTCTCCACCACCGCCGACTGTTGATAAAACACCATCCAGGGCATGATCACCGCGCCGATATTGGCGGCAACCATATAGAGGTAGCCCGAATTATGGAGTGGCATGTGGCTTAAGCCGGCGACCATGGCCGATACGTCAGGATGAGCGTAATAGGCCACCAGCACGAACACCAATTCAAAGGCGCCAAGCAAAATAGCGATGCGCTCCACGGATACATACGAACCGGTATAAACCATGACGGACAGGCCGACGACCACGAACATCAGGGTGGCCCAGGAGGGAATGCCATACATCAGGCCCACGCCAGCCAAGCCGCTCATTTCAGTCATCAGCGCGCCGATGCAGGCCACCAGCAGTGTTCCCACCGATACCCAGGCCCAGGCGCGGCCGAAATGGTGCTTGATCAGATCGCCATGTCCCTTGCCGGTGACCACCCCAAGGCGCACCGTCAGCTCTTGCACGATGAACAAAATCGGAATCAACAACCCTTGCATCAGCAACAATTTATAGCCCCATTGCGAGCCACTTTGCGCCGCGGTGATCACGCTGCCGGCATCGGTATCCGCCAGCATCACCACCAGTCCGGGGCCGGCAACCGCCAAAAAGCGTAGCCAACCAGTAGCGGGCAGCCGTAATGGCGAGGAGTTGCTTTCGCTCATCGGTTATTCCTGGGGTAGTTTGTAATAGGTGAGAATACTATGCCATTAATGATAATGATTCGCAATGCGGATTGCTTGATCTAGCTCAAGCGCACGCTGCATGAATTCCCCGCCGTCATCTTCACGCGCACCCCCGTCGTCATCTTCACGCGTAGCGTGGAGATCCAGGCCTTTTGCTGGCAATGCCGCAAGTTCTCGGATCCCCGCCGCGACGCGGCGAGGATGACGACGGGAGGGGGCGATAGGAGGGCGACGGTCGGCGGCGGCCGGCACCCTCCATTGACGATCTGCTTCACGTTAACCTACGAATATTCCTCAGGCATCCAGCGAGTGTTGAATTTCAAACTGGTCGTAACCTTTGATTTTGTAGATCAAAATCGAACCGAGCCAACTGAAGGCGAAAATGGTGATGATGATATAACCCAAGGTGCCAAAGTGACCGTTTAATGCACCGATGGCGTCCCAGAACCCGCCGCCAAGGTTGAATTTGCTCTGAAACAGGCCCAAGGCCTCAATCCCACCGACCAGTAGCGCCACCAGCACCGAGACCATGGTAATACTCAGGTTGTAATAAATTTTGCGGATCGGTTTCATATAGGCCCAGCCATAGGCGCCAAGCATCATATGGCCATCCAGGGTATCGACCAGTGACATGCCGGCGCTGAACAGAATCGGGAACACCATAATCGACCATGGCGACAGGCCATGCGCGGCTTGGGTGGCCGAAATGCCCAATAGTCCGACTTCGGTGGCGGTATCGAAACCCAGTCCGAACAGGATGCCCAGCGGATACATATGCCAGCTGCGGGTAATCATGCGGAACATCGGGCGAAAGATCCGCGCCAGAAATCCGCGATCCGCCAGCAGCAGATCAAAATCGTCATCGTGGTAGGCGCCACCGTTTTTCACCTTGCGCCAGGTTCTATAGATGGCCTTGAGGATGAACAGGTTCATCAGGGCGATAGCAAACAGAAACAGGGCCGATACCGAGGTGCTGACCATGCCTCCGATGCCGTGGTACTGGCTGGAATGTGAATTCATAAGCTGCGCGGCCAGCGCGACACCCATCGAGGTGAGCACCACAATCGTCGAGTGGCCGAGCGAAAAGAAAAATCCTACCGCTACCGGACGTTTTTTCTCCTGCATCAATTTGCGGGTGACATTGTCGATCGCCGCGATATGGTCGGCGTCGACCGCGTGGCGCAAGCCGAAGCTATAGGCAAGCAGGGCGGTGCCAAGTAAAACGGGATGATCGTGAAACGCGGCGATGGCCCACAGCCAGGTCAGTATATTGAAGGCGATCAGAACGCTATAGATGCCCAGCAGTCTGGTGCGGACTTCACTATTTGAATCGTTGAAAATCTTAGTTAAATGAGAAAACATTAAACACTCCTTGGCCTTGCGCGCCCACTCGTCGGGCGCGCCATCTGCGCACTCGCCTGAGTGATGCCACACAACAGAATCCTTCTCCCTCCCCAGAGATGGATACTCAATTGATTCGGGCCGGTCTTCTGGCTTGCCTTCGTCCTTGTTTACCGCCTTCCCATGTTGCAACACAGTGGCATGAGGTAAATTTGTCAGGCATACAGCAGCGGGGGCTGCGCCGGACTGACTGAGTGATCAGTGTCACCGGTTTCCCGTTTCACCCGGTCCACGGACGTGGAACCAGGCACCCGAATCGCGATCAGGAGCCAATCAATTTTGCAAACTGCATAAATTGATCAGAACCTGATTCGATTTTGTCTGGTTTACGACCGTGGGGCAAGCGCTGCGGCTTGTGACTGGCGCGCGGTGTGTGTCATGCTTTTGGCATGTTTCCAAGAGGGCTGAGTTAGCATGAGTACGATTCAACAATTATTTATTGGAGCGATTCAGCCGTTGCCGCCGGACGGTCAACCCAGCGGGATTTTCAAAGCGCGTGTGAGTGGACCGGTTTATCTCGATTTTGAGGGGTTGGCGGGCGATGCTCAGGCCGACCGTCGATACCATGGGGGTCGGGAAAAGGCGCTGCATCAATATGCGGCGCAGAACTACCCGCGTCTGGCCACGATGCTGGACGCGCCATCGCTTGCGCTGCAGCCCGGTTGTCTGGGTGAGAATGTGTCCAGTGACGCCTGGGATGAGCAATCTGTGTGCATCGGGGACGTGTTTGCCATGGGGGGCGCGCGGGTACAAGTGTCGCAACCGCGTTCTCCCTGCTGGAAAATTAACCGTCGCCTTGGGGTCGAGGGCGCGTCAAAAGCCATCTCTCAGGCGCGCATCACTGGGTGGTATTACCGGGTGCTGGCTTGCGGCATGCTGACCGAGGGCGCGCCGATCGAGTTGTTGCAACGCGCGCCGCGTCCCGTATCGATCGACCACTTTCTGCTTTTGGTGAATACGCATCGCCCCGCGCTGGATGATTTTGTCTGTTTGCTGGACATGCCCGGTTTGGCGGCGGACTGGCAGTGTCGGATCAATCAACGATTTGAGTGGCTGCGCGGGCTTTAGTCTGGCTGGCGTATATAGACCTCTTGGCAGACCTGGCGCAAGGCGGTGGTAAACAGTTGTTCCGATACGCGCGGCTCGCCATCGGTACGACTGAACAGGGCGATCGGTGGCAGTGTCCAGTTGAACGAGTAAGGCACAATCGCTACCCCCGAGATGCGCACCAATTCTTCGGCGATGTCGGCCGGCACAATCGACACGGTGCGTTCGCTCGTGACAATCAGCTCGCTGAGCAGCTTGGTCGAATAGCTTTCAACCACCGGCGTGGGCGGGGTGACCCCGGCGGCGAGAAAAATCTCAGTTACCTGCTCGCGGATCGGGGTGTGCTGCGCGCCTAAAATCCAATCCAGTTGTACCAGTTGGTTCCAGTTGAGGCGGGAGCGCGCCAGCAGCGCCGCCAGGCGGCGGCTGGCAATCAAGCGTGGCTGTTGACGATATAGCACTTCAAACCGCAGTTGGGTCAAATCCAGGGTCGCGGACACGCGGCCAATCACCAGATCCAGACTATGGTCGCGCAGGCGCGGCAATAACTGATCGCTGGTGCCCTCATGTACCGATACCGTCAGGCGACCGGCGCCGTCAATCAAGGTGCGCTGTAGCGCCGCCGACAGCAGCTTGCCGGAAATAAAGGGAATCGCGCCAATCTGCAAGTGCGCGGCATGTCCGGCGGCGACCGCCCGCATATCGCGCACCAGATGATCGAGGTCGTGAATCATCGCGCGCGCGCGCTCCAGTACCACCAGCCCGAGCGCGGTGGGCGCCATGCCGCGCGCCGAGCGCTCAAACAATGGCGCGCCAAACATACTTTCCAACTCCGCCAAGGCATTGGTGATGGCCGGCTGGCTGCTGGACATGTGTTGCGCGACGCGCGTCAGCGATCCATGTTGCTGGATCTGCAGTAGCAGCTGTAAGTGCCGCATCTTGAGGCGCGCGCTCAGCCTGCGTACCACCTCGTCCGATTCAAAATCCATCATTGGCTTTTTAGCTATCACGTAAATGTTATGGACATATAGTAATTCAAAATACTTAGGTTATGTCAGAGGGCTAGAATGGAAAACAGAATGGCGCTCGGACCCGCGCCAGGGACTCAGAATTCAGAATCATAGCCGTTGGGCCCGCACCCAGCGCTCGGAGAAAGCTTTGGACATGAAAACTTCAGATCGACAAGCCGCTTTGGACTACCACGAGTTTCCGACGCCGGGAAAAATCGCGGTGATGGCGAGTAAACCCCTGGTGACACAAAGTGATTTGGCTCTGGCGTATACCCCCGGTGTGGCGGCGGCGTGCGAAGAAATTGCCGCAGACCCACTGAACGCATTTCGCTATACCAGCCGAGGCAACTTGGTCGGGGTGATCACCAATGGCACCGCGGTGCTGGGGCTGGGGAACATCGGGGCGCTGTCCTCCAAACCGGTGATGGAAGGCAAGGCGGTATTGTTCAAGAAATTTGCCGGCATCAATGTATTCGATATTGAAATCAACGAGACCGACCCGGATAAGCTGGTTGAGATTATTGCCGGTCTGGAACCGACGTTCGGCGGGATCAATCTGGAAGATATCAAGGCGCCGGAATGTTTCATCGTGGAGCGAAAATTACGTGAACGGATGAAAATTCCGGTGTTTCACGATGACCAGCACGGCACCGCGATCACGGTTTCGGCGGCGTTTATTAATGCCCTGAAAGTAGTCGGCAAGGAGATTACCCAAGTTAAGGTGGTGTCGTCCGGCGCTGGCGCCGCCGCCCTGGCCTGCCTTGACCTGATGGTGGATCTGGGGTTGCCGCTGGAAAATGTCTGGGTGACCGATATCGAAGGCGTGGTCTATAAAGGTCGCACCACGCTGATGGATCCGGATAAGGCGCGTTTCGCGCAAGAGACCGACGCGCGCAAGTTGGCCGAGGTGATTACCGGGGCCGATGTGTTTCTCGGCTTGTCGGCGGGCGGGGTGCTTAAGTCGGAGATGGTCGCCAGCATGGCTGCGCGACCAGTGATCTTGGCGCTGGCCAACCCGACACCGGAAATTTTGCCGGAAGTAGCGCACGCGGTGCGCGACGACGTGGTGATGGCGACCGGGCGCTCGGACTTTCCGAACCAGGTCAATAATGTGCTGTGTTTTCCCTATATTTTCCGTGGCGCGCTGGATGTCGGCGCCACCACGATTACGCGCGAAATGGAAAAAGCCGCGGTGTATGCGATTGCCGGCCTAGCCGAAGAAGAGCAGAACGACGTTGTCGCGGCGGCCTATGGCGCCTATGACCAGTCGTTTGGTCCGCAGTATCTCATTCCCAAACCTTTTGATCCGCGCCTGATTGTGCGCATTGCCCCGGCGGTGGCCAAGGCGGCGATGGATAGCGGCGTGGCGACGCGTCCGATCGCGGACTTGGATGCCTACGCCGAGCAGTTGCAACAGTTCGTCTATCACTCTGGCGCCTTTATGAAGCCGCTGTTCGCCGCGGCCAAGCAGCGGGTACGCGACGGAGGAAAGAGCCGTATCGTGTTTACCGAAGGTGAAGATGAGCGGGTGCTGCGCGCGGCGCAGGTGATCGTGGACGAGAAACTGGCGCGTCCGATTTTGGTCGGTCGTCCCGAGGTGTTGCTGGCGCGGATTGAAAAATTTGGCCTGCGTCTGCGCCTGGGCGAGGACATCGAGGTGACAAACCCCGAGTACGACGAGCGCTTCCACCAATACTGGACCACGTACTGGGAACTGATGTGCCGCGACGGCATCAGCAAGGAAATGGCGCGGGTGGAAATGCGCCGTCGTTTAACGCTGATTGGCGCGATGATGGTGCGTCTGGGCGACGCCGATGGCATGGTGTGCGGTACGGTGGGTGGATATCACGACCATTTGCGCTTCATTGACCAAGTGATTGGCAAAAAACCCGGCGCCCAAGTCTATGCCGCGATGAATATTCTGCTGCTGGAGGGGCGTACCGTGGCGTTGGTCGATACCCACGTCAATGATGACCCGAGCGCGGAGCAAATTGCGGAATTTACGATCGCGGCGGCCGAAGAAATGGCGCGGCTGAACTTGGTTCCCAAGGCCGCCTTACTGTCGCGTTCGAATTTCGGTTCTGGTAGTTCAGTCTCGGGCACCAAGATGCGCCGCGCGCTGGCGCTCGTGAACCAACTGGCGCCAGGCTTGGAAATCGATGGTGAAATGCATGGCGACTGCGCCTTGGACGCGGTGCTGCGTACTCGCATTTTGCCGACCTCGCCACTCAAGGGCGCGGCCAACTTGCTGGTCTGCCCCAATGTTGACGCCGGCAATATCGCTTATAACTTGCTAAAAACCGCGGCCGGTTGCAACGTGGCGGTCGGGCCGTTCTTGCTGGGCGTGAATGCGCCGATCCATATTCTGACCTCCAGTTCCACGGTGCGACGGATTGTGAATATGGCGGCGCTGACGGTGATCGACGCCAACCGAGGCTAGGAGCGCTAGGCCAAGTGCTCGGCGTGAAAGCGCAGATGGTCGTCGATGAAGCTGGCCACAAAGTAATAGCTGTGGTCATAGCCGGGCTGCATGCGCAGCGTCAGCGGCCAGTCGCGCTGTTGGGCGATGACGGCTAGCGCTTGTGGCCGCAATTGTTGTGCCAGAAAGCTGTCTTGCTCACCTTGATCGATGAGCATAGGCAGCTTTTGTTTTGCGCGCAGCATTAATTGGCAGCTATCGTACTCTGCCCATTGCGCCCGGTCCGAGCCCAGATAGTGAGTGAATGCCTGTTGTCCCCAGGGCACCTCGCTGGGATTGACGATTGGGGCAAAGGCCGAGACCGAACAATAGCGCCCGGGATTGCGCAGCGCCAGCGTCAAGGCGCCATGCCCGCCCATCGAGTGGCCGCTGATGGCGCGACGCACGGTGACTGGAAACCGCGCTTCGATCAGTTGCGGCAATTCGTCGGCCAGATAGTCCGCCATCTGATAGTGCGCGCGCCATGGCGCCTGGGTAGCGTTGAGATAAAACGACGCCCCTTGCCCCAGATCGTAGCGCGCGTCGTCGGCGACTTCGGCGCCGCGCGGGCTGGTGTCCGGCATGACTAAAGCCAGGCCCAACTGTGCCGCCAGACGTTGCGCGCCAGCCTTGGCCGAGAAGTTTTCATCGTTGCAGGTCAGCCCGGACAGCCAATACAGCACCGGCACCGGCGCGTCCGGCGCCGCTTGTGGCGGCAGGTAAATGGCAAAGGTCATGTCGCCACCGATGGCGCTTGAATGATGACGGTAGCGTTGTTGCCAGCCGCCGAATAGACGTTGGTTGGCCAGTTGCTCCAGGACGGGGGGCTCGGGCTTATTGTGCAAAGTGAATCACCGAGCGTATGGATTGACCTTGGCGCATCAGGTCAAAGGCGGTATTGATTTGCTCCAGCGGCATGGTATGTGTGATGAAATCATCCAGGCGAAACTCCCCCTTGAGATAGCGTTCGACATAGGCGGGGAGCTCGCTACGACCCCTTACGCCGCCGAAGGCCGAGCCACGCCACACCCGCCCGGTTACCAGTTGAAATGGCCGGGTGGAGATTTCGGCGCCAGACGGCGCCACGCCGATGACCACTGATTCACCCCAACCCTTGTGGCAACACTCCAGCGCGCAGCGCATCACCTCAACATTGCCGATGCATTCGAATGAAAAATCCACTCCGCCATCGGTCAAGCCGACAATGACATCCTGAATCGGTTGCGTGAAATCCTTAGGATTGATCAGGTCGGTCGCGCCCAGCTGTTTGGCCAACGCGAACTTGTCGACGTTGACATCAATGCCGATGATGCGTCCGGCTTGGGCCATGCGCGCGCCGATCACCGCCGAAAGCCCAATTCCACCCAGCCCAAAAATCGCCACGCTATCACCCGGTTGGACCTTGGCGGTGTTGATCACCGCGCCCATACCGGTGGTGACACCGCAGCCGAGCAGACAGACCTCTTCCAGCGGCGCCGAGGGGTTGATCTTAGCCAGTGAAATTTCAGGTAGCACGGTGTATTCGGAAAAGGTCGAGGTGCCCATGTAGTGGTAGATCGGTTGGCCATTTTTCGAGAAGCGGGTGGTGCCATCCGGCATCAGCCCCCGGCCTTGGGTGGCGCGGATCGCCTGGCACAGATTGGTCTTGCCGGACCGACAGAACTTGCACTCGCGACACTCGGGGGTATAGAGCGGAATCACATGATCTCCCGGCGCCACGCTGGTCACGCCTTCGCCCAGCGCAACCACAATTCCCGCGCCCTCGTGACCGAGAATGGCGGGAAACACCCCTTCGGCATCTTGGCCGGACAGCGTATAGGCATCGGTATGACACACCCCGCTGGCGACAATGCGCACCAGCACTTCACCACGATGTGGCGGCATGAGATCAACTTCTTCGATCGATAGCGGTTGGTTTGGGCCCCAGGCCACTGCGGCGCGTGTCTTGATCATCTTCATGGTTTTTCCTGTCTGGCGGCAATCACACAATTCGGTATTTTATTCTTTACCAAATAAGCGATAATCTATCGTTAAGGAAATATATTTTTACTATTTGGTAATAATCATGAAATGGGACGGGGTGGTGGAGTTTGTGACGGTGGTCGAGAGCCAGAGCTTTACCGGCGCGGCCGAGCGGCTGGGCATCTCGGTGGCGCAGGTCAGCCGTCAGGTTTCGGCTCTGGAACAGCGCTTGGCGACAAGGCTGTTGTATCGAACCACCCGACGCGTGAGTGTGACCGAGGCCGGTCAACTGTATTACCGGCACTGCCGACCATTGCTCGATGGTTTGCTCGAAGCCGAGCAGGCACTGTCGCAAGTTCAAAATACGCCGGTTGGCCATTTGCGCCTGACCGCCCCGGTCTATTATGGCGAGACAGTGATTGCGCCGTTGCTGCACCGTTATTTGCTGGATTTTCCGGCAGTCAGCGCTGAGTTGAATTTGGACAATCGGAAAATTGACCTGGTCGCCGAGGGCTACGATGTGGGTATTCGGCTCGGGCCGATGGATGAATCGTCGTTGATGGTACGACGCCTGGGCCTGCGTACCCATTATGTCTGCGCGGCGCCCGCCTATTTTGCGCGCAATGGCTCACCACAGACCTTAGCCGAGTTACAGCAGCATCAATGCCTGGTGGGCACCATTGCCGCGTGGCGTTTTAATGAAGCGGGAAAATTGCGTGAAATCAGTGTCAGCGGGCGCTTGCGCTGTAACAGCGGCGCGGCGCTACTCGGCGCGGCGCTACAGGGGCTCGGCCTGGTGCAACTGCCAGGCTATTACGTGGCGGACTACTTGGCGCAAGGGCGACTCAGCTGCGTGCTGAGCGCCTATACGCTGCAGGATGGGATTTGGGCAACCTATCCACGCAGTCGCTATGTTCCGGCCAAAGTGAGCTGTTGGGTCAGTTATCTTGAGCAGGCACTGTCGGCAGAGCCGTAGCCCCCTGGCGGCAACGATGTCCGGCCTTAGATTATTCCCAACCAAAAAGATAGGCTGGCGCACAGAGCTCCGCCAACATTTGGCGGATAGTGGGGCAGGGACTGTCATCCTCATCGACCACCGGACTATCCAGCTCGGCGTCCTCGATGGCGACGACGTCAATCAGGGTGAGCGGGTCAATATCGCCGGCCAGCTCGATCAATACCGCCAAGGCGCCTTCGGGCGAATAGGCGGCGACAATATCGTTAGCGCCTATTTGGTACGCTTTTAATGGTTGGTCCATGGACTAGCCTTTTTCTGTTTTGCGGTTACGCGAGCCGCAATCTTAGCCCGGATGGCACGCCATGCGCCATCCACCTCGCGCGCGCGCCACCTGTTCCTCCGGTTTTTTCATCCTGACTCGCTCTCGTCTTTGTCTGCGCACCCATGGGGGGCTCGAGATATTTTCCTTTGGACCATCACCTTTCCTTCAGCGTGCTTCTTCATCGCCGATGAGGCAAGCACGTGGTGCGCGTCAGTATCTGGGTATCTATATGTAGATTTATGCGAATAAGACACTGATTACACGCGCAAAGTGATGCGGAAATTTGGGATAGATTATTAAGGTCCGTCTGAAATTCATATCGGATTAACCGCCGTCGGATTTGACTGCGGTTCCGATTGGACTGGCGACTCCTATTATCCCAAATCCAAGGAAGAAAAATGAACTCTCTCGTTACTCCATTTCCCCGCCAAAAGACTTTCCACAATGCGCCTGAGCCCGATTTTCTGGCGCGCCGAGTGGATGGCTATTATCGGGACCGTGTCCAGAATACTTGGGACGGTGGCCATATTATGCATGGCCGGCAACCGCGGGAAGGCGCGCTGCACTTGAGTAGTAATGATTATCTGTCGCTGGCGCGGCATCCGCAGATTCTTAAGGCCTCGGCCGAATGCCTGCTGGGCCAGGGAAATGGACTATTGATGTCCAGTGTCTTCTTGCATGGCGCCAATCCACTGTTCGATCTGGAGCTGCGTCTGGCGACGCTGATGGGGGCCGAGGCAGGGGTGCTTTGTCAGTCCGGATTTGCCGCCAATACCGGGCTGGTGCAATCGATTGCCAATGAAAGTACCCCGGTCTATGTCGACATGATGGCCCATATGTCTCTGTGGGAAGGTATTCGCAGCGCCAGCGCGCGCGCCGTGCCGTTTAGGCACAATGATATTGAGCACCTGGAGCGCCAAATCTTAAAGCACGGCCCTGGAGTGGTTCTGGTGGATTCGGTTTACAGTACCAATGGCAGTGTTTGTCCGTTGGTCGATCTGGTGGCGGTGGGAACTCGGCACGCTTGCTTACTGGTGGTGGACGAATCGCACTCGCTGGGGACCCATGGTCAGCAAGGTGGCGGCATGGTGGCGGCCTTGGGCTTGTCCGATCTGGTGCATTTACGCACGGCCAGCCTGGCCAAGGCTTTTGCCGGGCGCGCTGGGTTTATCGCTTGTTCCGAGCGCTTCAGTCAGTATTTCCGCTTTGAATCGAACCCGGCGATTTTTAGTTCAACACTCCTACCGCATGAAATTGCCGGCTTGAATGCCACGCTGGAAGTGATTCGCACCGAAAACTGGCGGCGCACGGCACTACACGCCAAGGCCTTTTCCCTGCGCGCACGATTGGATGATCTGGGATATAACCTGAATGGCAGCCAATCGCAGATTATCGCGCTGGAGTCGGGTAGCGAGCGCCAAACGATTGTGCTGCGCGATGCCTTGGAAGCGCGCGGGGTGTTCGGTTCGGTCTTTTGCGCTCCGGCAACCGCCAAAAACCGCGCGCTGATCCGTTTTTCGATCAATAGCACGTTGACCGACGGTGAGATGGAGCACTTGGTGGCGACGTGCCGGGCAATTCGCGAAGAGGTGTCTATGCTGGCGTGGCCATCGACGCGCAACAAAAAGGCGCGCGATATTTCAACCGCCTATCACCCCGAGATCGCCGCGGTAGCTTAACCAGAGTCCCTAAGTGAGCGTGGCGCTTTGCGCCGCGCTCACTTCTGGCGGTCTAACCACTGCAAAAACGACTGGTAGCTCACGACACGGTTTAACTGGAGTCCGGAGGGATTGGGCACGGTCGCGTAGTAGTAACGTTCTCGCCCCTGAAACGACGAGGCGGGATAAAGACACGCGCGCCAGTCTTGGCACTCGGGCGTGTATTCCCCTTGGGGATGGGGAAAATAGGGCACGACACGCTTGCTTTTCAACAGTTCAACCAATTGGGCCGGCGCGGCCTGGTCTTGAGCAATTTCAGTATGGCTATTTAATTCATCAGCGGTTTTGACGATCAGTAAACTGGCCGCGCCACTGGCGTCCAGCATCAGAAAGCCTTGAGGCGCAGCGGTCAGATAAAATTCTACAATGCCTAATTGGCCACTGATGCGCTGAAATTCGCTCGCAAAGAGGGGGTCGCGCAGAAAGCGGTGCGAGCTCAACGAGAGAGCTTCCAGTACCGTGTGCGCCAGGTCCTCAAAGTAAGACTGCTGCAGGTCGATAATCGCCTGCTTCAGCTGCGGAATCACCTCGGTATCCTGTTTCAGAATAAAGCGATCAATCAGGCCTTGGTTGAACGCTTGCACCGCCAGTTTTTCGTCCGCTTTACCGGTCAGTAGAATTTTCTTGATGCCGCGATTTTTGATGTTTTGGCATAAGGCCAAACCATCGATTTCTGGCATATCGTAGTCCACCACCACCACCGAAACCTGTTCAAACCGCTGGGGATTTTGCACTCGCTGCACGATGCTGTTCAGGTTGAGGTCCAGTAATTGGTGCGACAGTGGCAGTTCATCGCCAAACCGGGACACCGAGAAAAAGCCTTCCTCCTGTGACGGCTGCGCGGCGCTGTTGTTGAGCGCCGTCAACGCCTCAGTGGCTGATTCATACAGTCGAAAGGCCAGTCCAGCGTCAAGCTGCAGACTAAGATTGTCGAGAAAGTCGCGGCTATCATCAACGAATACCACCATTGAAGGGTAGTAAAACGGCGGGATGGGGTGTCGTTGCATTTAGTTTACCGCTGGAAAGGTTAGAACAAACTCGCTGTATTCGCCCAGAATCGATTGGCAGCTAATACCACCGCCAAACGCCTGCATGACGCTATGGCAATATGCTAACCCGACTCCGGCTCCCGATCCATCGTCATGTCCTAGTGACCATGAGTAAAAGCGGGTAAAGATATGGGGCAGCACATGCGCCGGGATACCCTGGCCGCTATCCCTGAAGATCAGTTTTCCACCTTCGGGTCGCTGTTCCAGCTGGATATGGATTTCTCCTTTGCCAGCTTTTGCGATATGACGAAGCGCGTTTTTAATCAAATTAAAGAACACGTGTACCATGAGCAGTTCATCGCCATTGAAAGTGATATCAGAAACCTGCTGTACGGTGACCAGCATCCTCTCCCGTTCCGATGCAAATGGGTAGCGGCGCAATGCGGTTTCGATACACGATTGCATCGAACACTGAGTAAACGGGGTTTGTTTGAAATCGAAGGGTTTGGCATTGGCCAGCAGCATATCAATCACAATATTGGAGTAATTGACCTCGCCTTCGATCCGTTGCAACACTTTGTGCATGGCGTCCAGATGCACCTCGCGAATCGGCGCGACCGCCAGCCCCGCGCTCCTGGCCTGGCTATAGGTGTTCAGTAGGGCTGGTAAATACTGCTGCAGGCCACTGGCTCCAGCCTTGATGCCGAGCAACGGGGTGCGCAACTCGTGCGCAATCATGCTGGCGGTGCTTTGCATGGCGCGTAAGCGCTCTTGTTTAACCACTTCGGAGCTATAGTTGGTCACCGCCCCCAGAACAATAATAAACAGATAGACCGGTAAATATCCCACGCTGAGAAACGACAGGTGTGGTGTGCTGGTGGTCAGTTTATAAACCAGGCATGCGCCCCCGACACCAATGGCAAAATGAATAAACAGATTGATCCAGTCAAGCAACATCACCATTAAAAACACCGCCGCCAGCGCGGCGAGAAGCCAAGTGGTGTTGCCATTGTTTTTCAACAGCATGAACGTAAAAAAGAACGGCAGAGCGTATAGCGTGGCGATATACCAATACACTGGCAGAAAGCGTCGCCAGGATTCCGGCCAGTGTCTGACCAGCATCACCGGTATAAATAAAGCACTGCCTAACAGGCGCAATGGCAAGTTTTCATAGGGTTGGGGAAACCAGTAATGCCAGACCACGTAATACAAAGGAAACGCAATGGCCGCCAACAGACTGGCGGGCAGAAAGCGTGGTTCGAAGTATTGAATGTTGCGAGCCATGCCATCGGACATCTGCCGCGTCAACGTATTCGTTTTGGTATTCATATTGACGTTCCGTCAGAAGTGAGGATGGCTCCGTGGACGGTCGCGTGGCGCCGTCAGGTGCGGTAAAACTCTGCTATTTTTGCATACGATGACCATGGGGTGAAATTCTTCGTCATTCTTCGTTTGGGGTTTATGCGCGCAATCTATAGATGGATGGCAATTCAGCGCTAGCTGACTGAAGGGGGGCTGGTGTCGAGTTGCGGCAAGAGGTCATGGTCTGGAACGATGAAGATGATCTCGGGGGACCCCTCTTGGCGTCCCTGGTGGCCTCTGTGACTATCGGGCCTTGGTCGTGGGCAGTTGGGCCGCGACGGTAAAGATGCCCAGAATGATGCCAAACAGCGCCATGGCCAGTGCCCATCCGGCGGCGACCAATGGCTGTAGCGCTTCGGGACCAAAGTGCGGAAACTGACCGGAAAAATTAACCGCCAAGGCCATCGAGATCCCATTAAAGAAGGGCAGGGCGCCGTGTTGAAATACCGCCGCCCAGCGCATTGAATACACCATGAACGCCACACCCAGCGTTAGCGCGGTACCCGTGGCGAGATCACCTGGCGTCACCAGATCAGGCAAGAATCCAAAAAACGGAATCAGGGCGACTGAGCCCCCCGTCAGAACGGCGCTATAGGCAAAATTTTTGACAATAATGGGCACGACTTTGAGCGTGGCGCCCAGCACAAAGTATTCGGTCCACACGATGAACGCACACCATAAGGTGAAATTGAATGGACCCAGCCATAAGCCAAACGGCAGAGAAAATATCACGGTCAATGCTACCGCCAACCATAGTGGAATTCGATTAGTCTGCTCTTGCATGTAAAGCCTCCTGTTTAGCGTTAGTGCTGCCTGATACTGCGCAGAGCAAAGCTTATGCGTGCCGGATGCGCGATACATGGGGCGAATTCTGTCCTTAGCTTGGGCATGAGCTGGTGTGTTGTCGGATGATGGCGGGGAGCAGTTTTGGCGCGAGGAACTTCGTGGCCAACTTTGATCGGCGGCATTTCATGCCGTCACCCGTGGCGGTTATGACAAAGAACTTGATGCGAATGACGTTAGCGTGAAATGATATTGATCATTGCTCGGCGCCTGCGGTTGCGCCGTTAAACCGCCACGAAGTTGGAGAGCGTATGAATGAAGTGCAAAAGCTAGTTCATTACAAACAATGGGCCGATCACTTATTTCTGGCTACGGTTGAGACCTTGTCTGAACATGAGCTGCTGGCTCCTCGGGCGATTTTCTTTGGCAGCCTGATTCGCACTCTGAACCACGCCTATGCCATGGATCTCGTGTGGCAATCTCATCTATTGGGCACGCCGCATGGTTTGACCACGCGCAACCCGGAAACCCATCCCCCCATGGCTGAGCTAGCCGCAGCGCAGCGCGCGCTCAATCAATGGTATGTGTCCTATGCGGACGCGCTTTCTGAGCGCCAGTTGGCGCAGCGGGTTGAATTTGAGTTTATTGGGGGTGGGGCCGGGGTCATGTCGCGCGCGGAGATTTTGCTGCATGTGGTGAATCACACCACCTACCATCGCGGCCATGCGGCGGATATTCTGTATCAGATCCCGGTTTCTCCGCCGACCACCGACTTCCCGGTGTTTCTGCGCGAACTGGCGAATATTCACTAAGCTGGCCATCGGTACCGAGCCGGGTTCTTGAGCAATCAGCACTAGCCCGCGGCGTATCGCCAATTCCTCAACCGTCGTTTTATCGCGCTCGCGCTGAGCCTTTCGCTCCTGGCTTTGCCTCTGATGGGTTGGGTCGCACTGTCGCCGCTCATGCTGGTCGAGGATCGCGGCATGAGTGTGCTGGCCTACGGCCTATGGCAGATCCCGGTATTCTGTTCTTTAATCGCCAGGAAGCCTGGTGTTGGTCAAGTTCACCGACCGATGGCCGCTGGGACGTTCAATCACGATTGGGCGTGGACCGATGCTGGCGGGGGTGTTGGTTGCGGAGCTAGGCTGCCTGTTTTCCAGTACGCCGCAATATTTTCTGATGGCAGGTCTCTGCCTGATCGCTTTCGGTGAAGGGTTGGCGTTCGCCTGTGGTGTGGAAATGCTTAAGAAGGTGTACCTGATGGCTGGCCTGACAGGTTTTGCGACGTTGTTGCTGCTCCTTCGCGCCATGTTCCACATGTTGTCGCTGCGCGCGGTCGGCGCGGCCATCTCGGAACGCGCCCAAGCCCGTGATCTGGCTAGTCAGGCGTCCTGACCCTTGCGGGGGCGGGCGTTTACAGTGACCGCGTTGGGTATCGGGTATGGCGCGCTTATTGAGTTTCCCTTGCGACAGGTGATAAAAATTGATGGCCTGGACTTCAATCGTTTTGCCCGTCGCTGGCACGCCAAAGACCGACGGTGCAATATCACCGTCCACTTCGGGCGCTTTCATCACGTCGTGGCAGGAGAACGATGGCAGGATTTCAGCACCACTGAATGGGTCGTTGGCGGTATTGGCGACGAAGATGCCGTAGACCGGCTTGCCCGCAAACAAGACCTGATCCTTATCGCCAAATGCCTCCCGGGTGGCGTTCCAGGTCAGTGACAGCATGTACTTCTTTCCTTGCCTCCTGCCGCCCGTACCGCACTGCTTGCTCGTGCCTTGTCGTGTCCTGCCGTCGCCAGCCGGAAAGCACTGCTGAAACATCCCCGGCGAACACTTCCGCGTCGTCACCGGCATGAGTCCTTCCGCCGCATCGCGATATGAGGCGGATGCGGGAATCAAGCTGACCCTACGGTGCGGTTCTGTCGATCGTCTGGGCGGTGGAGGTTGGTTTGGTATGCCTTGCGCTCCAACCTCGCGCGCCAGGCGTCTAACCACCTTGGCTGATGGTCGCTAGAGGTGATCTCTGTTAGGCTGCGACGCTGCTTTGTGGGAGTTTAGCAATGGGTAAGGTGAATGGTCGGGCGCCCGTGACGGCCTCTTTTTTCGGCATTGTTCTTGGGGTGTCGGGCTTGGGGCAGGCGTGGCGGGTCGCGGTTCGGCTCTGGGGGTTGCCGCCCATGGTGGGCGAGGGACTGCTGCTGTTGGCCACGGCGCTCTGGGCCGGACTGCTGCTGATGTATCTGGTACAAGTCTGGCGTCAACCCGAATTGGCGCGCCGCGAATTTATGCATCCGGTGCAGGGCAGCACCCCCGCGTTACTGGCGATCTCGACCCTGCTGATCTCCCTTGCCGTTTTGCCCTATTCGCGCGCGCTGGCCTGGACTTTTGCCGGCGGCGGGCTCGCCTGGCATCTGGCGTTTTCTCTGTGGCACACCGGTTCGTTATGGCAGGGTGGTCGCGATGCGTTGGATACCACGCCCAGCCTGTATCTACCGACCGTGGCGGGAAATTTCACCAGTGCGGCCGCGCTGGGAGGTCTAGGGCATGCCGATTGGGGCTGGTTGTTTTTAGGAGCGGGGGTGTTCTCCTGGCTGGCGCTCGAATCTCTGATTGTGCAGCGCTTATGGCATCCCAAGACGCTAGTGGCCGCGCAACGGCCTTTGCTGGGCATTCAGTTCGCGCCGCCGGTGGTCTGCGCCATGGCGTGGTTGATGCTGGCGCCGGGGTCGACCGACCACTGGCTTTTGATGTTGTGGGGCTATGGCCTGTTTCAGTTGCTGCTCGGCCTGCGATTGAAAACCTGGTTAGGTGAGCAACCGTTTGCCGCATCGTATTGGTCTTATACCTTCGGTGTGGCATCGACCACCGTTTGCTGCCTGAAGCTGGCGCTCGCGGGCGTATCCTGCGCTCAGGTTCTGGCTTGGCCGATCTTTGCCGGCGCCAATCTGTTCATCGGTTATCTGTTGCTGCGCACCTTGCCTCGGACGGTTCGGTGGAAATGAAAAAATGGCTGTGATATTCGTCCGAGCGGCCGAAGGCGAGGAATGGAGCGCACCGCTGGACCTGGGGCTCCTGAGCTAAAACCGGGTGGTCAGTTGCGTGAGCCAGGCGGGTGACGCATCGACCAGCCAAGCCTCCATACTGCGGTCGGCACCGCTCAGTATCAAAATCGCTAGCGCCAGCATGGTCGCCCCAAGAATCATCTTGCCGGTTTTTCCCGCCAGCAGCAGCCCAGCGCGTAGCTTGATCCCGATGCGGCGCGTGAGGGTAGCCAAGGCCACGACCGGCAACGCCGCGCCGAATCCGAAAACCCCCATCAGCAGCGCGGCTTGCGTTAAATGCGCTCCTTGGCTGGCGAGTAGTACCGCCGCGCCCAAGGTTGGGCCCACGCAGGGGGTCCAGACGACACCGAGTACCAGCCCGACCGTGAATTGCCCCCTCAGGCCGTCAAGTTTCAGGCGCGCGAGGAACTGATTGCCGGCGTTGCCGATGCCCGAGGTGGCGGCGGCAAAGTGGAGTTGCCCACTGGCTGAGATCAGTACCAGCCCCAGTAGTCCGAGAATTGCCGCGCCCAGGTTGCGCAAGATGGCGCCGTCGATGCCGAGCGCCAATCCGGCCCAGGCGAGCGTTGTACCTATGATGGCATAAGACAGGGCCAGCCCGACCGCCAGAGCCAGCGGCGCGCGCGGATGCGCGCAGGTCGCCGAGCTCAATAGCACGGGGAGAATCGGCAGCACACAGGGCGACAGCGTCGACAGCAACCCGGCCAGCAGCGCCAGGCCGTAAGCGCCCAAACCGAACGCCATCAGTGAACGGTCTTTTTGATCAGGGCTTCAAGTCCTGACGCCGTGGTGTCGCCCACCGAACGCCCCACCTCGCGCTGACCCTTGAACGCAATCAGCGTGCTTTGCATTGTGACCTTAAAGCTGTTGAGTGTCGGCTTGTTGCTGTCGAAGTCGATGGTCAGCAGGGTGACCGCCTGATAGGCCGGCTGCTTCATCAGTGCGGCGATAATCGGCTTTTGCGCCTTGCAGGTCGGGCACCAACTGGCGCTGATGTCGAGCACCACCGGTTTGCCCGCCTGGGTCAGCGTGTCAAATGCATGCTGGCTGAACGGTTTGATCTCCCCCGCCGTGGCGAGCGCGGTCAGGGAGGATAGGACGAGCAGGGCGAGGGTAGGGGCGAGTTTCATGCGCAGTCTCCTTGTGCTGGTTGAATATCGGATGGGCGGGGCCAGAAGACGCAAGGCGCGCGCTGTTACCAATATATGTGAACCGGCCCCAACCGAGTGGTTTTCTTACGCCGGGTGACGCCCGATCGCGTCCAGTTCGGCCAGCGCCTCGTCGGTCAATGGCCATTGCGCCGCCTGCATGTTTTCCCGTAAATGCGCCAGCGACGCGGTGCCCGGAATCAACAGAATGTTGGGCGCGCGCTGTAGCAGCCAGGCCAGCGCCACCTGCATCGGCTTGGCGCCGATGCAGGCCGCGACGCGGGCCAGAACCGACGATTGAATCGGCGTAAACCCACCGAGTGGAAAGAACGGCACATAAGCAATCCCCAGGCGCGTCAATTCGTCGAGCAAAGCGTCGTCTTCGCGCTGCACCAGGTTGTACTGGTTCTGCACGCAGACAATCTCGGCGATGCCGCGCGCCTGGTTGAACTGCGTCAGGGTGACATTACTTAGCCCGATGTGGCGCACCAGGCCCCGGCGCTGCAGCTCGGCCAGCGCCTCGACCTGCGGGGCGATCGAGCCCTCGGCCGGGGCGTGGATCTGGCCCATATTGCGCAGGTTGACGATGTCGAGCGCCTCCAGGCCCAGGTTGCGTAAATTGTCTTCGACCCCGCGGCGGATCTGGTCCGGTTCCAGCGCCGCCAGCCATGAGCCATCCGCGCCGCGCAGCGCGCCCACCTTGGTGACGATCACCAGCTCTTCGGCATAAGGATGCAGCGCTTCGCGTATCAGCTGGTTGGTAATGTGCGGCCCGTAAAAGTCGCTGGTGTCGATGTGATTAACGCCCAGGGCCATGGCTTCACGCAGTACGGCAATCGCGCCCGCGCGATCTTGCGGTGGACCGAAAACGCCGGGGCCGGCCAATTGCATGGCACCGTAACCCACACGGGACACTGGGCGGCCGGCAAGGGGAAACGTACTGGTGAGGGTGGGGTTGGACATGGCGTACTCCTTGGCTAATCAGGCGCCTAGTATGGAACTCATTGTGCTGTTTGATAATCCGATCTAAATTGAACAGGTCGTTTAAAAATATGCACAATGCCCATGGAGTTGAATGATCTCGCCGCGCTGGTTTCGGTCGCGCGCGCCGGCGGCTTTCGCGATGCCGCCCGCGTCAATGGTGTCTCCGCGTCCAGCCTCAGCATCGCGGTGCGTCGCCTCGAGGCCAAGCTCGGCCTGCGACTGCTGAATCGCACCACCCGCAGCGTCGCGCCGACTGAAGCCGGACAGCGCCTGATTGAAAAGCTGACTCCCTTGTTTAGCGAGATGGAGTCCGCGCTGGATGTGCTCAACGGTTTCAGAGACCAGCCCAGCGGCACGCTCAAACTTAACGTGCCGCTCAGCGTCGCGCGCATCGTTCTGCCGACGATTCTGATCGCGTTTCTCCAGGCCTATCCCGATATCCGGGTTGAAGTGGTGGTTGAGGATGGATTTGTCGATGTACTGACTAGCGGCTGCGACGCGGGAATCCGCTACGACGAGCGGCTGGAGCAAGACATGATCGCCATCCCGATCGGACCACGGCGCCAGCGGTTTGTGACCGCCGCGGCGCCCGGCTATCTGGATGCGCGGGGACGGCCACAGCATCCGCGCGAACTACTGACGCATGCTTGCCTGCGCGGTCAGTTCGCCAGTGGCGCGACACCCGCCTGGTGTTTCGAGCGCGATGGCGAAGTGGTGCAACTCAATCCCAGCGGGCCGCTGCTGGTCCGACTGGGGGCCGGTATCGACCTGGCGGTCAGCGCCGCGGTTGCCGGATTGGGCGTGATTCATTTGTTCGAGGGCATGTTGCAACCTGATCTCGACCGTGGCGCGCTGGAACCGATTCTAGAGCCATGGTGGCAGACCTTCTCCGGCCCGTTTCTTTACTACCCGCAAGGGCGCTACCTGCCGGCGCCGTTACGCGCCTTTGTCGATTTTTTGCGGGTGGACGCTATGGGATGAGTGTTGAGCTGATCGATGTCGACGCGCGTCGGTTAAAGTGAAACAGCACGCCAATGGAAATGGCTGGCTGCCAATCTCAAGTCGTCATTATCCTCGCTCGCAGAGCAGGAGACTTGCGGCATTGTGCGCGAAAAGCCTGGATCTCCACGCTGTGTGTGAAGATGACGGCAGGGGGCGCGTGAAGATGACGGCGAGCAACGCGCTGTTTCAGCGCCAGGGGTGGCGCCAGACGCCATGGCTGTTGGTTTGAGCCGCGTCGCGCCATCGAGCTCGGCGCCGTCATCTTTTCCGCTATGATTTCAGAACTTTCTGACTGGCGCGCGTTATTGCCTTTCAGGCCTTGGCTGAGTCTTGTTGGCTTTGCGGCGCAAGTCCGCAAAAGGCGCGGATCCGGGGTGTTCCACCACCTCCGGATCCGCTGACCACTACTCACTTCACAGGAGCAAGTAATGGGTAACGTCGAGTGTAATCCCTTCTTTAGTTGTGCTTCAAACCAGTCGCAACGCCAAGAGCAACCTGGCGAAGTGCTGCAGGAATGGCTGCAAGGCATTGCGATCACCGAAGCGGCGCGCAAGTTGGGGGTTACCCGCACGGCCTTATCGCGCATCATTCACGGACATGCTGGAATTAGCCCGGATATGGCGCTACGCCTGGCCGATGCATTAGATACCAGCCCAGAGACTTGGCTGCAAATGCAGATGAACTATGATCTTTGGCAGGCGAGCCAGCGACCGCGCCCCCGCGTCGCGAAGTTGTTAGAAGGAGCCGCCTGAACCCATCTTCATTTTGGATCGGCTCTGCTTTCCCGAGAGGAGGATGATGTAATGCAATTGCATTTACATGGTAAGGCTAATGCATTACTATTGAGGTGTCCTTAGTTTTAACCGGAACACGCCATGTCCGCCACCCTTGATGTCGAGTCCACCTTAACTGATCGCTACCAGACCACGGTGCCGGAAACGGTGCGCCGCGTTCTCCAATTGAACAAGCGCGATAAAATCCACTATACGATCCGCTCTAGTGGTGAAGTGGTGTTGACTCGCGCCGAGGCCCCCGAGGGCAATGATCCGCTGCTGGGGCAGTTCCTGAGTTTTTTGGCGGCTGACATTGCGGCTCACCCCGAGCGCCTGCAAGCGGTGGATGCTCAGTGGGTGCGACGGTTACAGGCGCTCACCGGCACCATCGAGATTGATCTCGATGCCCCCCTCGCGGCGGATGATGAATGAGCGCGTGCCAGCCCCAACCGCTGCTGATTCATGGCTGGACGGTGTACGCGCACCCGCTGTTCATCGCGCAACTTGACGCCTTGCTGCAGCAGGTCGAGGCATTCAAGCAGAAGGATCCCGTTGCCTACAGCAAAAAAAACGCGAGCAAGCGGCTGGCGGCGGTCACCCGATTGGCTTTTGACGTGATTCCACAGGACCCGACGCGGCAGGAATACCGACAGGGCCACACACTGGGTGATGGACACAAGCACTGGTTTCGCGCCAAGTTCTTTCAACAGTACCGGCTATTTTTCCGTTTCCATGCGCCGAGCAAGGTGCTGGTGTTCGCCTGGGTCAATGACGAAGACAATAAACGCGCCTACGAGAGTAGTGACGATGCCTACCGGGTGTTTCGCAAGATGCTGGACAGCGGGCATCCACCGGATGACTGGACATCGTTGCTGGCCGAGGCGCGCGCAGAGGCCCTGCGTTTGCAGCGGCTGATTGCCGACATGGCGCGTTAAATCTCGAAGCCTCTACACAATCCCCAGCCGTTCCTTGATCTCCGGCAGCAGACGTCGACTGATCGGAATCGCGCGGCCATGCCGGGTGATGAACTCGGCGAGTCCGCTTTCGAGATAGTGCAGTTTCTGCACTAGATCGATATTCACCAGAAACTGCCGATGGCAGCGCAGTAAAGGCGTTCTTTGCTGCAAAACGTTGAGACGTAGCGTGGTCGGGCGCTCGTGGCCTTCCAGGTCCGAGACGTAGATGCCGGTGGCGCGCGATTCGACACACTCGACTTCGTCCAGTTTGAGAAAAATAATGCTGTTCTGACTGAAACAGGGGATCTGACGCAGGCGATTGGCCTCGGGCAGTACGCTGAAATCATTGCTGCTCAGGCTGTGGCGCAAGCGTTCCAGGGTCAGTTCAAGTCTATCGGCGGTGACCGGTTTCAGCAGGTAGTCGAAGGCGTTTTTCTCGAAGGCCGCGACCGCGTATTCGTCGTAGGCGGTCAGAAACACAATGTGCGGCATGTTCGCCGGGTCGAGCATGCCCAGCATCTCGAAGCCGGTGATTTGTGGCATCTGAATGTCCAGAAACACCACGTCCGGTTTTTCCACATGAATGCGGGTGAAGGCTTCGATGGCGTTGCCGCACTCGCCCAGAATGTGGATGTCGCGCGCGGGCTCAAGGGTACGTCTCAGCTCTTGCCGCGCCAGGGGTTCATCGTCGACGATCAATGCAGTGATCATTTTAGGTCGTCACCTCCATAGGAATGCGAACGGTGGCCCGGGTTGATACGTTGCGCTCGCAAGTCACCGTCACCCCGAAGGATTCACCGTACAGGTTCTTGATCCGGCGATTCACAATGTTCATGCCGAGTCCGCCCCCTTCCGGGGCCGGGTCGTAGAGTCCGGCGTTGTCCTCAACCACCAGGAAAATCGCCTGCTCGTCCTGGTGGGCGCGGATATGAATGTGACCGGTGCGTATCATCTGCGAGGTGCCGTGCTTGATCGCATTCTCAACCAGGGGCTGCAGAGTAAAGGCCGGCACATGCACGCCGAGCAAAAATTCGGGAATCTCGATCTCGACCGATAGCCGGTCGGCAAAACGCGCCACCTGGATGCCCAAATAGGCATTGATGTGTTCGATCTCATCCGAAAGCATGACATTTTCAGTCGGACGCTTGAGGTTTTTGCGCAGGAAGACCGCCAGATCGGTCAATAGCGCCCGCGCCTTGCCGGCATCGTCATGGGTGACCGCGATGATGGTGTTGAGCGCATTAAATAGAAAGTGTGGGTTGACCTGGGCATGCAGCAGCTTGAGTTCCGACTGTAGTAACAGGCTCTTTTGCCGTTCGTAGCGCCCGTCCAGTATCTGGCTGGAGAGCAGTTTTGCAATCCCTTCTCCCAGGGTGCGGTTGATGGTGGAGAAAATCCGGGTCTTGGGCTCATACAGCTTGATGGTGCCGATCACATGGTGATCTTCCCCAACCAGGGGGATGACCAGCGATGAGCCGAGTTTGCAGTGCGCGCTGATCGAGCATTGGTACGGAATCTCATTGCCGTCGGCGAAGATCACCTCGTTGTCGGCGATCGCGTGCAGCGTCTGCGGCGAAGTGATCGGCGTCCCCGGGCAATGATGGTCGGCGCCAATGCCGATAAAGGCCAGTATCTTCTCGCAATCGGTGATGGCTACCGCGCCGACCCCGGTCTGGTCGTAGATGATGCGCGCCACGCGCATGCTGTTGCCTTGGTCGAAGCCCTCGCGCAGTACGCCGTCGACATGCGCGGCAATCTCCAGGGCTTTGGCCGAGAAGGCGCGCGACTGGCGATCAATGCTGTCGCGCCGGTCGAGCAGAATTTTGACGAAGACCGCGGCGCCGGCGGAGTTGGCGATCAGTTCCGGCAGGGCAATCACCGAGACAAAATACAGTGCCTGGGAAAACGGTTTGGACAGCGCCAGATCAATGCCCAGTTCGATCAAGATGGTGACAAAGGTCAGTCCGCCGGCCAATAGGGGGCTGAACAGCAGTCGGGTTTTGCCGCGCTTGATCAGATAACTGTGCGTCAAGCCACCGAATAGCCCTTGCATCACGATGTCGATTGACGCCGCTAAACCAAACGAGCCGCCGAGGGAATAGCGATGGATCCCGCCGGTAATGCCGACCGCCAGCCCGACAATCGGTCCGCCCAGCAGGCCGCCGAGCACCGCGCCGATGGCGGGGGTGTTGGCGATGGCGTTGCCGTTGACGATCGGTAGCCCGAGCAGCGTTCCCATGATGCAGAACGTCGAGAAGATCACATAACACGCGAGTCGGTGCGGCCAGCGGATGCTGGCGCGAGTCAGAGGAATAAATAGTCGGGTCCGGCTGAGCGCATACGCGACCACCAGATAGACGCACATATGCTGCAGCAGTAGCACCGAAAGGGTGATGACCGAGCGAAAATCCATGGCGGAACCCCCTTTCAGTGCTGGTCAAACCGACCATCGGAGCGGTGTTAAGTGCCTGCTAAAAACGGTTGGTCACACCACCCGTAATTCGAGGGCGTAGGGCGTAGTCGCCGCAGGCACTACGCCACACCTCTTCTAGGGGGCCCAGTGGATGCATTCGGGCTCCGGTTCGCTCTCTAACGCGGGCGCGGGCGCCAACATTTTCAACGCCAGGCCGCCACACGAGGTTTCGCGGTACTTGGGGCTCATGTCCTTGCCGACTTCCAGCATCACTTCGATCACCTTGTCGAGTGGCACAATCGGGGCGCTGGTACGACCCAGCGCCATGCGCGCCGCGTTGATCGCCTTGACCGCGCCCATGGCGTTGCGCTCGATGCAGGGGATTTGCACCTGTCCGCCAACCGGGTCGCAGGTGAGGCCCAGATTATGCTCCATGGCAATTTCAGCGGCAATGCAGACTTGGTCCGGCGAGCCGCCGAGCAACTCGGCGAGACCGGCGGCGGCCATCGAACACGCCACGCCGACTTCCCCCTGGCAACCCACCTCGGCGCCGGAGATCGAGGCGTTGGTCTTGAATAGCGCGCCGATGGCGGCCGAAGCCAGAAAGAACTGGACACAGCTGTCATCGTCCAGCGGGGTGATGAATTGGCTGTAATAGGCCAGCACCGCCGGCACGATGCCGCAGGCGCCGTTGGTCGGCGCGGTCACCACCCGGCCGCCGGCCGCGTTTTCTTCGGACACCGCTAGCGCGAACATATTGACCTTGTCGATAATGTTCATCGGATCGCGCGACAGGGCGTCGGCCGAGGCCAGGCGCCGGTGCAGGGCCGCGGCTCTGCGCGGCACGCGAAATGGGCCGGGAAGCACGCCTTCGGTTTTCATGCCCCGATCCATGCATTGATGCATGGTGCTCCAGATGTGGGTGAAATAGGTGTTGATCTCGTCCATCGAGTGCAGGCTGAGTTCATTTTCCAGCACCACGCCGGATAAAGACAGGCCGGTGCCGCGGCAGTGAGTGAGCAGTTCGGCCGCGCTGGAATAAGGGTAGGGCGCGACACTCTCTGTGCCTTCGACGGCTGCGCCATTGCCATCTTCGATGACAAAGCCTCCACCTATCGAGTAGTAATTCTTGTCCAGTAGCAGTAACTCACCGGCTAACGCCTTCATGGTGAGCCCATTTTCATGGCGTGGAAGATTGGAGCGGTGGAAGGTCATGGCCGTGTCCAGGAAATCGACCTCGGGGCCATCGAGTCCCAGGCGGATGCGCTGGGTCTGCCTAACCTGGTGAATCAGCCCGGGAATCGCCGCCACGTCAACCGTGTCGGGTAATTCGCCCATCAGGCCGAGCAGCAGGGCAACGTCGGTCTTATGCCCCAGTCCGGTCAGCGCCAGCGAGCCAAACACGTCGACCACGATCGAGGTGGTCCGGGCGAGGAGACCGCGCTCGCGCAAGTCTTCCACAAATCGTCTGGCCGCGTTCATCGGACCAAGGGTATGGGAGCTGGATGGACCGATTCCGACCTTGTACAGCTGAAACATGCTGATCATGATTTTTACCCCTTTGCTTCTTGCGTGGCCGCCGGTTTTGCGCTCCCGGTATCGGGGCGGCAAGCGCGGCGGCCGCGGGGCTGATCGTTACTGACCGATCAGAGAGTAGAAGATGGCGGACATGGCCACGGCGCCGATGAAGAGCACCAGGACGTTGCTTGGATGATTAGCATACTTGCGCATTGCCGGTACCTTGCGGATGGCGTACATCGGCATCACAAACAACATGGCGGCGATAATCGGGCCACAGAGCGATTCGATCATGCCCAGGATGCTGGGGTTCCAGGTGGCCACGCCCCAGATGGTGACGAACATGAACAGCATGATGGCGCGATTGATCATCTTGTGGCTGACCGGTGCGCTGCGTCCTTCAAGTTGTTGCGCGACCATGCCGTTCAGGCCTTCACGCGCGCCGAGATAGTGGCCGAGGAAGGATTTCGACATGGCGACAAAGGCGACGGCCGGCGCGAGCCAGGCCACGAGCGGGTTCTGGAACTTGTTGCCCAGGTAGGACAAGATCGAAATGTTTTGGGTTTTGGCCGCGGCCAGATCGGCGGGTGACAGCGCGAACACACAGCTGAAGACAAAGAACATCACCACGATGACCATCATCATCGCCGCGAATTTTTCAATCCGCACGCCCTTGTTGACCGCGTCGGCGCCATATTCTTGCTGCTGGGCCACCACGAAGCGCGAGATCACCGGGGAGTGGTTGAAGGAGAACACCAACACCGGAATACTCAGCCATAGGGTGACGCTGAACTTGGCGACCGACGGAACACCATGCAACACCGCGCCATTCCATTCCGGCGCGAGAAACAGCCCAAGGCCGATCAGGACGATGATGAAGGGATAGACCAGCCAGCCCATGACGCGCACCACCCGTTGCTCACCGGTAGCGACAATGGCGATCAGTCCGCCGGTCAGCACGAACGCCAACAGCGCGCGTGGTAGCGGGGACATGCCCAACTGATGGACCACAAAGCTTTCTACCGTGTTGGTCAGGCCGACACCGTAGAGCAACAGGATAGGCAGGATGGTGCAGAAGTAGAGCACGGTAATCAGTTTGCCCGCCAGCGCGCCGAAATGCTCGCCCACCACTTCGGTAATATCGCTCCCCGGCTTGGACGAAGACAGAATGAAGCGGATCAGTCCGCGATGCGCCAGAAAGGTCATGGGGAAGGCGATCACGGCCATGACCAGTAGCGGCCAAATGCCGCCAAGACCGGCGTTGATCGGCAGGAACAAGGTTCCGGCGCCGATGGCGGTGGCAAATAGACCCAGAACCCAGGTGCGGTCGTGGGCGGTCCAGGATGATGCGACTGCGGGGCGGATGACCCCGCGGTCTAAGGTTTCGCTTGTGGTGGCCATTTCTACTACCTCCATGTGGTGGACTGTGATCGTCGATTAGCGACCAGGGTTGAAGCGGAGTGTAGTGAGATCAGAAATGGCTGATTGGCTTATGTTCGGAGCGGCGCAATAGCGAATTAAATGGTCGATCCGCAACGCGAGCGGAGAGCCTTGCGCGAACTGTTTGGCATTTGCTGAAGATTATTCTGAACTTAATCGTGAATTGATGATCTGTTTCCGTTGAATCTGAGATGAGCGGCGCGTCATGCTAGGAGCGTTAGGGGTAGGGTAAGGTTTTTTCTGACGCCCAGAATGCCATGGTCACCACGCCATCACGGCTTAGCTCGAGATCGGAACCAGATCGGGCAGGCGCGCTTGCCAAATTTCGATCCAGTCCATCAGTTCGGCGCCTGGCATCGGCCGGGCAATGAAATAGCCTTGCGCCAAATCACAGCGGGTACCACGCAGAAAGTCCCAGTCATTCTGGTCTTCCACCCCTTCGGCAACGGCTTCCATATTGAGTTGCCCGGCCAGGCCGAGGCTGGCGTCGAAGATCGCGCGCAAGGTCTCGTCATGGCAGGCTCGATGGACAAAGCCCTGATCGATCTTGAGTTCATCAAAGGGAATATCGCGCAATTGGACCAGCGAGGAGTGCCCGGTCCCAAAATCATCGATCGACAGGCTGATATGCTTGAGTCGCAAGCGGGTGAGAATTTCCAGCGGCGCGAGAATGTCTTTCATCAGCCTGGATTCTGTGATTTCCAGAATCAGGTCGCGCGCGCTCATGCCAGAGGCCAATACCCGTGTCAGTACGAAATCCGGGAAGTCCAGCTGTGCGAGATTGATCATGGACACATTCACCGCAACCCGCAGCACCAGCCCCGCGTCGCGCCAAATCCTGGACTGTTTGAGCGCCTCGGTCAGAACAATGCGTGTCAGGTCGTCGATCAGGCCGTGCTCTTCCGCCATGCTGATGAACTGATCAGGGAAAACCAGTCCGTCGGTCGGATGACGCCAGCGCACCAGGGCTTCAACGCCCTTGAGTTCTCCGGTCTTTACATCCACCTTGGGTTGGTAGTGATTGGTTAGCTCTCCCTGTTCTAGGGCTCGTCTCAGTTCGGTCGGACCATAGGTCTTCGGTATCGTCCGGGAGGGCTTCTTGACCTTGTCGCGCCACTGCTCGAGCAAGGCCTTGAGTACTCCTGGCTGCACCGGTTTACTCAAATGCCCGAGCACATCCAGCCGATGGGCGCGCGCCAGGCGCTCCGCCGTCGCAAGAATGCGCGCATCCTCGCTGCTCATCAGGACCAGCGCGCCGGTGTACTTGATATCCACGAGTCGGTGGATAAATTCCACGCCGTCCATGCCGGGCATATTGAGGTCAAGCAGAATCAGACGCTCGCCAAGTGGCTGACCCGCCATGACCGCCAGAGCGTCAAGGCCAGAGCCGCAGGCATCCACGGCATGTTCGCCAAGGTTGGCCAGTTGATGGCTTAGAAATTGTAGTTGGAACGGTTCATCGTCCAGAATCAGAATGCGTCCTTGCCCCATGTTCAACGTCCTCTTTGATTGAGCGCGGCCAGGACGGCGGCCAGAGAGGTTTCAAATTCGAGCCTGAGCGATTGCGCCATATCGGCATCAACCGCAATGCCCGCTTGCTCCAATCGCGCGCAAACCTCTCCTAGCGCCATCGCGCCCACTGAGCGCGATGATGATTTCAATTTGTGCGCCCCGGCGCCCACCGCTTGCGGCTGCCCCCGCGCCAGTGCCGAGCGGATTTCTTCCGCTGACCTGAGCGCCGAATATTGATAGCTGCGCAAGAACTCCTCAATCACCGCTGGATCAGACCCCATCAGTTGCTCCAGCACCGCGACATCCAGTATGGCTAGTCCGTTATTTGCCGCTGGGCTTAACGCTTGGGCGGGCGCGTGCTGCGCGCCCATTGGGGGCAGCCATTTTTCGAGCATCGCTTGCAGTTGGTCCAGCAGTACGGGTTTTGACAGGTAGTCATCCATGCCGGCTTCTTTGCAGCGAATTTCCTCGCTCTTCAATGCATTGGCCGTCAGGGCGACAATCGGCAGGCGCACCCCGCTTCCTTCGTCACGACGGATGGCCGCGGTGAGTTCGTAACCATCCATTTCCGGCATGTGCAAGTCGGTCAGCAACAGTGCGTGATTGCCCTGGCGCCAGCGCGCCAGCGCCTCGCTGCCATCTTCGGCGAGGTCCGAAACATAGCCCAAGAGCGCCAACTGATGAAGAATGACACTCTGGTTGATGTCATTATCTTCGGCGACCAGAATCCGGCTGCCGTGCCGGTGCTGGGTCTTGCTGGACAGTTGTGGCTGAGCGGGGATGGCATTCAGATTCGGGGCATCCTGATCTGGTTCTTTGGCGCGACCCGCGGCAATGGCCACTGCATTGAGTAACTCCCGACGCGTCAGAACATGACCATCCATCCGCAGCACGTCGGCGTTCTCGCGCCGTGGCCCGCAGCGCGCACCGCGTCCGATGACGACGAAGCGCAGTTCCCGCTCGAGGGGGGCGTCGGTCGTGGGCCGTAACTGATCCAGCCACTGGTCGGCGAAGCGAGTGGTCATGATCACGACGGTGCGACCCGGCGGGCGAGTGGCGATCCATTGCTCTGCGGCGGTAAAATCCGGCGCGCGCTGCACCCGCGCCTGACCATACTCCAAGTAAGCGGAAATATCGTCGGCGATACCCTCCGGCTCACCGGTCACGATGCAGTACAAGCCTGAAACCCGTTGTAAGTCGGGATTCAATTCGGGATGTTGCGCTGCAATAATTGAAGCATCTTCCTTTACTGTAGGCAATTCAAATGGAATGCGCACGGTAAATGTGGAGCCTGCGCCGGGCTCGCTCTGCACGGTGATCTCGCCATTCATGATGTTGGTCAACTGCCGCGAGATGGCCAAGCCGAGACCGGTGCCACCAAAGTTGCGAGTGGTGGACGTGTCCGCCTGGATGAAGGCGGTAAACAGACGCGACAGCGTTTCCGGCGTGATGCCGATGCCGTTGTCTTTAACCCGGAATTCCAGCTCAACCCGGGCGATGCCTCGTGCCACCAGCATGGCCCGTAGCGAAACACGCCCGGCGCGGCGCTGGCCACTGGAAAACTTGATGGCATTATTCGTCAGGTTAATCAGGATCTGGCGCAGGCGTCCTGAATCGCCCAGTACTTCGTCGGGAATCGATGGGTCGACAAAGAGTGTCAGTTCCACTCCCTTCTTGAGGGTCATGCGATCCATGATTTCGCACACACCCTCAACCACCTGGGCCACGCTCATCGGCGCATTGTCGAGCAGGAGCCTGCCAGCCTCGATTTTGGAAAAGTCGAGGATATCGTTGATGACCGCCAGCAGGGCAAACGCCGAATCACGGATGATATTGGCCATTTCCATCTGCTGGCTGTTGAGGCTGCTCTGCTGAAGTACGTCGATCATGCCAATCACGCCATTCATCGGTGTACGGATTTCGTGGCTCATGGTCGCAAGAAACTCAGACTTGGCCTGGTTCGCTCTTTCCGCCTCGATCTTTGCGCTCTCGAGCTCGACGTTGGTTTGCTTCAGTGCCTGGTCGAGCTTCTGCTGTTCGATCTCCACCAGCTTGCGCGCGGTATTGTCGGTGCCAATCAGCAAATAACCGATCACCGCCTCTTTATCGTCGCGTAAGGCGGTGACCGAGACGACCGCCGGAAAGCGACTGCCGTCCTTACGAATGTAGGTGAGTTCGTAGATGTCCTCGATACCGCGCGAGGCCTTAAAGACCAGAGCCTCAAAGCCTGGCGCGATCTGTGTCGACAATTCATTGCTCAGCGCCACTGCGCGCGTAATCACCTCTTGCGGATCGGAAATGTCGGCCGGAGTGATCCGGTTTACCACCTCAGCGGCGGAGTAGCCGAGCATGCGTTCGGCGCCGACGTTGAAAATCTGGATGACGCCCTTGGCGTCGGTGGCGATGCTGGAGAAATTCGCGCTATTAAAAATCGCCTTTTGCAGTGCCCCGGCCCGCAGTAATTCTTCTTCCACTTGTTTTTGCGATGAGAGGTCTCTCAGGATGCTGGTGAAATATCGTCTGCCGCCCAGCCACATTTCGCTGGAGGCGATTTCCAGCGGAAACTCGCGGCCATTTTTATTTCGTCCGATCCGTTCTCGTCCCCGGCCGCTGGCGCCGATTTCACTGCGGGCACTGCCTTCGACGAGGAATCCATTGCGGTGATCACCGACCAATTCAGGAATCAGCAGGCTGATATTGCAGCCCGCAAGCTCCTTGGCCTGATAACCGAACATGACTTCCGTCGCCGGATTGACGGTTTCAATCATGCCATCCGAGGCCTGAAGCGTAATAATGCCGTCGACCACGGTATTGAGCACTGCCTGGATCAGGGCCGAATTGTCGTGCAAGGCCTGCTGTGCCGCGTATTCTTCGGTGACATTACGGAACACCAGCACCGCGCCGACCACTTCGCCCTCGCGGTTGCGAATCGGGGCGCAACTGTCGGCGATGGCGCATTCGCTACCGTCGCGCGCGATCAGCACGGTGTGATTGGCCAGACCATGTATCGTGCCACGCTCAAGCGTCGCTTTTACTGGGATCGCCGTAGGCAGTCGCGTTTCCTGATTGACGATATTGAAGATTTCCTCGACGGGGCGACCCGCCGCTTCCGGTTGAGCCCAGCCGGTCAGTTCTTCGGCGACCGGGTTCAGCCGTGTCACCCTGGCGCGGTCATCGGTAGTGATCACCGCGTCGCCGATCGAGTCCAACGTGACCGCCAACTCTTCCTTGCTGACCTGTAAGGTGCTGTAGGCTTGCTGCAACTGCCGATTGATTTCCCCCTGAGCGTCTAGCAGGTGTCGGGTTTCAAGATGGACAATCTCTTTCAGCCGCTGCTGCGCGTTTCGATACAGCAGGTAGGCAAACAGCAGAGCGAACAGCAACGCCAGCAGACTGATGGCAACGATGACGGAGAAAAGCCGCCGCATGTCCGATTGAAACTTAGCTTCGCGCTGGGCCAGCACCGCCTCCTCGGCGTGGTTGAACGCTTCTATTTGAGCGCGAATCAAGTCCATTTGCCGCTTACCACTCTCCTGCGCTATCGCGAGCGCTACGCCCTTGAGATTACCGGCTCGTCGCAACTTGATGAGATGGGACATGTCCGCCAATTTGGCATCCACCAGCGCCGCCAGCGTGCTCAGGTGTTGAGCGCTGCCACTGTCGACGGCCAGTAAGCGCAAGTCATTCATCTGAACATGAATGCCGCCGCGCACTGCCACATAGGGGGCGAGAAAGGGCTCGCTACCCGTGAGCAAAAAGCCGCGCTCCCCGGTCTCCGCGTCCTTTAATTCGCTCAAAAAAGCATTGGAGCGATCGATTAAATCGTGTGTGCGCGCACGTGCCTCGGTCGCATGTTCCAACTGGCTGAACGTGCTCAATGAGGCGGTCCCCGCCAGTAAGACGAGGGTGGTCGCCCCGAGAAGCAAAAGTGCCCGTTTGACGGTGGATTTCATGATCGACTGGTCCTGTGTGTTATTCGATCTCCACGGATGATTGAAGTCCGCGTGTGTTCTTTCTTCAACCGCGTGGCCGCTGGCCTCAACGGGGCGTGTACACCTGACTGAGCCGCCCGGAGAAGAGCATCCATAACGCCAAAATACTCAATGCCACCAGCGCCAGCGCGATGAGTAATTCGATTTTGTTGAAGGTCGGTTCCAACGGCGCTTGCTCTTTGCGCGCGCGCATAAACACCCCATTGCCGACGGCGAAAACCACTACGCCGATGAGCATGTATTCCAAACCTGCGGCGTAGATCAGCCATAAACCATAGAGTGTGCCGAGCACGCTGCACAACAGTGCCGTGACCTTTCCTATCCGGGCTGTGGACGGGTATTGCCGGGTGACTAACAATTTCCAGAGGAATCCCGTGGCGCCGATATAGGCCGGCAGGATCATCACACCGGTGACCGAGAGCATGACGTTCCAGGCATTACCGGCATAGAACACCAAAACCATCACGAGCTGCATGATCGCGGTCGAGACCCAAAGGGAAATCGATGCGGTGCCGTTTTTATTGGTGGTGGCAAATACGCGGGGATAGGTGCCGTCTTTGGCGCCGGCCCACGGTAATTCCGCGACAATGATGGTCCAGACCAGCCAGCTAGACAGTACAGAAACCATCAGGCCAATATCGATTAGATATAAGCCCCAGTTGCCCAGCAGAGAAGCCAGGATCGCGCCCATTGACGGCGGTGGGATCACCGAGAGTTGCGCCTGGCTCATGATGCCAAACGGCAGGACGGAGATCAGAACATACAGTAGCAGAGTGACGATAAACCCCAGCATGGTCGCCCGGCTCACGGTTAGCGCATCCGATTTGTCTGACATTACCACCGCGCCTTCAATGCCGATAAACACCCATAACGTGACCATCATCGTGCTTTTGATTTGTGTGAGTATGCTGCCTATGGGTTTGGCGCCCGCGACATTGTGATTCACGTTGCCCCAGAAATCGCTACCCAATATGCCCGCTTTGATCGAGATGGCCACGACCACGATGAAGATGGACAGAGGAACAAACTTGGCGATGGTGCTGACCACATTGAGAATCGCCGCGCGTCGAACTCCACTGAGGACCATCCAGTTCATTAGCCAGAACACCAGTGACGCGCCCAGCACCGACTGCCAGGTATTGCCCCCCTTGAAGTAGGGAGGGATGAGGTTGTTCAAGGTGTCCATGAGTAACACGCCTAGGGCGACGTTGCCAAAGATGTCCGAGAGCCAGTATCCCCAGGCAATCTGAAAGCCGGCGTACGGGCCGAAACCTTGGCGCGAATAAGTGTAAATGCCTGAAGTCAGTTCGGGCTTGATATCGGCCAGGATCTGAAACGTGCGTACCAGGCAAAAGATGCCCAGTCCGGAAATCAACCAGGCGATCAGCACCGCGCCGAGTCCCGCGCCCTGCGCCATATTCTGCGGCAGGTTAAATACACCGCCGCCGACCATCGCGCTGATGACCAAGAGCGCCATCGCAATCAAGCCTAATTTGTTGCTTGGGCTGGGTGGCGCAGGAGGGGTGAATTCCATTTTGTTTCCTATTCTTGCCGGGGTTGGGGGCATCTCCAAAATAACGCGTCTTAACGCTAGCTTAGGCGACTGATTCCACCCTCACCGTTCGGTAGCGCACATAATGACAAGACTGTGGTTGTTCGGGGCTGATCGCCGCTGGTTTTTGCGCTGACGAAAAACGACCCACCCGGCAGGTGCCGGGCGGGTCGTTTTGGCCTGCAAAGCTCAGACTGGTGTCTTGCGTTACTGTGCGGCCGTGTTCTCCGCAGCCAAGTCGAACACGATCTCCACGCGGCGATTCAAAGTACGTCCCTGCGGGGTCTTGTTGCTGGCGACCCAGCCGATCTGGCCGTAAGCATGAGTGCTCAGGCTCGCAGCCGGCACGCCCTGGGCGACTAACGCCGAGGCGATGGCATCGGCGCGCTCTTGAGACAATTTAAGGGTGGTATTGAAGCTGCCGGCGTTATCGCTGTAGCCATTGATTTCAGCCTTGACCTCAGGGTGTTGCTTGAAGAAGTCGACCAGCTGCGCGATATTCTGTTCGCTACCCGGCAAGAGTTGCGCGTGTCCATGACGGAAACGGCGATCGCCCAGGGTCAGCACCATTCCCGCTTTCGCGCGTTGCGCGCCCAGCCCTTTCAGTTCAGACACCAGGCCAGCGGTACGCGCGGTCGCGGCGGGCGGGTCCTGCGGATTGGCGTCGCTCTGCGCGGCGGCCACTTGCGCGGCGGTGTAATCGTTAGTCATCGGCATTGCCGTCGGCGGGCTGCCCGCGGTTTGCTGGGCTGGACTAACGCTGGCGTCCGGCAGGCTGGCTGCGGTTTGTGGGGTTAGCGGCGCGCTGGTGTCCGGCGTGCTGGCCGCGGCTTGTGGGGTTGGGCTGTCGCTGGCCGCCGAGCTGGCGCAACCGCCCAGCAAGACTATCAGCGAAGAGGCCAGCGTGAGCTTCAGGCCGTTGCCTAGTGAAAATTTCATCGGTTTGTTCTTCATGATCATCCTTAGGGGCCAGGACCTGACCCAGGTTAAGACAAGGGGGGCATAGCGCGGTCCGCGTTTGCTTGGCCACTCTTGATGTGCCACGTGAAAATACGCCAGCCTTGTTTTCTCACTAAAGCCGCAAGCTGGTCTGTGCGCTGCCACACCTAAGCAATGCCGAACGAAGATCAGGGAAGTAGAGGCCGGGCCGCGCTGTGGTCTATGGGTTCGCTAACGCACAGAAAGGCCGATGGGTATCGAGGTAGGCTAAGGTATGCATGGCCTATCGGTGCAACGCTGGGTATTGAGATATTTGGCGTTCATGGTCTCGCTTAACTGAATGATCCCTAGGAGTTACACCATGGAAAAGACACAAAAAGGATTGATTAGCCTCTTGGCGATGGCCATCGTATTCAGCTTCGCCGGATGCGCGGGCATGTCGCACCGAAGCCAGAACACGGTTGTCGGCGCGGGGGTCGGGGCGGTCGGCGGGGCGGTGCTCACTGGCGGCAGCGCGGTGGGAACCGTTGGCGGCGCGGCGGTGGGCGGTCTGGTTGGTCATTCCATTCATTGATCGACGACGACCTGAAGGCCGCTGGACCGGTGGTTTTTCGTTTCCATGGGTCAAGTCAGGTACTGGGGTTTGCACGGGAAGTTAAGTCCAGACTGGGATGCAATACGATTGCCGGTTGAATGCACAAATCTTCCAGAAAACACGTCTGCATGGACTTAGAATACGAAGACATTCGCATCATTGTTCGGCATTAAACGCTGTTGGCGACAGATTGCGGGTGTATTTCCGAGGAACTGATATGGCGGCCCACAACTGGATCGATCTGACTCACGATGTGGAAACCGGCATTGAAACGATCCGGGCGCATTTCGAAGGTCATGTTTACGACCCGCACTGGCACGACAGCTATTTGATCGGTATCACCGAACAAGGCATACAGCAATTCAACTGCCGCAAGACCCGTTGCGACAGCACTCCCGGCCAGATCATGCTGCTGGACCCGGGTGAAGTTCATGATGGCAATGCGCCTGAGCAAGCCGGCTTCACCTATTCAATGCTGTATCTTGAGCCGCAATGGATGGAGCGCGAGTTGCTCAGCCTGTTTGCCGATTCACCTGTGTGCGGTCAACCCAGCTTCGTGACCACGCTGGTCAACGATTCGCTGTTAGCGCAAGCCACGATCAATGCGTTTCAGGTTCTGCGCCAAAGCGAGCTGCGCATTGTCAGGCAGACGGTACTCGATACTCTGCTGCGCCAACTGCTTAGCCAGATTCATTGGCCGGTTCGGCTACGCCATGACCCCCGTCAGCCCGCTGTTGCCCAACGGGCCCGCGACTTCTTGCATGCCAACCTGCATCAAGACGTCGGCCTGGATGACGTGAGCCACGTCTGCGGTATTGATCGTTTTCGTCTGACGCGCGCGTTCAAGGCCGCCTATGGACTCGCTCCCCACGCCTATCTGATTCAACTGCGACTGACGCGCGCCCGGCAATTGCTGGCCAAGGGCCAAACCCCGGTCCAGGTCGCCTGTGCGCTGGGTTTTGCCGACCAAAGCCACCTCGGTCGCTGGTTTCAACGCGCCTATCGGCTAACCCCGGCCGATTACCGCAAACGCTGCACAAATCGTCCAGACTAATTCCATTCAGGGCACAAGAATGAGACTCCAGAAAACGCTGAGAGTCCGTTCTAATGCCGCACACCACTTATTTCCCTCCCGCCGCTTTATGGTGTTTCTTCCCTCAGAAATGGAAGGGGTAATTCATGCAACCCATGCTGCCGTTCATCCTGTTTGCCTTCGTCGCCTCTATCACCCCCGGACCGACCAATATTCTGGCCCTGACCAATGCCTCGCGCTTTGGCCTGGGCGCGGCCATTCCAATCATTCTGGGCTCCTGTGTCGCGGTATCCGGCATGGTGATCGTGATCGGTATCGGGCTTGGCGCCACCTTGACGGGGCACCCCTTGACCCAATCGCTGATGTCCTGGGGCGGCTTGGTCTGGCTGAGCTATTTGTCTTGGCAGATGTTCCGCAGCGCGCCGGCCGAACTGCATCCGGAAACGGAGACGCCGGCGGGCGTCCCTTTGGGCGGACTACAGGCCGCCGCGCTGCAATTGGTCAACCCCAAGGCCTGGATGATGGTTCTGGCGGTGGTCGGTGTATTCACCGTCGGACACGCACACCGGATTCACCTGATACTGCGACTATCACTGGTTTTTTTGCTGATCTCGATGCCCTGCGTCGGTGTTTGGGCGGGCTTGGGGCGCTGGGCGGGCAAACTGTTTCGCTCACCCTCCGCCATACGCGGCTTTAATCAGGTCATGGCGGTCATGTTGTTTGCCTCGGCATGGCTGAGTCTGGTGGTTTAGGTCTGATTGCCCTGTTCATCTGTCCTGCCCCCATGCCAGATTGTCATGGCCGATTGGTCAGACGAGGAAAGCGCAAGATCTTTTATTTACCGCTGTAGTACTAGTGCGTGGTCCTTTTGCGGCGTAATCTGCATCTGCTCACCAAACACCTGGCGCGGCACGCTTCCATGAGCAGTTTCACGCATCGCGGGCAGCTTCCTGGCAGCAGAGATTTTTCCGGAAATCGACTAGCGAAAACCCATAAGGACTCCATGGAAAACCTGCCCGTTTCCGCCCCCTGTGTCCTGCTGGTTGGCCTCATGCCCGGCTTCGGCGGCATGCACCTGCCCCGGCATCTGGCCCGCGTGGGCTTACGCGTGGCCTTCCTCGGCACGAGGGCCTGTATGGCCTCTAGCTCCGGCTTCGTGGAGGCGTTTCTCCCTTGGGAGCCCGAGAACGGCGGCCACTATCAGGTGGCCCCGTTCGCCAAGGCGGTCCGGCATTGCCGGCCTGTCTGCCTCGTCCCCATCGACGAATGCGCCGCTGAACTACTTCAAATCATGGGTCGGGGAACAACGGGGCAAGAGGCGGCGTTCACCCTTCCCGGAGACATTGCCGCACTGGTCCGCAATTCCCTGGGAAACCCGGACCATTACCCGCTGGCATCAGCCCGCCAGCGCGCTTATCAGACCAGTCGGACGGCGGACATCCCGGTCCCGGAGCAGGCTGACGTGTCGACCCAGGGAGAGATCATTGACTTCGCGCGTCGCCATCAGTGGCGGATCGTGGTGAAGAGGGAACGCTCCATGGGGGGGGTAGGGATCCACATCCTCGATAGCGAGGCGGCCACCAGGGAGTTCGTGGCACAGGGCCTCTTCCTGGCTTCTGGCGGAAAATGGGTTGCCCAGGCCTTCATGCCGGGCCGCCTGGGCATGCATGCGGTGTTCGCCGTCCGAGGGCACGTGCTGGCTGCGGTGAGCGCCATCCAATTACTCAGGCGGAGCGAGAATGCGAGCGCGCCGAGCAGCGTGGTCATGCTCTGCGGGCACAAGGCTATGGCCGCCAGCGGTGCCGCGTTCGTCGAGGCCACGGGGGCCTCGGGTTTCCACGGCTGGGACTTTCAGGTCGATGAAGGCGGAAACGCCTTTTTGATCGAACACAATCCCCGCCCCATCTCCATCTCCCATCTGGGTGGGTTGCTGGGCAGTGACCTCATGGCCGCCCTGGCGGCTTCCTGTGGTGTTCGTGTTCCGCCGCCCCCGCATCCGCCGATGGATGAATGCCGGGTGACGCTTTTTCCCGACGAGTGGCGGCGGGATGCCGCAAGTCCGTGGCTGCACGGCCAGTTCCATGATGTCCCCTGGGATGATCCCGCCCTGCTGGGGAGTGTGATGGCGGCAAATTTCAGTTATCGGTGATCGCCGCCTGCCGGCGCTGCTCCACGGCGAACCAGTGAAGGGCCCGCGCCAGGTCCTGGACGGTGGAAACTGGCAGGAGTGGGGCCGTGGACAAGGCAAAAGCCGGCGGATTATGGACCGAGCCGCCGCTTTTACCGCAGCGGATTCCAAAGCACGACAGGCTGTCAATGCCTCGCCATTTGCCGGCTGGCTACAGGTCAGCGACTGAGTAGTTCGACGTACGCCTGGTAACTGTAGCTGCGATTCTTTTTTTGCCCCGTCATTTCCGCCACGATACCCAAATCTTCGAGCGCCTTCACTGCAGCCGTAGCAGTAGGAAAGCTGGTATCCAATTGCTGTCGCACTCGCTCGATTGTGAAGCGTGGCATCATCGGCAGCATCTCGAATAGCCGATAGCTTGCAGGGCCAGCCTTGGCCGACTGCAGCAGCCGTCTGCGGTCGGCCGCGATGAGACTGGCGACTTCAATGATGTTTTTCTCCGCATCCCCGGCGGCGGTAGTTACCCCCTCCAGAAAGAAAGATACCCAGGATTCCCAGTCACCATCGGTACGAATGGCCGACAAGCGACGGTAGTACTCCGTCTGGTGCTGCTTCAGGTAGCCACTGAGGTACATCAACGGCTCCGACAGTAATCCCCAATGCTCGAATAACGCCGCGATCAGCAGACGACCGATGCGCCCATTGCCGTCAAGGAAGGGGTGGATGGTTTCAAACTGAGCGTGGACAAGTGCCACTTTAATCAGGAGTGGCAAATCTTTCGGTACATCGTGAATGAACCGTTCCATGTCTGCCAGCAAGTCGGATACGCGTTCCGGCGGAGGTGGCACAAATACGGCATTGCCGGGCCTGGTTCCTCCGATCCAGTTTTGCGACCGGCGCAATTCGCCCGGCTGTTTTGCGGCGCCCCGCGCACCATTGAGTAATCGCCGATGAGCATCGCACAGCAGTCGCACACTGATGGGCAGCCCATTGGGGATGCGCAATTGTTCCTGAACCCGGCGGAAAGCCTGCAGGTAGTTGGTGACCTCCTCCACGTCGTCGGTGTTGCTCACCTTGAAGCCAGCCTCTTCATCGAACAAATCGGTCAGCGTGGCCTGTGTGCCCTCGATCTGGGAAGTCAGCAAGGCTTCCTTGCGGATGGCGCTGTAAAGCAGCCAGTCCACTGACGGCACCAATCCCGATACCCCTTCCAGGCGCGCCAGCGCCAGTTCTGCCTGGCGATTGAGGTCAATGAACGCCGTGGGGGATAATGCAGGATCCGTCGGTGGCAACGGGTGGGGCACGAATGCGTGTACCGTTTCACCCAGAGTCGTCGAAATCGCGTAGCTACCAGAGGTGCGAGGCATTTAAAGTTCTCTTTAGTGCATTGAAATCAAATTAAACCATTCTTTAATTTGATTCGCAACAATGAAAGAAAACTTTCATATCACCGTAAAGTCAGTGCATCAGGACAGGGCCGCAAAGGCGTTGGTGCCTGAGGTACTTTAATCGCTGACCGTCGACACCCGCTACTAACGATACCCGCTCGCATACTTTAGCGTCCATCGGACAGTTGATGTTGGAGAAGCCCTGGAAGAACGGGTTCAGTTCGACCAAGAGACAGTGTGTTTGGAATTTGAAGATGGACGAACGCTTGGTGTCCCGCTTGCTTGGTTTGCTGTGCTGTTGTCTGCCTCGCCAGAAATGCTTGCATGTTATGAGTTGAGCCCTTTGGGGATCCATTGGCCCGCCTTAGACATCAATCTGCCTCTGGCGGGGCTGCTGTCTACCGATGTCGACCTTGCAAGCCTTGTTGCCACGGGCTAGCTGCAGGATGAAAGTGATCCGAGAGAGGTCTGTATTGCCCCCTCTCGTGTGGGCTTGGGAGGTTTGCGACGGTTTTGCAATGCGTAAGCAGTCACCTTTATGCTGTTGTTAGAGGACCGCTTTGGCCGAATTGCTCCTGTCTACCGCAATTCGCCGTGTGACGGGGCATCGGCGATAGCGTCAGCCCATTGGTCCTGCGGCAGACCGCTTTCGACCCAAAGCAGAAGTTGGCCGCATTTCCACAAAGCACTGCACTTATGGATTCTGGTCTTGGTCGTCTGCAGTTCCCGTAATGAGGGACTCATCGGGAATAGCTGTCGCCTTCGGCATCAAGTTCATAGCAAATAACCTGTTCTCAAACTCGGAGATCCTTGGCGCATGGTTTAAAATATTTTCGTAAAAATCGACATACCGCCGCATCCACTGATGCTTTGATATTGAACGGACATCCCCATCAGACGTCGGATTACCTTTCAGCGATTGTCGAGCAACATCCACTTTTGATTGAAGCAAAATTTCGTTGGGGATTGGTCCCCGTTGTGCGGCAACCTCCGGGGGAAGCATCTCGCTACGGGGCATCATGGCTGAGTGCCCCATTATGTGCACGAAATTCCATCCGTCCGAGTCTTCCTTAAGGAGTGCAATTATTTGAGCTTCACTAGGGTCTTCTATTCCACCAAGCGCCCTCGCTTTTTCCTTGGCACCGTGAGCGACGACTATTCTGGGATAGATGGCAACTTGACTCTCGAGCTGGTATGCCTCTAGCAGCGCGGGTCCATAGATAATGCTCCCCTTGTGATGTAGCTCGCCGATGGCAATTCCACCGCGGGACAACACGCCCTTGGTCATCAACTTCCATGAGAGGTAACAGGAGAAATGAAGCAGGTTGAGTAAGTCATTTCCTTGTTGCAATCGCACTGAAACCGCAATGTTGTCGGAAAATGCTGTCACGTCAAATCTGGATTGATATTTTCCGAAGGTAACACTCAATGAATCTTCGATTAGATTCATTCTGCCTTCACGTATTAGCCGACTGAAACCTAAGACGTCAAGAAACAGCACTGCGCGTTGCTCGTAATTCTCGGTCATCGTTAACTCCCATTGCTGGCCATCTCGTCGGGACCGGCTCAAATGACGTAACGTGCATCCACATTAAGCCTTCTCGGAGGTTAAGCTAGATGGCGACAAGTAAAATTGATGTTTTGCATTTTCGACTATCTGACAAAAATGGTTGAACGTCTGCTCCTGGCCGATAGCAGTCATTATACCTCCGCGTCATTGCGGACCACTTCAGCCGAAATAAAGAAATTCACCGTGCAAGTACGGTATATGTAGTTTGTTGATGACTTCACAGAGCCTGACTGGAGAATGGGCCGATGGGTGTGTGACGCTGAAAATGACGTGGAAGCATAACCATGCCGGGGAGTGTTTTACCTGAGGTAGCGACAACTTGTCATTGAGTGACGATCTTGCCTGCTTTGTTGTATTTCGGTTGAAGCGGCCAGCGATGCATGGAGTTATGATTGGTTTTCTCGCAGAAAAGCCGCTTCTGGACGCTCTAGACCACCATGGGTAATTCAATGCAGAAAAATGGAAGATAGCAATGAACGAGAATCCGGATGAATGGTGCCTCCTGAGTCTCACGCTAGACCAGCTCTCGGCAATGAAGCAAAACCTTTTGCCTGGGCGAGCGTACAGCCAGCGAATTAGCTTGGCCTTGGCATTGCAACTGGCTCAGATGAAAGCCGAGCGCGGTTATTTCGATTGGGTGGTTGACCAACTCGATTTTCTGGAAGGCTTGCACGCAATTCAAGCATGCCCCATTGTTTCCGCTGTGGCATGTTCACTATTCAACGCCTAGAGATATCGCCAGAAACCTTCGCCAAAACATCACGGGCAAACAGGGGACCCGCTGGCTTCACTCCCTCATCAACGAGGTGGCCACGCACCATGGGGAGAATCCTGATGTTTGGCCAGGCGTGCTGGCCCATCATGTGGTCACTGATGGTTACCTCCACCGCACTAGGCAGGGCGCAAGTGCAACGATCCGTGAGATGCCCCCCGGTGAGCCGCGCGGGCAAGGGCTCACCGGTGAATGGATCATCTATGGTAAGCATCAGGGAGAGAATTACTATTTATCCCTTGCTAAGCATTCTGAAGCGGAACAGGGACAAGTTGCCGATCTCTACGCGCGCTTGCACGGCAGTTGCCAAGCAGAATTTCCGTTCCTGTTCTCTGTAGATCGCCGCCCTGGATAATCCGTTTCCCTCCACGCCATCCAGGGGATATGGAGCTCAAAAGCAATCGTCAGAGCCGTCACAAGGAGCTTCGCTGCGATAGCCCTGTTAGGCCTTCCTTTTTGCTTGTCCGTCCCTGTGGCGGAGCTACATCTGGATTTTTCTTGCACCGGAAGCATAACCTTGCCGAAATGGGCCGGAGTGGGGCCGTGGTCAAAGCCTTGTCTTGCCAAGGGAATTTGCGGAACAACAGATGTGGCGCACAGAAGTGGTGCAAAAATCAGCGGATTTGAACGTCGACAGGAAGCATAAACTTGCCGAACGGCAAAGATAGGGTTCCGATTACACAAAATTTGATTTTCAAGAAGGGTGGATGGTGGACCGAAGGAGGATCGAACTCCCGACCTCTGCATTGCGAACGCAGCGCTCTCCCAGCTGAGCTATCGGCCCATGAACCAGGCACAAATTCTAGTGCGAGTCGTCGTTGCTGGCAAGTCCCGCGCCATGAGTATTCGCCGCTCTGCGCAGTTGACGGCGCAAAGTTTGTTGCGGCGCAATGCGTGATGGAAACTCGGATGGAATTGTTGCTTGCAATTACAGGTCGCTTCGGGCAAGAATCGAAGCTCGACATTTAACCTTATTAAGCTAATAGCATGGCACTTATCGTACAGAAATATGGAGGTACCTCGGTGGGTACCACCGAGCGGATCAAAAATGTGGCGCGTCGGGTCGCCAAGTGGAAGGCCCAGGGGCATGACGTGGTGGTGGTGGTTTCGGCCATGAGCGGAGAGACCAATCGTTTGATTGGCCTGGCGACCGAAATTCAGGCCCATCCGGATCCTCGCGAGTTGGATGTGGTGCTGTCCACCGGCGAGCAAGTCACGATTGGCCTGCTGGCCATGGCGTTGCAAGAGATCGGCCTGCCCGCGCATAGCTACTGTGGTTGGCAGGTACGCGTGACCACCGATAGTTCGCATGGCAAGGCGCGGATTCAATCGATTGATGAGGAAGAAATTCGTTCTGATCTGGCCGCGGGCAAAGTGGTGATCGTGGCGGGTTTCCAGGGCGTGGACGAACTGGGGCATATTACGACCCTGGGCCGTGGTGGCTCGGATACCTCGGCGGTGGCCATGGCCGCGGCGCTTGGGGCGGACGAATGTCAGATTTATACCGACGTCGATGGGGTGTATACCACCGACCCGCGCGTGGTGTCCGAAGCGCGTCGTCTTAAGACCATCACTTTTGAAGAGATGATCGAGATGGCGAGCCTGGGCTCCAAGGTGCTACAGATTCGCTCGGTGGAATTTGCCGGTAAATACAAGGTTCGCCTGCGCGTGCTGTCCAGCTTCGATGATAACGAGGGGGAAGGTACGCTGATTACGTTTGAGGAAGATGAAACTATGGAAAAGGCAGTGGTAGCTGGCATCGCATTTGACCGCAACGAAGCACGCATCAACGTCAAAGGGGTGCCGGACAAACCGGGAATTGCCTATCAGATCCTCGGCCCGATTTCCGACGCGAATATCGAAGTGGATATGATTATCCAGAACGTCGGTGAAAATGGGACCACCGATTTTTCCTTTACCGTGCCGCGTGGGGAATTTCAGCGTTCACTAACGATTTTGCGTGATGTGCAAAGCCATATCGGCGCCGCCAAAATCGACGCTAACGACAAGGTGGCCAAAGTTTCTATCGTCGGTGTGGGCATGCGTTCGCACTGTGGCGTGGCATCGACCATGTTCCGTACTTTGGCGGAAGAGGGCATTAATATTCAAATGATCTCGACTTCTGAAATTAAAGTCTCTGTTTTGGTTGATGAAAAATATTTGGAACTGGCGGTACGCGTCCTGCATAAGGCATTCGCGCTGGATCAAGAAGTTTAATTCCGACATTACAGTGCTTGACAGCGGGGGCGGCATTCCTTAATATCGCACCCTCTGAACGGAGAAATGGCCGAGTGGTCGAAGGCACACCCCTGCTAAGGGTGCATACGGGCAAAACCTGTATCGAGGGTTCGAATCCCTCTTTCTCCGCCAGACTTCGCACCTGTAGCTCAGTTGGATAGAGTATCTGGCTACGAACCAGAGGGTCGGGCGTTCGAATCGCTCCAGGTGCGCCAGTTGTCCCCATCGTCTAGAGGCCTAGGACATCGCCCTTTCACGGCGGTAACCGGGGTTCGACTCCCCGTGGGGACGCCAAGGTCTTTGAATGGCTCGACATCAGTCGGGCCATTTGTGTATCTGGCGGTCTGCCAGACGCCAGATATGTCGATATTCCCCTTGGTTTTCAATGTTGGCCAGTAATGGTTTTGCGCACTAAATTCCACTGTGTTGAGTAAAGTTTGATTTTCTACAAGATGTTCTGAAATTTGGCATATTATTATGCTCATGTCCTTTGAGGTAAATAGGCATGAGCCATACCGGTAAGAGTGATCTGACCATGCGATGTATGCAGTTCCTATGGCAATGGTTGTCCAGTTTGTTACCGGGAGAGGTTGCTCCCGAAGAAACGAGTTGGCTGATTAGTCCTCATCGCCATATGCCGTTGTTGGCGTTTAGGCGCGCGCAGATGATTATTAACCGCGTGCGGTTGTTTGCCGCGCTGTTTGCGGTGTTGACGCCGTTGTGGATTGTAGTCGATGTGATGTCGTTGCCAGCCTCTCTATGGCTGGAGTTGGCGATGTTGCGTCTGTTGGCGACCGGCGCCTTTGTCCTGTTGGTGTTGGGTTTGCCGCGCGCTGGACGTCTGCAGAGCGCTTACCGTGGCATGGCGTCATTGTTCGCTATCCCCACGCTGTTTTATCTGGTTTCGCATATTCTGCTGGCGCGCCATCATTTGCAGGGCGTGGCGGCCGCTATAGGCACCGGCTACGCGTTCTTGCCATTTGTCCTGTTGGCGGGCCTGGCGATTTTTCCTCTGACGCTGCTGGAAAATCTGGCCTGTGCTTTTCCGGTCTTGCTGGCCAATATCATTGCCTTTGTCATGAACTGGACCGAGGTGGGGTGGCCCACCTTTGGCGGGCAGCTATGGTTGTTGGCGTTATTGGCGGCGGTGGCCAGTTTGGCGAGTATGAGCCAACTGGCGTTTATTATTGCTTTGGTCAAACAGACCATTCATGACCCCTTGACCGGTAGTTTTTCGCGCCGCAGCGGTGAAGAGTTGCTGTCTCTGCAGCAAAGTTATGCGCGCCGGCACAATACCCCGCTATCCGTGGCGTTTATCGATCTGGATCACTTCAAGAGTATTAACGATCAGTTCGGCCACGAGGCCGGCGATCAAGTTCTGCAGCAAATCAATCCGTCGTTTATGCGTAGTTTGCGCCAAGGGGACATTTTGATTCGTTGGGGCGGCGAAGAGTTTTTGCTGGTGATGCCTGGTACCGATCTGCCGCAGGCGATTCGCGCGTTGGAACGGGTGCGCGCCACCGGTTTGGGTGCGCGTCCGGATGGTCAGCCTCTGACCTGTAGTATTGGCTTGGCCGAGCGTTTGGCCGATCTGCAGGATAATTGGAAAGGTCTGGTGGAAAAAGCCGATGCGCGTATGTATCAGGCCAAGCGCGAGGGGCGCAACCGTCTGGTATGCCGCGATTGAGCGGGGAGATGATGAGCCGGGCGCAAAGCGCCACGGCTCGATGGTTTTAACGGCTGATCGGTTTGTAACGAATACGCTTGGGTTTCGCGCCTTCTTCACCCAGGCGTTTCTTTTTGTCGGCTTCGTATTCCTGATAGTTACCATCAAAGAACACCCACTTGGATTCACCCTCGCAGGCGAGAATGTGGGTGGCGATACGATCAAGGAACCAGCGGTCATGGCTAATCACCATCACCGATCCGGCAAACTCCAGTAAGGCATCTTCCAGCGCGCGCAAGGTTTCCACATCCAGATCGTTGGAGGGTTCATCCAATAGCAGCAGGTTGCCACCGGCGATCAGTGTTTTAGCCAGATGCAGCCGTCCGCGTTCGCCACCAGACAATTGTCCGACGTTTTTCTGCTGATCGGCGCCCTTGAAGTTGAAGCGGCCAATATAGGCGCGCGACGGGGTTTCGTAGCGACCAACGGTCAGAATATCATTGCCGCCCGAGATTTCCTCAAACACGGTTTTTTTGTCGTCCAGCGAGCCTCGGCTCTGATCGACGTAGGCGAGTTGCACCGTGGAGCCGACTTTGACCGTGCCGCTATCCGGGGTGTCTTGTCCCGCGATCATGCGAAACAGCGTGGATTTACCGGCGCCGTTCGGGCCGATAATGCCGACAATCCCACCCGCCGGTATCTTGAAACTCAGGTCGTCGATCAGTAAGCGCTCACCAAAAGCTTTGCTGACATGCTCGAATTCAATCACTTCATTGCCCAGGCGTTCGCCAATGGGAATGAAAATTTCCTGCGTTTCGTTACGGCGTTGGTATTCCTGGCTCGAGAGTTCGTCAAAGCGCGCCAGACGCGCCTTGGATTTTGCCTGCCGCCCTTTGGGGTTTTGACGTACCCATTCCAGTTCTTTTTTCAGTGCGCGCTGACGAGCGGATTCGCTGGATTCTTCCTGCTCCAGGCGCTGTTCTTTCTGTTCCAGCCAGCTGGAGTAGTTGCCTTTCCAGGGAATGCCATGTCCGCGGTCAAGTTCAAGAATCCATTCGGCGGCATTGTCCAAAAAGTAGCGATCGTGGGTGACAGCAACCACGGTGCCCGGGAAACGGACCAGAAACTGCTCTAGCCATTCCACCGACTCGGCGTCCAAGTGGTTGGTTGGCTCATCGAGCAACAGCATGTCGGGCTTGGATAGCAGCAGGCAGCACAGGGCTACGCGGCGTTTTTCGCCACCCGAGAGATTGGCGATACGCGCATCCCATGGGGGCAGGCGCAACGCGTCGGCGGCGATTTCCATTTGCTGTTCGGCCTGGCCATCGCTGGTGGCGATAATCGCCTCATACTTGGCCTGGTCCGCGGCGAGCTGATCGAAGTCGGCATCGGGGTCGGCATAGGCGGCATAGATTTCGTCGAGTTTTCTTTGCGCGTCGACGATCTCGCCCAAGCCGGCTTCCACGGCCTGGCGTACCGTATGTTCCGGATCCAGCGCCGGTTCTTGTGCTAAATAACCGATGCGGATGCCGGGCATGGGCAGCGCTTCACCTTCGAAGTCGTGATCGACCCCGGCCATGATGCGCAGTACGGTGGATTTGCCCGAGCCATTCAGACCCAGCAGGCCAATTTTTGCCCCGGGGAAAAAGCTCAGCGAGATGTCCTTGATGATTTGCCGCTTGGGCGGAACCACCTTGCTGACGCGCAGCATGGAAAACACGAATTGAGACATGGCTACCTGTTGATGAATTGATCAGTAAGAGACAAGTTTATCATGGGTTCAACCTGGCTGCCGGGGGGGGAGCCTGCCGGGCTTTGGTGTCCCAAAGCCCGGTGAGCTGCTAGCGTGTGTATTCAGCCAGCAAGGTTTCTTGCGCGCAACGCTGCCGACCTCGCGCGCTCTTTCGGCGGTAACTGCCATCCGACTGCATTTCCCAGGCATTCATATTGTCTTCCAGGCTGACTCGCAGGCCTTCCTTGATCAGGCGACGTTTGATTTTGGGGTCGAGAATCGGGACACAGGTTTCAATCCGGCGGAAGAAGTTGCGGCCCATCCAGTCGGCGCTGGCAATAAACACGTTTTCTTCGCGGTCGTTATAGAAATAGAAAATGCGCGGGTGTTCGAGAAAACGGCCAACCAGCGAACGCACGGTAATATTGTCTGAAAGCCCTGCCACGCCCGGGCGCAGCGCGCACACGCCGCGCACGATCAACTGAATCTTGACTCCGGCCTGGCTGGCGCGATACAGCGCGTTGATCACTTGCGGTTCCAACAGTGAGTTCATTTTGGCGATGATCTGCGCCGGTCGGCCCGCGGCCGCGTGCTGGCTTTCGCGCTCAATCGATTCCAACACCATGCTGTGCAGCGTGAAGGGGCTTTGATATAGCAGTTGCAGCTTGCTGGCGCGTCCCAGACCGGTGAGCTGGACGAAGATGTCATTGACGTCGCTGGCCATTTTTTCATTGCAGGTCAATAGGCCAAAGTCGGTATACATGCGCGCGGTGCGTGGATGATAGTTACCGGTACCCAGGTGCACATAGCGCTTTAGCCCATGTTCTTCTCGTCGTACCACCATCAGCATTTTGGCGTGCACTTTATAGCCGAACACCCCATACACCACGTGGGCTCCGGCGTCTTCCAGTTGCGAGGCCCAACTGATGTTGGCTTCTTCATCGAAACGCGCCATCAGTTCAACCACCACGGTCACTTGCTTGCCCGCCCGGGCAGCGGCGATCAGCGAATCCATCAGTACCGAGTCGGTGCCGGTGCGGTAAACCGTCATTTTGATTGCCACCACCTGCGGGTCGGTGGCTGCCAGGTTCAGCAGGTCGATCACAGGCTGAAAGCTTTGATAGGGGTGGTGCAGCAGTATGTCGCCCTGGCGGATGGCGTCAAACAGTCCGATTTTTTTCTCTAGCTGCGCGGGTAGGCTGGGGATGAATGGCGCGAATTTCAGATCCGGGCGGTCGACAAGGTCGGGCAGTTGCATCAGGCGCACCAGGTTGACCGGGCCATCGACGCGGAACACATCGCGTGGGTCCAGCCCAAACTGAGTCAGCATGAATTCTTCCATGTGCTGCGGGCAGTTATCGGCGATCTCCAGGCGCACGGCGTCGCCAAACTGGCGCTGGCGCAGCTCGCCTTGCAGCGCGGTGCGCAGGTTCTTCATGTCCTCGTCTTCGAGGTTCAATTCACTGTTGCGCGTGACCCGGAATTGATAGCAGCCCTTGACCGTCATGCCGAGGAACAGCTCGTGCACGTGTGAGTGCAAAATTGACGAGAGAAACACAAAGGTGTGGCGATGTCCGCCACAAATCTCGCGCGGCATTTTGATTACGCGTGGCAATATGCGCGGCGCTTGCACGATGGCGATGCCCGATTGGCGACCGAAGGCGTCGCGCCCCTCAAGTTCGACCGCAAAATTCAAGCTCTTGTTGAGGACTTTGGGGAAGGGGTGCGAGGGGTCGAGCCCAATGGGGGTCAGAATCGGCATCAGGTCGCGGAAAAAGAAGCTCTTTACCCACTCCTGTTGCTCGGGAGACCATTCGGTACGGCGCAAAAACTGGATGTTCTGCTCACGCAGTGCCGGGAAAATCGATTCGCGCATCACGCTGTATTGTTGTTGGATCAGCAGGCGCGCCGCTTCGCAGACGCGGCCCAGACTGACTTCCGCGGTGGTGCCGTCAGCTAGAATGCGATCCGGGGTATGTTCCTGTACTTCTTTCAGCCAAGCAACACGAACTTCGAAGAATTCATCCAGATTTGACGACACAATGCAGAGGAATTTGAGTCGCTCAAGCAGGGGCAATTGACTGTCTTCCGCTTGCGCCAAAACCCGGCGATTGAATTCGATTAGACCTAATTCTCGGTTGAGCATCATTTGTTCTTGATTTGACATAGCCTTGAGCCCGTGCGATGACATAAAAAAAGCCCAGTATAACGGGCTTTTGTGACAGGAATCATTAGGCTTGTGGTGGTGTATACCCATTCGGCGTATCAGCGCCATCGCCAAAGAAGTAGGCTTCCAGTTGTTGCGTCAAATATTGACGCGCGCGCAAGTCCGCCAAGCTCAGACGATTTTCATTGATCAGCATGGTCTGGTAGCGTAACCAGCCTTGCCATGCTTCCTTGGATACGCTATCAAAAATACGCTTGCCCAGTGCGCCGGGCAGCGGTGGAAAGTCGAGCGCGTCGGCTTCGCGGCCGAGCTTGATGCATTGTACGGTTCTGGTCATGAGCTATCCTTGTCTTGCTTAATTAATCTGTGAGGGCGCGCGGCGCGCGGCGCTGCCCTCGAAATTCTTGGCGTTATTGTGGCATAGCGCCACGCTGGCTCCAACCGCGATCGCTGTGGGGCTCAGAAATTTTTAACGAAAACCTTGGAGCGACGCTTGTTGTTGTACATGCGCTGGCGTTCTTGCGGCAGGGTACTCGGGTCGGCCTCGAAGAAGCCGCGCTCGATGAACCAGTGCGAAGTCTTGGTGGTCAGCACGAACAGCGACATCAGGCCCTGAGTCCGCGCCTGATATTCAATATGCTTGAGCAGTAATTCGCCGAAGCCGCTATTGCGCCACTCCATCGCGACAGCCAGACAGGCCAGTTCCGCGGTGTCGGCATCGGGGAATGGATGCATGGCGACACAGCCGCAAATACGATTGTCGTGCTCCAGCAACGAGTAACGATCGATTTCCATTTCCAGGTGCTCGCGACTGCGGCGCACTAGAATGTTTTGCTCTTCCAACGGGCGGATTAAGCCCAGGAGATCGCCGATGTCATCAATCGTGGCGCGACGCAGTTTGACTAGCGGGTCGCGCGCAATCATGGTGCCGGCGCCAGCGGCGGTAAATAGCTCGGTGAGTAACGCACCGTCCTGATTGCCGCTGACCAGGTGCGCGCGCACCACGCCTTCGCGCGTGGCGCGAATCGCGTAAGGTACTGTGCTCAGGGTTCGTGCTTCGCCTTTCAGGCCACTGGCATTGAGAAGGTCTTCGGCGCGCTGCGCCGTCATGTTGTGAATCAGCTCGTCGTCCTGGTCGAGTACGCCGCGCTCTTCAATCAAAAACAGCAGTTTTTCGGCTTTGAGCGCAATCGCGGTTTCGGTGGCGACTTCTTCCATGGTCAGGTTGAAGGCTTCACCGGTGGGTGAGTAGCCAATCGGCGACAGCAATACCAGATCACCGGTATTCAGGCGATCGTGGATGGCTTGCGTATCGATACGGCGCACCTGACCGGTATATTGCATATCAATACCGTCGAGTACGCCCAGTGGTTGCGCGGTCAGTACATTGCCGCCGGTGACGCGCAGGTGTGCGCCGTGCATTGGCGAATTCGGCATGCCGGTCGATAGCGCGGCTTCGATATCATGCCGCGCCAGGCCCACGGCCTGTTTGACAATGTCGATGGTGGCGTCGTCGGTGACGCGCCGATGGCGGTGAAAGCGGCGTTCCAGCCCGCGCTCCAGCAGCAGCTTGTCGATTTGCGGGCGAATGCCATGCACCAGTACCACGCGCACACCGAGGCTGACCAGCAGGTTGATATCTTGTGCCAGGCGGGAAAAATAACCTTGCTCCACCGTTTCGCCGCTGACCGCCAGTACGAAGGTCTTGCCACGAAAGGCGTTGATGTAGGGGGCTGCTTCACGAAACGGCAGCGCAAATTCATGAGACTGCATAAGCCCGGCTCCGACATTGATCCGTGGGGAGAGGGGGTTGGGCGGCGTGTGCCGCCCAACGCGTTGGTACTTTAGTGGGGCCCGGTCAGGCAGCGCGCGCGCCGCCCGCCCTCGTTGTCAGTTGGCTTTTCGCAACAGCAGTTGTTGCACCTTCAACGTGTTCAATGCTTGTGCCAACTGGACGTCGTTGCTCGGGTCCGGATCGTTTCCACCATCGGTCAGACGTGGTTTTGCCGGGCTGGTCGCAGGGGTCACCTTGGCGGCGGGGGCCGCAACCGGGGCCGACGCATCGTCGCCATTCGGATTCGCCAGGTGGTTTTCCAGATCAGACTCGCGCACGCTGAACGCCTGATAGCTGTTGTCGCTATCGTTGACCAGAATGTCGGGGGTAATGCCCTTAGCCTGGATCGAACGTCCACTTGGGGTGAAGTAGCGCGAGGTGGTCAGACGCATGCCGCCATCGTTGGACAGCGGAAGAATCGACTGTACCGATCCCTTGCCGAAGCTCTGGGTGCCGATGATCAGCGCGCGTTTGCTGTCTTGCAGCGCCCCGGCGACAATTTCTGAGGCCGACGCCGAGCCCCCGTTGATCAATACCACCATCGGTACGTCATGGACTTGCTTCGGCAGCTTGGCCAGCGGGTTGGAGCCATCGCTATTGGCGTAATTGGCCAGTGTGGCGGTCAGATGCATCTTGGAGTCGGCGGTGCGACCATCGGTGTAGACCACCAGCGCATCCTTGGGCAGGAACGCGGCGGCAACACCTACCGCGCCATTAAGCAATCCACCCGGATCATCGCGCAGATCCAATACCACGCCCTTAAGGTTGCCCTTGTTGCTGGTGTACATGGATTGCATCGCGCTGGCCAGGTTTTCAGCCGTGTGCTCCTGGAACTGGGTGACGCGTACGTAGCCATAACCCGATTCCAATAGTTTGAATTTAACGCTCTTGGTGCGAATGATCGCGCGCGTCAGGGTTACGACGATCGGCGCATCGGCATTCTTGCGCGCAATGGTCAAGGTCACCTTGGTGCCCGGTTTGCCGCGCATGCGCTTGACCGCATCGTTCAGGCTCATGCCGCGTACCGGTGCGTCATCAATCTTGACGATGAAGTCACCACTCTTGATGCCGGCCTTTTGCGCCGGGGTATCTTCGTAGGGCGCCACCACCTTGATCAGGCCATCTTCAGCGCCGATCTCAATGCCTAGGCCGCCGAATTCGCCCTGGGTTTTTTCGCGCAGGTCTTTGAATTCGTCGGCATCCATGTAGTCGGAGTGCGGATCAAGCCCGGTCAGCATGCCCTTGATGGCATCGTTGATCAGTTTTTTGTCGTCAACCGGCTCGACATAGTCCTGCTTGATGCGGCCGAAGACCTCGGCAAAGGTGCGCAGCTCGCTGAGCGGCAGGGCGGATATGCCCGTGTCTTTGTCGGCAAAGGCCTGGATGCTCATGGTCAGCACCCCACCGGCCAGCGCGCTTGCGCTAATCAGTGCCAGTTTTTTCAAGCGTAGACTGCTCATTGTTGTATCACTCTCCGTATTACGATTCAGTGCACCCAAGACAGCGGGTTGATTGGCTGGCCCAAATATCGTATCTCAAAGTACAGGCCAGATTCGCCGCTGTCCAGTGCTCCAGTGTTCCCAAGGCTGTCCCCGGCCTTAACGCTGTCGCCAATGGTATGTGAGATGCTGGCCAAGCCGGTATAAACCGTCAGATAGTTACCGCCATGATCGACGATCACCGCATTGCCAAATCCACGTAACGCATCGGCGTACACCACTCGGCCATCGGCGACGCAGTGCACGGCCTGGCCACGCGCGGCGTGAATGAATAGGCCTTTCCAACTTGTGCCTTCGGCGCGCATTGCACCAAAGCGCCCGGCGATTTCACCCGATACCGGCAGCTTCATTCGCCCTTGCAAACTACGGAATGCTCGACCGCTGTTGCTATTGTCCGCCACGGTATCGACGGTTTCTACCGGGACCGTGGTCTTGGCTTCGGCCGGTACGGGCTTGCCTTGCTTGATCGCATCGGCGGCCAACTGACGGCGCCGCTGATTTTCTTTGCGCGCGGCCTGTTGTCGCGCTTTGAACGCGCTCTGTTGCTTGGCTTTTTGTTGCGCCAGACGCAGTTCGATATTGTGTTCGATCTGGGCAATCAAATCGGTCAGGCGTTTTTCATCTTGCTTGAGCTTCAGCAGCAGGGTTTGTCTATCCTGAATTTCGCTGGAAATCTGGGTTAGTTTCTGCTCGGTACTGGCCTTGCTCTGTTGTAGCTGATCTTTTTCCGCCGCTTTGCGGCTGCTGAGGTTCTGTAACTGGTCGAGCTGCTGCGTCAATTGTTGCGAAGTTTGCACCAGCGCGCTCTGGCGTTCGATCAGATCTTTCACCAGGCGCTGTTGAGCGCGGGCGATATATTGGTAGTACACCAGGTCGCGCGAAGTCTGGTTGGGATCGCTGCCATTGAGCATGAGGCGCATGGCGTCGTGCTCTCCGTTCTTGTACTGCTGCGACAACATTAACGCCACCTTCTGGCGTACTACCGCAACTTGTTGTTGCAGGGACTCCAGCTGTTTTTGCAGCTCGGTCAGGCGCACGCTCGAGCTGCTTTTCTTTTGGCCCAGCTGGCTTAATGCCTGGTTGGTGGCGGCAATCGCCTGTTCAGACATCTGAATCGCGGATTGCGCCTGCTTTTTGACGACTTCCTTTTGCGCGATGTCTTTTTGCAGGCTATCGATTTGCTTGCGCACCGCCTGCAGATTGCGCTGCTGCGGCGCGACAGTCTGCGCGCTGGGTAATGGAGTATTGCCGGCCCATGCCGGGCCGGCCAACAGCAAAAGTATTAATAATCGTTTCACTGGAACTCGATCAAGGATTGTCCGGTCATTTCGCTCGGCTGCTCCAGCCCCATGATCTTGAGTAGCGAAGGAGCGATATCGCGCAGCGCGCCACCCTGGCGGATGGTGGCGCGGCGGCCGATATACAGAAACGGCACCAGGTTGAGCGTGTGTTGGGTGTGCGGTTGCTGATTCAGTTCGTCGTACATGGTTTCACAGTTGCCATGGTCGGCGCTGATTACCACTTCTCCACCCACGGCCTGCATCGCTTCCACGCAACGCTTGACGCAGATATCTAGCGCTTCGACCGCCTTGACCGCCGCATCGAAGTTGCCGGTGTGTCCGACCATGTCGCCATTGGCGAAGTTGCAAATGATCACATTGTATTTCTGCTCGGCAATCGCCGCGACGATCTTGTCGGCCACCGCCGGCGCGCTCATCTCGGGTTGCAGATCATAAGTGGCCACCTTGGGCGAGGGTACCAGTATGCGATCTTCGCCAGGGTAGGGTTGCTCTTCACCACCATTAAAGAAATAAGTGACGTGCGGATATTTCTCGGTTTCGGCGATGCGTAGTTGAGTCATGCCCTGAGCCGACAGGTATTCGCCCAACCCGTTATGGATGCTTTGCGGGGCGTAGAACACCGCTTGCGGGGCGTCTTCGCTATAGCGCGTCAGGGTGGCGAAAGCCGCCAGTTTGGGCTGGCGCGCGCTGAAACCATCGAAAGCCGGATCGCTGAGCGCGCTGACCAACTCGCGGGCGCGGTCGGCGCGGAAGTTCATAAAGATCACGGTGTCGCCGTCGGCGATTGGCGTGGCGGCGCCAATGATGGTCGGCGCCACGAACTCGTCATTTTCTCCGCGCGCATAGGCGGCGCTGAGTCCATCAAGACCGGTGGGCGCCTGAAATTCGCCGTGGGCATCGACCACTGCGCGGTAGGCTTTTTCCACACGTTCCCAGCGGTGGTCGCGATCCATCGCCCAGTAGCGGCCGGTGATCGAAGCCAGGTGCGCGCCAGGGCAGGTGGCAAGCACCGTCTCCAGTCTTTCCAGATAGCGTTGGGCGCTTTTGGGCGGGGTGTCGCGGCCATCAAGAAATGCATGCACGGCAATGCGGCACACGCCGGCGGCGTGGGCGCCGTGCAATAGCGCATGAATTTGATTCTCGTGACTATGCACACCACCATCGGATAGCAGACCGAGAACGTGCAGGGTGCCGCTCTTGGCCTGTGCCAGGGTTTGCTGCAGTATCGGGTTCTGGCCAAAGCGGCCATCTTCGATGTCGCTGTCAATGCGGCTGATATCCTGCTGCACGATACGACCGGCGCCAATGTTCAAGTGCCCAACCTCTGAATTGCCAAACTGTCCGCGTGGCAGACCCACATGTTTTTCCGAGGCATTGATGGTGCCAAATGCATATTCGCCGCAAAGTTTGTGCCACTCTGGAAGTTTTGCATGAATGATGGCGTTGTCATTGCCTTCTGACCGAAAGCCAAAGCCATCTAGGATGAGCAGCAGTACCGGTGTCGGGTTTTTCATGATGTTTGCAATCAGAATATTAGAAAGTCTTGATGGAAGGTGATTTTCCGTTTAGTATTGTACCTTATATCGGGGCGGTATAATTACTACTTAGGAGCACTACCTTGTTGTTTAACGACGACCAGATCGAGCAGACCTCACGGGCCATGAAAGCCATGTCCCATCCGCTACGTCTGAAGATCATCTCTGTGCTGGGAGATCAGGAGGTCAGTGTTCAGGATATCGTCGAGAAAGTCGGCACGTCCCAGAGTAATATTTCGCAGCACTTGGCGATCATGCGCGACAAAGGTGTGTTGCGCACGCGCAAAGACGCGAACCGGGTATTCTACCGGGTGGGCGATATCCGTACGCTGGAAGTTCTGAAAATGATGCGCGAGGTGTTCTGCGGTTTCGGTGATTAAGCCGATGCGCATGCCAAAATCAGGAATCAAGATAAGCACCCAGTGTTGGGTGCTTACCTAGGTTTCTCATGTGGGTGATTCCACTTGTTTGATCTGCTGGTTTTAGAACGGCAGCTTCGGCTGCGGGCTGTTTGGCAGATCGATCAAGGCTTCGGTGCTTCCCTGTGCCAAGCGTAGCGTGACTCTCTCCCCCTGACCCAATGTTTCCACCGATTTGACCGCCTTTCCTTGCCGATTTTGCACTATGGCGTAACCACGCTGCAGCACGGCCTCCGGATTAATCGCAGTCAGTGCCGCCGCGCGCTGCGCCAGCAGATTTATACGCTGGCGCAGTAGCTGCTCGATGGCGCGCGTCAAGTCGCTGCCGGTTTGCTTGATCCGCTGTCGCGGACGGCGTAAATCCGGTCGTTGACGCTCAATGCGATTGCCCAGTAGTTGCAACTGCCACGCGGCCGTGCCCAGGCGCGTGGCAATGGTTTGCCTTAGCCGTTGCTGAGCTTGCTGTAATTGCAGTTGCTGGCGCGCCAGGCGTTCACCTGGGTGGCGCAGGCGGCGAGCCAACTGATCGAGTCGTTGAGTTTGATTGCCAATGCGTCGCCCTAGGGCGCGCGCCAGAGCTTGTCGCGCGTGTTCTAGTCGAGCCAGCAACTGTACCCTGCTGGGTGATGCCAGTTCCGCCGCCGCGGTCGGGGTGGCGGCGCGCAGATCGGCGACAAAATCGCAAATGGTAAAGTCGGTTTCATGGCCAACTCCGCTGATCACCGGAATACGGCAAGCCGCTAATGCGCGCGCGACGACTTCTTCATTAAATGCCCAAAGGTCTTCGATGCTACCGCCACCACGGCATACGATCAGCACATCAACCTCTTGGCGTTGCGACGCCTGAGCAATGGCGCGCGCAATTTGCGCCGGCGCCAACTCGCCCTGCACCAGGGTTGGATACAGAATCAGCGCGATCCCCGGCATGCGCCGCTGAAGTGTGGTGACCACATCACGTAGCGCGGCGGCTCCCGGCGAGGTGACGATGCCGATGGCGCGCGGGAAGGCGGGTAGCGGGCGTTTTTGTGCCGCGTCAAATAATCCTTCCGCGCCTAATCTGGCTTTGAGGCGCTCGAATGCCTCAAATAAGCGCCCGAGTCCGGCCGCGCGCATCGAATCCACATTAATCTGGAAATCTCCGCGCGCCTCGTATATAGTGACGGCCCCGCGCAGTTCGATTTGCATTCCGGCACTGAGGCGAAACGGCAGTAGGGCCATGCGTTGGCGAAACATCACACAACGCACTTGGGCACTGCTGTCTTTGAGCGAGAAATAGGCGTGTCCCGAGCTGGCTATGGTCAGGTTTGAGACCTCGCCGCCAATCCATACCGCGGGTAGTCCCGACTCTAGTAAATCGCGCGCCATACGGTTGAGAGAGCTGACGCTGATGACATCGTTGGCGGCTGGGGGAAAAGGCATTTTGTCAAGTCATCCACAGTGGTGCGTAGCGTTTTAATGCGCACCAAAATCTTACGTTTTCAAGTTTTTTCATCGCGATATTTTTATTGTTTTATTGTTTAAAATCAATAAATTGCACGCGAATCGTCGAATCGTTCTGGCTTGTGCACCGACGCGGCGCAAGTGGGGCATATAACGGTTTTTTTCAATATTATCAACAGTTTTATCCACAAAGCTGAAGCTCGCTCTGAGGTCGATAAATGATCTCGCCAGGCATTGTAGCAGCATGCGCGCGGGCTGGGCTCCTGGACAATAAAAAACGGCCGCACTGGGCGGCCGTGATGGGTAAAACCGATGACTTAGGCTTTGCTTTTGGCTTTGTTTTTGACTTTGCCGCTGACTTCAGTGTTCTCCGCCGTGCGCAGATAACTTTCCACGTAGTCACGACCATAGAAACTATCCAGCAACAGCTGCTTCAGTTCCGAGATCAGCGGGAAGCGCGGGTTGGCGCCGGTGCACTGGTCATCGAATGCTTCTTCCGCCAGATTGTCCACTTTGGCTAAAAACTCGGTTTCGGAAACGCCGGCATCGCGAATTGAGGCCGGAATATCCAGATCTCGCTTCAAGCCATCAACCCAAGCAATCAAGTTGACAACCTTGGCCTTGTCGCTGTCGCCAGGCAGTCGCAGAAAATCGGCAATCGCCGCGTAACGGCACAACGCTTGCGGACGCGAGTACTGACTGAATGCCGCTTGCTTGGTCGGTGTGTCGGTGGCGTTGAATCGAATCACGTTGCTGATCAACAGCGCATTGGCCAGGCCGTGCGGAATATGGAATTCCGCGCCCAGTTTGTGCGCCATCGAGTGGCAAATGCCGAGGAAGGCATTGGCAAACGCAATCCCGGCAATGGTCGCGCCATTGTGTACCTTCTCGCGCGCCTGCGGATCCTTGGCTCCATTCTTATAAGACGAAGGCAGGTAGTCCTTCAAGAGTTGCAGCGCTTGCAGTGCCTGACCATCGCTATATTCGTTGGCCATGATCGAAACGTAGGCTTCAAGCGCATGGGTCACCGCGTCGATGCCGCCGTGCGCGGTCAGGGTTTTTGGCATGTCCATCACCAGATTGGGATCGACAATCGCCATATTGGGCGTGAGCTCATAGTCGGCGAGCGGGTATTTCTTCCCGGTCACTTCGTCGGTCACTACGGCGAAGGGAGTCACTTCAGAGCCAGTGCCGGAAGTGGTTGGAATCGCAACCAGCTCAGCTTTGACACCCATTTTCGGGAACTGGTAAATCCGCTTGCGAATGTCCATGAAGCGCAAGGCCAGTTCTTCGAATTCGACTTCCGGATGTTCGTACATTACCCAGATAATCTTGGCGGCATCCATCGGCGAGCCGCCACCGAGCGCGATGATCACATCCGGCTTGAAGCGGTTGGCGACATCGGTACCACGGCGCACGATCTCCAGGGTCGGGTCGGCTTCAACTTCATAGAAGACTTCGACTTCGACCTGGTTCTTCTTCAGGATTTCGCTCACCTGATCGACAAAGCCGTGCTTGAACAGGTACGGACCGGTGATGATCAGTGCGCGTTTCTTATCCTTCAGCTCTTCCAGTGCTACCGGAAGGCAGCCGCGTCGGAAATAAATCGACTTGGGAAGTTTGTGCCACAGCATATTTTCCGCCCGTTCCGCCACGGTTTTTTTGTTGATCAAATGCTGGGGACCCACATTCTCGGAGATCGAGTTGCCGCCCCAGGAGCCGCAACCCAGGGTGAGTGACGGTGCCAGTTTGAAGTTGTACAGGTCGCCGATCGCGCCTTGCGAGGCCGGCTGATTGATCAGAATCCGCGCGGTCTTCATCCGGTCGCCAAAGTGGCTAATACGGCCGGTGGGCTGGTCTTGGTCGGTATACAACACCGAGGTATGTCCAATCCCGCCCATGGCCACCAACTGTTCCGCGATGCGGACTGCGTCGTTGAAATCGGTGGCGCGGATCATGGCCAGGGTCGGCGACAGTTTTTCATGGGCAAACGCAACGTGCTCGCCGACTTCGGTGATTTCGCCAATCAGTACGCGTGTGGTCGGCGGAACCGTGACTCCCGCCATCGCGGCGATACTGACCGCCGACTGACCGACGATATCCGCATTCAGCCCGCCGTTGACGATCAGCACGCGGCTAACCGCCTCGCACTCTTCGGCGTTCAGTACGTGACCGCCATGACTATGGAAACGCGCTTTCACTTCTTCGTAAATCGAATCGACAATCACCACCGATTGCTCGGAAGCGCAGACCACGCCGTTGTCGAAGGTCTTGGACATCAGGATGGATGCCACCGCGCGCTTGATGTCGGCGGTTTCGTCGATCACTACCGGTGTATTGCCGGCGCCGACGCCAATCGCCGGTTTGCCCGACGAGTAGGCGGCCTTGACCATGCCCGGTCCGCCGGTGGCCAGAATCAGATTGATGTCCGGATGGCGCATCAGCATGTTCGACAGTTCCACCGTCGGTTCATCGATCCAGCCGATGATGTCGGCCGGGGCGCCGGCTTGAACCGCGGCGGCCAAGACCAGGCGGGCGGCTTCGCAGGTCGAGCGCTTGGCGCGCGGGTGCGGGCTGAAAATAATCGCGTTGCGGGTCTTGAGCGCAATCAGCGCCTTGAAGATCGCGGTCGAGGTCGGGTTGGTGGTGGGCACAATGCCGCACAAGATTCCGATCGGCTCGGCAATGGTGCGAATGCCGAAGGCTGGATCCTGATCGATCACGCCACAGGTTTTTTCGTCCTTGTACTTGTTGTAGATGTACTCGGAGGCGAAGTGGTTTTTGATCACCTTATCCTCGACCACGCCCATGCGGGTTTCTTCCGCGGCGAGCTTGGCCAAGGGGAGTCGGGCATCGGCCGCGGCCAGGGCGGCGGCGCGGAAAATCGCGTCGACTTGTACCTGGGTGAAACTCGCGTATGCCCGTTGCGCCGCCTTAACTCTGGCGACCAGCTGGTTCAGTTGATTACTGTCCATTGGGTACTTCCTCGTTACATTGCAAATACTTGTGGCCGGGAGGCAGGCGGACGCTACGGGCGCGGGAGAGAGGGAGCCTCTCTCCCGGGAGGGTGGTCTACGATCTGCCGCGAGGCTTAAACCTTAGGCGTTCCACAGTGCTTTGGCTGTGTCCAGCATCCGATTGGAGAAACCCCATTCGTTGTCGTACCAAGACAGAACTTTGACCAAGGTGCCATTGGCATCGACTCGGGTCTGGGTGCTGTCGTAAGTGGAGGAGGCCGGGTTGTGGTTGAAATCGATCGATACCAGCGGCTCGTCACAGTAGTCCAGAATGCCTTTGAGCGCGCCTTGCGACGCGGTTTTCAGAATCTGGTTGATTTCTTCCACCGAGGTTTTGCGCGCCGCGACAAACGTCAGATCAACCACCGATACGTTAATAGTGGGAACGCGGATGGCAAACCCGTCCAGTTTGCCGGCCAGTTGCGGCAGTACCAAGCCGACCGCTGCCGCGGCGCCGGTCTTGGTCGGAATCATCGACTGGGTGGCCGAACGCGCGCGACGGCGGTCGGTGTGGTACACGTCGGTCAGAACCTGATCGTTGGTGTAAGAGTGAATCGTGGTCATCAGGCCCGACACCAGACCAATTTGATCATGCAGCGGTTGTACCAGCGGCGCCAGGCAGTTGGTGGTGCAAGAGGCATTCGACACCACGGTGTCGCTGGCCTTTAGTATTTGGTGGTTGACGCCGTAAACGATGGTGGCGTCCACATCTTTGCCGCCGGGGGCGGAGAGTAAAACTTTTTTCGCGCCGGCCGCCAAATGGGCCGAGGCTTTATCCTTGCTGTTGAAGTGACCGGTGCATTCGAGCACGATGTCAACCCCGAGTTCTTTCCATGGCAGCTTGGCCGGGTCGCGTTCGGAGCACACACGAATGCGTTGGCCATTGACGATCATGGTGTCGCCTTCGACGCTGACCGTGCCGTTGAAATGGCCGTGTACCGAGTCGTGACGCGTCAGGTAAGCGTTAATGTCGGCATCGCCGAGATCGTTGATGGCGACCAGAATGAACTCGTCGCTACGGCCGCTTTCATGGATTGCGCGCAAAATATTGCGCCCAATGCGCCCATAACCATTGATTGCGAGACGGATAGCCATGTGTTGCTCCTTGTTGTTCCCGGTGCGCGTCGTCCGGTCGCATTGCCTGCTCGGCGCGTACTGACAACAGATCAAATTAAACGAGGTTCCGGCGGGCTCTGCGGACCGCTAACACGGCCCGCCACCGCCTCTGCGACTTAGTGTTGCTTCAAATAGTCCTGCATATCGGTCTTAAGGTTCTCGGACCGCGGTCCGAAAATCGCTTGAACGTTCGTTCCGACCACGACCACGCCAGCGGCGCCGAGCGACTTGAGCTTAGGCTGGTTCACCTTGCTCACATCGGCCACGCTGACACGCAGACGGGTGATGCATGCGTCGAGACTGGTCAGGTTGCTGCGACCGCCAAAGGCTTCGACCAGATTGTGCGCCATGGTGGCGTTGACGCTCAGTGGAGTCATGTCGGCTACCGCTGCCGTTGCCGAGGTTGCTGCGCCCGCTGCTGCTTCGAAGGCCAGAATCGGTTCGCTGCCATCATCTTCAACTTCATCCTCGCGACCCGGAGTCTTCAGGTTGAGGGTCTTAATCAGTACGCGGAACACGGTGTAGTACACCACGGCATAGATCGGGCCGAGGATAAACACCAGCCAAGGCTTCACGTCCTTGACGTAGAACACGGCGAAATCAATGAACCCTTGCGAGAAGGTAAAGCCCATGTGGGCGCCCAGGGTGTTCATCAGATAGAACGCCAGGCCCACCAGCAACGCGTGCACGCCGTACAGAATCGGAGCCACGAACATGAATGAGAATTCAATCGGCTCGGTAATCCCGGTCAGGAACGAGGTCAAAGCGGCCGATACCATGATGGCGCCGATTTTGACGCGGTTTTCCGGTTTGGCCGAATGCCAGATGGCAATCGCGGCGGCAGGCAAACCCCACATTTTCGGCAAGAAGCCACCCGCCAGAATCCCGGCTGTCGGGTCGCCGGCGAAGAAGCGGTTGATGTCGCCATGGATCAGATGGCCAGTGGCCGGATCGGTGTAGCTACCCATTTGGAAGAAGAACGGCACGTTCCAGATGTGATGCAGACCAAACGGCAGCAGCATCCGTTCCACCACCCCGTACAGGGTTACGGCAACGGCGGGGTCGCTGACGGCGGCCCATTGCGAGAAGGCATCAATACCCACTTGCACCGGCGCCCAAACTACGGCCAGGACCACGCCAAGCAGAATCGACGCAATCGCGGTGACGATCGGAACGAAGCGCTTGCCGGCGAAGAAGCCCAGGTAAGAGGGCAGCTCGATGTGGTAGTAGCGGTTGAACAGGATGGAAGCCACCACGCCGGAAATAATCCCGCCGAAGACCCCGGTATCCATCGAGGGAATCCCCATGACCAGGGTGGTCTTGGCGCCCAGTACGCCGGCCATCACGCCCAGTGTGCCGAGCAATACCACGTAGCCAACAATCGCCGCCAGCGAAGCAACGCCATCATTGTCGGACAAGCCTAGCGCGACCCCGACCGCGAACAGAATCGGCAAATTACCGAATACCGCCGAGCCGCCTTGCGCCATCAGGTGCGAGACAATGGTTGGAATCCAGCTAAAGTTCGCGCTACCAATCCCCAACAGCAAGCCAGCTACCGGTAGCACCGCTACCGGCATCATCAGCGACTTGCCTATCTTCTGTAGTACAGCAAATGCATTGGTCGACATAATCTTATCCCTATAGTTGTGTCGTGAAACCGTGTGCCTCGGGCTTACTCCTTAATCGCCTGAGTCAAACGCGTGCGTACTTCTGACGCGGTGGATAGCGCCAGTACCTCTCGTGTCAGTTGCTCGCATTCCGCTTTGCTGAATTTGCGCACCAACGCTTTGATTTCGGGAATCGATGGGACACTGACCGACAGCTCATCCACTCCCATGCCTACCAGTACCGGTACCGCCAACGGGTCTGACGCCAGTCCGCCGCACACGCCAACCCATTTACCATGACGATGAGCCGCGGCCACGGTACTGGCCATTAATTGCAGTACCGCCGGGTTGAGCGCATCGGCCTGACTGCCAACGCCGGGGTGGTTGCGGTCCATGGCGAGTACATATTGCGTCAGATCGTTGGTGCCGATGGAGAAGAAGTCAACTTCGCGCGCGAATTGCTCCGCCATGATCGCGGCCGATGGCACTTCGATCATGATGCCGATCTGGACTGGCGGCACATTCAGCGCCTGTCGTTCTTCTTCCACCATGGCTTTGCACAGCCGTAGCTCATCCAGCGTGGCAATCATCGGGAACATGATGCAGAGCTTGGCATAGGGCGCCGCGCGTAAAATCGCGCGCAGCTGACTCTTGAGAATGTCGGGCTGAGCCAGCGAAAGACGCACGCCGCGAATCCCCAAGAACGGGTTTTCTTCCGCGGGCATCGGCAGATAGGCTAATGGCTTGTCTCCGCCAACGTCCAGGGTGCGGATCACGAGTGGGCGATTGTGACCGACGGCGCGGGCGATGCTCATGTAGGCATCGGCTTGCTCCGCTTCGCCCGGCGCATCCTCGCGCTGTAAGAACAGGAATTCAGACCGCAGCAGACCCACGCCTTCGGCGCCCTTGGCCATGCCTTGTTCGGCTTCTGGCAAACCGCCAATATTGGCGACCACTTCAATGCGGTGTCCATCGGCGGTACAGGCGGGTTCTGCTGCGCTTTCCAGATCGCTAGCGCGCTGTACGGCCAGTTTTTGCTGTTGATTGCGAATGTTGCTCAACTCTTCATTCGACGGGCTGGTGCGCAAGGTGCCGCGGCTGCCATCGATGATGACCTGAGTCCCATCGCTAATGTTCAGCGCTTGACGATCGATGCCGACCACCGCCGGGATATCGAGTGAACGCGCCAGAATCGCCACGTGGCTGGTCGGGCTGCCGCCGCTGGTGCAAATGCCCAGCACCTTGCTGCGGTCCAGGCTGACGGTCAGTGACGGGGTGAGATCCTCGGCAATCAAAATCGAGTTGGCCGGGAGTTCCGGCGCGGTCATGCGTCCGCCGGTCAATAGATGTAATACACGCAAGCCCACGTCGCGCAGATCGTTGGCGCGCGCGGCCAGCAGAGGATTGGGCAGGCGCGACAGACGTTCCGCGTGTAGGGTGAACGCCTGTTTCCAGGCATACGCGGCGCTCTTGTTCTGACCGATTCCGCTGAACACCATGTCAAGCAGATCGGGGTCTTCGAGCAGTTCCTGATGCGCGGCGAAGATTTCGGCGCGGCCGCTGGCGGTTTTGCCATGGGCTTGGTATTTGAGCTGTTCGAGTTGCGCATGGGCCTCACCCAGCGCCGCTTGCAGATCGGTGCGTTCTTTGGCTTCGCCGGAACCGGCTTCTGTCAGCGAAATGGTTTGGTGATTCAGCAGGAAGGCTTGACCCACCGCAATCCCCGCCGATGCGCCAACACCGCGCAACAGGCCAGGTTCAACGTCGATGCTGGCATCATCCGGTTCAACCACGGTTTGTTCGATGACCACTTCCGGCGCGGCTTCGTTGGCATCGCCCGCCGCCAGTAGGGTCAGGCGCTCGATGGCGCTTGCGGCATCTTCGCCATCCGCTTCCAGTCGTACCACGTCACCATGCTGTACATTCAATCCCAACAGCGCAACCACGCTCTTGGCGTTGGCGTGCTCGATACCGCAGATCAAGCGAATATCGGATTGAAATTGCTTGGCGGCGTGCGCCAGAACGGCTGACGGACGCGCGTGCAGGCCAGCGCGACCTACCACGGTAATCGGTGCTGATTCGGCGTGCGCGCTCGCGCCCGTCTCAACGCTGGCGCTCGCGCCTTCCATGCCGCGACCCAGGGTGAGGACCCGATCACGCCCGGCGACCACATGACCACTGGCCCAGGTCATTGAAGTGACTTTATCCGGGGTAAGAATAATGATCGGGGTGATCAGACTGCGCGCATGCGTGGCCAGAAAGGCATCATCAAACTCGATGAGTGCATCGCCGGCGGCGACGCGGTCACCTTGGGCGACTTTGGCGCTAAATCCCTGGCCCTTTAAATCGACCGTGTCCAGGCCGATGTGCATCAGAATTTCGATGCCGTCATCGGTGCTCATGGTCAATGCATGCTTGGCTGAATGGATGTGCGTCACCGTCCCCGCGCATGGCGCCCGCAGCATATTGCTGGCGGGGGAGATCGCAATACCGTCGCCAATCATTTTTTCGGCGAATACGGGATCGGGAACTGCGCTAAGGGGGAGCAACATGCCAGAAAGTGGTGCGTTCAGAACCAAGTCCTGAAGCGGTGCGGATGTACCCATATAGAAAACCTCTCGGCCTGCCAAGGCGCCCGACGGCTCATGCCGGATGGCACTGTGACATGCGAAACAAGATTAAAGATATCCGTGTGGTGCTAACGTACATTGCTTGGTAAATGCCGTAGGCGTGACAGGAGAATATTCTTATTTGTAATCAAAATCCATTGATTTGGATCAATGGAGGGAAATCTTCATCGCCTGAGCTTTCGATCTGTGTGTCATGTAACATCGCTACATTGTGACATTTGTTCAACTGTGCGTCCGCTAAATGCTAATGGATTGGGTTTGCCGTGTGCTACGGCGATTATTCAAGCCAAAATCGCTGGTGTTGGCGACGATGGTTCTCTCCGAAATAATCTTCAAACACTGTAGTATTGCTACAACATTTATATCCACTTGAAGCGAACAGTGCCTAGCGCTGTCCGTGATTCGCAGTGCCCCGCTGTTTATAGTTAAGTTTTTGTTTAAAATGCTCGGTGACTCAAAATAGCGCGGAAGTTGCCCAACCGTGGCTGAAACGGATAAAGTCTCAGCTTTAGAGCATGTCTGAGGAGAATCTCTAGTGTGGGCTATCATTGAAGCGGCCGGCTGGCCGATCTGGACCATTATTGCCGCCTCGGTCGTGTCGCTTGCTATCATTCTGGAACGCCTGTTCAGTCTTAGACTCGGCTTGGTCGCGCCGACTGGACTTCTACAAAAAACTATAGATGATTATCGACGACAAGGCGCGAACGGCGACCATTTGCTCAAGCTGGAACGTCACTCACTATTAGGGCAACTGCTGGCGGCCGGGCTGCGCAATGCCGACAGTAGCCGCGAGGTGATGAAGGAGGCGATTGAAGATGCCGGACGCGTCGTGGTATTTCAGCTCGAACGGTTTCTGACCACTCTGGGTTCGATCGCCGCCATGGCGCCATTGTTGGGACTTTTGGGTACCGTGGTCGGGATGATCGAGTTGTTTGGCGCGCAGACGCCGGGGGGAACTAATCCCAGTGTTTTGGCGCATGGCATTTCCGTGGCGCTTTACAATACGGCTTTTGGTTTGATCGTGGCGATTCCCAGTATGATTTTTTATCGCTATTTCCGCGCCAAGGTTGATGCGCTGCTGGTGGAGATGGAGTCGCAGTCCATCAAACTGGTGGAAGTGCTGCATGGCGAACGCCGACAAGGTTGATACGATATGAATTTTCGCCGTGGGCGCCAGCGCGAAGAACCTGAAATCAATTTAATTCCGTTGATTGACGTGTTGTTGGTGATCCTGATTTTTTTGATGGTGACCACTAGCTATCAGCGCTATTCCGAGATGCACATCAATCTGCCCACCGGGCAGGCCGACGCCATGACACAGAGACCGCAAGCCATTATGGTGGCGGTGGCGGCCAATGGACTGATGCAAGTTGAACAGTCCAAGCTTGCCTCGGGTGATAATCAGGGGCTGCTACAGGCCTTGCGGCGCGCGAACGGTGCCAAACCCGGAGCTGTGGTTGTAATCAACGCCGATGGACGAGCCACACATCAATCGGTGGTGAGTGTGATGGAGGCCGCGCGCGCAGCGGGGCTGACTCAGCTGACTTTTGCCACTCAGGCAGAGCCGCGTTGAGCTGGATCGAGTCGCATTGGTACCGGCCACGCCGCGCGCTGATCTGTCTGCTGACACCACTGGAGTGGCTGTTCGCCGGCGCAAGCGCGTGGCGGCGCGCGGCCTATCGCCGGGGCTGGTTGAAAGCGCAACGCTTGCCGGTTCCGGTGGTGGTGGTCGGGAATATCAATGTCGGTGGTGTGGGTAAAACCCCGCTGGTGGTCGAGTTGATCGAAACGCTGACGCGGCGTGGGATCAAGGTCGGTGTGATTAGCCGTGGCTATGGGGGCAACCATTGCCAGGCGCGAGAAGTGACCACCGCGAGTAGCGCGCAAGAGGTGGGCGATGAGCCTTTGCTTCTGGCCGCCGCCGGCGCGCCGGTGGTGGTGGGGCGAGACCGCGTGGCCGCGGGTTTGGCGCTGTTGTCTTGGTATCCCGAACTGGATTTGATTCTGACGGACGACGGGTTGCAGCATTACCGTCTGGCGCGTGATTTGGAAATCGCGGTGCTGGACGGCGAGCGCGGTCTCGGGAATGGACACCTGTTGCCCAATGGGCCATTACGCGAGTCGGCGCGGCGCCTGCGTCATGTGGATGCGTTGGTGATCAACGGCCCGGCCCTGGCGGTTCCTCCTCTGCCTGAATACCTGCCTTGCTTTAGCATGCGCCTGGAACCGGGCCCGTTATATGCATTGGATTGTCCCGAGCGCACGCGCGCGCCCGAGGCGTTTTCCGGGTTGCGGGTGGTGGCGATGGCCGGCATTGGACATCCAGAACGCTTCTTCGCCACGGTGCGCGCCGAGGGTATCGCTTTACTTCGTCAGCAGGCGTTTCCCGACCATCATGTTTTTTGTAGCGCGGACATCCCCGACGATGCCGACGCGGTGCTGGTGACCGCCAAGGATGCGGTCAAGATGAGGCAGATCAATCATGCTAAACTGTGGGTGCTACCGGTCAGGGCGCGGCTTGCGCCTGATCTGGCCGATTGGATTCTGGTTCGACTGAAGGCTAAAAATGGACGCTAAATTTCTCGACATTCTGGTGTGCCCGGTGTGCAAGGGACCACTGGTGTATGACAAAGCCCGGCAGGAGCTGATCTGCAAGGGCGATCGACTGGCCTACCCGATTCGCGATGGCATTCCCACCATGTTGGAGGAAGAAGCGCGCGAGTTGGACGCGGAGGAAGAAGTCGAATGACCACGGCGTTTACCGTGGTCATTCCGGCGCGCATGGCGTCGAGCCGGCTGCCTGGCAAGCCGTTGGCGGATATCGCGGGTGTGCCGATGGTGGTGCGCGTGGCGCGCCAGGCACAGAAAAGTCTGGCGACGCGGGTGTTGGTGGCGACGGATCACGCCGAGGTGCTGGCGGCGTGCGCGCAACATGGCATCGAGGCGCTGATGACGCGCGCCGACCATGCCTGCGGTACCGATCGTCTGGCCGAAGTGGCCGAGCAGCTCGGTTTGTCCGACGACGCGGTGCTGGTCAATGTGCAGGGCGATGAGCCGTTAATCGATCCATGCCTGATCAATCAACTGGCCGATTTGCTCAGTACTGGGAACGTTCCGATGGCCACCTTGGTGCATCCGCTTGAAGCCGCCGCGGATATGTTCAATCCTAACGTGGTCAAGACGGTATTGAATCAGCAGGGCCATGCGCTGTATTTTAGCCGCGCGCCGATTCCTTACGCGCGCGATGCGTTTGCCGTTGAGCGCTCGAGCCTGCCCGCGGGCTTGCCGGTTTATCGCCACATTGGGATGTACGCTTACCGTGTCGGTTTTCTAAAAACCTATACGCAACTTGAGCCATCGCCATTAGAAACTTTCGAGGCGCTCGAACAATTGCGCGCCTTGTGGTATGGCTACGCCATTGCCGTTGCGACCGTAGCCACGGCGCCGGCTGCCGGGGTCGATACCCCGGAAGATTTGGCGCGTGTGCGCAGTCTGTTTGCCTGAAACGAACTATTCGACTAGCTGATCCAATCTACAGGGAGAAAATACATAATGAGACTGATTCTGTTGGGCGCTCCGGGCGCAGGCAAGGGCACCCAGGCCAATTTCATTCGCGAGCAGTTCGGTATTCCGCAAATCTCCACCGGCGACATGCTGCGCGCCGCGGTCAAGGCCGGCACCGCGCTAGGCTTGGCGGCGAAGAAGATTATGGATCAAGGCGGCTTGGTGAGTGACGAAATCATCATTGGCTTGGTCAAGGACCGGATCACCGAAGCGGACTGCGCCAACGGCTTCCTGTTCGATGGTTTTCCGCGCACCATTCCTCAGGCGGAAGCCATGAAGCAGGCTGGCGTGACCATCGATTACGTGGTTGAGATCGATGTGCCCGACGCCTTGATCATTGACCGCATGTCTGGCCGGCGCGTGCATGTGGCATCGGGACGGACCTACCATGTCAAACACAATCCACCTAAGGTGGATGGGGTTGACGACGTCAGTGGCGAGCCGCTGGTGCAGCGCGATGATGATAAGGAAGAAATCGTCAGCAAGCGTCTGGCGGTGTATCACGAGCAAACCGAGGTGCTGGTCTCGTATTACTCGCAACTCGCGGCGGCAGGCGACACCCTGGCGCCCAAGTACTTCAAGGTCGACGGCACCCAGGCCGTGGATGCGGTGCGCGTGGAAGTGCTGAAAAAACTCGGTGCCTGAGTGTTTTCGTAGGTTGGCGGTGAGCGCAAGCGAACCCCAACATTGTCGGCTTCCTGTCGAATGCCTGTTGGGGTTCGCGGCGCTCACCCCAACCTACACATCTACCGACGCTCATCACCAGCGCATTCGCGCCGTTGCCGTCTTTGTCCTGTATTCTCCCGCTTGCGTTTCGTCTTTCCCCCCCCATCTGAACCTTATTCGCGTAGCGATTGACGGAGATGTTTATGTATCGAGGCGAACGCTTTAATGGCATCAGTCATTTATTTGGCGTGGTATTTGCCATTACGGCTCTAGTGTTGCTGGTCACGCGCGCGGCGGAGCAGGGCGATCCCTGGAAGATCGTCAGTTTCAGTCTGTATGGTTCTACTCTGGTGATCCTCTATCTGGTCTCCACGCTGTATCACAGCGTCAAGGGCCGGGCTAAGGCGATTCTGCAAAAGTGCGATCACTCGGCGATCTATCTGTTGATCGCCGGTAGCTATACGCCATTTGCCCTGGTGACGCTACGCGGCGCCTGGGGCTGGACCTTGTTCGGCTTGAGCTGGGGCTTGGCCTTGTTTGGCATTGTGCAAGAACTGACGCTGGGGCGGCGTACCCGTATCCTGTCGATGATCTTGTATGTTTTGATGGGATGGTTAGTGCTGGTCGCGATCAACCCGTTGATTCATGCGTTGTCGAGCGGCGGCCTATTTTGGCTGGCACTGGGCGGTGTACTGTACAGCGTGGGGATTTACTGGTTTCTCAATGACGAAAAAATTCGTCATGGTCATGGAATCTGGCACTTGTTCGTGCTGGGTGGCAGTGTCTGTCAGTTTGTCAGTGTGTTGCGTTACGTGGCGTAATGCAGGGGCGACATCCGCGCATCGCGCCGATGTCGCCGTGGCTGATTTTATTTTGCTAGTTCAAATGGCAAGCGGTTTTCATCGACCAACCTGAACAGCGCGGTGCAGACATGCGGGTCGAACTGACTACCCGAGCGTTCCTGGATATAGATCCGCACTTCTTCCATCGGCCACGGTTCCTTATACGGACGCCGATTCAATAGCGCGTCGAATACGTCGACAATAGCGACAATCCGCGCCGACAGAGGAATGGCCTCGCCCTTGAGTTTGGCTGGGTATCCTTTGCCATCATAGTGCTCATGATGGCCGGCGGCGATTTCGGATCCTAGCGCCAAGTAGCTATGCCCTTTCACCATGGCGCTGGCTTTCAGCAGAATTTGGCCGCCGATTTGCGCATGCTGTTCCATGATTGCGCGTTCTTCCGGATCAAGCCTGCCTGGTTTGAACAAGATGTGATCCGGAGTGGCCACTTTGCCGACATCGTGCAGAATACTGGCCATGCCGATGGTTTCGACGAATTCAGGCGTCAGATCATGGCTGTAGACTTTCATCTGAATCAATTCGCGGGTTAGCGCGTCCGCCAGTTTCTGGACGCGCAGCACATGTTGCCCGGTATCCGAGTCGCGGTATTCCGCCAAATCCGCCAGCGCTACGACTGTCGCCTGTTGCGCTTTACGCAACTGACCATAGAGATGCAGATTGTCATAGGCGGCCGAGATGCGCTGACAAAAGACTTCCAGCAGATTGCGCTCGACATCCTCTAGCGGCCAGGGTGGGCTGAAGTGCACCACGAACTCGCGATCATTCTGCGAGGTGATATACAGCACATCAAACGGGTGGTGATAGGTGCTTTTTTTGGCGCGGAACGCTTCGCCGATGGCTCCCGCCAGCTCAGGCAAGGCGCTAAAGTCGTTGCTGTGGCTCAACCCTTCATAGGCGCCTGTGGCGGCAATCACCTCAAACTGGATGTCGCCGCCGTGGCTCGCTTGCTGAACACACAGAATGCCGTCCATGCCGACGTCCAGAATGGTGCCGACTTGCTTGAGCACGCCGCCAGCAAAGTCTTTGAGCGAATGCAACTGGTACAGATCACCCGCGCCTTCCAATATCTTGGCCAGTCCCTGACGGTGTTTTTCAATGGTGAGCAGGTTTTCATGCGCGCGCAACGATGAGACCACAGTGGTAAACAGCTTTTGAACTGTCAGCTCGGTCTTGGTCTTGTAGTCGTTGATATCGTAGTCGAGAATCACTTCTTGCTCGGGCGCCTGGCCCGGCTGTCCGGTGCGCAACACGATACGGGCGGTTTGATTGTTGAGTTCGTTGCGTATGCGA
>Ga0302155_10000080_pt1 | contig 78669 bp, 77 predicted proteins | sample I_Bog_N3_1_FD_193508 | JGI IMG/M metagenome (GOLD analysis project Ga0302155, IMG submission 193508) | Peat permafrost microbial communities from Stordalen Mire near Abisko, Sweden - I_Bog_N3_1 | ecosystem: Environmental > Terrestrial > Soil > Wetlands > Peat | place: Sweden: Abisko, Stordalen... | reverse complement strand
AAGGATTCGCCCGAGCAATTGGCGCACAAACTGGTGAGCGGAACACATTTGGAAGATCCGAAGGTTCGAGAAGAGTTGTACAAGGGAGGCCAAAGCGCAATCGACGCCTCGACCGATCCGATGATTCGCTTCGCTGCTTCGCTGAACGACGAACTGCTGGCAGTACGCAAAAATTACGAGGCGCGGGTGGACGCTCCAACACGAGAGGCAGCGGAGAAGATTGCAAAGGCGCGCTTCGCCGTCTATGGAACCAGCGTCGATCCCGACGCGACCCTTCACGCTGCGTCTGAGCTATGGAACAGTGAAAGGCTTCGACAACGCCGAGGGCAAGTTTGTAGCGCCTTACACGAACATCGGAGGCCTGTTCGAGCGGGCAACAGGAGCAGATCCGTACAAGCTGCCTGAGAGCTGGCTGAAAACGAAATCTTCGCTGAATTTGTCTGTACCCATGAATCTGTCGACAACGAACGATACCACCGGCGGCAATTCTGGCAGCCCGCTGATCGACAAGGACGCGAACGTAGTTGGCCTGCTTTTTGACGGCAACATTTTCTCCCTGGGCGGCGACTACGGCTACGACGCAGCGAAGAACCGCTCGGTGTGCGTGGACAGTCGCGCCCTGCTCGAGGGAATGCGAAGGGTATACCACCTCGACCGCATCGTCGATGAGATCGAGGGGCCGCGAAAGTAGAAGCAATTCGGGCGCCGGCCCGCGCAGAGCCAAGACGCAAGCCGGGCTGATGGCGGCTGGGTGCTACAATCCATCGCCATGAGGCCATTCGCCATGAGTTCATTCGCAACGACGCGCACACTGTTTTTCTTCCTGCTGATTCCATTCCTGACTGCCCAGACTGCGACTGAAGTCGAGATCACTGCGGAACCCTCGCACCATCTTGCGCTTGAAAACGAGTATGTGCGCGTCTTCAAGGTCGAGGTTCCGGCGCATGCTGCGACGCTGATGCATCGCCATCGCCACGACTATGTCTACGTCACGCTCGGCGATGCGCACCTCTCCAATGAAGTCGAGGGCAAGCCGCCGGTGGAGGTTAAGCTCGCCGACGGCGATACGCGATTTGTGCCGGGAGATTTTGCCCACGTCGCCAGGAATCTGTCAGACCAGCCGTTTCGCAATGTGACGATCGAGTTGTTGCAGGATGAAAAGTTGCGGCACGCAGATTCGCATTGGCCGGAAGAAGCTGGGGAAAAGACCTTCCCCGGCGGGCGCATCAAGACTCTGTTCGTGAAAGATGGAGTTCGAGTGTCGGAAACCACGCTCGAGCCGGGAGCGGTCGTGCCCAGTCATCATCACAACGGTCCGCACTTGCTGGTTGCGGTCAGCGATCTCGATTTGCGCAGCGACGTGGAAAGGAGGGCGCCGACGCTGGCAAAATTCAAGTCCGGCGAAATCAAGTGGCTGCCGGGCGGCTATACCCACACGGTGACCAATGTCGGGAAGAGCCCCGCAAGACTCGTGACGGTGGAATTCTAGATCGAGCTGGCTACTCGCTCTTGACCAACGGGTTCCCCGGAGAAACAAAAGCTATGCGATGGAGCTTTGCGATGAAGCGGTCTTTGTCGCCGGAAGTGGAGGCGGCGGCGAGGCGCTTGCGGAGTTTTGTGATTTTTTCCGCGCGGGTACGGCGGCGGCGAATTTCGGGACGACGGCTGGGTGCGGACATAACTTTCTCCTCAGATGATTGATGCAGTAACCGGAAAGTGACCGGCGAAATCACGAGTCGGAACCACGGTCGCAGCCGCGGACTCATGCCGAATGTCAATTATAGGGTCGATCGGCACGGCTGGCAAAGCGGCTAACGCGGAAGATGGCCCTGGCAAACCAATACCGGCAGGCGCGGATACTTTGCGAAGCGCGAATCCTGGAACGAAAGCTTGCAGAGCATGAAAATCGAACCGCGATCGGATTCCATCTGCCGCGCATGCTGACAGTCGCGGCAGAGGCCGGGGTCGGTGCGGATCGGCGTGTCGTCGGCAGTTGAGGACATGCGGAGACTGGTTCCCAATCGCTGGTTCCTAATCAAGGATCGGACCCAAGGGTGCGGAAAGAACTGACAAAAGACTTGATGGCAGCCGGACCTGTAAGCCGAATTCTGTCCGCAACATGAATGCTGCGGGACGGTCATTCCTCTGGGCCACGCATTACTGCGGGGCTCAAGCGACCTACCCGGAGGTTGTGGCGCGCCGAGCCGGCACGCTTCCAGCTTGCGCCGGAATCCCTCCCTATTTGGTCTTGCTCCGTGTGGGGTTTGCCCTGCCCGCCGCATTACTGCGGCGGCGGTGCGCTCTTACCGCACCTTTTCACCCTTACCTGAGCCTTGCGGCCCGGGCGGTATGTTTTCTGTGGCACTTTCCGTCCAACCGGCTTCAACCGGCCGTCCCGGACGTTATCCGGCACACTGCTCTGCGGAGTTCGGACTTTCCTCTGTCTTGTGTCTTGCAACAGCGACCGTCCGGTCCGGCTGCCAACTACTTCATTATAGTGCACGCAGAAGTGCAGGCAGAGAGTCTGGCCGGAAGGCAGCTTTGCTCTTACTCCTGCGGTTTCGGTGCAAGCAGCAGCGGATACAGCAGCAGGGCCACGCCGATCAACAGCGGAATCAGCCCGACAAGATAAACCGGCTCCTCGCGTACAAGTCCACGCAGAAGCACCATGACACCGATGCCGATGGCCGACGTCACCAAACCGCCGATTTTCATGCCTTCGAGACGGCGTTTTACAGAGTTCTTTTCCTGCTCACGCATCAATTCCAGCGCGCCCTGGGCTCCCTCGCCTGAGCTCTCCGCAATTTTCTTCAGGGTTTCACTCTTGTAGTGGGCTTCTCTCTCTTTGCGGCGCGCCTCCGACCACGAGGCCACCGCCAGGAACGAGAACAGCGCTATGCTGCCGACGATAGGGACTAGAAAAACAGAAACGGCTACGAGGGTATCTCCGATATTGGGTTCCATGTGTCCTCCGCTAGGCGGTTTATCCGCTTGCATCGGGTAGGACCGGCCTTCCGCACTTCCGGTTGCATTTTCTTATTGCGGGGCCATTTTTGAAATAATGCAACCGTGCGTGACCGCGTCGTGTCATACCATTGAGGCAGAGTCCAGCGTGAGCGCCCACGACGACCAGACCGATGTCGAGAGAGTTCTGTCTGGCGAGATCGCGGCCTTTGAGGGGATTGTCCGCCGATGGCAGGGGCCACTGGTGAATCTGGCCTACCGTTTTTGCCATGATCGCGGCCGCGCCGAGGAGATGGCGCAAGAAGCTTTTCTTCGTGCTTACCGCGCACTCGGCCAGTGGCGCAAGGATGCGGTCTTTTCCACCTGGCTTTTCGCGCTGGCGACGAACCTCTATCGTTCGGAACTGCGCCGCATCCCGGCGCAAGCGGTTTCGCTCGAGGACATTGCCGAGCCTTGGGACGCGCGCGCCTCGGATGGAAGTCTCGACGACAAGAATCGGGATTTAGCGGTGCGGCGCGCGGTTTGCAATTTGCCGGCGAAGTATCGCGAGGCATTGACTCTCTTTTACTTTCACGACATGGACGTCAGCACTGCAGCGCGGAGTCTCGGCCTGCCCGAAGGTACGGTCAAGGCGAGATTGTCTCGCGGGCGGGAAATTTTGCGCAGCAAACTTCCACAGCTGTTGGCTCTGCCGCACTTGAAGGAGGCTTAATGCAACAATTGACCGGGCACGACGATGATGAAATTAACCGCATTCTCTCCAGCGAAGAGGAAATCCTTCCGTCGTCGGGCTTCGCCGTCTCCGTCATGGACGCGGTTCGGCGCGAAGCTGCGGCACCGCCGCCAATTGCGTTCCCATGGAAGCGTGCTCTGCCCGGCCTGGTGGTTGCGGGATTCGTGTTGGCACTCGTTTTCGTGACCGTAGTTGTGGCCATCGCGCAGGGGATTCGAGCGTCAATGACCGCGCAGTTTTCCATGTCCTTGCCGTCCGTGCTAACGCCCAGCTTCGGATTGCACCGGAACCTGGAGAGTGCGGCCAGTTGGACCGTGATGGCGCTGCTGGCAACGCTGGTGTCGGTGAAACTCTCGATGCGCCTTGCTTCCGGAAGGCTGTGAGGCGGTTTCTTCGCTCCACCATTCTCCACATAACACTCTCGCCTTGTGAATGGTGGAATTCTCGCGCTAAGTCTGAAAAGGCGCCGCCCCGGCTGCTAAACTGATAACCAATTCAAGCACCCGGTTGCGAGGTCTCTGTCACGAAGCCTGAGACCTACTCCGGAGACGTGCCCTCATGCATATCACCGAGGCGATGAAGATCGCGTTCCTGTCGTTGTGGGCGAACAAGCTGCGCTCGGCCCTTACTCTCCTCGGCGTGGTCATCGGAGTGGCGGCCGTGATTGCGGTGGTCACGTTCGTCAACGGTATCAATGGCTACGTGGCGGAGAAGATCCTCAACCTGGGTGCGGACGCGTTCATCATGTGCAAGGTTTCGCCTGCAACCACGAACATCGATCACTATCTGGAAGCCATGAAGCGCAAAGACTTGAACATGGACGATTACCGCGCGGTGCGCGAGGGGTGCAAGCTCTGCTCGTACGTGGGAGCATACGCCTTCAAACTCACTGGCCATGTGAAATACGGCGAGAAGTCGCTTAGCGACACGATGGTGTGGGGGATGACTCCGGCGGTTGCGGTGACGCGGGACATCGATATCGATGCGGGCCGCATGTTCGGAGAATCGGATCTGGAACATGACGCGCCCGTGGCCGTAGTCGGCTCCGACATTGTGGACAACCTGATGCCGGGCGTCGATCCCATGGGAAAGGAAATACGGGTGGATGGATGGGTGTACCGAATCGTCGGGATTGGGAAAAAGAAGGGCTCGACGCTAGGGCAAAGCCTGGACAATTATGTGTTCTTGCCCATGACCTCGTGGATGAAACAGTATGGCACTCGCGACATGAATATGCGAATCTCGGCGAAGACCGCGGGCGAGGGAGCTGCGATGGACGCGACCATGGACGAAGCGCGGGTGATTCTGCGCGCGCGGCGGCACGATTCTCCGGGCAAAGCCGACTCCTTTGACATGGAAAATAACAGCAACCTGATGAGCATCTTCGCCGACCTGACGGGGACATTTTTTGCGGCCATGATCGGCATTGCGGCCATCTCTATGGTTGTGGGCGGGATCGTAATTATGAACATCATGCTGGTCTCGGTGACGGAACGCACGCGGGAAGTGGGGATTCGCAAAGCGATGGGCGCAAGGCGATCCGACGTGCTGTTGCAATTTCTGATCGAGGCGGTGATTTTATCGCTGTTGGGCGGCGTGGTTGGAGTGCTGCTCGGAATCGCGGTGGCCAAGGGCGTGACGCTCGCGGTGGGAATGCCTTCGGTGATCAAGCTGTGGGCGGTGTTTGCGGGGCTGATCGTCGCCGCCAGCGTGGGCGTTTTCTTCGGCGTGTATCCCGCGCGGCGAGCGGCAACGCTCGACCCCATCGTGGCGCTGCGGTTTGAAACATAGGGATTCGGTTTTCATATCATGCTCGGTCGAAGCGAATTCGGTGAAATCATCACGATGGCGCTGGCCACCATCCGCACGAATAAGCTGCGCTCCGGGCTCACCGTGCTGGGGATCGTGATCGGCGTCGCCGTGGTCATCGGCATTTCGTCGATCGTGCGCGGATTGAACGACAACGTCAGCAGCATGATCAGCAGCATGGGGTCGAACATTATTTTTGCCTTCCACCTGCCGATTACCTTCGGGCCGCCGACCGAGGAATTGCGGATCCGCAAAGAGCTGACGTTTGAAGATGCGGAGGCCATGAAGGATCTGCCGCACGTGAAGGCCGTCAGCGCCGGTGTCCGCTACGTTGAGCCACAGTTTGGCAGCGGCACCTACGTCGTTAAATATGGCGACCGGAAGGCCAAACAGACGATTTTGGAAGGCGATACGGCGTCGGCGAAGGACGTCTTCGATCTGAACATGAGATCGGGACGCTGGTTCAGCGATGTCGACGACGACCGGCGGGCGAATGTGATCATTGTCGGTGCGGATACCGCGGAAGAGCTGTTTGGTAGTAGCGACCCGCAGGGGAAGGAAATCAATATCGAGGGGCAATTGTTTGAAGTGATCGGGGTCGCAGAGAAGGTCAAAAGCGCGTTCGGCGGCGGCAAAAATCCGGACGACAATAAGGTATATTTTCCACTGGCCACGCTGCGCAAAATGCATCCCGAACTTAAGCAGCACTTCATCAGTGTCAAGGCAACATCGCACGCGGACATGCCCAAAGCCGAAGATGAAATGCGCGAACTGCTGCGCCGGCGGCGGCGTGTGCCTCCGGACAAGCCGGACAATTTCTCCGTCTTCACCCAGGATTCCCTGTCGGACGTATGGAACCAGATCACCGGCGCGGTCTTCATATTCATGTTTGCCGTTTCAAGCGTGGCGTTGATCGTGGGTGGGGTGGGCGTGATGAACATCATGCTGGTGTCGGTGACCGAGCGCACACGGGAAATCGGCGTCCGCAAGGCGATTGGCGCCCGCAAGTCCGATATTTTGCTGCAATTCACGCTCGAAGCGATCACGCTCACGGCCATCGGCGGGATCATGGGTGTTCTCGTGGGCGCAATCATCACTTATGCGATCCGCATGGTGTGGGACTCGCTGCCCGCGACCATGTCGGTGTTCTGGGCCAGTTTCGGGTTTTTTGCCGCAGCAGCCGAGGGGCTGATCTTTGGCATTTATCCCGCGTGGAAAGCAGCCAACCTCGACCCGATCGAGTCGCTGCGCTACGAGTAACGTTGTTAGGGCGCACATCGCTATGAGTAATATGGATTGATGCCGCCACTCACCACGAGAGCTGTGCTCGAAGCCGTGGCCGCGATTGGGACGGTCTGCAGTCTTGGTTTTTACTTTCTCTCCGTGCTCTCGGCGGCCAGTTTTCTTCGGTACGCTCGCAACTGGCGGAGCCAGGTTCCGCCGCTGGAAAGCCAACTTCCGCCCGTTTCGATTCTCAAGCCGCTGAAAGGTCTCGATCCCGAGGCTTGGGAGAGTTTTTGCAGCCATTGCGAACAGGACTACCCGCAATTTCAATTGATCTTCGGGGTCAGCGATGCCGCCGATCCTGCCGTCGATGTGGTGGGCAAGCTGCAAGCGAAATATCCCGCGCTTGCGATTGAACTGATTGTTTGCGAGCGCATTCTGGGAACGAATATCAAAGTCAGCAATCTGGCGCAGATGCTGCCGGCAGCGCGCCACGAACTCTTGCTGGTGAACGACAGCGATATCCGGGTTCCTCCGGATTATTTGCGCCAAGTAGTCGCGCCGCTCGCGGACGCTTCCGTCGGACTGGTGACTAGTCTTTACCGCGGTATCGCCGGCCCGACTCTGGGCTCGCGCCTCGAAGCCTTGGGCATTAGCACTGACTTTGTGCCGGGCGTTCTGAGCGCGAGGTTTCTGGAAAAGGGATTGCGCTTCGGGCTGGGTTCCACGCTGGCGTTCCGCCGCCGCGACCTCGAAGCCATCGGCGGTTTCGAAGCGCTGCTGGACTATCTGGCCGACGACTATGAACTCGGCCGCCGCATCGCCGCCGCCGGAAAGCGAGTTGAACTCAGCGCCTCCATCGTCAGCACCTTTCTGCCCGCTTACTCGATGCGTGAGTTTTTCCGCCATCAAGTGCGCTGGTCGCGGACCATTCGCGCCGCCCGGCGCTGGGGATACGCAGGACTAGTCTTCACGTTTGGCTTGCCTTGGGCGTGCGCGACGCTGCTGGCCGCTCAGGGTGCGGTGTGGGCGTGGATACTGCTGGCGCTGACGTTCTTCGCCCGACTGGCGGTCGCATTCACGGCCGCGGCGCTCGTGCTCGGCGACCCGCAATTCTTCCGCGACCTTGTTCTGCTGCCACTGCGAGACTTGATTGCGCCAATCGTCTGGGCAGCGAGTTTTATGGGCAGCCGTATCCACTGGCGCGGCGATGTGTTCGAACTGAAAGACGGACGGCTAATTGCCGTGAAGTGACGATCGCTGGGCCGGAGCCTTAGGCTGGTTGGAAAAAATTGTCTTTCCCCCGCGGCGCGCGACGACGTAGCTTGTCAATCCGTGCAACGCCGCCGGGTCCTCCTGATCGGTCCAGAAGAAAACGCGTTGCGGGCCGGTCCACATTTCGGCGAACGATGCCTGTGTTTCCCAAACCCGCGGCGCTCCGGGAAATTGCGTGCCGTACCACATGTTTCCGCCACGCGCGTGCAGGCTGTGCAACGGCAGCCCGGAATAAAAATTCAGCGTGGACGCGTTTTCATACAATCCGCCCACAACGATTTGGTCGCCTGGCTGGTATTGCTCGCGAATCGCCAACGCCAGATCCTTCGACGAAATGATCGGTGAGAAGATGCCGAACGCAATCCGCACACATGCCAGCACAACGACCATCATTGCAGCCAGCGCAACGTTGCCCGCTCCCGCCCGATTGCGCCGGCGGAGAATAAAGTTGACAAGCGTGCCTAGCAAAAAGGCGAGTGAAAAGCCGAACAGCGGAACGCGAAATGCGCCCATCGCCTGCGGCGTCAAATCCAGAAAATGGCCGAACGAGAGCGCGTAGTCTTGCGGATTTTTCCGCAGCAGATCCGACAGGTCGGTACCCGGAGCCGGTGCCTTCGAAAAAAACAGAAGGGCGAAGCCAGCCACGGCGATGATGGCGCCAACAGCCAGAAGGATTGCCGACGAAATCCGTCCGTTGCGCCGTTCGCGGCTATCCGCGTCGGACGCACGTTCCCGTTGCAGCCATCCGCCGACCAGCAGCGCCATGCCTGGAATCGCCGGAATCGTGTAGTACTCCTGCCGCGTGGAGAGGCTGAAGAACCCTACGATCACCACGTTCCATAGGAAAAATAATAGATAGGCACGCTGGCGGCGCGTCATCTGCGAGCGAAATTCGCGCCAGCGCCGCGGCACTTCCTGCAGCGATTGCGGAAGAAACACGGTCCACGGAATCAGCCACAGAACCAGCAACACCCAGAACAGCAGCAGCGGAACCGTGTCGTAGTCGCGTGGAACACGTCTATTCAGGAAACGCAGGATGTGCTCATTGACGAAGTAGAACCAGAGAAATCCCCGAACGTTCCCCTGCGGGGGATTGCGCAGTGCGGCCAGAATATGCCATGGCGCGGCGATTGCCAAAAATACGAGCGAGCTCGAAAACAGGCGCAGCTTGAACAAAAGCCGCAGATTTCCCGTCAGCAGCAAATAAAGTCCGATCGCTCCTGCCGGAAACACGAGTCCGATCAGTCCCTTGGTGAGGACGTTGAGAGCGCAGACGGCAGCGAGTCCCCAACAAATCCAGCGCGAGGGCTTCGTTTGCTCCAGCGATACCAAAAAAAGCCAAAACGTCAGAGTCAGCCAAAGGCCGACGGGAACGTCTGGAATCAGAAATCGCGTAAAAAGAAACGGGCCAAGAGCGGTCGCCAACACCAGGGCGGAATCGAATCCGCCTTCGCTGCCGAACGTCCAGCGTCCCAGCCCATACGTGGCGAGAATCATCGCCAGCACGCCAAGCATGAGCGGAAGGCGCGTGCTCCATTCGCTGATTCCGAACAGCGTGTAACTCGTTGCCACGCCCCAATACATCAGCGGAGCTTTTTCCAAATAGCGGATGCCGTTGACGTAGAGCGTCACCCAGTCGTGGCGCTGGAGCATTTCCTTGGCCGCTTCGGCATGCACGGTGTCGGCATCGTCGAGCAGGGCCGGACGCGCGAGTCCGGTCATATAGATGACTGCCCACAGGCCAAGCAACAGCAGCAAGCAAATCCGCCAATCCGCGAGCAGCCGGTTCGGTGCCATCGTTATCGGGGATGTTGTTCTCTTAATTGTCGTACGTTCGGGATTGGGCACAGCGCCGGCATTCATCGCGGAATTTCTCATTATACGGGAGTACGGGGACGGAGCTCTGAGCGGTCCCGGCAGGGCCAAGCCCCGCCGCCACACAACTTCAGTCCGCCGCGACTCCGCGGGAAACACGGTCATCGGCTACTTCGCGGTAGATCTCTAGGATTCTCGATACGGAAGTGGTCCAGGAAAAACGCTGCGCCTGCTCATAGCCGCGTTGTTTCATCTGCGCGCGCAGCGCCGGATCGAGCAGCACGCGCTGCAATCCGCGCTGAATCTCAAATACGTTCTCCGGGTTCACCAGCAACGCCGCGTTGCCCGCCACTTCCGGCAAGCTCGACGTGTTCGAGGTGACGACGGGGGTTCCATGGGCCATGGCTTCGAGCGGAGGCAATCCGAATCCCTCGTAGAGCGACGGAAACACAAAAACCTTGGCGACATCGTAGAAAATACGCAGCACTTCGATGGGCACGAATCCGAGAAAACGGACATCGTGCTGCACTCCTCCGCGCACCACCGTGCGACGCAGGCGCGGATGGCTCGAAAGATCGTCGCCGATGATGATGAGCTTCAGATCCGGGAATTGCCCTTCTTTTCGCAGTTCGTTCTTCAGGGCCGAAAACGCTTCGATGATGCGCACCACATTCTTGTGCGGCCGGATCGCGCCCGCATACAAAAGGAAGGGATGGTTCACCTGGTAGCGCTCGGCGATGAGGGCGTGGTCCGCGTTGGTGGCGTGGCCGTGCAGAAAACGCTCGTCGATTGCGTTGTACACCACCTCGATGCGCCGGTCGGGAATAGCGAGCAGCTTTTCGATTTCGTTTTTGGTGAACTGCGAAACCGCGAGCACCCGCGCTGCCTTGCGCAACACGCGCCGCGTCAGATAAAAGTGCACGCTGCGCCGTAGACCGGAGGTGTTGCGCGATCCATACATGTGCTCCAACAGATCGTGCACGGTCACAATATAGGGGCAGTTCAGTCCGCGTGGAATCCAGAACAGATGCGGGATGTGAACCACGTCGCATTGCAAACGGCGCACGATGGCGCGGAAATCGAGAGTTCCTTTGAGCGTGTCATCGCTCCCGACCAGCACTTCCAAGTGAAAGTTCGGCGGCAGGGCGCCAAATTCCGCCACCTTCTCCGGCGATCCAATGAGGAAATAGTTGCTGTCGTGATCCAGGCGCGCGAGCGTCCGCACCACGTTCCGGATGTAGGTTCCAACGCCGAATTCCGTCATTCGACGGATGTCGATGGCTACTTTCACAGAGTGAATTTAACCACACCGACGCGGCGGGACACAGTGAAAACAGCCATAACAAGACCTTGTCATTCTTCGGTCACTCAGAGTGAACTGCAGGAGTGCATGAGAGCGTTAGACTCTGGCCTCCGCCTGCGCCTTGGCACGCCGCTCGGCGTACAGCGGGAACTGCTCCGCCATCCCCAGCACCTGCTTGCGGATCTTCGCCAGCACTATGGCGTCGGTCCGATGATCGAGCGCCTCCGAGATCCAGTGCGCGATCTGCTTCATCTCCGCTTCCTTCATGCCGCGCGTGGTTACCGCGGGAGTGCCGATGCGAACGCCGCTTGGCTTCATCGGCGGATTCGTATCGAACGGAATCGCGTTCTTGTTGACCGTAATTCCGGCTTCGCCGAGAGCTTTCTCCGCCTCGCTCCCGAACATGCCTTTTGCGAAAACGTCGACCAGCATGAGATGCGTATCCGTTCCACCGGAGACGATGCGATAGCCATCGGCTGCGAGCGTCGCGGCCATCACCTTTGCATTAGCTACGACCTGCCGCGCGTAGTCGCGGAAACTGGGCTGCGACGCTTCGAGGAAGCACACGGCCTTGGCGGCGATGATGTGGACGAGCGGACCGCCTTGCATGCCGGGGAAAACCGTCTTATCAATTGCCGCGGCAAATTCCTGTTTGCTTAAAATCATGCCCGAGCGCGGGCCACGCAGCGTCTTATGCGTGGTTGAAGTCACGATGTGCGCGTGCGGAACGGGCGATGGATGCGCTCCTCCGGCGACCAGACCTGAGAAGTGCGCCATATCGACTAGATAGAATGCGCCGACCTTGTCGGCGATCTGGCGCATGCGGGCGAAGTCGATGATGCGCGGATAGGCACTGCCGCCACCGATGATCAGTTTTGGGTGCTCCGCCGTGGCTAGCCGTTCCAGTTCGTCATAGTCGATGGTCTCCGTTTCCTTGGTCACGCCATAGGGAACGATCTTGTAGGTCTTGCCCGAAAAATTCAGAGGATGTCCGTGGGTGAGGTGCCCGCCGTGAGCGAGATTCAGTCCGAGAATCGTGTCGCCGGGCTGCAGGATGGCAGCGTAAGCGGCTTGATTGGCCTGCGATCCGGAGTGCGGCTGGACGTTCGCGTTCTCGGCGCCGAAGAGTCTCTTAGCCCGCTCGCGGGCGATCGTTTCGACTACGTCGGTGAATTCGCATCCGCCGTAATACCGCTTGCCGGGATACCCCTCCGCATACTTGTTGGTGAAGACGGAACCAGCGGCTTCGAGCACGGCTTCGCTGACGAAGTTCTCGGAGGCGATGAGTTCAAGGCCTTCGTGCTGGCGGCGAGCTTCGTTGTCGATGGCATTCGAAATTTCGGGATCGACTTCGCAGAGCGGGCGGGACATGGCGGAATTTGTCATAGGGACTCCCGGTTATTTTACTCCGAGCGGGGGAAGTTCTAAGGCGGTGAACGATCTTGCAGATCAATTTCCGACCAATCCAGGATCCGGCGCAATAGGCGCCCAGACCACACTACTTGCCTCTTTTGGAGTGATCGGCGCAAACGTGGGATTTGAATTCTTTGTCGCGCTGCAACTCGAATTTGCGCATCATCTCATCGAAAGACGTACCGGCGGCCACACCGGAAGGTTTGAAGCGCCATCCACATGCGGAACAGCCGAAACCTCCAAAGTGCTCTTGCTCAATCCATACCAGTTCCCGGCTCATGGCCGCCTCTGTCGCAGCGCCACATCGCCGTCCGGCCTCACGCCCGGTAACCACTTACCTTCAAGGAACGGGACGTATTGGTTCGCCATGTCGTCTTCTTTCGCGGCGGCGTGTCCGATGGCAACAGCAACTTTTCGGCGCAACGGAAGATGCATAAATAGAAGAATGGGAAAAGTTTACATGCGCCAATTTGGATGGTCTGTAGGACATCCTACATACAGGGGGAGGAGTTTTGTTCGTGGGCCGCGATGCCCGCTGATCGCAGCGAGGCTATGTAGGATGCCCGACAGAAGCGTCGTGCTTGGATCTGTATAATCTCGCCGACAGTGCGGATCCAAAGAGTTTCTTGTTCGCACACGATGACGGGTGAGTTCAACCCCTGCGTCCGAAAGGCTTTTCAGTTCCGATGGTGGCGAACAAGAACCTCCGACTTGCGCAGTCCCGGGAGCGCACGAATGCCGCAGGGAAGCCCGTCAGCAACATAATACTTCTATCGATCTCCGATAACGACTACAGCGCACTTCGTCCTCATCTCGAATACGTCAGCCTGCCCAACCATCTCGTCCTGCACGAGCCGGGTGGAAAACTGGAATTTGCGTATTTCCCGAATCGAGGTTTGATTTCGCTTGTAGTCGTGATGAAAGATGGAAAAACCGCCGAAGCTGGCATCGTTGGCAAGGAGGGGTTTACCGGCACTCCGGCGGCGGTTGGCTTGAACCGGGGTCCTCTGCGGGCGGTAGTGCAAGTCACGGGGGATGGGTTTCGGGTCGAGGTCGGTGCTTTGCGCAACACTTTGGAATCCGCTCCCCAATTGCAATTGATGTTAGCCCGCTATGCGGTCGTTCGGGGCATGCAGATTGCGCAAACCGCCGCGTGCAATCGGCTGCACGGTATTGAGCAGCGGCTGGCGCGCTGGTTGCTGATGACTCAGGATCGAGTGGATTCAGGATCGCTGCGCATCACTCATGATTTTCTCGCGACCATGCTCGGGACCGATCGACCTAGCGTGAGCTTGGCAGCTGGCGTTTTGCAGAAGGAGAAGATCATCGAATACACCCGTGGCGCAGTGAAGATCGTAAACCGCAAGAAGCTTGAACACTCCGCCTGCGAGTGCTACCGGGTGATCCGACAGTACGATGGCGAGCTGGGCTTGCAATAGGGCGGCAATTTGCCCGGATGCGCGCCAAGTGCAGGCGGAAACTCCTGTCCGCGAAAAGCTGCGAGCATTCCGAACTCTGGGTTCCCCTACTGCGAAACGACGGGCTTGATGTGCTGGCGAATCCACGCGAGGATCTGGGCAAAGCGAAATTCGTGGCGCTCCATCGAGCCGACGATGAACGCGTATCCGGACTCAGCCTCGATGGCTAGATAATATCCGTTACGCTGCAGAAAAACGCCGCAAGCCGCGAGGGCAATACGCTTGTTGCCGTCGAGGAAGCCATGGTTATTACCGAGCGATTCCATCAGCGCGGCGGCTTCTTCTTCGATGGAGTTATAGTATCCAGTTTGCGGACGAAAAACGGCGGCCTCAACCGCTCCCTTGTCGCGGACACCGTGGACGCCGCCGAACAGTTCAATCAACCGATGTTGTATCCGATAGACTTCCGCGACGGTCAGATAGTCCGTCATTTACCGGGCTAGACGCTGAAGAAGATCGTGGTTCCTGGCCGCGAACTTTTCGAACTCTTCCATTACTTCCGGCCGGACCAGGTGCTGGGACGGAACCACATTGTGCAGGTAAAACCGGAGCGCCTCTTCCAGAACATGCCGCTTCGTTTGCCCATTCCGCTCGGCAACCGCCACGAACTCATCGTAGAGCTGGGCGTCGATCTCAGGAGTGAACTTCTTGGTTGTTGTGGGCGGCATGGTTGGCATCTCCCAATTTGATTACTATTTTATCTTTGCTGTCTGATAAATCAATATAAATCTTGATTTATCCATATCATCACATTCGGCCTGTGATCGCCATCATAGACATCCCCCTCGCCATGCCCGAAAATGAATCCGATTGGTCACGGCAAAACTATCTCCGTCTCCAAAGGCGGACTTTGATGCGCACGATCAAGGGCCATCATCGACGCTCTTTGACAACAAAAATGACACCCCTTCGGTGGCTCGGCCCAGAATTCAGCCAAAAACAGCATCGACGGCAGCTAAGTCCTTATTTTTGAATATTTTGAAGTTAAGTGCTTATTTTTGAATATTTTAGCGCAAATTGGTGGGGGGGGGGGGGGGGGGGGTACAAAACCACCGCCAGCTACTCGAACGCCGTCCTTAGAAAACTCACCAGCTGCCACCCATCCATGTACTTGTATGGAGTCTCGCCTAGCGTGTAATGGCCGCAGGGCAGCACGACGGCTTTGTGATCCAGGTTATGCCTTTTGAATTCCTCGACTACCTGCTCGGAGAATTCGGGCAAGAACGTCATGTCGTATTTCGCATAAATGATGAGCGAGCGGCGCGGCCAGCGCGAAAACTTGTCGAAGTAAACCATCGGGCTGACGGCTCGCCAAACATTGCGCAGGTTCTCGAGGTCAATGGCGGTTTCCAGGCCTTCGCGGATGTGGCGGGTCGATTGGCCGTGCCAGACTACGTCGGCGAAATAAGTCGAGGCGTGATTGAAGGCAGCTACTTGAATCCGCGGGTCGTGCGCGGTGGCGATAAACGCATAGCACGATCCCAGGCTCGTGCCTACGATGCCCAGGCGGTTACAGCCTTGCGATTCCAGCCAGTCGAGGCAGCAGCGTACGTCGATCACTCCCTGGCGGACGGAGTCGAGAGTGCGTCCGATGTTGGCGGAGACGGCATAGTCGGCGCGGTCGATTTCGGCGGGGCGGCGAATGTCGTGATAGGGCATGGACAGGCGCAGGACTGCAATGCCCATCCAGTTCAGCGCCCGGCACAGTGCGTTGTAAGAAATCGCATCGGCATTCCAGTGGGGTAAAAGCACGACGGCGCGGCGCCCGCGGGCAGGGAACCAGCGCGCGTTGACCAGATTATTTTCGGGAAAAGGCGTTGCCACCGGCGAGGTGAAGCGGAGAAAGTCGGCGTGGGTACCGCGGACTTTTTCTTCCAGGCGCGGGTCGGGGGCTTCGCGGGTGCTGAAGACCTGGACTTCGCGGTGTTCGAGGCGGAAATCGGTGGGCTTCTTGTAGGAGTAAAAATTGTCGCTGTCTTGGATGATGTGATCGTTGAAGCTGGAAAAATATTTGAGGAGATCGCCCGAGGTCTGGCCGGCGGGACCGCCGTTGCGGCCCGGCCAGTTGTGCGTCCAATCGAGGCCCCAATCGAGCGGACGGACTATGCGGTTGTTGTCTACCCGCGTGAGCTGGGTCTCCCAGTCGTACATCCATTGAGCGTAGCGCGAGGTCATCTATCTTCTAGAAATACAGCAATGGGGCGGGATTGGCGACTGGGGTTGGTTCAATGGCAGGATTTTGGCACTTAGCAGTCGGCACCGGGCATTCAGTTGTTTGCTGATGGCTGGCGGTTCAGAGATAAACTCGCGGCACTCTTTGCGACAGGCCGCAGAGAATTTCGTAGGGCACGCTTTCGCAGAGGCGGGCGAGTTCCACGGCGTCGACGGTCTTGCCGCTAGCTTTGCCGGTACCTTGCCCGATGAGGATGACTTCATCTCCAACGGCTACGCCGCCGATGTGGCTCACATCAACGATGGTCAGGTCCATCGAAACGCGGCCGACGACCGGCGCGTATTCGCCGCCTACGATCACTCGTGCCCGATTGGAAAGCAGGCGCGGATAACCGTCGGCGTAACCGACGGGCAGCACCGCGATGCGGCTCTGGGTCTTGGTCACGAATGTGCCCATGTAGCCAACGGCTTGCCCGGCGGCAACTTCTTTTACCGTCAGCACTCGGGTTTTCCACGAAAGCACGGGACGCAAGTGCAGGGCAGCGACCGCAGCGGTCTCGCCGCCTCGTGTGAATTCCAGCGAGTATCCGTAGAGCGCGATGCCGGGACGGACCATGGTCTTCCATGTATCGGGGCGCGCGCTCATGGCGGCGGAATTTCCCATGTGAACCAGAGGAGGGTTGAGGCCGTGATTTTGCAGGACCGCTAGCCCCTCTTCGAAGCGTTTCATCTGGCGCCGAGCGTCTTCGGCGTCCAGCACCTCGGCGGATGCGAAATGGGTGCTTACGCCTTCGAGATGCAGGTGCCGGCTCGCGGATAGCATCTCGCACAAATGCGGCAATGCTTCTCGCGGCGCGCCCAGACGGTTCATGCCGGTGTCGAGCTTCAGATGAACGGGCAACACGCTTTGCCGCTTTCGCGCCGCGCGTTCGAGCGACTCGATGTGCCAGGGTTCCCAGATGGTGGGCGTGAGGTTCTGGGCGACGATGGTGTCTTCTTCGCCCTTCCAGATGCCGGTCATCAGCAGGATGCGGGCCTTGACGCCAGCACCGCGCAGCGCGTGGCCTTCGGCGGCATCGGTTACGCCCAGCCACTGCGCACCCTCGGATTCGAGCGCGCGGGCGCACTCGACCGCTCCATGGCCGTAGCCGTCGGCCTTCACTACGGCGCAGATGGTGACTCCCGGGCCGACATGTTTCTGTACGGAGTGGAAATTGGCGGCCAACGCAGTTAAGGAAACTTCCGCCCAAGTTCGGCCGTCGAGAATCAACGAACGGCTCTCGGGCATCTTCGACAGATCCATTTTTGACAAACCCAGCTTCGACAAATCAGGGCGTGGCGCGTTCACATCACCGATTATAACGAGCGTGGCGCGCTGTTCTGTTAATCGGTGATACGAGTTTGTGACGTTAGTTTCCGACTTTAGCCGCCCGACAGCAGAAAGTTGACGGTGATGTCGGTCTCCACTTCGATCGGCTCGTTGTTCAGCAGATACGGGCGATAGCGCCATTGCTTGACGGCTTCGACCGCGGCCGGCGCTAGCATCGGGTGTCCGCGGACTACGACCAGATTCTCGATCGTCCCCGTCTTGCTGATGATGGCACGCAATTCGACCGCGCCCTGGATGCGCGCCTGGCGCGCCAGGGTTGGATAAACTGGCTGCACTCTGTGGAGGAGATTGGCCTCCGCTAAATGCGAAACCAGCAACGGCTTGGTCGCGACTGTGCGCACGGGGGCAACGACCGGCATGTCCCCGAAGCCGTCGAGTATGCCACTACGCGGTGTGCCGCCGCTTCCAGAACCTGTCCATGGCAGGTCGGGCGCTGATGAATCTGCGCTTGCTTCCGAACTCGCATCGTTGACGGGCGCAATGTGAAGAGGAATCGATGACGGCGCGACGATCTGCCCTGGGCGCCGCACGATCACCGTCGCATTCGCATGATGTCCACGTGCGGGTTGTGTTTCCGACTGTTCCAGCGGGGAAAAGGCCGCCGGCGCCGAGATCTGCAGCCAGCGCACCTCCGGCGGCCTGCCAACCCAGATCCACGAGATTGCCAGCAGCAAGCTCAGAGCAAGAGCCTGCATGGTGAAGGATGCGAGTGTGGTCCATCCGCGGCGGACGGACTGGTCCCATGCGCTTTCGAGTGAGCTGAACATGATGTGTGTCCTCCGATACGGGCCCGTTAGCTATACAGACACCTGCGGCGAGCGATTTGATCCCGTGCAGGAGGAGAAACGGCCTTGGCGATGACGCTCGGCGCTCAAATTAAGCAAGAAAAAGGACCGCGTTTGTACGCGGTCCTGATCAATCGGTTGGAACAGAAGTTACCTGAGCGGTGTCGTTATTTTTTCGGAGTCGCGGGCACCGCTGGTTTGGTTACCGGTTTCACGGGTTTGGTGGGCGAACTGCCCGCAGCGGGAGCGGGCACTCCGGATTGAACGTTGAACGCTTCGATCACGGGTTGCGTGATGTCGACGGCGGGCCCGTACCAGATCACGGGGCCGCGGGGCCACTGTTGGGAGGTGTCCAGAATCATGCCATAGCCGTTATCGCTGGCGTATTTCACGATGAGCGGAGCCATGACGGTGAGGATCTTATTTCCGATCTCGCCCTGCTGGGCCTGGAAATCTTCCTGCGCATCCTGCGTCGAGCGATCAAAACTCTTCTGCTTGGTCTCGACTTCTTTTACCAGCTTGTCGCGGGCGGCGTCGTTGAGCTTGTCCTGCTGAGCAGCAAGCTGCTTCTTCAGGCTGTCGATTTCGTCGGCCTTGGCCTTGAGGTCGTTCTGCTTGGGCTCAAATTTCTTGGCGAGCTCGGCGAAATCGCGCTGTCCCTGGTTGGAGAGGAAGATCGCCTGTTCGATGTTGATGGTGCCAACTTTGGTGCCCGTAGCCTTTGATGCTGCGGCAGCGGCAGCCGACGGAGAATCCGGCGCAGTGGCAGCGCCCGCGGCCGGGGCGGCTTGGGCCAGAGCGAAGAGGGAGAGGCCGAATACGGAGGCCACGGTGAGGCGCACGAATCTGTTGAGAATTAACTTGCTGGTTTTTGACTTGTAAATCGACTTGTAGATCATTGGGTGCTTTGAACTCCTTCGAATTTTTCGCAAATGCTGTAAGCTTTCAGCTCGCTGGGCTCAACGAAAACCGATCGTAACCCGAGCCTATCAGTCGTCAGGCCTGAGACACCGGCCTGACACGCAGAACTGAAACATGGACCTGGAAGCCGGCGCAACGAGCACGCTAGGCGCGGACTATCCCCGGCTCTGTTCACGCCGAAACGGCACAGCGTAGTGGTCAGGTGCGGACGCTCTGGATTATACGGAGGGTATGGGAACAGCGTCAAACGGCGTCGCAGTTCCGCACCAAAAGAAACTCTGATTCAGCGTCGACAACAGGTACACAGTGGGGAACGCGGAGGCCCCAAAGGCTTGGTCAGGGCGTCCTTTAATAGGTGCCCACGCCGTTCGCGTTGCGGATTCGAAACCAATCGTAAGGCATCTTGCTGCGGTTCCAGATCGCATCGCAACGCACTCGCAGGAATGCCTGCTGAATCCGGGTGACGACCTGCCAGTTGTCTCGGTTGCTGCGCGCGTCGCTGCGTTGCGCCCACATCTCGCTCAGTTGGCGCTGCCGCAACTTATTGTAGTCGCCGTCGTAGTTGCCGTATGGGCCGCCGTACCCGTACCCATCCTGTGCCGCTTCCATTTTGATCTGGTTGTGCTGGGCAATTCGGTTGTTGGCGTCGATGGCGGCGGAAAGAACCTCCGCTTGCTCGTCGTACCATTCGTGGAGGACGCGCTCGGTTTCGGCGGGATCGTGGGTACTTTTGAACTGGTGGATCGCGTCCAGCACGGTCTGGCTGTTATCGGGACCTTCCAGCGCAATCGCCGGGATGGGGCTCTTGCGCAGTGACATATCGTCATCCGCGAATACCCGCTTGGCCTTGTTCTTCGAGACGTCTTTATTCTTCTTGGCCGCGTCGGCGAGCGATGTCGGGGCGCTCTCGTCGTTGCTGGCAGTCTGTCCCAATGCCATCCCCGCAAACGGGAGAATCAGAATCAGCGCAAGTAACCACTTCCAAGGCATAAGTCCTCGTTACGGTAGGAAGATATTGGGGGAGACCACGATTTGCACACTTTTATGATACCCACCCAAAGACGAGCGCCAGTAGTTACTTCGACTATAGGACTATGGTGCCCGGCTTTTTACCGCTTCCGTCCGGGCTGAGTCATTTTTTTCTGGCCGCGGCCGTGACATGAGCTGCGTTCTGCATGCTCGCCATCAGCTCGGTCCATGTCCAATTTGTGGACCAGTACTGAGCCACGGTGCCATTGGGGGCAATTAAAACAATATCCATGGCGTGGGAAATCTGGTCGTTTTCCCCTTCGTAGCGAAGGCCAAATGCCTCGGCAAGGCGGCGCAGGTCTTTTGGGTTTGTGGTTGCGAAGTCCCAGTGAGAAAAGCCGCTCGCGTCGCCGTCCAAATACGCCAAGCCGTATTTGCGCAGGACGAGCGGAGTGTCATATTTCGGATCGAAGCTGATGGTCAGCAGATGAGTTTTGGCGTAGTCCTCGGGATTCTTCTTGAGTTCATTGTGAATTTGCGCAAATTGGCTGCTCAGGCGGGGGCAGAAATCGGGCATGGGACAGCGCGTGTAAATGAAGGTGACGAGCAAGGCCCTCCCGGCGAAATCCGAGAAGTGAATCTCGCGGCCATCCTGGTTGATGAGCGCTGCGTCGGGAACGCGCTCACCGGGCAGTACCATTTTCGGCACAACTGCGGGCGTTGACGGACGCGGAGACTGGCGGGTGATACGCACGTCTTCGAGCCAGTAGTCGCTTGGGTTTTTCCCAAACATGACTTCCGCCGCGATTTGGTCGCCGGGTTGAAGCTCCTGAACGACGGCTGGATCCTTGACGCGGTATGGCATGGCCATGGCGGGCATGAATCCGGGGATGTCGCCGTGGTTCACCGTGATCTCGTTCGTAGCTGCATTCTTGGCGACAACTTCGCCTTGCAGCGGATATTTCTTGGTGCGGTTGCAGCCGACGGATAAGGTGAGCAGCAGCACAACAGGCGTGAGCGCGAACTGCAATTTGGCGAGTCTCATCGATTTACTCCTTGTTGCTCCTTGGCGCTCAGTAGTGGAACCGATATCGCAGCTGCACGTAGATTTGGCGCGGAAGATTCCAGTGGAATCCGCCGTAGGTCACGCTGTCATCGTAGATCACGCGATGGTTGGTCAGGTTGAGGGCGGTCACGGAAGCGCTGAAGCGTTCGCCGAAATCCTTGCCCGCAGAGAGATCGAAGGTGGTGTGGCCGGGGAGATATTCGCCCGGGTAAGGCCAGCCGGCGACACCTTGTTGTCCGTTGTCGAATCCGGACCCGTAGTAAACGTTGGTGGAGGCGTAGGAGCGCCAGGGGAGGGTGACGTCGCCCCCGACGTTGAGTGTGTTGCGCTGGTCGTGATCGAGCGGGCAAAGGTACGGAAACGATCCGTTCGGGTTGGGCGAGCAGACATCGGTGTTATTCAGGCCGCCGGTGATGACGCCACCGGCCTCGGCAATCTGATTCGAGTAGGCGAGGTGAAGCTGGGCGCGATGCGCGATGCGGGGCGAGCGCAGGGTTAGTTCCCATCCCCGAATCAAGGCTCTCGTGTCCGTAAGCGGAAAGAAGATGTTGGAGGCTCCGATGTTGTTGTGGTCGAGAAAATTGGCGACATCGGTTTTGAAAGTGTCGGCGTCGAGAATCCATCCGTGGTAGGGGATGGTGACTCCGAACTGATGTTCTTCGTCGCGCTCACCGTGGAGCGTCTCAAACGCGCAAGCGTACGCTTGCTGGTCGCAGAGGGATGCCAGTTGGCCGGAAACGGTTTCGATGGGCGGCGCTTGATAGTAGTGTCCGTAGAAAGCGCGGAATGTCCAGCGGAGTTTGGGGATGGTGACGGTGGCGCCGAAGCGGGGGCTGATGGCGGACTCGGAGATGGGTGCCTCGGGCGAGCCGGCCGGAAAATTGCCTTCGGAGAAACGCGTGGGGCGCAGGCCGGCAGAGAGAGTCAGCCAGGAAAAGGGATTGAATCGGTCGTCGATATAGAAGGCCTCGAGATTGGCGGTCGGGCTCTCACTGATGTTGAAGGGCGAGTTTCCGCTGCCGTCGTTGAAGATGAGGCCGAAGGTCTGGCTATCGTGCTGGTAGAAGCTGAGGAACCCCACCTGCAAATCGTTCATCTTGTAGTTGGCGGCGAAGCTGGCTTGGCCCCCGACATAGGTGGAGCCCCGGTTTTCGGTGGTGGCGATGGGAGTATCGTTGGGATTGCTGGCGTAGTCTCCGCTGTTGTAGTGGTAGAAGGGAGAAACCGTGGTTAGCAGATGGGAATTGAAAGTGTGAAGCCACGTGAAGAGCACGCCAGTATCGAGTTCGGTTTGGTTATCGCGAACACCGTAGCTGGAGTAAAGCTGGTTCTCGATATCGTTGGGATTGGGATCGTAAGGGATCTGATAATAGTCGCGGCGGAGAGACGTCATCAGGCGAAGCTGGTTCGATGGGTCAACATTTAAGATGAACGACCCGAAGCCGCCGACGCCATTCACGGCATCGTGCACAACCTGGGGAACCGGCGGCTGCAGGCCGAGATTGCTGCGATTGGCATTGACGCTGGCGTAGTACGCGAAGCGGTCGGTATGACTGCCGAAACTGAAGAGGTCGTCGGTCTGGTAGAAGTCTCCGGCGGTGACGGTGATCTCGGCTTGGTTATTGCGCTCGAAGCCGGTGCGGGGCACGACGTTGAAAACTCCGTAGGTGCGGTCGCCGAACTCCGCGCTATAGCTGCCGCGATTGACTTCGACGTAATCCAGATCCTTGGGATCGAACTGCGGCCCGAGATTTTGCGCAATAGCGGTGTTGATGATCGGAATACCGTCGAGGAGCCATGTGGTCTGGTGGCCGCCGCGCATGTGGAGCATGTCGTGGGTGACATAGGCTCCGGGGACGTAGTCGGTGATCATCGCCATGCTGTTGGTGCCGTCGGCTCCGGGAGTGCGCTCGATGTCGAGACGGCTGATGAGCGTAGTGGGAGTGAAGCTGTCGGTGGCGACGACGGCGGGCGTGTCGGAGACGAGGACCTTTTCGTTCGCCATGGCGACCTGCAACTGAAAATGAACCACCGGCACAGATCCCGAGATGACGATGACATTTTGCGCAGTTTGCGCGAAGCCTTGACTGGCGACACTGACGGAGTATTCGCCGAGCGGAACAGCGTTGAGTTGAAACTGGCCGCTGGCGTCGGTGGTGACGCTCTTGGACCACTCCGACGATTTGGCCTTGAGCATAACCATGGCGTCTTGAATGGGGCGATGCTGCGGGTCGTGGACAACACCGCGAACGGCCCCGTAATCGTTGGCGAAGGCGGCGGAGGTAATGAAGAGCAAAGTGGCGAAGGCGAGCAGTTTGAAGAGAGTCATGTCTTGATAAGTCCTTTGTGATTGCCGGCGTACCGGGCTGAACGGAGCTACGGGTTGCCAGCAAACGACACTTGTCGGCGCCAGCCCGAGGCTCGGATCAGAACTTTATTTCAGGGTTCGGGACGAGGACTCGCTGCAGGGCGGGGCGCGGGCCGAATCTTGGCGGGAGACATCGCTGGAGCGGAGAACCGCGTCTGGTGACGGGCGAGCTAGTTCAATCGCGAGACTGATAAAAGTCGGCAGACTGGCGGTGGGCCGTGTCCACTCAGAAGTTGTAGCGCCGCAGCAGCAGTGGTGACGACAGCAGTCGCCATCATTTCCGGTGTGAAACGATGCCCCCGACTCTCCGGGCTGCGGCGGATTCGAGTGCGCCATCGCGTGATGGCATGGCATCGCAGGCTGTCCGGTCACAGCTTGTCCAGACATGGGCCGGCGCATGCACTGCATGGCCTGCGGCAGGGCAGCGCAAGGCATCGCCATCGGCCCAAAGGCCGGGACGAGCATCACCAACAGCAAACATCTAGCCGCCCAGCGGTAAGCTCCCCACATTTGCGGAACAGCATAACAGAAAGCCAGTTCCCGGTTCCCAGTTCTCGGTTCTCAGCAAAACCGGTGCCATTGGGAACTGAGAACTGGGAACTGGGAACTGGTTCCGGTACCATTTCCTCGTGCACGGTCTCGCGGAGCGATTATTGAAGACAATCCGGAAGCAGAATTCGATTCGGGCGGGCGACCGCGTGGCAATTGCGGTTTCTGGCGGGGCGGATTCCGTGGCTTTGCTGGTTCTGCTGCTGGAGTTACGGGCCGAGTTGGGAATTGTGCTGTCGGTGGCGCACGTCAATCACAAGCTGCGTGGCCATGAATCGGACGCGGACGAGCAATTTGTCGCGAAACTGGCGCGGAAGCACGAACTGGAACTCCATGGTTGTGACGCGCCCGTGGATGGTCGTGCGGGCTTGGGCATCGAGGCGGCGGCGCGCGAACTGCGCTACGATTTTTTTCGCCGGCTGGCGCGAGAAGGGCACGTCAAGAAGATTGCGACAGCGCATACTCTCGACGATCAGGCGGAGACGATTCTGCTGCGCATTTTTCGTGGCACGGGCATTCGGGGACTCGCGGGCATTCATCCGCGGATCGTCTTCAAACAACAGGGAAGCGCGCTGGGCGAGGTTGTGCGCCCCCTGTTGGGTTTTCGACGCGCCGCACTGCCGGAGTTTCTTCGCGAACGCGGGCAGGTCTGGCGGGAAGATTCGTCGAATCTGGACACTGTTTTTCTTCGCAATCGCGTGCGGCACCGGCTGTTGCCCATCATCGCGGAAGAATTTGGCGAAGCCGCCATCGAGCACATGGGGGAACTGGCGGAGATCGCGCGGGCGGAAGAGGAGTGTTGGGAACCGAGTACCCAGTACCCAGTATCCAGTACCCAGTACACGGCATTTTCTGCGTCTCGGGCGAAGTTTGATGTGGGACGGTTGTTAGCGCTTCCCTTGGCGGCGCAGCGGCGGCAGGTGCGTGCCTGGCTCGAGGCGAATGCGCCGGACTTGAAGATTTCGTTCCGGCTGATCGAAGGCGCGCTGGATTTGGCTGGCGAACCAGCGGGCAGGAAAATGGAGATGTCGTCCGGGTGGAACCTTCGGCGCGGGCGGCAGGAACTTCTACTGGAATCGGAAGCCTACAAAGGGAGGGAGGCGGCCGCGGATTATCAGTACAAGTTACCGGTGCCGGGCGCGGTGGAGATTCCGGAACTGAGAGTTCGCATCGAAGCCCAAGTCATCGATACCGGTGAATTTCCCGAGCGGGAGCGCGGGCAGTTGCTGAACCTGGAACTCATGCCGGCGGAATTTCTGATTCGGAACTGGCGGGCAGGAGATCGTTACTGGCCGGCACATACTTCGACGGAAAAAAAGGTAAAGGAGTTGCTGGGCGATCGGCATGCGACCGGGGCCCGGAAGAAGCTCTGGCCGGTCGCGACGGCCGAAGGATGCGGACTGGTCTGGGTGCGCGACTTTGCGGCACCGGCGGCCTTTCAGGCCCCGCCAGGGGCTGCTCAGGCGATTTGGATTCGGGAGATTGGTCTATGATGTACCATGCGATGGATGAGATCGGGAATGCAGAAGTCAGAGGTCAGATTGCAAAGGTGAAAATCCGCGCCGTAACCTCTTTAATCTGACCTCTTACCTTTGACCTCTCACGCTGGAGGCGCCACTTCCGCTATGAACGCTTTGCCGAATGCCGGGTTGCGCCAGGTCATCTCGGCCGACCAGATTCAGAAACGAGTCCGGGAACTGGGTCGTCAGATTTCCGACGACTATCGCGGCCGCACGGTGGTCGCGCTCGGGATTCTCGAGAACAGTTTCCTCTTCATGGCCGATCTGGTGCGGTCGGTCGATGTTCCGGTCACGTGCGCCTTTATCAAGCCGATCTACAAGCAGAGCAAGCAGGGCGAATCTCCACTGCTTGAGATTCTCTTTAGCCACGAACTGGCCATTGCCGGCAAGCATGTGCTGCTGGTCGAAGGACTGGTGCACTCGGGCGTGACCAGCGAGTTTCTGATGAGCGACCTACGCGGGCGGGGCGCCGCTTCAGTGAAACTGGTGACGCTGCTCGATCGCCAGTCGGCGCGCCGGGTGCAATTGCAGCCGGATTATTTCGGGTTTCTGGTGGATGATGCGTATCTCTGCGGCTATGGGCTGGGCAGTGCGGAGCAGACGGGGCGGAATCTGCCGTATGTGGCAGCAACGACGTAAATAGAGTTCCTATGAATAGTGTCGGCAAGGCCGTGCTTTTCTGGGCCGTGATCGTGGTCTCGGCCTTCCTGCTCTGGCAGACGGTAAAGTCCGGCAGTACTGCTCGGGTCGTCCCCACGATTAGCTATTCCGATTTCCTAGCGAGGGTCGCCAGCGGTCAGGTCAGCTCGGTTACGATTGTCGGCAGCGTAGTGACCGGGCTGGATGCCAAAGGCAGCAGTTTTCGTGTCATTGCGCCAGCGAACCAGACTGCGATGCTGGATGCTCTTCAGCAGCACGGGGTTGATGTCTGGTTCAAGGAAACAACCGAACAAGGTTGGCCGAGCTGGATACTGAATCTGGCTCCTCTGGTTCTTTTGGCCGGGTTGTGGTTTTTCATGATCCGCCAGGTGCAGAACCGGCGCTTGGGGAGCAATGGGCCGACGACCTCGGTGCCCTCACAGGACTCCAATCCTCGTTTTGGCGCGTGACTTCTGTACCCAACCTTTGCCTCTCCGTTTTCCTGCGAAAAGGTCTAGAATAAAGCAGCGGTCTTTATCCCAGTCGAATTTCCGCCTCCGGCATCTAATCCCGTTAAAGAGGCGGTTTCTGTTTATTGGCGGGTAGGGCTGCACTCAAGAGGAGTTTTCGGTGAATTCAACAATCAAGACGGTTCTTTTCTGGGGGGTCATCGTGGTCTCGGCCTTCCTGCTCTGGCAGGTGGTGAAAACCGGCAGCAACGCCCAGAAAGAGAAAGAAATCGGGTTTTCTGAATTCCTGTCGGAAGTGGACTCGGGCAATATCCACGACGTCACGTTTATTGGCCAGGAAGTGAAGGGAAAATTCAAGAACCCCGACGCGCCCTTCCATTCGATTGTGCCGGCGAATTACCCCGACATGTACAAGAAGCTGACGGACAAGGGTGTGCCGTACAGCTTCAAGGACATCAGCAACGGCACCTGGCCCAGTTGGCTGCTGAATCTGGCGCCACTGGTACTGCTGGGCGCGTTGTGGTTCTTCATGATCCGTCAGATGCAGACGGGCGGAAACAAGGCGCTGTCGTTCGGCAAGAGCCGGGCACGGCTGCTCTCCATGCAGCAGAAGAAGATCACGTTCAAAGACGTGGCGGGCGTGGACGAGGCGAAGGAAGAACTTCACGAGATTATCGAGTTTCTGCGCGAGGCGCAGAAGTTCCAGAAACTCGGCGGCCGCATCCCCAAAGGCGTGCTGCTGGTTGGACCTCCCGGAACCGGCAAAACCTTGCTGGCGCGCGCGGTTGCGGGTGAGGCGAATGTTCCGTTCTTTTCGATTTCCGGCTCAGACTTCGTGGAAATGTTCGTCGGCGTGGGCGCGAGCCGCGTGCGCGATCTGTTCGAGCAAGGCAAGAAAAATGCTCCGTGCATCATCTTCATCGACGAAATCGACGCGGTTGGACGTCACCGTGGTGCAGGCCTCGGCGGTGGACACGATGAGCGCGAGCAGACTTTGAACCAGTTGCTCGTCGAGATGGATGGCTTCGAATCGAACGACGGCGTGATCCTGATGGCGGCGACCAACCGTCCCGACGTTCTCGATCCAGCGCTGCTGCGGCCGGGACGTTTTGACCGGCGCGTTGTTGTCAATCGTCCGGACGTTCGCGGACGCGAAGAAATTCTGCGCGTGCACACCCGCAAGATCCCTCTGGCTGACGATGTCGATCTTTCCGTGCTGGCTCGCGGCACGCCGGGCTTCTCCGGCGCCGACCTGGCCAACATGGTGAATGAAGCGGCGCTGGCCGCGGCCCGGCAGAATCGCAAAGCCGTGTTGCAATACGACTTCGAGGTTGCCAAGGACAAGGTCCTCATGGGTGTGGAGCGCAAGTCGCTGCTCCTGACCGACGAGGAAAAGAAAAACACGGCGTATCACGAAGCCGGGCACGCGCTCGTCGCGGCGAAGTTGCCGCATGCCGATCCGGTGCACAAAGTTACGATCATTCCGCGCGGTATGGCGCTCGGCCTGACCATGCAACTGCCAGTCGACGATCGCCACAACTACTACAAGAACTATCTCGACACGCAGATTGCCATCCTCATGGGCGGCCGCATTGCGGAAGAGATTTTCCTGAGCCAGATGTCGACTGGCGCAGGTAACGACATCGAGCGAGCTACGGAACTGGCGCGCAAGATGGTCTGCGAGTGGGGCATGAGCGACCTGGGGCCGGTGACCTTCGGCAAGAAAGAAGAGCAGATTTTTCTGGGACGAGAGATCTCGCAACACCGCGACTACAGCGAAGCGACGGCCATCCAGATTGACGAAGAAGTCAGGAAGATGGTGAGCGTTGGCTACGCGACAGCGAAAAGTATCCTCTCCGAGAATCGCGAAACGCTGGTTCGGATTGCAAAGGCGCTGATCGAACGCGAAGTGCTGGATGCGTCCGAGATCAAGCTGCTGGTTGACGGCCAGGATCTGCCGCCGATCAAGCCGCTGCCGGCCAAGACCGACGATGGCGTGCAGCAGGTGATTAAGCCGGAACGGGCTCCCGCGAAAAGCGGCGAGCGGCCGGCGACGGCGTAATGCAGTTGTCAGCTGTTAGTTTTCAGTTCTTAAGGGCGGCCAGTTGGCCGCCTTTCTTTTGTGTTTCAAGTCCCGTGCGATACTGATACGCATTATGAATCTGACCCTCAATTCCAAAGTTGCTCTCATCACCGGCGGATCGCGCGGCATTGGCGCGGCTGCGGTGCGGATGTTTGTGGCCGCAGGCGCAAAAGTCGTCTTCAACTATCAGGCGGCGAAGACGCAGGCCGACGATCTGGTGCGCGAATGCGGCGCGGCGAACTGCCGCGCGGTGCAAAGCGATCTATCGACCACCAGCGCGGCGCAGCAACTGGTTGCGTCCGCCATCGCGGCCTTCGGACGCCTCGACATTCTAGTGGCGAATCACGGCATCTGGCCGCCGGAAGATGCGCCCATTGATCGCATGTCCGACGAACAATGGCATCGCACCATCGCCGTGAACGTGGACAGCGTGTTCGGACTGGTCAAGCATTCGGTAGGTCAAATGAAGAAGCAGCAGATGACGGCGCAGGGCGGCGGCCACATCGTGCTCGTCAGTTCGACCGCCGGCCAGCGCGGCGAAGCCTTCCACTGTGACTATGCGGCTTCGAAAGGTGCGCTGATCAGCATGGTGAAAGGCCTTTCGACGGAACTGGCGCGCGACAACATTCATGTCAATTGCGTCGCCCCAGGATGGGTGGATACGGACATGTCGGCGGCTGCGCTGAACGATCCGCCAACGCGCGACAAGGTTTTTCGCACCATCCCGATGGGGCGCGTGGGAACTCCGGACGAGATCGCGGGTCCGATTCTGTTCCTATGTACGCCCTATGCCGGATTTATCACTGGCGAAATCTTCAACGTGAATGGCGGCGCCGTGCTGGTGGGATAAGCACCTTCACGCGCCGAATTGCTGCAAGTGATGGTCCAGATGTTTGTACATGCCGCGGCTCCAATCCTGCGGGGTGAGTAGTCCAAAAAATGGATGCGGATGCCGTGTACATTGCGCTTCTCCGCCGTCTTGAAATTGCCGGATTTTCTGTTTGAGTTGCGCCTGTTCCCGCGAAAATTCGCGCTGATCTGCAACCAGCAGAGTCTTGTCGGTCGGGTTGTTTTTTGAGAATGGCTTGTCGTTGGTGTAGATCGGTTTGACGAAGGGACCGATCAGTCTTCCAATGAACATGCGGGGCGGGTTGAGCCGACCGGAGGCCATGTCGAGCCCCGCGGAGCAATGCGCCATCATCTGCGCCGCGTCCATCTTTCCCCACTGCCTCGGCGACGCGGGTTGCAGCTTGTCCAGACGCGCGAGTAACTCGTCTACCGTTTCCTGCTGGAATAGGTTTTTCATGGTGCGCATCCGAGACTTGGCGATTGTTGGAATCGGCGAGAATGATAGCACCCGGGACAGCTAAAATGATGCTGGGCGCTTCTAAACTGGTTAGACGACGACAGGCTACGATGGCGATGAAAGCTGGGCCGATGAAACTTCTTAGACCCCTTGCATTTTTATTATTGCTGTTTCCCTTGGCCTATGGCCAGAAGGAAACCGAACCGCCGGCGCGCGTGCCGCTGCCGCCGGGGCCGGCGTCGGTCAATTTGAATGACTCCGACAACGCGCGCAAGGCGCGGGCGATTCTCGATCAGACGATCGAGGCGATGGGCGGCCAACCCTACCTCACTTACGAAAACCGGGAAGAGACCGGCCGCTACTATCCCCTTTATCACGGACGCACCAACAGCACTGGAATTCCCTACAACTACTACGTCGAGTACCCCGATAAGGACCGTTTCGAAGTCATCCACACCAAGGACATTTTCCTGCTCGAGGGGTCGGTGGGCAACGTCAAGGTCAAGGGACAATTCGATCTTGTCCAGATCTTCAACGGCGACAAAGGATACGAAACGACCTACAAGGGGACGGCCGCGGTGGAACCTCTCGACCTGGAGAACCACCTGCGCCGCCGCAGGCATTCGCTGGAATGGGTCTTCCGCAAGTGGATTCGCGATCCGAACGTGGCGCTGTTCTCCGATGGGCAGTCGGTGGTCGACGGGAAGGTATGCGAGGGCGTGACGCTGCTCAACAGCCAGAACGACTCGGTGAGCGTATATCTCGACCTGAATACCCACTATCCGGTAAAAATCGAGTATTCGTGGCGCGATCCGAAGGACAAGCAGAAGAACGTGGAAGAGGAGCACTACGACAATTACAAACTGGTGCAGAGCATCTGGACGCCGCACTCCATTACCCGCTATTTCAACGGAGAAACTTCGCAACAGCGCTTCATCGCCACGGCCAGCTACAACCAGAAATTGCCGGACTCGATGTTCGAAGCGGCCGTGACGTACGACCCCAAAGTGCCGCTGAAGAAGCGCTAGAACGGCTGGCGAATGTATCCGGCTGTTTCAAACCTGAGCGTCAGCGAATGTTGGAATGCGCCGAACATGGATTTGTTTTTCGCGCTTGCGGGTCTGGGCGATGTTGTAGGAAGCCTGCATCCGCATGAGCGTGTCCATTCTTACGCCGAAGGCTTTTTCGATGCGGAGCGCCATGTCTCCGGAGAGGTCGGCTTTGCCGTTCAGCAGGCTCGACAGCGCTGGCCGGGAAACCCGAAGCGCAATCGCCGCTGCGGTCACCGACAGTCCAGCAGGCTGGACAATTTCGGTGCGGATGAAATCTCCGGGATGGGGCGGGTTTTTGATCGACATCTCGTTCACTCCTAGTCCTAGTGGTAGTCTTCCCTCTCGCGCTCGATGAGGTCGTGGTGCAAGAATACTGCCAGAAGCGGGCAATCGACCAAGAGTTGTCCATTCAAGATTCCCTCTGATCTACTGTCGCCTGAACAAGTTAGCCTTCGTCATCGGCAACCCAGCCACGGAGTGTGGCTGTTTTGCCACATACGAAAGTTCGCCCATCGCGGTAAGCTTCCACATAGCAAAGACTTACAGCATCCTCCCCTTGACACACGAGCAGACAATTCGTGCGGCTGTGACCTGCAAAGGGATAGGACTCCACAGCGGCGCCCCGGTCAATCTGCGAATTCTGCCTGCGCCTGCGGGAACGGGAATCGTCTTCCACCGCACCGACCTCGACGGCTTCGCCATCGAAGCCAGCGGACGCAACGTGGCCCGCGTCAGTTACGCCACCAGTTTGATGAAAAAGGGCGTCCTGATCTCCACCACCGAGCACCTGCTCTCGGCGTTTACCGGCGTGGGCATCGATAATGCCATCGTCGAGCTCGACAATCTCGAACTGCCGATTCTGGATGGCAGCGCCCGTCCGTTCGTAGAGATGATTCAAGAGGCCGGGATTCGCAAACAGCGCAAAGAGCGCACCTATCTCAGAATTGTGCGCGACATCGAGTTGCGCGAGGGCGATAAGTTTATCGCGGTGTATCCGGCCGACACCTATTCCGTTTCCTATTCGATCAACTTTCCTCATCCGCTGATTGGCAAGCAGAGCTTCTGCGTCCGGCTGACGAACGGCAGCTATCTGCGCGAGATCGCCCCGGCGCGCACATTCGGATTTCTGCATGAAGCCGATGCCATGCGGCAACAGGGGTTAATCCGGGGGGCGTCGACCGAGAACGCCATCGTGCTGAATCGTGACGAAGTGTTGAATCCTCCGTTGCGTTTTGCCGACGAGTTCGTGCGCCACAAGGTGCTGGATCTGATTGGCGATCTGGCGCTGATCGGGAAACAGATACTGGGTTCGGTAGTGGCCGACCGCGCGGGACATGCCATGCATACGGCGCTGGTGTCGCGGATTTTGCGCGATCAATCGTATTGGGAAGAAACCGCGATGGAAGAGGAAACCGCCGCTTCCGCCTTCGCGTCGGCGGCCAGCCTCAGCGTGTGAAGCGGTAGGATCTCCCTACAGCCCGCCAAAGAACCTTCGCATCCGCTCCAACCCTCGATCCAGTTCAGCCATCGAAGTCGCGTAGGAGACACGAATGTGCTCCTTCGTCCCAAATCCTTCTCCGGGAACTGTCGCGACGTGATTCTCGCGCAGAAGTTTGCCCGCAATGTCGGAAGCTGAGTTCATCCCGCTACGCCCGAAAAACGCTGAAATATTGGGATAAGCGTAGAACGCGCCTTCGGGCAGCGTGCATTTCACTCCGGGAATCCCGCGCAGTCCCTTCACTACGTGATCGCGCAGCTTGATGTAGTCCGCGCGCATGTCTTCCACGCACTGCTGCGATCCTTTCAGCGCCGCTACTGCGGCTTTCTGCACGATCGACGTTGGATTCGACGTGGACTGGCTCTGCAGCTTCTGCACCGCCGTGATGATCGGCGCGGGGCCGAGCGTGAATCCCAGACGCCACCCGGTCATGGCGTATGTCTTCGAAAGCGACCCAACAACCATGAAGCGGTCGCGGTACTCGCGCAGTGAACCCACCGAAAAGCGCTTGCCAGTGTAATTCAGATAAACATAGCACTCGTCGGAAATCACCCAGATGCCGCGCTGGTGGGCCAACTTCACGACGGCGGTCATGTCTTCCGGGCTCATCACGGCTCCAGAGGGATTGGAAGGCGAATTCAGGATGATGAGCTTGGTCTTCGGCGTCACCAGTTTTGCGACCATGTCGGCGGTGACGCGAAAACCCTGCGATTCGTCGCTTTGCAGGAGCACGCAGGTGCCGCCCACGTAGCGCACCATGTCCTTGAACGAGACCCAGTAGGGAACTGGGAGAATGACCTCGTCGCCATGGTCCACCAGCACGGAAATGACGTTGAAGAGCGCGTGCTTGCCGCCGACCGAAGCGGCGGCTTCTTCGCGGCGGTAATCGGAGTCGAAGTCGACGGCATGGCGGTGGACGATGGCGTCCTTCAGTTCGGCGGTACCGCCCACAGCGGTGTACTTCGAAAAATTCGCCTGAATGGCGGCGATGGCTGCATCCTTGACGTGCTGCGGGGTCGAAAAGTGCGGCTCGCCGGCGCCAAAATCCACCACATCGATGCCCTGCTGGCGCAGTTTGTCAGCTTCGGCTACGACCGCCATGGTCGCGGAGGGCTCGATGCGGTTGATGCGTTCGGTCAATTTGACGGGATGGGTGACGGGCGCGGTTATGGTGCTCATGTTCGCTGTGCTCACGCTTTCTTCTTCCGGTTTTTTCTCTTCTCGGAAGGCGTATTGCCCGCAGGCGGCTCGCCGTTCTCGAACTTATGGGCTACATCCATTTTCTCACGAACCTTCTGCGCGACGAGTTCCGGCACCAGGCAATCGATCGATCCGCCGAGTTGCGCGACTTCGCGCACCAGACGGGAACTCAGGTACGAATACTTTTCGGCGGGCATCATGAAAACGGTCTCCAGGCGGGGCTGGAGTTTGCGATTCATCAGCGCCATCTGCAGTTCGTACTCGTAATCGCTGATGGCGCGAATGCCGCGCAGGATAACCCGGGCATCGAGTCGCAGTGCGTAGTCGACCGTGAGGCCGTCGAACGTATCGACCGAGACGTTGTCGAAAGCGGAGGTCATCGCCTCCAACATCTTGCGGCGGTCGGCCACGCTGAAGAGCGGATCTTTTTCGGGGTTGCGCAGGATGGCGACGACCAGTTCGTCGAAGATCTTGCTGCCGCGCTCAATCAGGTCTAGATGACCGTTCGTGGGGGGATCGAACGATCCGGGATAAATGGCTTTAATGCGCTTCATCAGGGCCTCAATCGAGGAAAGGAGGATTGTATGCGGGGGGTGAAGAGAATGGCAATCGGAGGGGTAGCATCGGAGGGTGGAAATGCCGGGCGGGGACGCCCGGCCCTCCATCGACAAAGAGTTGCGCGCCGGTTACCGTCTTGCGGCTGGTTTTGCCGCGTCCGCTGCGCTTGGCATGGTCGTAACGCGGCCTTGCGTGCCGGTGGCTTGCGCCGGAACGACCGCTGGAACTGGGGTTGCTGTAGACGGAGTTAATCCCAGAGCCTTGCGCACTTCGGCATCGAGTTTGGCCATCGTGTCTTTGTTTTCCTGCAGGAAAGCGCGGGCGTTCTCGCGTCCCTGGCCGATGCGCTCGCCCTTGTAACTGAACCACGAGCCGGACTTTTCCAGAATATTTTGGGCCACCGCGAGATCGAGCAAATCGCCTTCGCGCGAGATGCCTTGACCATAAAGAATGTCGAACTCGGCCTCGCGGAACGGCGCCGCAACTTTGTTCTTCACGATCTTGACTCGCGTGCGCGAGCCGGTGACCACGTCTCCTTCTTTGATGGCCGCGATGCGGCGGATATCGATGCGTACCGAGGAATAGAACTTCAGCGCGCGGCCGCCGGTCGTGGTTTCCGGGTTGCCGAACATCACGCCGATCTTTTCGCGGATCTGATTGATGAAAATCAGGCAGGTACGCGACTTGGAGACCGTTCCGGTCAGCTTGCGCAGCGCTTGCGACATGAGGCGGGCTTGCAGCCCCATGTGGCTGTCGCCCATTTCTCCATCGAGTTCAGCCTTGGGGACGAGCGCCGCCACCGAGTCCACCACCAGCACATCGATGGCGTTCGAGCGCACCAGTGCTTCAACGATTTCCAGCGCCTGCTCGCCATAGTCGGGTTGCGAGACCAGCAAGTTATCTACGTCCACGCCGAGCTTCTTGGCATAGGCGGGATCGAGCGCATGCTCGGCATCGACGAACGCGGCCATGCCTCCAGCCTTTTGCGCCTCGGCAATCACCTGCAAGGCGATGGTCGTTTTGCCGGATGACTCTGGGCCGAAGATTTCGACGACGCGGCCGCGCGGCACTCCGCCGACGCCGAGCGCGGCATCGAACGAGATCGCGCCGGTGGAAATCACCGAGATGGGGACAATGGCTTCCTTCGACCCCAGCCGCATGATGGAACCTTTGCCAAACTGCTTTTCGATCTGTTGAAATGCGAGGTCGATGGCTTTGTTGCGTTCGTTGTTGCGATCTTCTACTCGGCTCCGCTCGTCGGCCATGATGGCTGCTCCTGTTTTTGTGAATCTGGAATGGTAGCCTACACCCGCGGGCTGGGGCGGGAAGTGTTGGCTGTCACATTGCTTTTGGTCAGTTTAGCACGAAGCGAATGGAAGGCGAAGCATGATTGTATTGGCGGGGATGATTCCTGCGAGGTCAGAGGTGAGAGGTTCGATTGCAGAGGTTAGAATCCGGGGGTTACTTCTGCAATCTGACCTCTCACCTCTGACCTTTCTTGCTAGACTCGCTTCATGCGGCAAGACCCAAAGAACGGCAACGGTTCCGAACCAGACATAGCGGTTGGCGGACCATCGCTCTACCTCGTCGCCACGCCCATCGGCAACCTTGAAGACATCACCCTGCGCGCCCTGCGCGTGTTGAAGGAAGTCGACCTGATCGCCTGCGAAGACACGCGGCAGACGCTCAGACTACTCAGCCATTACGGCATCAAGACGCGCTTGGTGAGCTATCACGAGCACAACGAGATGACCAAGGCCGCCGAGCTTGTTGTCGATCTCGAAGGCGGCGCGAAGATAGCGCTCGTCACCGACGCCGGTATGCCCGGCATCTCCGACCCCGGATTCCGCCTGATCGCACTCGCCATCCGCCATCATGTGCCGGTCATCCCGATCCCCGGAGCGTGCGCCTTCCTAGCCGCCCTGGTCGCCAGCGGCCTGCCCACCGATTCCTTCCGCTTCAGCGGCTTCCTCCCGTCGAAGTCAGGACAGCGGCGCAAGCTGCTGGAAAGCGTGAAAGATTCTCCGCGAACGCAGGTGTTCTACGAAGCTCCGCACCGGCTGCTGGAGACTCTGGCGGATGTGGTGGAAGTTCTGGGAAACGACCGGCACGTGGTGGTCGCCCGCGAGGTGACCAAGATTCACGAGGAGTTCTTGCGCGGCCGGGTAGAAGAGATTCTAAAAAAGCTCAAGGCCCGCGGAGACGTCAAAGGCGAAATCACTCTGCTGATTGCCAAGGCCGAAGAGGGAGCCACCCCCGCCGCATCCGACGCCGTAACCGTCGCCCAGCGCGTCAAGCAGATCATGTCCGAAGAAAAGGCCGACGAAAAAGCCGCGCTGAAGAAAGTCGCCAAAGAGCGCGGGATTGGGAAAAGCGAGGCATATCGGGAGTGGCAGCGAGGGAAGTAACAGGGAGGCGTTCGGCTTTACTGTTTCCCCGCCAACTCCTTCTTTACCGCCTCGCTGACCACCTTCCCATCCACTCGCACGCCGGCGGCGGCGAAATGGGCCATGGTGGCCTTCATCACTGTGCCCATGTCCTTCATTGTGAGAGGCCCAGTCATCTCGACAAGCGCTGCCCGCACTCCGGCCACGATCTCTTCCTCCCCGGCTTCTTTCGGCAGGTAGGTTTCAATCAGCTTGATTTCGGCGGCTTCCTTGTCAGCCATCTCCTGGCGTCCGCCCTTGGTGAACTGCTCGACGGACTCTTTGCGCTGCTTGATCAGCGTCGTCAGAATCTGCTGCGATTCCTTGTCGTCGAGCGGAGCCATCTTGTCGATCTCTTTGTTCTTGAGCGCGGTCTTGACCATGCGCAGGGTGGAGAGGCGGTGCTCTTCGCGGGCCTTCATGGCGGCGACGATGTCTTTCTGGATCTGGTCGATGAGGGGCATGGGGAAATTATAGAGGTTAGAGGTCAGATTGCAGAGGTTAGAATCACTTGCTGCGAGCTAAGGGTTTCACTTCTGCAATCTAACCTCTGACCTCTGCAATTTTGACCTCTGACCTTTTCTCCCCCGAAACACGGGCTTTCGCATATTCTGGTTCCCATGCTCAAGAAGAACCGCCTCTTCACTCCCGGACCCACGCCTCTTCTTCCCGCCGCGCAGACGGCGATGGCTTCCTATGGCGCGCATCATCGCACGGCCGAGTTCCGCGCTCTGTTCACGCGTGTGCTGGCCGACGTGAAAGAGTTCATCGGCACCAAGAACGACGTGCTCGTGCTGTCCTCGTCGGGCACCGGTTTCATGGAGGCCTCGGTTTCGAATCTGACTTCACCCGGCGACCGCGTGCTCGTGCTGACCGCCGGCAAGTTCGGCGAGCGCTGGACTTCGCTGGCCAAGGCGTTTGGCTGCGCCGTGGAGACAGTGACCGCTCCGTATGGCGAAACATTTTCGCTGGACGAAGTCCGCCGCAAACTCACGCCCGAGATCCGCTGCGTTTACGTGCAGGCGACCGAAAGTTCCACGGGCGCGCGGCATGATGTGGAGGCGATCGCGAAGTTGGTGCGGGCGTCTCAGGATGCTCGACCTGGCACTTTGCTTGTCGTCGATGCGATCACCGGTCTCGGCACAGCGCGTCTCGATGTGGACGCCTGGGGAATCGACGTGATCATTGGCGGATCGCAGAAAGCGCTGATGATTCCGCCTGGGCTGGCCTATGGAGCGATCAGCGAGCGGGCGTGGCAGCGCATGGAGACCACGAAGTCTCCGCGATATTACTTTGATCTGCGCAAGGAGCGGAAGTCGGCGGCCAAGGCGGAAACGGCTTACACGCCCGCGACTTCTCTTTTTGCTGGACTGGCGGCGGCGTTTGATTACCTGCGTCAGATGGGGGACGGCAATCTTGCGGCGGGTCGCGATGCGCTCGTCGCGAACGCGGAGTTGTGCGCGGCGATGACTCGCGCCGGCGTCGAAGCGCTGGGCCTGAAGTTATTCTCGCCGAGTTGTCCGGCGGCCGCCCTGACGGCGGTTGCGGCGCCGGCGGCCGCCGATTCCACGGCCATTTGCAAACGCTTTCGCGATGAATTTGGCGCGGTTGTAGCCAACGGACAGGCGGAAATGAAGGGGCAGCTTTTCCGCATCGCTCACATTGGGTACTACGATTATCTGGACACGGTGGGAGTGCTGGCCGCGCTGGAACAAGTGATCGCCGAAGCTACTGGAAATGCGGTTGAGTTTGGATCCGCGGTGCGCGCGGCGCAGGAGGTTTATGGGAAGGTCAGAGGTTAGAGGTCAGATTGCAGAGGCTAGAACCACTTGCTGCGATCTCGGGGTTTAACTTCTGCAATCTGACCTATTACTTCTGACCTTCGGTTCTTACGCGTCCAGCGCTTCCCGTCGCAGCTTGCGGCTCTCGGCTAGCAGCGACATGGAGTGCATCAGGTTTTGCAGGGTGACGATTCCGACCAGGTGCTGTTCGTCGACGACCAGAATAATGCTCAGATTGCGCGCTGCCAGTTTGCGGAAGGCGGACGCCAGCGACTCCTGCTTGCCGGCCACGTCGTAGATGCGATTCATGGCGGCTTGCACGTAGCCGTTGCCGTCGGTGCGCAGAGCATCGAGAATGCGCTGCCGCGAGATCACGCCGGCCATGTCGACGCCGCGCACCACGGGGAAATCGTCTTGCAGTGTGTGGACCGCCTTGTCGAGCGCGTCTTCCAGCGTGTCAGCGGGCGAGAGCGTGACGAAGTCTGTGAGCATGACTTCTTCCAGACGGACGCTTTGCAGCACCGATTGAAACGTCGCTGAGCGCTCTTCGAGTTGTGCGCCGGCGAAGAGGAAGAAGCCGACCATCATCAGCCAATAGCCGTCCCAGCGCGTCTCGGCGCGGCTGCTGATCAGCATTCCGACCATGATCATCAGAACGGAAAAAACGTGGCCGATGCGGACGGCGCGATGGGTGGCGCGAACCATGTCGTCGCGCCGCGAAAAAATTGCGCGCAGTACGCGGCCGCCATCCATGGGATACGCCGGCAACAAGTTGAACAAGCCGAGGAGAAGATTCGCCCAGACAATGCTCCGCAACAGGGCGCTGGAGTGCAGGAGCGGCTTTGCGGTAAGCGAGACGTTCGGCATGACGCTGAGCAGGATCAGAGCGGATAGACCCGCGATGAAAAGATTTACCAGCGGCCCGGCGACCGCGACGCGAATGTCGCGCTTCCAGGCGTTGATCGGGTCGGGAATGGCGTGCGCTTCGTCGAGGATGGTGATTCCGCCGATCGGCAGCAAGATGATCCCCTTCGCCGGAATGCCGGAACCGCGCGCCACCAGGGCGTGACCTAACTCGTGCAAGACAACGCTGCCGAAAATAATGCCGACCAGCGCAAGTCCGCGGAGTGCGGCCGTCGCGTCTTGCGTGGCTGCTTCCGCGCCCCACACGAAGACGAGAAGAAATAGAAAGGTCCAATGAATCCGAATTTCGATTCCAAATAGACGCCCGACCGGGATGGACCAACTGCGCATCGACATTCCTACCGTTATTCTATCTACTTAGACGCCGACCCACCCGGCGGAGATGCGAAAAGGGGAATCGGAAGGGCTGGGGCGGAAGAAACATTCGCGCGGTCGCTCCGAAAGATGGTTGCAAGAAACGATGGGTTGCGAACGATGAGAGTGATTGCTGGAGAGTATCGACGCCGGACGTTGCGGTCGCTGCCGGGAACGGAGATCCGTCCGACAGCGGATCGCCTGCGCGAGACGCTGTTTAACATACTCTGCTCGGGCGATCCGGCGGCATTGGCGGAGTCGACTTGGATCGATTTGTATGCGGGGACGGGCGCGGTTGGCATTGAAGCGCTGAGCCGCGGGGCGCGGATGGTGTACTTCGTCGAGTCGTCGCGAGCAGCTGCGGACGTGATTGCCGCCAACTTGAAGTCTTTGGGGATTGCCAGCGGGTTCCAGATCGTCCGCGTCGACGCTGGGAAAGCGCTGCGGCAATTGGAGGCGTCGGGGCCCGCTCTCGATTATGTGTTTTTCGACCCTCCCTACTCGATGCAAGAGGACTACGCGAAGACGCTGGCGGCATTGGCGGAGTCGAAGTTGGTGAGTGATCAAAGCATCGTGATCGCGGAGCATGAGAAGAGGTTCGACCCCGGCGAAGGGTTTGGGAAATTGCGGCGCTATCGCAAGCTGGTGCAGGGAGACGCGGCGTTGAGCTTTTATCGGCGGCAGAGTTGAAAATTCTGAACCCTTCAGAATTTGTCATCCTGAGCGAAGCGAAGGACCTATGCATTTGCTTGCGGCGCCGGAATTCATGGGTCCTTCGCTACGCTCAGGATGACAACCGAGGAAAGGGTGTCTGGGTTGAGCAGCTCTTCACGAACGAGATCGCTATAATTGAAACGCATGTCCAATTTTCCACCGGTTGACGAACAGCTGGCATACATCAAGAAGGGCGCGGCGGAGATCGTCAAGGAATCCGAGCTGCGCTCGAAGCTCGAACGCTCGCTCGTTTCGGGCAAGCCGCTACGCGTGAAGGCAGGCTTCGATCCCACCGCGCCCGATCTGCACCTGGGGCACACCGTCCTGCTGCGCAAGCTGAAACATTTTCAGGATCTCGGGCACACGGTCATCTTTCTGATTGGCGACTTCACCGGGATGATCGGCGATCCAACGGGGCGCTCGGCGACGCGGCCTCCGCTGACGCGGGAGCAGATCGTCGAGAACGCCGAAACCTACAAGGCGCAAGTCTTCAAAATTCTCAGCCCCGAAAAGACAGTCGTCGACTTCAACAGCCGCTGGTTTTCGAAATTTTCGGCCGAGAATTTCATCCGCCTGACGGCGAAGTACACGGTCTCGCAAATGCTCGAGCGCGAGGACTTCCACAAACGCTTCCGTGACGAAAAGCCGATTGCCATGCACGAACTTCTATATCCCCTGGCGCAGGGATACGACTCGGTGGCGCTCGAAGCCGACGTGGAACTCGGCGGCACCGACCAGAAATTCAATCTGCTGGTGGGGCGCGAGTTGCAGCGGGCCTACGGCCAGGAATCGCAGGTCGTGCTGACCACGCCGATCCTTGAAGGCCTCGACGGCGTGAATAAGATGTCAAAGTCGCTGGGGAACGCGATCGGAATTCACGAACCGCCGCTGGAGATGTATGGCAAGGTGATGTCGATCTCCGACGAGATGATGTGGCGCTACTACGAACTGCTGACCGATGTGCGCGCGGAGCAGATCGCCGCGATGAAATCGGACGCGGCCAGCGGGAAGGCGCATCCGATGACTCTGAAGAAAGAGTTAGCGCGGTCGATCGTGGCGGATTTTCATTCGGCGGAAGCCGCGACGAGGGCGGCGGAGGATTGGGCGAAACAGTTTCAGAAAGATCAGGTGCCGGAAGAAGTAGAGACGGAATCGTTGATCTTCGCTGAGTTTGCGAATCGCGAAGGCAATGGCGTGCGGCTGGCAAAGATTCTGGTCAGGATTGGATTTGCAGCATCGACCAGCGAAGCGGATCGGAAGATCAAAGAAGGCGCGGTCAGCGTGGACGGAGTAAAGACGGCCGCGCCAATTATCAAAGCTTCCGCGGGTACAACGATGATGGTGCGACTCGGACGAAGAATCAAGAAAGTCGCGTTGACAGCTTCCTGACCAATTCCGGTTGGATAGAGTGAATTACGTGGAAGGACTCGGACTCGTGAAGAGAACTCTTCCAAACCAAAGCGCGAACAAAAAATAGATCGCGGCGGCGGCTGTGATTTCGGTTGCTCTGGATCCGGCAGCCAAAGCTTTCAGCAGGATGATGGACACGACGGCGAAGTGGAAAAAGTTGCCGAGAGCCAGGGGGCGGCTGTAGATTCCGCCAATCAGTACGTCCTTGGCCATCCAATTCAAGATCGCAAAGCTCAGATACAGAGCTCCCGCAATTTGCAGGATCAGAACGGCATGAAAATCCCCGCGGCCTCCCAAGTGCGTGTCGATCTCCTGCGGGAGGAACGAGGCGCCGACGCCCAGTCCCGCCATGAACAGCGCGCTCAAACGCATCAGTAGTTTTGTATTCATATTCTTCTCCCGGCCTCCACGCCTCGCGTCGCTCCGAGCAAGAGGTCGTGGATGGACGAATGCGTCCGTCCCTACGTGGTTCCTGCCAACTCCGGCCTCTTCTTGTGCCACTCTGTTGCCTGCTCGTAGGCATTCGCCGCCTGTAGCAACACGATTCCATGCCAGGGAGCGGAGGCCAGTTGCAGTCCAATCGGCAGTCCGTCTTTTGTGAATCCGCCGGGAACGGAAATCGCCGGAATTCCCCACACATTGAACGGGCGCGTATTGCGCAGCATGATGATCTCTTGCGGGCGCAGCGTGTCGGGGTTCGCCTTCAGTTCGGCGATCTGGGGCGGTGGAATGGGAACGGTAGGCGTCAGCAACAGATCCACATCGCTGAATATTTCCTGAATGTCGTGACGGCTGGCCTGGAGCTCGCGGCTGGCGCGGAGAGCTTCTTGTGCGTCGAGGTTGGCTCCGGATTGTATGCGCGCCAGCGTCGCGGGCTGGTACAGCCCCGGCGAGTGTTCGACGAATGACTTGTGATAGGCATAAGCTTCAGCGCTCGCCAGCGTGCGGTCGGTGGGCACTTCGAGTTTGATGTCGCGAATCTCGGCATTGAGTTTGCGAAAAATGTCGATCGCCTTTTCGATTGCGGCAGCAATCTCGGGATCTAGATCGTCGAAGAAAAATGCGCGCGGAATGCCGATACGAATCTTCGCCGGATATTCGTCGAACGCGGAGACGAAACTCGGCGGCGGCGGGTTCCCGCAGGGATCCAACGAATCATAAAGCGACATGACTTGCAGCATCAGGGCCGCGTCATAGACGGAGTTTGTGATCGGGCCTACGTGATCGTAGGACGATGCCAGCGGCACCACTCCTCGGGTGCTGACGCGGCCAAATGTCGGCTTGAGTCCCACCACTCCGCAGTAGGCGGCGGGCAGGCGGATGGAACCCGCCGTGTCGGTACCGACGGCGGCGTAGCCCAAACTGGCGGCTACGCTGGCGGCCGAGCCTCCCGACGAGCCTCCGGCAATTCGCTTCGTGTCCCATGGATTGTGGACCTCGCCGAAAAAGCTGGTCATCGAGCTGCCGCCGTAGGCAAATTCGTGCATATTCTGCTTGCCTAGAATGATCGCGCCGCCGGCGCGCAAACGGCGGACGACCTCGGCGTCTTCAGTGGGGATGCGGTCTTTCGCCGGTGAGCTGAACTGGCCGCTGGCGGCGGTGGTGCGAACTCCTGCGACATCGATAATGTCTTTGATTCCGATGGGAATGCCGTGCAGCGGTCCCAGGTGCTTGCCGTGGTAGATTTCCCACTCAGCCTGACGGGCGCGTTCGAGAGCGGATTCGGCGGTGACCGTGATGTAGGCGTTGAGCGCCGGGTTGAGCTTTTCAATGCGGGCAAGGCAGTCGTGGGTCAGTTCGACGGGAGAGATTTCGCGATTGCGAAGTTTCAGGCTCAGTTCGTTGATGCTAAGAAGCACATAATCCTCGCTTGAACCTATCCTATGCTGGCGGCCTTCTGCGCAGCGCGTCTCGCAAACCATTTCACCACAAAATAGACAACTGGTCCTGCGGCGAGCGCCCACGGTCCCCATCGCATGGCGATTGGGTCGCTGTAACGCAATACCACGTAAGTCATGGCGAGCGGCATCGCGATCACGTAGACAAGTCCGAGGTTGCCGCCGGGGATTCGGAACGCTCGCGGCAGATCGGGTCGTTTGCGGCGAAGTCCCCAGGCGGAGAGCACGGTCAGCACGGTAGTGGCGGCGCGCATCCAGACATAGATGCTGATCAATTCGCCGAGCGAGTTCAGCGCCAGCGAGGCATAGATGGCAGCGGAAATCAGGATCGCGATCCAGGGCGTGCCATAGCGCGGATGCCGATGGGTCAGGAACGGCGGCAGATAGCCATCCTCGGCGAGCGTGAAAGGGATGGGGGTAGCGGTGAGAATGGTGCTGTTGAGCAGCGCGGCGTTACAAATCATGGCCGCAATCGTCATGAGATGGCCCAGCCACGGGCCTCCGATGAGCAGCGCAGCGGTGGAGAAGTATCCATCCTTCCACTGCTGCCAGTTGCCGAGCGCGGCTAGCCCGGCGAGCGACGGCAGGAAGTAGGCTGCGATGGAAAGTGGAATGACCAAAGCGAGCGCTCGCGGATAGCTGCGCTGCGGGTTTTCCACATCCTCGGCCACGCTCGAGAGCTGCTCGTATCCGGAGTAGCCCCAGATGATCAGTGCCAGGCCCACTCCAAATACCTTGGAAAAAGGCTGATGCGGCGGCACCAGCGGCACAAATGGATTGTGATGCCACTTGGCCAGGCCGAGGACGACCATGGCGATCACAGGAATAAAGATGAATATCTCGAAGACGGTGGCGGCTTTGCCGACCATCTGGATGCCGAGAATGTTCACCCAGGCGATGACGGCGACAAGCGCGAAGGAGACGATCCAGTGCTTCCAGCCGGCGATGCCGGGAAAATAATAGGCCAGATAATCGGTGAAGAGTACGGCATAAGAACCGCCGAGAAGGAACGAGGCGGACCAGTTCCACCATCCCGCGAGAAATCCCCAGAAATCTCCGAATGCGGCGCGGCTCCAGCGATAGAAGCCGCCTTCGACCGGCATGGCAGTGGTGAGTTCGGCGGTCACGAGCGAGACCGGGATCGACAGGAAAAATGGGATGACCAGAAGAAAAATCAGGCTCATGCCCGGGCCGCTGGTGGTGACCATGCCTTCGAGTCCGAAGGGGCCGCCGGTGGTGTAGGAAAACATCACGAAGACGAAATAGAAAAGGCTGGCCTTGCGGACGGTGGAAGCCGTGGATGAGCCGGTGGCATTCACGAGGACGAAGCGGCTAGTGTACAGCAAAGAAGCAGCGCTTCCGGCCGCACCGGAAATCGAACTTATGCGCCGATTCCCAGCGGAAGGCAACGTTGAAGTCGAATACCGCCTTGCTCCAGGTCGAGCAACTTGCGTTTGATGTCGAGACCGCCGCCGTATCCGCACAGGGAGCCACTCGACGCGATTACACGGTGGCAGGGAACGACGATAGCGACGGGGTTCCGGTTGTTCGACATGCCGACCGCGCGGTAGGCGTGCGCGTGTCCGATGGCTTGTGCGATTTCGCGGTAGCTGCGCGTTTCGCCGTAGGGAATTTCGATCAGGGCGTGCCAGCAGGCTCGTTGGAAATCGGTTCCGCGAAGATCGAGCGGAAGGGAGAACTCGCGGCGATCGCCCGCGAAATATTCGCTGAGCTGGCGGAGATAGGGAGCGAGGACTTTCTTCGATTCCTGAATCTGAGTTGTCTTGGGCAGATTCTGTACGCGTGCTTCGAATTCAAGGCGAACCAAACCTTTCGTGGAAGCGGCGAGGAAGAGCGGACCGACGGGCGACGAAGCGCGGAAGCTGAACAGAGTTTCCATGGCGACGCTGGAAGGATAGCACGATGGCGGCTTGACTCTGGCCTTGTCGATAGAGCAGAATTCACGCCTCAACCGGAACAGCGAGGGCTGCCCCGGATCCCACTGCAATTCTCATCGGAGGAGTATGCGCTCGTCACCACGTGTATCGGAAAGCCGGCGAAAATTTCTGCGGTATCTTGCGCTCAGCCCGGCCCTGGCCAGTCCGGCACTGCTCAGGTCTTCCGGCTGGAATGTTTTTGGATCGGCGACGCATGGCGGGAAGATGCTGGCGATGGCGGAAACTCCCGCACCGGCTGCCGGCCTGATTACGAGCGCGGAGCAGGCGCTGGATGTAATGGAGTTTGAAACAGTCGCGCGCAACGTGCTCCCTCCTGCGCATTTCGGCTACCTGGCAACCGGCGTCGATGACGATGTGACCGTCGGCATCAACCACGAGGCGTACAGCCATCTGGAGATCCGGTCTCGAAGACTGGTCGACGTCAGTAAACTGGACACTTCGGTGCAACTCTTCGGAACGACGTGGGAGACGCCGATCTTCATGTGCCCGGTGGGCTCTATGAAGGCCTTTCATCCGGAGGGCGAGGTGGCGGCGGCAAAAGCGGCGCGAAGCCGGCACCATCTTCAAATACTTTCGACAGTCGCCAGTTCCTCCGTGGAAGAAGTGACGGCGGCGCGGCGAGCGCCGGTATGGCAGCAGCTTTATCCAACGAACGACTGGAACGTGACGCGGGCGATTATCAAGAGGGCAGAAGCGGCGGGGAGTCCAGTATTGGTGCTCACGACCGATATTCACGTCAACAGCAGCAACCGGGAAACGATCTACCGCGCTCGGCGCGTGGATAACCGTGACTGCTCTGTTTGTCATGAAAAAGGAACAGCGGGGTACCTGCACCAGAGTCCAATGTTTGATGGCATGGATATCGCCAAAGTCACCGGTCTGTACGATCCGAGTCTGACTTGGGATTTCGTGAAGCGCCTGAAAGACGCTACGAAAATGAAACTCATCCTCAAAGGCATTGTGACGCGCGAGGATGCGCAACTGGCGGTCGAGCACGGTGCCGATGGCATCGTGGTTTCGAACCACGGTGGGCGCGCGGAAGAATCTTTGCGGCCGACGATCGAGTGTCTGCCGGAAATCGTAGATGCAGTGAAAGGGAAAGTTCCGGTCTTGATCGATGGCGGCATTCGGCGGGGCACCGACGTTTTCAAGGCATTGGCAATGGGTGCGACGGCGGTTGGCATCGGGCGGCCCTACGCGTGGGGATTGGCGGCGTTTGGACAGCCAGGCGTCGAAGCCGTGCTTGCCATCATGCGGCGCGAACTGGAAACCATCATGCGGCAGGCGGGAACCCCGTCGGTCGCCGGCATAACCAAGGCGTTTGTCACGACCCGATCCTAACCGTGGCAGGCAAACAGACTACCGACGAAAAAAGCCTCCTGCTTACGCAGGAGGCCTTCTAGGGGAGGAGTGCTCTTACTTCTGCTGCGGTTGGTCCGCGGTCGACGTCGTGGTGGTCGAAGCAAGCTGCTCCAGATTGTTCTTCAGGAGGCTGACTTCGACGCGGCCGCCGGCGATGCGCTTGGTCTTGGCGTCGCCAGTCGCAGTCGGCGCATTGCCCATGCCGACGAGGTAAATCCGATAAATCGGAATGTCGTGGTTCAGCGCCAGATAGCGGACCACCGACTCGGCCATCTTCTGCGAGCTGGCGATTGCCACCTGCCCGTGGCCGGCGGAGAAGCCCTGCACTTCGACGACGTAGCCATGCTGGTTTTTCAGCGGCGTGGCCATCTCATCGAGCGCGGTCTTCGCGTTCTGGCTCAGTACGGTCTGTCCCGACTTGAAAATGATTTCCGTTTGCGTCGAGGGCTGGTACTGATCGATGTTGGTGACCACCTGCTGCACTGTATCCAAGCGTGTGTTCGCCTGTTGCGCGGTCTGCTGCGCCGCCTGGGCCTTGTTGCCGGCTTCGATGGCGTGCTGATCGGCTTCCGTGGCCTTGGACGATGCCAACTGGATTCCAGCTTGCGCGCGAGCATCGGTGTCTTTGATCGCCTTGGTGTTCGAGGCGGTCAGTTCATCGAGTTCGTTGATGCGGTCGCGGATCGGCTCGGTCTGCCGCGCAACATATTTCTTGCGCGCGAACGGGTTGGCGCGTCCCCAGAAGCCTTCGCGAGTTTCCGGTTGTAATGGATCTTTGCCGGTCGCGGTGTCGGGTCGAGTGGCGGACGGAGTCGCCGCCGGGGTCTGGGTAGCAGAATTGCTTTGGGCAAAAGCCGGCACGGCCAGAATTGCGGCTAGCAGCACAGCGAGAATGGTGTATTTCTTCATTGAACTTCCTCCAGTGAGGGAGTGGGGGAGCCACTCCGAGCGCCCTTGGCGCGATTTCTTGCGTCGTATCCATCTATTTTGACAGCAGGCAATCGCCGACGCTACCGTTGCCTCAAAAAAGCATGCCTCAAATAGCAGGCTCGTATGAATAGGGCCTGCCTGTCTATTAACAGTTTGGATGCCAAATGACCAAATGGCCGTGACGGCAAGCAAGTGCTTTATTTTCAAGGATATTATACATCCCCGGTTGGGTGCGGCCAACCCCGTCCGACGGTAATTTTGGCCCCAACCGGTATAAAAACTTCGTGCACCGGTGTTTTCTTCTGAGACACGGGGGACGCGAAAAAGGTCAGCCAATCTTACCCCAGGCTCATACACTGAGATCATGGGACGATTCAATTCACGACTGTCGTACGCGTCGTTTTCTCTCTTGTTGGCGTTGCTGGTTCATGCCGGATTTGCTTACGCCGGAAAAACGCGGTTCGATCTCGCGCAACTGAAAGCGCCGCCAGGATTTCACATTTCGGTTTTTGCCCAGGATGTAGACGGCGCGCGCATGATGATTTTCACACCAGGCGGCGTGCTGCTGGTCAGCGAGGCGGGTGAGGGCAAAGTGGTTGCTTTGCTGGATTCGAAACACGTGGGCAAGGCCGACAAGACAGTGACTGTGCTCCAAGGGCTGAACGAGCCGCACGGCCTCGCGTTTTTCGAAGGCAAGTTGTACGTCGCCGAGAACGACAAGGTTCGCCGCTACGACTGGGACGAGGCGAACTTGCGCGCGACCAATCCGCAAAAGCTCGCCGATCTGCCGACCGGCGGCGGCCACTCCACCCGCAGCATCGTGTTTCACGGCGGCAAGATGTACGTCTCCGCCGGATCGAGTTGCAACGTCTGTATTGAAAAAGATCCACGACGCGCCACCGTGATGGAATTCAATCCCGATGGCAGCGGCCAGAAGATCTTTGCGAAGGGGTTGCGCAACGCCGTGGGGCTGGCGGTGAATCCGAAGACGGATACAGTCTGGGTCACTGTCAACGGTCGCGACTGGCTGGGCGACGATCTGCCGCCGGAGACGATTTACGACCTTGGCAAAGACGGTGGCGATGCCGGCTGGCCCTATTGCTATGGCGACCGCGTACCGGATCAAGACTTCACCAAGCCCGGAGACGGGCGCTGCAATAACGTGCTCGAACCGAAGGTGCAGATGCAGGCGCACTCGGCTCCGCTGGGCCTCGGGTTTTATGCAGGATCGCAGTTTCCGGCCGAATACCGGAACAACATCTTTGTTGCCTTTCACGGGTCGTGGAATCGTGACGTGCCGACCGGCTACAAAGTCGTGCGCGTGAAGCTCGACGACAAAGGCCAGCCCGTGGGCGTCGCGGAAGATTTCATCACCGGTTGGCTCGCCCCCGGCGAGACGAAAAAAGGCCGCTGGATGGGACGTCCGGTAGGGATTGTGTTCGGAAGCGATGGGGCGATGTACTTGAGCGACGATGCAGGCGGCGTGGTGTACCGGATTACGTACGGGAAGTAATCTGGCCTTCTTCAAAGAACTGTCATCTTGAGCGAAGCGAAAGACCTATTCATTTCGGTGCTGCGAACAAGCACATGGGTCCCCCTTCGCTTCACTCAGGGCGACAAGTTTAGATAAGGCTTCTAGGAAGCTGAGATCCCTCGCCACTGACCGTCACTCCCCGCAATACTTCTCATACTGCTGATAAATAAACGGATCAGTCATCCCGGCAATATAGTCGCAGATTACGCGCGGCAGCGGTTCCTGCGCCGCTTTCTCGCGGTAGTTGCGCGGCAGGTCGCTGGGTTCTTCCATCCAGTGGGCGAAGAGTTCTCCCGTAATGCGCTCAGCGTCTTCTTTCTCGGCCGAGAGCGCTGGGCTGTAGTAAAGATTCTCGTAGAGAAACTCTTTGAGCTGTCGGCGCTCGCCTTCAACCGCGGGGCTGAACGCGGCGAGCCGCTCCGGGTGGCGGCGAACCTCTTCCACAGAATGCACAGCAGCGGCTTTCGCCCGTTGCGCCGTGTTTGCAATCAGGTCTCCGACAAAGCCGTCAAAGATGCTTTTCAGCGCCTCGTTAAACACCAGCTTCTCGGCGGCATTCGGGTAGCGGCTTCTGGCGTCGTGATAGTGACGTCGGAACAGGTCCACGCTCTCCGCGATCTGCTCGACGGTCAGCAAGCGCGCTTCGTAGCCGTCGTCCAAGTCGGCGGTGCTGTAAGCGATCTCGTCGGTCAGGTCGATAAGCTGCGCTTCGAGCGGCGGGCGCTCGTCGAGCAGATACTCGCTCAGTTCCGGATAGTCCTTCGCGGCGTAGTCGTGCGAGTGCTTGATGATGCCTTCGCGTACTTCGAAAGTCAGATTCAATCCCCGAAACGACGCGTAACGAAGTTCGAAGTCCTCGACAATCCGCAGCGCGTGCAAGTTGTGATCGAACGATAGCCCGTGCTGGCGCATGGCCGTGTCGAGCGCTTTTTCTCCGGAGTGGCCGAAAGGAGGATGGCCAAGATCGTGCACCAGCGCCAGCGCCTCCACCAAATCGGTGTTTAGTCCAAGCTGCGCGGCGATGGTGCGCGAGATTTGCGCCACTTCAATCGTGTGCGTCAGCCGGTTGCGGAAGTGATCGGAATAACGGCGGGTGAAGACCTGCGTCTTCGCTTCCAGCCGCCGAAAGGCGCGGGAGTGAATGACACGGTCGCGGTCGCGCTGAAAATCGTTGCGGTAGGCGTGCGGCGGCTCGGGATGGCGGCGTCCACGGGAGTTTTCAACGCGCACCGCGTAGTCGGCGAGCATGAAAAGAGTTTAGCAGCGTAGGGGGAGTACGCCGTGGTGAAAAATCCCCAGACGCGAGCTACTGCTTCGCGCCCTCTTCCTTCGCCAGCTTCATCTTCGCCGAGTCTAGTTTCTTCTGTACCCGTGCCTGGTCCGCCGGATCCACATCCGCCGCCAGCGTGCGGTTCCACTCGGTGAGCGCGCGCTCCCAGTTCGTCGCGGCCAGTTTCAGGCGTCCTGTCTTCTGGTACAGATCGCCCAAGTGGTCGTGAACCGTGGGATCGGTATTGATTTTTTGCGAAGCCTTCAGCAGATTGTCTTCCGCCAGTTCATACTTGCCCAGTCGGAAGTATGCCCAACCCAGCGAATCGAGATACGCGCCGTTGGTGGGGTCGAGGTCGACCGCGCGCTTGATGTATCCAAACGCTTCTTCGAGTTTCACGTTCTGGTCGGCCAGCATGTATCCCAGATAATTCAGCGCCGCCGCATTTTCGGGATCGCTGGCCAGCACTTTCTGGAACTGTTCTTCCGCCTCGGCGAAGTGCTTCTCCCGCTCGAAAGTCGCGCCGCGCAAAAACCAGATGTCCCGCTTGTCCTCCGACTTCGTCGAGAGTTGCTCTGCCTTGTCCAGCGCCTGCTCGGCATCGGGGAACCGGCGCAGCCGCGTGTTCATTTCAGCCAGGCGAATATAAATCTCGCGGTCTTCGGAATTGGAGTTGGCATCGCCCTTCAACAGCGCGTGAACTTCCTTGAGCGCCTTGTCGGCATCGCCCGTATCCGCCTCTTGCGCCGCCAAGACCATCTTCAGTTGGGGAGTAGGCAGTTTCTTCACCGCTTCCTTGGCCGTATCGAGAGCTTTTTGCCACTCCTTGGCTTCACGCCATGTATCGATAATCTGCTGATAGCCGCGCTCGATGTTGTCGTCTCCGCCCAGGGCGACAATCTGGCGGAACGTCTCGTTGGCGGAGGCGTTATTCCCCTGTTCCCGATAGATCGAGCCCAGCCTCTCCAGAAACACCGCCCGGTTGCTGCGCTCGCCGTTCGAGTACTTGCCGTCCGCCTTCTCCGATTTCTTCAGCAGGTCGACCATGATCGGAATGGCTTCGTCGTAACGGCCCTGCGCCTGATAAATGGCGGCGATGTTGTAGGGAACTTCGACCGAATCCTGCACCATCGATCCGGCTTTTTTCAGATTGTCGAGCGCGAGATCGAATTTACCCTGCTTGCGGTAGATTTCCGCGATGCGAACATAGGTTTGCGCGTCTTCGGGATTCGCGTCAGCGATGACCTTGTATTGGTCGAGAGCCGCATCAGCCTGGCCATCGTTCAGCAGGTTCTGAGCGAGCCCGCGAATCGCGTCGAGATTGTCGCGGTCCATTTCAATCGCGTGCCGATACGCCTCGATGGCTTCCTTGTATTGCTTCTGCTGCTCGTAGGTATAACCGAGTGCCGAATAGAGCTTGGCAGAGCGCTCCGCTCCCGGCACCGAACTGAGCACCTGCGCGGCGCGCGCCGTGTCGCCCAACTCATTGTAGAGATAGGCCAGCGTCGTCACCGCTTCTTCGGAGTCCGGCTGCAGCTTCACCGCGGTCTTGAATTCGCTCTCCGCCTTTTGCAGATCGTTGTTGAGGCGGTAAAGACGCCCGAGAAGCAGGTGGTCGTCCATGCTGTCGGGTTGCAACCGCACGATCTGCTCATATTGCTCGATCGCCAGTTTCAAGACGCTCTCGGAGCCGCTGCCCGCCTGCATGTCGCCGAGCGAACGCAGATAGATTCTTCCGAGCAGGCGTCGAGCTTCCAGATTGTTGGGACTCTTCTTGATGATGTCCTGCGCCTCGATCACGGCGTCGCGAATGCGGCCCGTTTTGGCGTAAAGCTCAGCCAGTCCGGAGGTCAGATACGCGGACGTCGGATCGGCGTCGATGGCGGCGCGATATTCCTCGACCGCCTTATTCAACAATTCGCTGCGGCCGTAAGTCGCCCCTTGTTCCTCGTACATATGCGCGAGGGCAAAGTGATAGTAGGCTGCGGCGCGGTCGGGAGTTTTGTTCTTGGCGACGGCAGACTGCTCTCCAGCCGCAGCCGGGGAATCCGCAATATGAGCGGGCTGGTTTTGGGCAAATAAAACGGACCCGGTAAGAACGACGACAATCCACAGCTTATTTTTCATGAAAGTCCCGCACCCTGAAAATCGCAGCCCGCACACACTTGTTTGGATGCTCATCCGCGGCCATCCGGATTTCCTTATTCTACCCTTGGCAAGCGTTTCAGCGGTCAGAAAGCGGGGGGCCGGGTTGAAGCCGGAGGTACAGGGGCTTTGGGACGCGATTGTCAAAAAAAGTAAAGAAAGTAAAGACTAATGCCGGAAATGCCGCACCCCGGTAAATATCATCGCCAACCCAAGCCGGTCAGCAGCCTCGATCACCTCCTGGTCGCGCACCGACCCTCCCGGCTGAATAATAGCCGTTGCCCCAGTCTTGGCAATCTCCTCGACGCCGTCGGGGAAGGGGAAAAAGGCATCCGAAGCAGCCACCGTGCCTTTCAGTGGCAGTTGCGCCTTCATCGCGCCCAGCTTGCAGGAATCGACGCGGCTCATCTGTCCAGCGCCTACTCCCACGGCTTGACCGTCGCGAGCATAGAGAATGGCGTTCGACTTCACGTGCTTGCAGACCTTCCATGCGAACTGCAGCGCCCGTTTCTCTTCCGCCGTCGGCGGCCGCTTGGTAACAATTTTCAGATCGCCTTCAGAAAGCTTGTGCCGGTCCGAATCCTGCACCAGCATGCCTCCCGAGATGTTCTTCAGAACCCAGTTTTGCTCTCCCGCGGGAACCTCGACCAGCCGCAGATTCTTCTTCGAAGCAAACGCCGCCTTCGCGCCCTCATCGAACGCCGGCGCGGCGATCACTTCCAGAAACAACTTGGCCATCTCGTTGGCCGCAGCCGCATCGACGGTGCGGTTCACTCCGATAACGCCGCCAAACGCCGATACCGGATCGCATTCCAGCGCCCGCACATACGCCTCCGCCAGCGTTTTGCCCGTAGCGGTTCCGCAAGGATTCGTGTGCTTGATAATGGCGCAGACCGGCTCGTCAAACTCGCGCGCCAGATCCCACGCCGCTTGCAGATCGACAATGTTGTTATAGGAAAGCTCTTTGCCCTGCACCTGATGCGCGTTCGCCACGCCCGCGCCCGAAGCGTCGGCGTACATGGCCGCCTTCTGATGCGGATTTTCTCCGTAGCGCAGGTCCATCTTTTTCTGAAACGACAGCCGCAGAATTTGCGGAAAGCCCTCCGCTGTGTGCAGCGCGAAGTCTCCGCCCACCCGCTCCAGCGTCGAAGCGATGGCCGAATCGTAAGCCGCAGTCGTGGCAAACGCCTTCTGCGCCAGCCGCCACTTCGTTTCCCTGGAAAGACTGTTGCCCGAGCGCGCCATCTCCTCGGCGATCGCGCCGTAATCGGCGGGAGAAGTCACGACCGCGACATCCTGAAAATTCTTCGCCGCCGAACGGATCATCGACGGCCCGCCAATGTCGATGTTCTCGATCAACTCCTCGAAGTGAACGCCCGGTTTGGCCGCGGTCTTCTCAAAGGCATACAGGTTGACCACCACCATGTCGATGGCAGGGATGCCATGCTCTGCAACGGCCGCGCGATGGCCGCTATCTTCGCGGCGATGGAGAATGCCTCCGTGCACCTTCGGATGCAGCGTTTTGACGCGCCCGTCGAGCATCTCCGGGAACCCGGTCAGTTCGGAAATATCCTTCACCGCGATGCCGGATTCGCGCAGCAACTTGGCCGTGCCTCCGGTGGAAACCAGTTCGACGCCGAAGGCGGCGAGTTTGTGGGCGAAATCTACCAGTCCGGATTTGTCGGTGACGCTAAGAATGGCACGCTGAATTTTAGACATGAGGGCCTCTGCTGCGGATGAGAATCAGTGAAGGGAAATTTTAGCAGGCGCGGGGAAAAGTTCTCAGTTCCCGCTTCTCAGTCTTCGTGACCCTGGCGGCCAGTTCTGCGTAACCGAAGTGCGACAGCTTCGTTCCGGGAGCTTGCGAAATGCCCGGGTACTGAGATCTGAGAGCTGACAGTTGCCTCTAGCTCTTCGCCTTCGCCTTCAGCTTCACGTGCCCATCCTGAAGTTCGACCGAGTACACCACCGAATCGCAGCCGTGCTCTTTGCGAATCTCGACGGTTTTTTTCCTGACGAACGACGTAAAAGAATCGAGAGTGCCGGTAACCTGCTCTCCCGACTTCCGCTTGGCTTCGCTCAGCGCCTTGAAGAGAGATTCGACTTGCGCCCGCTCCGCCAGCGTGCCCGTACACTGCACCGAGAAAGGCTGGTTGCCCTCCGGCGCCTCCGCGACTGCCGGCTGATTGCTGCGCGCGAGGCCATACACCGGACGATGTTCGGCTCCGCGCTGTTCCGGCACACGCACGCCCTGCACCGAGAGCATGGCGTCGTAGGGCTTGCGGTAGCCCTCCTCGCGAATCCGAGTTTTCTTGCGCCAAAGGTCGCTCTGAATCGCGTAGCGCTGCGCCATTTCGTTGTAGCGAAAACGCTGTGAAAAATTGATCCGCGCACCATCGCTGAACTTGCGAATCAGAGACAACACCTTCCACTCGATGTCGGTAGGCGGCCGTTTGGTCGGATTGTTGAAGAAAATCTCGTACTCGATCTTCAGCCTCCGCAGTTGCTGATCGAGCAGATTTAGTTCTTCGTCAGTGGTCACGAGGATTCCCCAGCCCTTAGCTTAGCGTTGCAGGTAAGGGATGGCGAGGTACCGGCGGACACGACGGGCATGGTACGAAAGTACCCAAAAGCAGCTCTCAGCTGTCAGTCTTCAGCTATCAGTAAAGTCAAGAGCCTTAACGCAGAAAATGCTGAGATTGCCGAGAAATCGGGCTTGCCAAGGACTCTCCGCGTCCTCTGCGTTGAAGGGTTTTACTGAGAGCTGAGAGCTGACCGCTATTTCGCGTTCGCCGCCATCTTCTTCACCATCGCCAGCACCAGCTTCCGGTCGCTGTCGTTCAGATTCGCCGAATAGCGGCGCATCTGGCTGAGGAAGCGGACTTCGTCGTCGGAGAGCTGCGGCAATCCCTTTTGATGGCCGTTGCTGTGGCCTTCGGAAAAGAACTGCGACAGCGCCAAATCCATCGCCCCGGCGATCTTGGCCAGCGTGTCCAACGAAGGAATGGTGTGGCCGTTCTCAACCCGTGACAGGTAGCAGCGCAGCAGTCCCGTGCGCTTTTCGATGTCGCCCTGTGACATGCTTCGCTGTAGACGGAAACTGCGGATGGTCTCGCCGATATTCATAGATACGCGACTGACTCACTTCCAAAAATGAATGCCAAAGTCAAATTTAAGATGCGTGCATAGTAACCAGATTGGTACCGTCTGGCAAGTGGAAATTCCTGGCGTCTTTCGACCTAGCAGTTTTCTGGCCGAAATTGCAAAGCGGAAAGGTCTCAGGTGTCAGGTCTCAGGCGTCAGGTCTCAGGAAAACCAGATAACGCGCAACCTGAGACCTAACACCTGACACCTAACACCTGATTCCTTACGGCGTCGGCTCAAACAGCGGCCACAGACCGTCGGCAGTGACGCGGTAGATCGCATACACGGTGCCGCTGTCGAAGGTGCGCCGGAACAGCAATTCCCCCCGCCCATCGCCGTCGGCATCGACCGCATCGATCAGTTCCATGCGCGGAGCGACATCGAGGTGCGCGGAGTCTGTCTCCGAGAAAAACAGCTTTCGTAATTCGCCTTCCAGGTTGGTGCGCGCGATCAGCGTGATCTCCTTCGGCTCTTCGGCGCTTCCCGTGGCGCGCACCACCGGCGGATGCGTCTTCGCCGACAGCACCAGCACCGGCTCGTTCGAATTGGAAAGATCGAAGACGCGAAGGCTTACGTCGTCGAAAGCCGGCTTCGGAGGCTTGCCCGCCCCTTTGACGCCGGATTTCTTGGACGTGGCTGCGGCATTTTTCGTCGCCGAATTGCCCTGTGCGCGAACTTGCGTTGCCGCCAGATCGAGCATCTTGCTGCGATACCCTGCCTCTTCCGCAGGCTTCATTTCATAGATGTAAGGCCGCGGATCGGGGCCGCCAGCATCGGAAATGGCAGGGATGACGACGATCTGCGCCGCCGCCGCCGCATCCTTCGCTCCCTTCGCATCGGGCGTGGCCACGCCTGTAACTGGAGTTGCGTTTGCCGTTACGTCCGGCCAGGAATCGAAGGTTGCGTACGCTTCGCTGTGTGCCTTGGCGTCCGGTTTCCCGCGGCGCAGCCGGGGCCGATTCGGATCGGCAAGCGGTTCGTCCGCCTCTGATGCTTTCGCGGTCTCCGGTGGCGCAGGCGCTTTTGCCGCATCCGCCGCAGTCGAAGCCTTGGCGCTGTCCGGCGAACTCGGCGCGCTAGCTGGTGGCGGGGTAGTCGAAGCCGCTGGAGGACTAGCTGGCTTCTGCTGGTCGCGGCTCGCATCCTTGTTCGCATCCGCGTCTTTGTCCTTGCTGGCGGAGTCGCTCTTCGGCCCGCTGTCCGAGTCCGTCTTTTCAGCGCGGCGGTGCAGCACCGGAGGCGCATCCTTGTCATCGTCGGCAATCTTGGGCTCTGAGTACTTCTTCTTTTTCTCCGGGATCTTCGTTCCCGCAGGAAACCACGTGCCCTCGGCGATCCAGGCATGGTTCAGTTGTCCCGGTTGCGTGATCGTGAACACGCCCTGCGACACGCCGGCGCGGAACCCTTCATAGACGATTCCAAAGTCGAGCGCCATCGGAACCGGCGCGGCTTTGTATGAGCCTGCGTCATAGAATTTTCCATCCATCATGATGGCAATCGGAATCAGGCGCCCCTTGCCCTTCGGCGAAATCTGGATCAACCCCAACGCGCGCGGCCCCTTGACCGCATCCGCCTTGCGCCCGAACTGCGTCGTCGGAGCCTGCGCCACCAGCCACGAACTCCCTACCCAGACGGACGCGGCCAAGGTGACGGCCAATAGTCCGTTACGATATAACTTGCGAAGTAGCAACGACCCGCGAGGAGAAAATTCCATGGAAGTGAATGATAAATCCCCAGACTTCAGTACGACGGACGAAAACGGTAAAGAGGTTGCCTCAAAAGACTTTCGCGGCAAGACCGTGGTCCTCTATTTCTATCCCAAAGCCGACACCCCAGGTTGCACCAAGGAAGCCTGCGGCTTTCGCGATAGCTACGCTGCCATCAAGAGGACGGGCGTAGTGCTGCTGGGAATTTCGAAAGACACAGCCGCCTCGCAGAAGAAATTCCAGGAGAAATTTACTCTGCCATTCCCGCTGCTCGCCGATGCCGACAAGAAGATCGCAAACCTGTTCGGTGTAGTCAAAGAGAAAAACATGTACGGCAAAAAAGTGCAAGGCATCGCCCGCACCACCTTCGTGATCGGCCCCGACGGCAAGATCAAACACATCTTCAACAACGTGAAAGCCGAGGGCCACGCGGAAGAAGTCTTGGCATACTTGAAGAGCGCGGCGTGAGGGGATTGCAGAGGTCAGAAGTCAGATTGCAGAAGTGAAACCCGCGGGTGTGGCCCATGCAATTGGCACCGCAGGCCTTATTCCTCGGCAATCTTACGTTTCCTCGCGCGTCGTTGCCGTAACTTCTGCAATCTGACCTCTGACTTCTGCAATCGGGTCATCTCGAATGTTCAAGTCCTCGACGCCGCTAACGCCCGCCTTCTACAATCGCGATCCGCGCCGCGTGGCGCGGGCGCTGCTGGGCAAACTGCTCGTCCGCAAGACGCCTGCAGGAATCCTCGCCGGCCGCATTGTCGAAACCGAAGCGTATCTAGGGCAGGACGATGCGGCTGCACACTCCGCGGCAGGGAAGACGCCGCGCAACGCTGTTCTCTTCGGCCCTCCCGGCCGCGCCTATGTCTACTTCATCTACGGCAATCACTACTGCCTGAATGTCTCCTGCCTTCCCGACGGCGTGCCCGGAGGCGTCCTGTTCCGCGCTCTGGAGCCAGTGGCAGGCCTCGAGCTGATGGCGAAGGCGAGAGGCATCGAGATAGAAATAGGGTCCAAAATCAAGGGACTTGCGACGCGCAAGAAAATCTCCTCCGGCCCCGGCCGCCTGTCTGAAGCCCTGGGAATCACACGCCAGCGCGACAACGGAAAGATCCTGACCAGCGCGCGCTCCGATCTCCGCATCGTCGATGACGGCTATCGTGTCCACCGCGTAGTCGTCACCCCGCGCATCGGCATCGCGAAGTCCGCCGAGCGCCCCTTGCGTTACCTGATCGCCGGAAATCCGTTTGTCTCCCGGAGTACCTGAAAATGGACTGCCGAAATCATTCGCACACGTCGGCTCAAGGCTCCAGCACAACATTGTCGATCAGCCGCGTAGTCCCGACGAAGGCGGCGACCGCCACCAGAGTTCTTCCTGAGATGTGCTCCACGGGATCGAGCATCTCCGGATCGACAACCTCGAAATAATCCAAACGAACTTGCGGCTCGCTCAAAAACACTTCTTTCGCGGCGGAAATCAGCCTCGCTGCGCTTCTTTCTCCAGCTTGAAATTGGCGCTGAGTTTCCTGTAACGATCGTTGCAGCACCAGCGCCCGTTGCCGCTCTTCCCGATTCAGGTACGCATTACGCGAACTCATCGCCAGACCATCGGCTTCCCGCACAATCGGGCAAGCGACAATCTCCACCGGAAAATCCAGATCCCGCACCATCCGCCGGATCACCGCCAGTTGCGCCGCGTCCTTCTGTCCAAAGTATGCGGCGTCTGGCTCAATCACGTGAAACAGCTTGGCCACCACCGTGGTCACCCCGCGAAAGTGCCCGGGCCGCGATCGTCCATCGAGCTTTTCGCTCAGCCCTTCCACCACCACCCAACTGATTGCGCCCTGCGGATACATCTCTTCGATGGACGGAGCGAACAGAATGTCAACGCCTTCCTGTTCCAGCAGCCGGCAGTCGCGCTCAAACTGCCGCGGATATTTCGACAAATCTTCCGCCGGCCCAAACTGTGTGGGGTTTACAAAGATCGAGACGGCGACCACATCGCACTGCGCTCGGGCCGCCCGCACCAGCGACAGGTGCCCTTCATGCAGAGCGCCCATCGTTGGCACCAGCCCCACTCGCCTGTGATTCGCGCGCGCATCGCGGCAAGCCGAGCGAGCTTCGGAAATGCTGGCACAGATTTTCATGGCTGGTAAATATGCGGCTGGTCCCGTCTCTCGGGAAAGTTCTGGCTAAGCCCCCGGGGTTCCCAGTGCATCCCCGTGTACCCTGTGGTTTGTGCTTTCTGCCGACACTGAATCGGTGTTCCCTGCATGCATTTACGGCGCTTCGCGAAACTGAACGTCCAGTTCCTTGAGCGTCCCCAGCAGCAGAGCGCGATTCTTCCGCAGCTCTTTCTTTGTCTGCTCCGTCGCGTCTTTGGGAACCGCCTGCGCGATCAGCACGACCCGGCCATACGGCCACGCACTGTACCCAAGCGACACCAACTCGGCCGGAATCTCCTCCGGTTGCAGCATGCGAATCTCGCGATTGGAAAGATCGACAATGCCGATCCCATCCTCGCGGACGACCAGATACGGATTCTTCCATCCCCTCATATCGCTGAGCGGCGGATACTTTGCCGGATCCGGCATGGGGATCGATTCCAGCCCAGTCGACTGCGGCGCTTCCGCGGCTGGCGTCTGCGGCGGCTTGGAACAGCCCACCAAAGCCGCCAACAGAATGAATGCAACGAACCTTTTCACGACGCTCACAACGTTGTCTCCGCCCGCCATTATCGCCTGAGAGCTGGCTTGCGGTGGAGTACCGTGCGATGGACGACCGTTTCCAGCGCGACCTGCGTTTCCTTCGGCAGGTGGTAGCTCTCTGCGTCGTTCGGAAACTGGTGCGACACCACATCGGCCTTGTACGCCAGCATCGCCTGCGTGATCAAAGCCGCGGCGTCTCCATAGCGCCGCACGAATTTCGCCGGATGCCCGAACGTCAGGTTCACCAGGTCGTGGAACACGAGCACCTGCCCATCGCAATCCGGACCCGCGCCAATGCCGATGGTCGGCGCGCCGATCTCAGCCGTGATCATCGCCGCCACTTCACGCGGAATGCCTTCCAGATAAATGCAGCACACCCCGGCGCGGTCGAGCGCGACTGCATCGCGCATCAGTTGCTCAATAGCGCTCAAAGTCTTGCCCTGCACTTTGTACCCGCCCATGATGTTGATCGACTGCGGCGTAAGCCCAATGTGCCCGGCCACGGGAATCTCCGCGTCAATCACGCGGCGGATCACATCCACACGCTTCTCGCCGCCTTCCATCTTCACCGCCTCGGCGCCGCCTTCTTTCACAAATCGCGCAGCGTTGTGAACGGCCTCGCTGGAGTCAACCTGATACGACCCATAAGGCATGTCGGCAATCAGCAGCGCGTCTTTCACCCCGCGCCGCACAGCCTTGACGTGATGCAGCATCTCGTCGACGGTGACCGAGAGCGTGTTCTCGTAGCCCAGCATGGTCATGGCCAGCGAGTCGCCGACCAGGGCAACATCGATGCCCGCCTCATCCACCAGGCGCGCAGTGGCGTAGTCGTAAGCGGTCAGGCAAGTGATGGGATCGCGCTGAAACTTCTTTTCGCGGAGAGTAGCAGTAGTGATCTTGCGGCGAGATTCGCCAAAACGAAATTCGCCGATCGGCGTGAGACTCACAGTATCCTCCAGTGCCCCTCCGCAGTTGCGGATAGAGCCTGTACCGCGTCGTCTTGCAGTGGTTCGATGACGCTTGGGGCATTATAGCGGCAAAAGGGGAGTTGGTCGATAGGAGGTGGGGTTAGGCGGGAACGGAGTGGTAAGACGTTGGATCATTGTCTTACTAAATGGTAAGATCATAGCCATGCGGAGCTTTCGAACAGTGGTGAGTTCCAAGGGACAAGTGGTGATTCCCGCAGAGTTGCGAGAAGAGTACGGGTTGGATCGAGGTACTCGTGCGGTTTGGACGGAAGAGAAGGGCAGGCTGGTGCTGACTCCGATGACCGAGCGGCGACTGGACGAGATCATGGGCTCCCTGAAGCCGGGTCCGGGCGAGCTTTCGGCATTCGATGGGATTTTTGAAGAACGCGAGCGTGCGCGCAAACAAGAGGACAAATGAGCGCCATTTTCCCGCGTGGCCGTGTGCGGCGATATGTGCTTGACGCCAACGCCCTGATCGCGTTTTTTGAGGTTCGTCGAGGGGCTGCGGAAAAGGTTCGACACCTGTTGGGTGAGGCGGCTCGCCAGGATTTGCCCCTTTTGATGTCGGCGGTGAATTGGGGTGAGGTCTTCTACACGGAGTGGCGCTATCGCGGCGAAGTCAAGGCACGCCAAGCCGAGGCGCATTTGCTGGAGATGCCCATCGCGGTCATAGCTGCGGATCGTGAGCGCGCTTCACGGGCAGGGGCCATAAAGCAAAGGTATGGTCTCGGCTACGCCGATGCGTTTGCCGCCGAATTGGCCATCGAACGCGGCGCTTGGCTGGTCACGGCCGATCCTGAGTTTCAGAAAGTTGGGAAGGCGCTAGCCGTCTATCCGCTCCCAAGGCATGAGAAATAACCCGCCGAAATTGGGGGGGGACAAACCGTAACCGCGAGGGGAAAGCCATCGGCCAGCCGACCGCAGGTCTCAGAGAAAATAAGGCTGTCGAATTTCCTGAGACCTGACACCTTGCACCCACCCCACGCGCTGGCGGCGTCCGTGCTCCCCAGCAACAACACGAAGACGGTCTGTATTGACCATCTATCCCTGCGCCAGACCCTGATACTGAGGATGGAATCTCTTCCGATCCAAATCAGAATTGAGGGTAAAAAAATGTTGCAACTCAAGAGCTTGGCCCCTTGGGCTCACAAGTTCGCAAGGCGCAGTTTGCTTTTGGCCGGCGCAACAACGTTGCTGGCTTCCTTGGCCTTCGTGCCAACGGTCAACGCACAAGTCGTAATCAGCCTAACTCCGCCCGTCTGTTCCTTCGGCTACTATGACTACGCGCCATACGCGTGCGCGCCGAGTGGCTTTTATGGGCCTGGCTATTTCTATGGCGGCGTCTTCCTGGGCGTCGGCCCATGGGCGAACTGGGGCTATGGCCACGGCTGGGGCGGTCATCGCTTCAGCGGTGGCGGAGGAGGAAGCTATCGCGGCGCCGGTGGAAACGGTGGTGGACGTGTTTCTGCCGCCAATCGCGGACATGGCTCAGCGGTTGTACGCACCAGCCACAGCGGCGCATCTCACGGGAGCGCCTCCGCACGGAACTCCCACGCCACAGCGGCGCATCGTAGCGCGTCTCATGGCGCTTCCCACGCCCAAGCAGCGCGAGGCGGCGCATCTCATGGTAGCTCCCATGCCGCAGCATCGCATGGTGGCGCGGCCCATGGTGGAGGATCGCATGGTGGCGGCGAACGCAAATAGCCGGTAGCCCGCATTTGGCGGCGAGCGAAACAAGAAGCGGCGGAGCATAACAACTCCGCCTCTTCGCACTTCCGCCGTGCCGCACCTCAACCGCAACATTTGCGGTTATCGTGCCCCCGGCCAACGATCGCCTTACGCGCTGGCCGCGTCCGTGCTTCCGAGCGGTAGAAAGTATTGCGTGCCCTTGATCGGCGCGGAGACTTTTTTCAGCAGTTCCTGCAGGTCTTCGTTGCGGTCCACGAAGTCGATCTCGCTGGTATTCACGATCAGCAGATCCGACTGCGTGTAGTGAAAGAAAAAGTGTTCGTAGGCCTTCACCACCTCCATCAGATAATCCTCGCTGATGGCCTTCTCGCCCGACGCATTCTTTTTCTTTAGTCGCTTCTTCAGCACTTCCGGCGTGGCTTGCAGATAAATGACCAGGTCAGGCGTGGGGATCTGCTCGCGAAAATAATTGAAGTAGCGATTGTAGGTGTCGAGTTCCTGATCGTTGAGGTTGAGCGAAGCGAAAAGCTTGTCTTTTTCAAAGATGTAATCGGCAACGACCGTCTTGTTCGAGCGCGGTCCGAGATCGAGCGCGCGCAGTTGTTCGAACCGCCGGATCAGGAACGCAAACTGCGTCTGGAATGCCGCGCCGGGTTCGCCTTGGTAGAACGCTTTCAGAAACGGGTTGTCTTCTGGTTCAATGACGCGTTGCGCGGCCAGCCGCTCTCCGAGAACCCGCGCCAGCGTGCTCTTCCCAACGCGTATGGGACCTTCGACTGCAATGTAACGGGGAAGCTCGAAAAGCTTGGCCATGAATTATGGGTGATCGGCTGTCGATTGTCGTCCGGAACTGCTCAGCAGAGTATATCGCTTCGCGCTGCGATGCACTGTGGGAAAAGTTGACGGGAAGAAGTCGTCCGTCGCTATCTCTGCGCCGCGCCAGCCGACGGTTGCCGACCCGCCGATTTCTACAGCCACTGTCCCGTCGTCAGATACTCGTCGATGCCCTTGGCCGCTCTGCGCCCCGCTCCCATCGCCAGGATCACAGTCGCGCCGCCCGTCACAATATCGCCGCCGGCAAACACCCCTTTGCGCGACGTCTTCTGCGAAGTCTCATCGGCCTGGATGTATCCGCGCTTGGTCGTGTTAAGTCCCGGAGTCGTGCTCTGCACGATCGGATTCGCCGTTGTCCCAATTGCCATCACCGCCACCGATAACGGGATGTCATACTCCGATCCCGCGATCGGCACTGGACGCCGTCTTCCCGAAGCGTCCGGTTCGCCCAGTTCCATCTTGAGGCAGCGTGCTCCGGTGAGCCAACCCTTGCCGTCCGATAAGAACTCGGTCGGCGCAGTCAGCACATGGAATTCGATGCCTTCCTCCTTGGCGTGCTTCACTTCCTCGGCACGTGCCGGCATCTCCGCTTCACTGCGACGATACAGGACATACGCCTTCCCTGCGCCCAGCCGCAGCGCCGAGCGGATGGCATCAAGCGCCGTGTTTCCGCCGCCGATCACCGCCACGTTCTTGCCCTTCAAATCGACCATCGGTTCGTCGTACTTGGGGAATTCGTAGGCATGCATCAGGTTGATACGAGTCAAAAATTCGTTCGCCGAGTACACCCCATTTAGGTGCTCGCCCGGAATGCCCATGAACTGCGGCAGGCCCGCGCCGGTGGCGATAAACACCGCGTCGAATCCTTCTTCTTCCAGCAATTCGTCAATGGTGACGGTGCGTCCGACAACGACATCGGTTTCGAATTCCACGCCCATGGCGCGCATATAGTCCACTTGCTGGCGAATGATTTTCTTCGGCAGCCGGAACTCCGGAATGCCGTACACCAGCACGCCACCGATTTCGTGCAGCGCCTCGAATACATGCACCGCGTGCCCTTTTTGCACCAGATCGCCGGCCGTGGTCAGCCCCGCTGGCCCGCTGCCCACGATCGCCACCTTTTTCCCCGTCGGCGGCGCTTTTACGATCGTGCTGAGGTCGAAGTGCTGCTGCTCGTAGTCGGCGACAAAGCGCTCCAGGTATCCGATGCCGAGCGACTCGCCTTTTCGCTTGAGCAGACAAGCGCCTTCGCAGTGGTCTTCCTGCGGACAGACGCGTCCAGTAATCGCAGGCAACACGTTGTCTTCGCGGATCTTCGCCGCCGCGGCCATGAAGTCGCCGTCCACGATCAACTGCACAAAATCCTTGACCTTCACGCCCACCGGGCAATCGTTCGTGCAAGTCGGCTTGCCGCACTCCAGGCAGCGGATCGCCTCCTGCCGCGCCAACTCCGCCGAATATCCCAGGTTAACTTCGGTGAACTCGTGCGCCCGTATCGACGGCGCTTGCTCCGGCATGTGCAGCCGCGGCATCTTGATACGTTCGCGATTGGGCACCGGATTCTTCGATTTCACTTTCTCGGTCGTCATTGCTTCGCCTCCAGTGCGCATCCCGCCGCCACGACTTCAGTCGGAGCTTGCTTCACGTCAACCTTCTTGGCTTCCACTTCCTGACGGTACTCGTCCAGCGACCGCTTTTCCGCGTCGCGATACATAGAATTGCGCTGCACCAGGACGGCAAAATCCACGCGGTGCGCGTCGAACTCGGGCCCGTCGACGCAGGCAAATTCGCTCTTGCCTTCCACCATCACGCGGCAGCCGCCGCACATGCCCGTGCCATCGATCATGATCGGATTTAGGCTGACCACGGTGTGGATGTGCTCCTTGCGCGTCATCTCCGCCACCGCCCTCATCATTGGAATCGGGCCAACCGCCACCACCAGGTCAATGCGCGTTCCGTTCTCGATCAATTGCCGCAGCTTGTCCGTGACCAATCCCTTGTCGGCGTAGCTGCCGTCGTCGGTGGTGACGAAAACCGTGTCGCTCACCTCGCGCATCTCGTCCTCCAGAAGGACCAAGTCTTTGTTTCGTCCCCCGATGATCGAGATCACCTTATTACCGGCCCGCTTCATCGCCGCTGCCGTCGGATACGCCATTGCCGTTCCCACGCCGCCCCCGATCGCCACCACCGTGCCGTAGCTCTTAATCTCCGAAGGCTTGCCCAGAGGCCCGACGATGTCGAGAATGCTGTCCCCGGTTTCGAGCGAATTGAGCAGGTTGGTGGTCTTGCCGATCGATTGCACCACGATGTTGACGGTCCCGTGTTCCGGATCCGATTTTTCGATGGTCAGCGGAATGCGTTCGCCGTTTTCACAAATCCGTAGGATGACAAACTGCCCCGGCCGCTGCTTGCGCGCGATCCGCGGCGCCTCAATCGTGAAGCGCTTGATCCCAGGGGCAATAAACTGGGCATGAACGATTTTGAACACGGAACCTCCGATGCACTTCTTAGCTATTTTCCCGGTCTGCCTGCCAAGAGGCTGTGATCCTGGTCACGTCGCTGTGGTTGGGGTTTTAGCGATGCTGGGCGAGGAATCGGATGTGCCCGCCAGCCACAATGCGGCCCTTCGGGACGGGCGAGACGCCCGTCGCCCCACCAATCGGAATTCGAGCTAACTGACTGCCTTTGCATGGAATTGCCGCAGTCCGACCGCCAGAAACAGCGCGTCAAACGCTGTCAACACGATCAGCACCGCCAGCACCGGAAGGTGGGGAAACTGCGGCACGAGCGTGCCGCGCAGTCCCTCGCTGGCGTACACCAGCGGGTTGATCAGGACGACTTTTTGCAGGATGGGGAAATGCGCCAGCGCGCTCCAGGGATAATAGGTGCAGCCGAAAAAGATCATCGGGGTCAGGACCATGCTGAACATCAATCCGATGTGGGTCTGGCTGACGCTGCAACCGAGCGCCAAACCGCCGCAGGCTGAGAAAAGCGCGACCAGCACGGTAACCCAGGCAAAGCGCAGCGGAGAGTGCAGGTTGAACTCCACCGGACGCAGCAACAGCCACGCCATCGGGATCACCACCAAGCCGGCAACCAGCGCCTGCATCGTGCCAAAAATTACCTTCTCGATGGCCAGCCACGAGATTTCGATCGGCGCCAGCAGGCGGTCTTCGATCTCGCGCGTGAACTGAAACTCCGCAATCAAAGGCATCGCGACCGCCCAAACTCCCGTGAACACCATGCTGATCGCCATGATCCCGGGCAGCAGCAGGCTCTTGTAGGCAGCCGGCATGTAGCCGCTCGACACCATCACCCGGCCGAAGACAAACACAAACATCATCGGCTGCAGGAACGTCTGCAGCAGCAGCGGCACAATATTGCGGCGAGCGACATGAGCATCGCGCCCGAGCAACGCTAAGAAAGTCGTCCAGTTCAATCGCGCAAGCTCCTTCCCGTGTGGTGCAGAAAAAGATTCTCCAGACTGGGCTCCGAAATGTGCACGTCGCACAATTCCACCGCGGCGCCCGAGGCGAGATTGGCAATCTCCCCGACGAGCGAGCCCCCGCGATCGGCATACACGTCGGCGGAATGATCGTTGTTTGGGCGTACTTCTCTCACACCCGCCAGGGCCTGAAGACGCTGGAGCATCTCGGGCGAGTGCTGGCCGAAGCGCAAGCGCAGCAGATAGCCGCCCGGGACCGAAGCCTTTAGTTCCGCCGGTGTGCCCAACGCGATATTCTTCCCATGGTCGATGATGGCCAGGCGCTGGCAGAGCGCATCCGCCTCCTCCATATTGTGCGTGGTCAGCAGGATCGTCTTGCCGCTCTGGTTGTATTCGCGGATGATCTCCCACAGCAGCAGCCGCGTCTGCGGATCGAGTCCCGCGCTGGGCTCGTCCAGAAAAAGTACCTGCGGATCATGCATCATGGCGCGGGCAATCGACAGACGCTGCATCATGCCGCCGGAAAATCCCCGCACCATCTGGTCGGCGCGGTCGGTGAGCTTGAAGCGGTCGAGCAGCTTCTCCGCGTGCTCGCCCCGCGTTTTCGAGTCGACGCCAAAATATGCGCCGTGGAAGAGCAGGATTTCGCGGGCCGTAAGAGTAAAGTCGAGGTTCGGGCGCTGCTGCACCACGCCAATCAACCGCTTGACCGCGACCTGCTCCCCCCACACGTCATGCTCGCCAATCCACGCCTGCCCGCCCGTTGGACGGACACGTGTGGTGAGTACACCCACGGTCGTCGATTTGCCCGCCCCATTCGGTCCCAGCAGCCCGAAGATTTCCCCCGGCGAAACTTCGAGGGAGATGCCGTCGAGCGCAACGATCTCGGCTTTCGGCTGTTTTTTCCCTTTGCCCCGCGCCGCGCCGAATCCGAAGCCGCCACCGGAGGCAAGCGGTGGCGGCGACGTATAGACCTTGCGCAAATCGCGGGTTCGAATACCGGCTAACATACAAAAAATTGTGTACCGCTGGATTCCGTGGACCCCAGGAAGATTTCGACCAGCATACCAAACTGGAGACTCTCCGGTACTGTGCCGATCTGCTTTTTTCACCAACCCTACCGCCGGCAAGCCGAGCAATACCCGCCGACTTCGAGCCGCGCCACCAGGATGTGGAAGCGGCACTCTCCCTCCAATTGCTTCTTCAGGGACTCGAAGGTCTTACTCACAAATTCGGTGATTTTTCCGCACCGGAGACAGGCCATGTGGATGTGATCGTGGCCCGTCTTGCGCTCGTAGTAATGGCGCTCTCCGTTCAGGTGCATCAGGTCGAGCTCATCGATCATCCCCTGTCGCTTCAGCAGGTCGAGCGTTCGATAGACGGTGCTGCGATCCACCGACGCATCCACCGTGCGCGCCTTGCGCAGGATCTGGCTGGCGTCCAGATGTTTGGTCGCGGTCTCAATCACACTCAGAATCGCGCGGCGTGGACCCGTCATGCGAATCCCGCGCTCCGCCAGTTGCATCTGCAAGCGTCCGGGAATCTCGGTCTGCGGCAGCGGCATTCGAATCCTCCTTGTTCGAGTTGCGACTCCATCGCAAATAATCTGCGACGAAAAATCTAGCTGTCCATTGACAGCGCCTGGAAACGCACTTTACGCTCACATTGTAATCGTTATGCGACTAAGTCGCAATAAGAACGATTCGGAATCAACGAATCGGAATCAATGATAGGAGAGACAATGGCCGCCCGCGTTGTTCCCGAGCGTCTCCGGGAAATACTTCCCCGTTCTGTGGTCAGTGCGTTGCTTGTGGCCCTGTTTCTCTGCCGGGCATCCTTGCTTGCAGCCCAGGAAAGCCCTTACATCGTGACGTACGACCACTATCTCGAAGAGCCGGGAAGTCTGGAAGTCGAGTATTTTTCCACCTTTGGCACGCAGCGCGGCGGCAATGACTTCGATGCCTTCTGGACGGAATTCGAGTACGGCGCCACCGCCTGGTGGACGGCCGAGGTCTATGTGTCCGGACAGACCACTTTCAACGACAGCACGATTTTCACGGGCACTCGTTTGGAAAACCGATTTCGCCTGCTGCAGCGCGAGCACTTCGTGAATCCGGTGCTCTACATCGAATTCGAAAATACGAATGCGGCGGACAAAATTCTAAAAGAAGTCGAGGGACACGACGTAGAGTCCGACTACGCCGTTTCCAACGCCGTATTGCGAAAGGAGCATGACCACGAATTGGAAATGAAGCTTCTGCTTTCCAGCACATTCAAAGGATGGAATGTCGCTGTGAATCCCATTGTTACCAAGAACCTGTTGCCGAGCGAGCCCTGGGAGTTCGCCTACGCCGTTGGCGCCAGTCGTCCACTCGCGCTGAGAGCTTCGCCGAACCGCTGCAATTTCTGCCCAGAGAATTTTATAGCCGGAGTGGAAATGTACGGAGGCCTGGGCGACACGCAGAGTCCCGGCCTGCACGACACGTCTCATTACCTCGCCCCAGTCGTCGCCTGGAATCTCCCGTCGGATTGGACAGTCCGTCTTTCGAGTGGCTTCGGATTGAACGACAACAGTCATCGACTGTTGCTGCGTTGGGGACTTTCACGCGAGTTCTCCGGATTCGGGAAAGTCCTCTCGCGTCTGTTCGGAGGCCGTCTATGAAAGAGTTCGTCGTCCCATCTCGCGCCGCAGGGCGTATCCATCGAGCGGCCCTGGCCATTGCCGTTTTTGGAATTGGCGTCTGTGGAAGTGGTCGGGCTCTGGCGCAGGCGGCTGCGCCGAAGAGCCAGGTATCAATCTACGCCGTACTCGACGAGGCTCCGGCAAAGGCGAGAGAGAAGACAAACCCTCTGTCGGGCGACGCCGAGGCGGTGGCCGCGGGCGCAAAGCTCTTTGAACAACACTGCGCCGAATGCCATGGCAGGGGAGCCGGAGGCACAATGCACGGCGCGAATTTACTGCGCGAGGAAGTGCAGCAGGCAACACCGGGAACGCTTTTCTGGCTCTTGACCAACGGCGTGGTTCGCCGAGGTATGCCGGTTTGGTCGAAGCTCCCGGAGCCCGAGCGCTGGCAGATTGTTGCATTCCTGCAGTCGTTGCGGCCGCAACCGCAGAAGGCCGGTACCGGCGATCCCGGCGGTAATTAGACCTCGCGCAACGGATGCGCCTGCTAATCTCGTTTCTGCGTGGAAAAGAACTACGACGTCATCATTCTCGGAGCAGGCGCTGCCGGCCTGATGTGTGCCATCGAAGCCGGCAAGCGCGGACGCCGCGTCGTCGTCCTCGAGCGCTCCGACCGCATCGGCAAGAAAATCCTGATCTCCGGCGGCGGCCGCTGCAATTTCACCAACCTCCACACCACCGCCGAAAATTTTCTTTCGGCCAACCCCCACTTCGCCAAGTCGGCACTCGCGCGCTATACGCCCGCCGACTTCATTCGCCTCGTCGAAAAACATCGCATCGCGTATCACGAGAAAAAGCTCGGCGGGTTGTTCTGCGATCGAGCTGCCAGTGACATCGTTGCCATGCTGGAGCAGGAAGGCCGCGATGCTGGAGTGGAAATCCTGCTCGACACAAAAATCAAAGAAGTGCGCAAGAACGCAAATCAAAACCAGTTCACAGTGCAAGCAGAGGGCGTCAGTTTCGACGCGCCCCGCCTGGTCGTCGCCACCGGAGGCTTGTCCATCGCGAAAATCGGCGCCACGCCGTTTGGCTACGATCTGGCCCGCCAATTCGGACTGAGAATCCAGCCCCCGCGCCCCGCGCTGGTTCCTCTCGTCTTTAGCGAACGCGACCGCAAGCGCTGGTGCGATCTGGCGGGAGTCTCGACCGAAGTGGTGGCTTCCACTCCGGGCTCAAGGCAAACATTCCGCGAAAATATGCTGGTCACTCATCACGGCGTTAGCGGGCCGGCAATTCTCCAGATCTCTTCCTACTGGGACGGCAAAGAGCCTATCCATCTCGACCTTGCGCCCGGACGCGATCTTGCCGCCGAGATGCGAAACGGCGGCCATCGCGATCCGTCGAACTGGAAGTCGCTGTTGCGGGAAGTCTTGCCCCGGCGTTTCGCCGACCGCTGGATCGAGAACCATCCTCTCACTGGCAACTCCGATCGCGCTTTCGCCGAAGCCGAACATCAACTGCATGCGTGGGAATTAAACCCGCAATCGACGGAAGGTTACGGAAAAGCGGAAGTCACCGCTGGCGGAGTCGATACCGGCGAACTTTCCGCAAAAACCATGGAAGCAAAGAAAGTGCCCGGCCTTTTCTTTATCGGGGAAGTGGTCGACGTTACCGGCCAACTTGGCGGCTTCAACTTCCAGTGGGCCTGGGCATCCGGTTTTTGCGCCGGTCATGCGGTGTAAAGATTGCGCGACAACCATGCGCGCGCGTTACGGTGCTTCAAATTACAGCTTACAGCCTAAATCTCCGCGCCTTCCTGCATAAACGGCATCCGCGAGACAATCTCCGCGGCCTTTTCCAGTTGCACCAAGTCGGCGGTCGTGAAATCTGCGCCCGACAAGGAAGCATCCAGGCCTTTGCGCGAAACCTGCACCACTCCCATCACGTGCCCGGCCGAGTTCGCAACCGGAACCGACATGATTTTCTGAATCGGCATCTGATCCAGGCTCCGATCTTCTTCCTCGGCTCCCAGCTTGACCGCTTCAAACAGGCTGGCATGTTTCACCCGCATGAAGGTATTCGACAGAAGTGGAGTGCGAGTCGCTGCCGTTCGCGCTGCCACCGCCGATCCGCCCAGAGGTATTGCGCCCGCGGAACGCAGTTCCGGCGGAAAGATGAACCGCAGACTGCCCTTGTCTAACCTGAGCAGAGCCACTTCGTTGCGTCTCACCCGAAGGATCTGGGCCAGCTTTAGACAAACTCGGTCCGAGCTCGGTGAAGCGGGGAGCATGCTTTCCAGGTCGCCGAGAGTGGCCTTGGCGGTCTTGGCTCCGAACGCTTGATTGCCGGTCAATGACATAGGTATGGCTCGTAGAACTTTACTCATCTATCCTGAAGGCACTATAGACTTTTGGACAAGTTACTAGAGTACTTTTGCCGTTTTTCGCGAGTTCGACCGGCGCGACGTCGGCAAAGAAGTGACTTTTCTTATGCGGTCTATCGATTTTTTCGATGACTGGCGCGAGCATTTCCACAGGCGTTCGCGCTATAGTAGATAGATCATTCATCGCAAATACTCGGGCGACGATCGGTGTGCAGCATATGTCGCTGATTCAATACGTAAGACCATTCCTGGAATTAGGTATCTGTAAGGAGTACTCCATGGCTCGCAAAACCACTACAACCACCACCACTCGCCGCAAGAAGACAGAAGTTCCCGCCGCCCCTGCCGTTGTGCAGGTAGCGCCGGAAATTCAGAAACAAGCTCCTGAGGAAGCTCGCAAGGACGCTAGCAAGATTGGAACGCTGCTCAACCAAACGCCGGTGAACCAGGTTCCTGTCATTGTTGCTTCGGTCAATATCGAGGAAGAGATTCGCCGCCGGGCTTACGAACTCTACCTACAGCGCAGAACGACTGGTGGAGGCGGCAACGGTAACCAGAATCAGGACTGGCTGATTGCCGAGCGCGAAATTCGTTCGCGCCAGGGCGTGAGACAACTCACCGCAGCAGCCGGCCGCGCTTAATTGCCGGCGAGCGCCCGAGCGACGGCGACAACAACAACAACAACAACAACAACAACAACTAAAGACCGCCGCAGGCTGCCCGTCGAGGGCATCCGCCCATCGACCTACGGCTGGACGGCTTGCACCAGGGCCGGTTTCACCTGCTCACGCCGAATTTCCGAGGCATCCCATGCCCCGCCCAGCGCTTTGACCAGGTAGACCGAAGTGGTCATCTGCTGACCCAGCAACTGCGTTGCCAGCCGTTCGTTGCTCAGCAGCGTGGATTGCGCAGTAATCACGTCGAGATAGGTTGTAAGTCCGCCGACGTAACGGTCGTTGGCGATGTCGAGTGCGCGCCGCGAATCGGCCACCGCTGCTTTCTGAGTTTTTGCCGCCTGATTCAACAGCGCCAGACCGGAGAGCCCATCCTCCACCTGCTGAAATGCCTCCAGCACGCCCTCACGATAGTTGGCGACCGATTCGTCGTAAGCGGCGCGGCTGAGCGCCAGGTTGGCGCGATTTCGTCCGCCATCAAAAATCGGCTGCAGCAGATCCCCGCCCAATGACCACATCGCGCTCGGAGCGGTGATCAGCGAGGCAATGTCCCGGCTTTGCCACCCGCCACCGCCGCTCAGCGTAATGTGCGGATAGAAAGCAGCCATCGCTAAACCGACCTGGGCATTTTCATACGCCATTTGCCGCTCGCTCGCCGCCACGTCCGGCCGCCGCTGCAGAATCTCCGAGGGAACGCCGGTAGGAATCGCCGGCGGAGCGTTGTTCAATGGCGCATCCGCCAGGCTGAAGGCCGAAGCGGATTTGCCCGTGAGCGCGGCGATGGCATGTTCATACTGCGCCCGCTGTTGTAGCACGAGTTGAAGTTGCGTGGCCGTCGAATCGAGCAGCGCCGCCTGCTGCGCCACCTCCAGTCCATTCGCGACTCCCCCTTCATGGCGGCGGTTGACCAGGTCTAATCCTTTTTGCTGGATTTCGACCGACTGCCGCACCACTCCCGCTTCACGGTCCAGTTCGCGCAAATTGAAATAGTCGGCCGCGAGTTCCGCCGTCAACACCAGGCGAACATTCTCCAGGGTCGCGGCGCTTTCCTGCAGCGAAGCATTGGCCGCTTCGAGATTGCGGCGCACCCTCCCGAATAAATCAAGCTCGTAGCTAACCGAAAACGGGACGGTAAAATTATTCTGGGTAAACGGCGGCAATTCGCCGCCCGCGAACGGACGGTTGGCGGCGACTTCCTCGCGCTGCCCGCTGGGATCGGCGCTGACGGCGGGAAAGTAAGCCGACGATGCAATCCGCGCCTGTGATCGTGCCTGGGAGAGCCGGTCCCGCGCCGCCGTCAGCGACTGGTTTGCCTGAAGCAGTTCTTGCTCTAGTTGGTCCAGTTCCGCGTCATGAAATAGCTGCCACCACGCACCCTTCGGAATGGCATCCTTCGGAACCGCCGCTTGCCACGGTCCTTCGCCTTTCCACATATCGGGAACCGCCGCAGTCGGGCGCTTATATCCCGGTCCCACTGTGCATGCCGAACTCGCGAGCAGTGTCCCAGCCAGCAACGCGCAAAATCCAACACGGAGCCACGGGTCCACGAAGGAGGGCCTCCTTGAGTGCTTTTTGTCGGATCGTAAGTGCTCTATGGGAAACGAAATCATGAGCTCGCTTTTCTCCGTGCCGGAGCCTGCCCTGAGCGCAGCCGAAGGGTGTCTCCGTGGTGAGGTCTTGCCTTCACGAGTGCGCATCTCCTGCATTGGCCTTGGCGACGTGCACCTGCTGCCCCTCTTCAAGCGAGTCGGAGGGGTTGATGACGATCTGATCGCTCACCTCGATACCACCCAGAATTTCCAGCGTAGCGCCGAAGTCGCGTCCAATGCTGATCGGGCGCAGATGCACCTTGCCGTCCTTGTCGACTAGCGCAACTTGCGCGCCTTCGGCTCGGAACAGCATGGCGTTGACCGGGATCGTAATCCGCGGAACCGACGTCCCGGTGGCAAAATGCACCTGGCCGAACGAGCCCGGCAACAGCTTGCCATCTTTGTTGGGAACATCCACTTCCGTATTCAAGGTGCGCGTGGCAGGATCGATCGCGTCGGCCGTCCGAGCGATCGTGCCCAGAAACTTCTGGCCGGGAAATTCCTGTAGCGTAACCACCGCCTTTACCCCTACCTTCATCGACGGCGCATACGCCTGCGGAACACTTACGTAAACGCGTATCGGGTCGACGCGCGCGATATCGAATAGCTCCTTGCCCGTCGCTTGCGCTCCGGAATTGATGAGCGCCCCCGGATCCACATTGCGCCGCGTCAGCACGCCGGAAAACGGAGCGTATACATCTTTGAACGACTCGAGTTGTTCTAGCCGGCGAACGTTCGCGTCTGCTGCGGCCAGGTTGGCAAGCGCCTGCTGGTAGCCGCTCGCCTGCTGGTCCGCTTCCTGCTGCGAAACCGAGTCGGTCTTCCGCAGATTCGCCCAGCGGTCGGCGGAAATCTTCGCCAATTCCAGCGCCGCCTTGATCTGCTCGCGGCTGGCTTTGGCCTGCGACAACTCCTGGTCCACTTCCGGAGTGTCAATCGCCGCCAGCAGTTCCCCTTTTTGAATCTTGCTTCCAATATCCTTGTACCATTTCAAAAGGTAGCCGTTGGTGCGGGCAAAGATAGGCGATTCTTCGAATGCCTGCAAGTTTCCGGGCAAAACCAGTTCGTCGTTTCCGGGTTCGGCTTTCGGCTGCACCACTGCCACCGTCGGAACCGACATGGCCTCGGTTTCTTTCGCCAGGGCTTTCGTTTCGCTCTTTCGGTTCAGAAACGTGATTGCGCCGGCGACGATCAGAACCAGCAACGCGGTGCCAACCAGAAGCTTCCCCCGGCCTGCCGGCGCCGGTCCATTCGGTTCTGTGGCTACAGGTGGCGATTGCTCTGGCATGATGAAGTCTCCAACGTTTTCCTGAATCTGTGCTCTTTCGAACCTTAATCTATCTAAGGAAACTCCGATTAAGCTCCGGTTTCCCCGTGTACCTCTGTGTACCCTGTGGTTTACGCTTTCTGCCGACGCTGAATCAGAGTTTTCCTAACTCTTCGAACGCAGCCGTGCCTCGCGGTGGCCATGGATCATCGTAAATACGCTGGGCACGAAAAATAAGGTGGCGACGGTCGCGAACAGCAGCCCGCCAATCACGGCGCGGCCCAGCGGAGCATTCTGCTCGCCGCCCTCGCCGAAACCCAACGCCATCGGCACCATTCCAATAATCATGGCCAGAGCCGTCATAATCACAGGGCGCATGCGCGTGTAGCCCGCTTCGATCGCCGCTTCCAGCGCCGGTACCCCTGCATTCATTCGGTCGCGGGAAAATGAAACCAGCAGAATCGAATTCGCCGTCGCCACGCCCATGCACATGACCGCCCCCGTCAGCGACGGAACACTGAGCGTGGTGCGCGTAATCAGCAGAAACCAGCAGATTCCCGCCAGTGCTCCCGGCAAGGCCGTAATAATGATGAAGGGATCGAGCCAGGACTGGAAGTTGACCACGATCAACAAATAAATGAGCACGATCGCTCCCAGCAGGCCGAAGCCCAGCCCGAAGAACGAAGAACGCATGGTCTCGACCTGCCCGCGAACCACGATTTGCGTGCCGCGCGGCAGATGGTCCTGGAAGGGCTTGAGCGCCTTCATGATGTCCGACGCGACTCCGCCCAAATCGCGCCCCTGCGTGCTGGCATACACGTCGATGACCGGCTGCACGTTGTAATGATTGACCACTGCGGCCCGCGTGACCGGCGTGACTTGCACCAGATTGCCGAGCACCTGCGGAGCCTGCCCACTCGTGCCTGTCACCGGCGTATTCATCAGGTCCTGTAGCGACGTTTCCCGATACTGCGGCGTCTGGATCGCGATGCTGTAGGTCACGCCGTTCTTTGGATTCAGCCAAAAATTAGGCGCCGTCTGGAAACTTCCGCTTAAGCTGATCAGCACGTTTTGCGCGACATTCTGCGCTGTCAGGCCGACCTGGTTGATGCGCGTGCGGTCCATATCGAGATGCAGCGTGGGCAGGCTCAGCATCTGCTGCACGTGTACATCGGCCGTGCCGGGAATCTGGCGCAGCCGGTTGGCGATTTCCTGCCCAATGTTGTAGTTCCCTCGCATGTCGGCGCCCACGATCTGAATATCGATCGGCGCGGGCAATCCAAAATTAAGAATTTGCGAAACAATGTCGGCGGGCTGGAAGAAAAATTCCACTCCCGGAAAGCGCGCCGGCAAGTCGCGGCGCAACCGGCGAATGTACCCCGCCGTTGGATGATGATGCTCCGGGTTCAGCGCAATCAGGATCTCCGCATCGCTCGTCCCGATCACGCCCGAACTGCTGTAGGAGAGATTGATGCTCGAGTAGGGAAGGCCGATATTGTCGACCACGGTCTGCAATTCTTCCTTCGGGATCTCGCTGCGCAGCACTTGCTCCACTTCGTCGCACAGACGCGCGGTTTCTTCCACCCGCAGCCCCGACCGGGCGCGAAAGTGCAGTCGGATCAGGCCCGCATCCACCTGCGGAAAAAAGTCCTGCCCCAAAAAAAACACCAATCCCATCGACAACACACAGAAAGTGGTAAAGGCGGCAGCGAAGAGTTTCCGGTGCTCCAGCGTGCTTTCCAGCAATTGCCGGTACCCGCCGCGAACCTTTTCAAACCAGCGCTCGAATTTGCGCTGGAATTTTGCGAAGACGTTCGTAGGTTCGAGGGCGCGGTGCTCATGCCCGCGCATGATAAACATCACCATCGTCGGAATCAGCGTCCGCGACAGCAGATACGACGCCAGCATGGCAAACGACACCGCTTCCGCCAGCGGGACGAAAAGATACTTCGCGACTCCCGTCAGAAAGAACATCGGCACGAATACGATGCAGATGCAAAGCGTCGAGACGAACGCCGGCACCGCAACCTGCTGCGCGCCGTCGAGGATCGCCTGCTTCATCTCCTTGCCCATGGCCAGATTGCGCTCGATGTTCTCGATCTCCACCGTCGCGTCGTCGACCAGGATGCCGACCGCCAGCGCCAACCCTCCCAGCGTCATGATGTTGATCGTCTGCCCCAGCGCGCTCAGCAGAATCACGGAGACGAAAATAGACAATGGGATCGAAACCGCGATGATCACCGTCGGACGCCAATCGCCCAGAAAGATCAGAATCATCACGGCCGTAAGGCAGGCGGCGGTCAGGCCCTCATGCAACACGCCCTGAATCGAGGCCCGCACAAAAAGCGACTGATCGAACAGTGCCTTGATGCT
>Ga0302155_10000078_pt1 | contig 79313 bp, 74 predicted proteins | sample I_Bog_N3_1_FD_193508 | JGI IMG/M metagenome (GOLD analysis project Ga0302155, IMG submission 193508) | Peat permafrost microbial communities from Stordalen Mire near Abisko, Sweden - I_Bog_N3_1 | ecosystem: Environmental > Terrestrial > Soil > Wetlands > Peat | place: Sweden: Abisko, Stordalen... | reverse complement strand
AAGCAAACAAAATAAACCCTGCTCACGATCGGCGGCTTGCAGCCGTTAGCCGCCATGCTATCACTTCGTCATTAACAATGGTTTTAGCCAATCCCATTGACCTTACCCCTATCGGAGTTGAGCATGCCAGCGACCACCCTGACCGCCCGCCTTTGACACCCCGCCCCCGCCCCCTGAAAATCTCACCCGTCGCGCTCAAGCGCGCGACCGGGTGTAGAGCCCCGAAGGCAAGTAAGACAGCTGCACCCGCGGCTGTTTTCCTTATGACGTACACCACAGTTGCGTCCAGTTCCATGGCGGGCCGTGGCGGGGAGACCGTAAGGTCTGCCGGTTGCTTGCCTCCGGTTCTCTACCCCTGCCATGCGCCCGTCGCCCTCAATCTCACAGAGGGCCGGGTTGTTTTCCAGCCAGGAGAACCGCCATGAACCCCGCGTCCATAAGCCCACCCACCATCGATACCGAGCTGGTATTACTGCGCCAACTGACGCGCGATCTGCAAGTAGCCACCGAACGCGCCAGCATTGATCAACACTTAAACGCACTCAGCGATTTGATCGAGCGCCTGCGCATCGGCGTCGCGCGCGCGGTATTCACGCTGGCGACACTGGACGATGGCATGGAGGGTTTGCTTGATCTACTGCAGCGCGCCGACGAGCAACCATTACCCGCCCACCAGCTGTCCGGCCTGCTGGCTCCGCTACACCAGCAGGTGCAATACGCCAACAGCGAAACCAGTCATCTGCTGCATGAGTTGCTCGACAGCACCAGCATTGGCCCGGTCGCGTTAGCCCTGCTATTGATTCCGGACGGGAATAGCGAGAATGCGGGAAATTCTCAGGCAAGTACTTGAGGCTCGGACCCGCAAACGCTTAGCGCACGTGGGTTGGCGGGCATGGCGGCTCGTGGCGCGGGCCGGCGTGACCCGTGGAGGCGCGTGCGGAGGGAAAAAAGACGGGACGAGGTTTGCTCCCGGGGGTCCGCCCGATACCAGCGAAGCCAAAAGCAAATGGCATACTGGATGGCATACCGTGAAAAGCAGAAAACAAAAAAGCCCTGAATAATCAGGGCTTTAATGTGTAATTCTGGCGGAGAGAGGGGGATTCGAACCCCCGTTAGGGCATGACCCTAAACACGCTTTCCAGGCGTGCGACTTAAACCACTCATCCATCTCTCCGTACTGTCTTTCTGGCAGCCAGCTTTTGCCGTCAGAGGCTGCGCAGTATATAAGGCCAAATCGATCTTGGCAAGCGTTTTGCCGACAGGGGCCCAGCGCGCGTCAAATATGCGGCTTCAAGACCCACGACGCATCTTCAGGTAGAATCAAGCTATCGCTACTCAAAACGCCAGATCCACGACAATGCGTATTGCTCTTGCCCAGTTCAATCCAGTTGTCGGCGATATCGCCGGCAATACCCAAAAAATTCTCGACCTCGCTCATCAGGCCATTGCCCTGGGGGCGGATGTCATGGTGACGCCCGAGTTGGCCTTGACCGGTTACAGCCCGGAAGACCTGCTGCTGCGACCACATTTTTATCAGGCCTGCACTCAGGCGCTGGACCAATTGCTAGAGCTCGACGACATTACGCTGGTGGTCGGTCACCCAGTCATGATGGGCGCGGAGCGCTTTAACGCCGCCACAGTGTTGCGCGACGGTAACCGTCTGGGCATGTACTGCAAAATGCTGCTGCCCAACGATGAGGTGTTCGACGAATGTCGTTACTTCACGCCGGGGGCGGCGCCGCTGGTATTTGAGCAGCAAGGCGTCAAAGTCGGGATATTGATCTGCCAGGACATCTGGGAACTCGACCCAGCGGCGGAAACCGCCGAGGCGGGCGCCGATGTGGTGCTGGTGCTCAACGCCTCGCCATTTCATCGCAACAAAATCGAGACCCGGCACGAGATTCTGCGTTATCGCAGCGAAGAAACCGGGCTGCCATTCGCTTATGTCAATCTGGTCGGTGGCCAGGATGAACTGGTGTTCGATGGCGCCTCGTTTGCCGTCGATAACCAAGGCGCGGTGGTGGCGCAGGCGGCCGCCTTCCGCGAAGAACTGCTGTTAATCGAGGTGGACCAGCGCAATATTCGCCCGGCCAGCAAGGCGCCCTTACCCGAGCCTCTGGAATGCGTTTACCAGGCGTTGGTGCTCGGGGTGCGCGACTACATCGGTAAAAACGGCTTCCCCGGCGTATTGCTGGGCTTGTCCGGTGGCATCGATTCGGCGCTGACCATGGCGATTGCCTGCGACGCCCTCGGCGCTGATAAGGTACACGCGGTGATGATGCCGTCGCGCTACACCGCCGACATTAGCGTGATCGACTCGCGCGCGATGGTGAACGGTCTCGGCGTCCAGTATGACGAAATCGAAATCTGGCCGATGTATCAAAGTTTCATGGCGGCGCTGGCCGGCAATTTTGCCGGGCGCGCCGAAGACGCCACCGAAGAGAACCTGCAGGCGCGGATTCGCGGCACGCTGTTGATGGCGTTGTCGAACAAAACCGGCCGGTTGGTGCTGACCACCGGCAACAAGTCGGAAATGACCACGGGTTATTGCACCCTCTACGGTGATATGGCGGGCGGTTTCGCGCCACTCAAGGATGTGGCCAAAACCCTGGTCTACCAACTGTCGGCCTGGCGCAATCAACAAGGCATGGTGATACCGGAGCGCATCATTACGCGCGCGCCGTCGGCCGAACTGCGCCCTGACCAGAAAGATCAAGACAGCCTGCCGCCCTATGACATACTCGACGCGATCATGTCGCGCTATATGGAAGGCAACCAGTCGGCGACGGAAATTATTGCCGCGGGCTACCCACCTGCCGATGTCGAGCGCGTGGTCAAACTACTGAAGATCAATGAATACAAGCGCCGCCAGGCGCCGGTCGGTCCGCGCGTCACCCAGCGCGGCTTCGGCAAGGACTGGCGCTATCCGATCACCAACCGGTTCAGTTAATCCATGAAGAAAACTGTTTTCGCCTTGTTGCCGCTATTGGCGGCGGGCAGCATTCAGGCCGCTGCCATTACCCAGTTGAAAGCCTTTATCTCCGGGACCTCTACGCTGACCGCCGACTTTCACCAAGTGGTGATCGCTAAGGACAAGCGCAATGAGGCCAGCGGCACGCTGTCGATCGCGCGCCCGGGGCGTTTTCTCTGGGTGTACACCAAACCCTATGATCAAGTCATTGACGGTGATGGCAAGCGATTGTGGATTTACGATAAAGAGTTGGCGCAAATCACCACCCGACCGCTGAACGCGGCGCTAGGCTCCAGCCCTGCCGCGCTATTGGCCGGCAGCAATGCAATCGAACACGACTACCAGCTCAAAGAGGCGGGCAGTCAGGGCGACGTCGAGTGGTTGTCCGCCATGCCGCGCAAGAGTGAAAACACCTTCAACTCAATCCGCATGGGGTTCAAGAATAATACCCTACTGGAAATGGAACTCACCGACAGCTTTGGCAATACCACGCGGATCAGCTTCAATAATCTGAAGAAGAACCCGCCGTTGCCGAAAAATCTGTTCCGCTTTACCCCGCCCAAAGGGGTGGATGTGATTACCGACCAGTAACCCACCCCGGAGCCACCGTGCCTGATTTTGCTGGATGCCATGTCTGATTTATTCAAAGTAGCGCCGACTCCGCCGCTGGCGGAGGCTCTGCGCCCCAAAACCCTGGACGAAGTCATCGGTCAATCTCATCTACTGGGCGCGGGCAAACCGCTGCGTCTGGCGTTTGAGTCAGGCAAGCCACACTCAATGATCCTGTGGGGTCCGCCGGGGGTAGGAAAAACCACCCTGGCCCGGCTGACCGCCAGTGCCTTCAAGTGCGAATTCATCGCCCTGTCCGCCGTATTCGCCGGAGTTAAGGATATCCGCGCGGCCATGGAGCAGGCGCAACAGAATCTGGCGCAGGGCAAGCACACCCTGTTGTTCGTCGACGAGATCCACCGGTTCAACAAGTCGCAACAAGACGCATTACTGCCTTACGCCGAATCCGGGCTGGTGACCTTTATCGGCGCCACCACGGAAAACCCCTCGTTCGAAGTCAATTCCGCCCTACTGTCGCGGGCTCAGGTCTATGTATTGAAGTCACTGAGTGACGACGAGCTCAAGCTGCTGGTCGCGAAGGCGCAGGACAAGGTGTTGCCCCACCTGCGGTTTGATGAAGCGGCGATCGATACCCTGGTGGGCTACGCCGATGGTGACGCGCGCCGCATGCTCAACCTGCTGGAGCAGACCGGCACCGCGGCCAAGGCGGCCAATATCGAGCAGATCACGCTGGCGTTCATTAAGAATGCACTGACGCTGAATGCGCGCCGCTTTGATAAGGGCGGCGACAATTTCTACGACCAGATTTCTGCTCTGCACAAGTCGGTGCGCGGTTCCAACCCCGATGCCGCGCTTTACTGGCTATGCCGTATGCTCGATGGTGGCGCCGATGCGCGCTACCTGGCGCGCCGTATCGTACGCATGGCCTGGGAAGACATCGGGCTGGCCGATCCGCGCGCCATGCAAATCGCCAACGATGCGGCCAGCACCTATGAGCGGCTGGGCTCGCCCGAGGGTGAATTGGCGCTGGGGCAGGCGGTGATTTATCTGGCGGTCGCGGCCAAAAGCAATGCGGGCTACAACGCTTTCAATCAGGCGATGGCCTTTGTGCGGCAAGACCAGTCGCGCGAAGTGCCGATTCACCTGCGCAACGCCCCGACCAAACTGATGAAAGAGCTGGGCTACGGTCATGAATATCGTTATGCCCATGACGAACCGCACGCCTACGCTGCGGGTGAAACCTACTTGCCGGAAGGTATTGACGATCCGCGTTGGTACCAGCCAGTCCCGCGTGGAGTGGAAAGCAAGATCGCCGAGAAACTGGCCTTTTTGAGAAAACTGGATGAAGAAGCTGACGAGTAAGGGTGCGCAGCCCCGTACCGGGTGGCGCAATGCACACGACAAAGCCGTATAATAAAACTCGCTTCCGATCCGCCAAGATAGTGCGAGCTAGAAGTCAAAATGAAGAGAACTGGCGTTTTCGCGTACTCCAGACTAAAACGCCACGCTAAAACAGGAATTAAAGATGCTAGATATTCAACTGCTTCGTAACGATCTAGAACAAGTCGCCGCGCGCCTGAAGAGCCGTGGCTATGACCTGGATACCGCGCAATTCAGCCAGCTGGAAAGCGAGCGCAAGACTCTGCAGACACGCATGCAAGACTTGCAGGCTCAGCGCAACGCCAGCTCGAAACAAATCGGCGAAGCCAAGCGTAAAGGTGAGGACGCCAGTGCCATTCTGGCCGAGGTCGCCACCCTGGGCGACGAACTCAAGGCCGCGGAACAAGCTTTTGAAACCGTGCAGCAGCAGCTGGATTTGTGGCTGATGAGCATCCCCAACCTGCCGCACGAATCCGTGCCGTTGGGCAAAGACGAAAGCGCCAACGTTGAAGTACGGCGCGTGGGCGTTGCGCGCAGCTTCGATTTCCCGGTCAAAGATCACGTTGACGTCGGAACCCCGCTCGGCCTGGACTTTGACACCGGCGCCAAGCTATCGGGCGCGCGCTTCACCGTACTGCGTGGTGGTATCGCGCGCATGCACCGCGCGCTGGCGCAGTTCATGCTGAACACCCATACCCAGGAGCATGGCTACACCGAGCTCTACACCCCGTACATCGTCAATGACAATGTGCTCTACGGTACCGGCCAGCTGCCGAAATTCGCCGAGGACATGTTCAAGGTGCAAAAGGGCGGTGACGAAGCCGGTCCGAGCCAGTACCTGATTTCCACCTCGGAAATTTCACTGACCAATACCGTGCGCGACAGCATCTTGAAAGCCGAAGACCTGCCGATCAAGATGACCGCGCATTCGCCCTGCTTCCGCTCCGAAGCCGGCTCGTATGGGCGCGATACGCGTGGCATGATCCGCCAGCACCAGTTCGATAAAGTAGAAATGGTGCAAATCGCGCACCCGCAACACTCGTTTGCCGCGCTAGAGCAAATGGTGGGCCACGCGGAAACCATTCTGAAAAAGCTCGAACTGCCTTATCGGGTGATTACGCTATGCACCGGCGATATGGGATTTTCCGCGGTTAAAACCTTCGATATCGAAGTGTGGCTGCCAGCGCAAAACACATATCGAGAGATCTCCAGCTGCTCTAACTGCGGAGATTTCCAGGCGCGACGCATGATGACGCGTTTCAAAGATGAGCAGGGCAAGAATCAATATGTCCACACCCTGAACGGTTCTGGCCTGGCGGTTGGCCGTACACTGGTAGCGGTATTGGAAAACTATCAGAACGCCGATGGCAGCGTCACCGTGCCGGCGGTATTGCGCCCCTACATGGGGGGGCAGGAAATCATCGCTCTCTAATAGCACGATTGAAAAAAAGCACCGTTTCCCGCGTCGGGAAACGGTGCTTTTTTAACAAGGTTTGCGGATGTTGGGGCTCATCTGCGCTCTTCATTATCTACCATAATGCTCTCGCTTTCTGACGGTGGGGTTCGCGTTGCTCACCACCAACCTACGTGTTATTGCAAAGTCGGTGGCGGCGTCAGAGCCGAGCCCTCACTGGTGATCAATGCCGCGGGCAGTTCTCCCGCGCGCAGCAAATATTCAAAGTCGTCCAACATCAGCGGCTTACTGTAATAAAACCCCTGTCCGGTACGACATCCTTGTTGCACCAGAAAATCGCGCTGCGCGCCACTTTCCACGCCTTCCGCAACCAGATCCAGACCCAGGCTATGGGCAATCGAGATAATTGCTTTGGTGATCGCCACATCATCACTATCATGCTGCAGGTCCATAATGAACGAGCGATCAATCTTCAGCCCCTTGACTGGCAAGCGCTTGAGATAGGATAGCGACGAATAGCCAGTCCCAAAGTCATCGATCGACAGATAAACCCCCAACTGCTGCAACTGCTCCAGCACATCGATCATCCCATGCTGATCATCCATGGCGACACTCTCGGTCACTTCAAGCTCCAGGCATTCGCTTGGCAAATCGTAGGCCGCCAGCGCCTGGCTGACGGTCGCAACAATACTTCCGAACTTAAACTGACGACCGGAGATATTCACCGCCAGTCGGCCACTGAATAAATTCTGATCGCGCCAACGCCGCAGATCGCGACAGGCGGTGCGCAGCACCCATTCACCAATCTGCACAATCAGCGAGCTATCCTCGGCAATCGGGATAAAGCGGTCGGGCGCGATCAGGCCGGCTTCAGGGTGGCGCCAGCGAATCAAGGCCTCGGCTCCACACAATTCACCGCTAGCCAGGTCCACCTTGGGCTGGTACCACAATTCGAGTTCATTTTGCAGCAAGGCCCGATGCAAGCCAGACTCCAACCATAAGCGCTCTAACGCCCTGGCATTCATATCGCTGGCATAAAACTGAAACGTACTTTTACCGCACTCCTTGGCGCGGCACATGGCGGCATCCGCGTTCACCAGCAGGGTTTCCGCGCTATTACCATCTTCGGGATACATACTGATGCCGATACTGGCGGAGACGAACACGGTGTTACCCGCCACTAAAGTCTCACGAGACAGCGCATCCAACACTTCCTGCGCGCGACACGCAACTTGCTGCACACTCTCGATATCACTGAGCAGCACCACAAATTCATCACCCGACAAACGCGCAATCAGGCTATCCCCTGGCAGCAACTCGCTTAGGCTATCCGCGATATGGGTCAATAGCTGATCACCGGCATGATGACCGAAAGTATCGTTAACCAGCTTGAAGCGATCAAGATCAATATACAGCAGCGCCAAGTGAAGATCGGACTTGGCCATGCGTTCCAGTTCGCTCTGCAGCTTTTCGCTGAATAGATGGCGATTGGCCAGGCCAGTGAGGGCATCGTGATTGGCCAAGAATTGCAGGCGCTGCTCGGACTTCTTGCTCTGCGTAATATCTGAGAATACGCCAACATACTGCAGTGAATTTCCATCCTCGCCCGGCACGGCGGTAACGCACAAATGTTCGGTGTAGAGCTGCCCACTCTTGTGGCGGTTAACAATTTCGCCCTGCCAGCGTCCCTCAATTTTCAGACTTTTCCAAAAATAAGCGTAGAAGCCTGGCAATTGCTTGCCCGAACTTAACAACGCCGGGGTCCGCCCCACCACTTCCTCGCTGCTATAGCCGGTCACACGACTGAAAGCGGGATTAACGGAAAGAATCACACCGTTGCCATCGGTGATAATGATACCTTCCATAGTCGATTCAAAGACTTTTTCCGCCAGCAAAAGACTGTGTTGCGATTCAGATAAAGCCTGGTCGCGCTCATACAGCATCTGATGCAGTTCTAGCAAAAACGCCTGCTCCATCGAATGCAAAATATCGGAAAAACCAATCAGTCCCGATAACTCGCCGGCAGCATCCAGCACCCCCAAATGACGCAATTGGTGTGCCATCAGCACACAGCGCGCATCAGTCAGGGTGGTGCGCCCGCTCACCGCGAGTAGAGAACGTGTGCAGACTTTGGACAATGCAACATTTTGTTGCCCCTGCGCCACCAGTCTTACAATATCGCGCTGGGTCAAAATACTGTACGTACTAGAGCTCAGACGAACCACCAGCGCATCCAGGTTCTGATCGCGCATGCAATCAATCGCGACCTGCAAGGTTTGGCCACTCTCCAGCACGCATGGTGGGCGCGTTTCTAGCGTGTCCAACCGGCGCAAGCCGAGAAACGATTCTCCGCCTTGATGGCGAATGATATCGGTCATCGACAGAATGCCCAGATGACCATTTTCACCGGCGATCAAGGCATGGCGAATGCCCTTATCGTGAAAAGTCACGACCGCGTCGTGCACCGTGGTTGTAGCACTCAGCGTCACAACCGGGCTACTCATCACCTGAGACAAGGTAAGAGGTTGGCGCGAGCGCTCATTGAGTTCGGACTTCAGCGCGTCGGCCTCGGTCCAGATGCCAACCGCACAGCCAGCGGCATCGGTCACCAAAATCGAACTGCAGCGCTTTTCCGACATGCGCAACGCGGCCTCAGAGACCGGCAGATCAGGCGATCCGCATAAAATCTCGGTGGTCATAATGCGAGTGACCGGCTGAAACAAAATGGACATCATTGTTATTTAATAAACTTTTTGTTTAAAATAAGAACATCAAAGGTAGGTATCCTATGTCAAATACCATTCAAAATCAATATTTTCCATTGAATTCAAAGATCTAACGGTATCTGAAGCCCATTTTAAGGAAAAAAAACCCCGCTTCGCGAGGTTCCTATTTATTGGCAAGCCCACCACCCTGCTCGGCAGAATCAGGGCTTATCTTTTTGCTCGGGTGGCACGCCGGTGTAGCCGGGAAAACCAAAACCGGAAAACATTTGTTTGGTCTGCTCTTGCATCCGGTTCTGCATTTCGAGATACATGTCGGTACTTTGCTCGAGATAGCTCGACATCATATTTTGCATCACGGGCGCTTGCAGCTTCATGAACTCAGCCAACACACTATTGTTGAAAATGGCATTGTCACCATTGAGCGAGCCCGCCTGCTCTTGCAAGCGCTGTTGCATTTGCACAAACCACTGCATGTTCTTTTCAAGAAACGGCCCCATCATGCCTTGCATGGCCTGACCGTAGAAGCGGATGAACTGCGTCAGCACTTCATAGCTCAACATCGGCGAGCCGCCGTTTTCTTCGTCCAGAATAATCTGCAGCAGCACACTACGGGTAATGTCTTCTTGTGTCTTGGCGTCAAGAACCACAAGATCGACCTGTTCAAGAACCAGTTTCTGCACATCCCCCAAGGTAATGTAGGAACTGGTTGCGGTGTCATACAAGCGACGGTTCGGGTATTTTTTGATCACCCGCTTTTCAACACTCATGTAATGCTCCCAGGGGTTTATCGTCAGAATTAGCTGACAGCCTAGCAATCTACCATAAATACAACAGGCTAAAGTAAAAGCACTAGGTCTATGCAAAATTATCGTGATACATTCTCATGTCATGTTGCAGTGCGTCATTCGATGAATTGCAACTAATCACTCCACAGCGCATGAGGGTTTCAATATGTTTGCTATCAACGAGCAATTCAGCAAATTTTCAAACAATGGCTTTGAAAATGTACTGCGTATCGCTCAGATCTACCTAGACAGCGGCGAACGCTTGATCAAGCAACAACTGGAACTCTCCAAGCAAGCCCTTGAAGACAATGTCCAAGCGGCACAGGATCTGGCCAAGCTGAAGGATCCGCAAGAAGCCTTGGGTCATATTAACAAACTGTTTAGCCAATCGTTCGAAAAAGCGGTAAAAAATTCACGTAGCATTTATGACATCGTATCTAAGACACAGAGTGAATATAGCGCATTGGCCGAAGACAGCCTGAGCAGTATCAACAAATCGCTGATCGGCAGCCTGGATACCTTGTCGCAAAATGGACCGGCCGGTTCGGATGCCGCGGTCAACGCACTCAAGTCGTCGTTCGCCGCCGCCGCCGCGACCGTTAACAGCCTGACTCGCGCAGCACAACAAGTGGCCGAATTTGCGGATACCAGTGTTAAAGCCGCCGCGAGCGCCAGCAGCGACGCGGTGAAAGCCAGCGCCAAGCGCACTAACGCCAGCGCTTAGTCCCCTCTCATTCCTATCAGCGCGACCTCGTGACACGAGGCCGCGCTTTTTTACATTTTGTCCGGTTACACCCGCATTCTGCATGCGTCACTTTGCAGACAGGTTTACAATCCAGGTTTTATCCCGTGAACCCCCACCAGACTATGGTTCAGCGCATGAAAATCAGCAGCAACTTCGACGCGGGCAGTATCGAAATCGTTAGCGCGGATCGTTTTGAAAATATTCAACTACGCATCCCAACCGATAACGCATCCACCTTTGCCCAGTGGTTCTATTTCCGACTACAGGGCGCCGCATATCAGTCCTGCAGTTTTAAATTTCTGAATGCGGGCGCGTGCGCTTACCCACAGGGCTGGGTCGACTATCAGGCCATGGCATCGTACGACCGCATTAACTGGTTCCGAGTGCCCGCTCAGTTTGACGGTCAAATACTGACCATCGAACACGTACCGTTGGCCAATAGTATCTACTACGCTTATTTTGAGCCCTATTCTCATGAGCAACATCTCAACCTGATCGGTCAGGCACAAGGCTCGGGTTTATGCCAAGTATCCGATCTCGGCTCGACCATAGAGGGGCGTGACATCAACTTGCTGACCATTGGTCACGAAGTCGAGTCTGACCTTAAAGTCTGGGTCATTGCCCGCCAGCATCCAGGGGAAACCATGGCCGAGTGGTTTATCGAAGGTTTTCTGAATCGGCTACTCGATACTCAGGATCCAACTTCGCGCGCGCTACTTGATCGGGCAACCTTTTACATCGTGCCCAATATGAATCCTGATGGTTCGGTGCTGGGTAACTTGCGCACCAATGCCGCTGGCGCCAATCTGAATCGTGAATGGCTGGAACCCACACAGCAATCCAGCCCGGAAGTGCTATTCGTCAGAGAACAAATGCTGGAAACCGGGATCGATCTGTTTCTCGACATCCACGGCGATGAGAGTCTGCCCTATGTATTTGTTGCGGGTAGTGAGGGTGTTCCCTCCTACACCAGCGCGATCGAAGAGATTGAAACTGAATTCAAATATTTATTAAAATTAGCTAGCCCGGACTTTCAAGATGAGCATGGCTATGCCAAAGACCTACCAGGCCAAGCCAATCTGTCATTGGCCACCAATTGGGTTGCCGAACAGTTCAAATGCCTGGCATTAACGCTTGAAATGCCGTTTAAGGACAATGCCAACCTGCCCGATGATGACTTTGGCTGGAATGGTCAACGTAGCCTGAGATTAGGTGAAGCCATGCTAGCGCCTATTTACGGCATTCTGGGAAAACTTGGAAGCAAATAAAGAACAAAGGCACTAAAGACCATCATTAGGTATTTAATGTAATACTGAAATTTGAGATTATGTGAATTTACATTATTTAACAAAAAACATAGCCATTAATAATTTTTGATTATTTTCATTGCCTATACTTATTATTCTTGTTGGGATATATTCAAAAAAAAGCACCCGAAGCGGGTGCTTTTTTTGGGTTCGGCTAAAAACTTAAATAGCCAGGTCCTGCAAACTCTTCCCAGAAGCCAGAAATTCTTGAACCCATACTGGCTTGCGGCCACGGCCAGTCCAAGTCAGCTCAGGCTTCAACGGGTTACGGTATTTAGCCTCTACCGGCTTACGCACCGTGCCGGTCTTACCCAGCACTTCTTCAATGCTCAGGCCATAAGTCTTGGCCAGATCAACGATCTGCTTTTTGGCCTTGGACTTTTCTTCCTGCTCACGATGCTTGATTTCGATTTCAACGTTATTTTTCAGGGCCAACAACTCGGTGTAGCCTAGATTCGAGAGTTCCATTTATCCGTCTGCCTTTATGATGAGCGATCGATATGCCGTATGCGCAATTAGGGCAGCGCAAACCCTGGCTATCAACTGATTGCAACATACTACCATTTCAATCTAATACTATTTTAGTTTCGCTGCTAATTTTATTCATCAGACAGGGGATATGGCAAGGAAAGTTTCTCTAAAGCCAAAACATGGGCTTGGTCCAGATAAATACCATCGATCCAACCCGAGGATTGGGCGACGGCCAACGCCAGATACTTTCCATTAACATCACGTGCAACGGTGACCAACATTCCAATAGCTTGTTCACCCATTTCGGCGGAATATAAACTTGCGCCGCTCTCCGCCGCGCAAGGCAATCCGACTCGATACATACGACGTTTAATTTTCCCCAGATAGTGAGTGCGTGCAATTATTTCCTGCCCGGGATAACACCCTTTGGTAAAGCTGACGGCACCAATTAAATCCATGTTGGCCATTTGTGCAACAAACTGCTCTTGTGTCCGCGCGCCAATCCATGGAATCCCAGCGGAAATATCGAACAAGGACCACGCCTCAGCGCCGATCACCACCCACTCGGAGTCAAACTGCACACGCCATGACGAGTTCGCCGGCAATACCACTAAGTACGCGCCACGGGGTAACACCACACACTGCGCCCCGTCAGTATGGGATACCTGCGCCAGCGGCTCGGCAGGCAGCGCGCTAAAGCGCTCGGTGAGCCAGCGAGCGGCATCCGGGCCATTAAGTCCAAACAAATCGATTTCAGGGCATAACTCGGCTTTGACCTTGGAGCGCATGATATACATCGACAACCGTTTACAAATTGCCTCGGCTATATCCGCGCACAGCATCATGAAATATTCGTCACCCTGCTTCCATAGCAGAAAAGAAGCCAGGACACGGCCTTTTGCGCTGGAATAGCTACTGTATTGCGCACGTCCTCCATCCAGCGCGCGGACATCACTGGAGAGTTGCCCTTGAAGAAAAGCCAAAGCATCCGCGCCACTAATCCGCAGTAAGCGAAATCCAGTTAACGGGCTGATACTCGTCGCCGAATCGATAGCGCGACATTGCACCGTATAATCGGCGAAGACTGATTCAGGCATATCTTTAGTAGGGTCTTTCAACCATGCTTGCCAAAGGGTGTTCATCTGTTTTCCACTCGATATATAACGGAATGCCCCATGCTACCAAAAGTCTCCGTATAGCCATAGCGCGCAAGTCGCATCAAATAATTCCAAAAGCATAAGATAATGAAATTCATTGGCTTATTACTGACTTTGAAAAAAACCACCCCGATTCAACCAATTCCTTTGGCAAAACGTTTGACATGAACTACTGCCATAGGTATAGTTCGCCCCATCGATTCCCTGATAGCTCAGTTGGTAGAGCGACGGACTGTTAATCCGCAGGTCGCAGGTTCGAGCCCTGCTCGGGGAGCCACCCGAATTCAAGGACTTAGCTGGTTTCTGACTGGTTAAGTTTTAGTACACAAAGTAGTCGTGTAATCACTGTGTACGCGTATCGCAAAAGGCCAGTGCCCTCAGGTGCTGGCTTTTTCGCATCCCCTAGCGCCCAGCGCTCATTTTTACCTCGCCATAAATTCACGCCATGAACTCCATTCACGATAACTCATTAACCGCCCTAGCTCACCGTCAATACTTCACCACCGCTGAAGCTGCTGAAATACTACGTCTCAAACCCAATACGCTATACAAATGGTCAAGTAAGGAGGGTGACCATATTCGTCCTGTGCGCATCGGCAATCAGTTGCGGTGGTTGAAGGTGGACATCGCCTGCTTATTGGGCACCACTGCAGAGAAACGACTGCCGCAGAATATCTGAAGCCCCAGGTTCAGGAAAGCGCGCGCAGCCCCAAGGCTGGCGTCAAAGTCGTTGTTGCTCCGAAGCCGAGGGCGTCACAAGACGATGGTAGGTTGTTGGCGACTATTACTGAATCAATACGCGCTAGTTCTGGATTACCTCGGCGCAACAGCGATCGACACCTGAAAACGGTGCTGACGATCACCTACTTTGGCCAACTTGGGTTTCCCCGACTCACTTAACCTCAACTTCCCGAACCGCCCGGCGCGGACCCGCATGCCGGGTGGTGAGGCAGGGGCGCGGCCTAACGGCCGCCCCCTATGCCGATTACACGATTCTCAGCCGAAAATATATTTTCAAGAAGCTGTAATGCCGGCCCTAAGTGGTGCGACCAAGGAGTGAGGCCAAGACCTCGATGACTCACTCACTCAAGGAGCACCATGATGAACAAGAATTTTATTCTGTCTTCCGCCTTCGCCGCCGTTGCCGCGTGCGCCCTTTCCGCTCCGGTATTAGCCGCCGACCCAATGGAAAAATGCTATGGCGTCGCTAAAGCCGGGCAAAATGATTGCGCCGGCAACAGTCATGCTTGCGCCGGACAATCCAAGCAGGATAACAGTCCGGGCGACTTCAAGGTCGTCAAAGCGGGAACCTGCACCCAAATGGGTGGCATGCTTAAAGCGCCGATGTAAGCATGATGAACACACCTCCCCCCATTGGAGCCGGTCGGACGCCGAGGTCCGATCGCCCCCTGACGGCTGGACTCGGCCTACGCTCACCCCACGTGCAACAGGTACTGGCCGAGCGCCCCGCGGTCGCCTGGTGGGAGGTGCATAGTGAAAACTATTTTGGTGGCGGCGCGCCGATTCTCGCACTGGAAACCCTGCGCGCCGACACCCCCATCAGTCTGCATGGGGTCGGACTCGGCTTAGGCAACGTCGCCCCACCCGATCACCAACACCTGGAACAATTACGGCTGCTCTGTCAGCGCATCGCTCCGGCACTGATCTCGGAACATCTAGCCTGGAACCATAGCGGCCATCAGTGGTTCAACGATTTACTGCCCGTGCCGCGCGTCGACGGCGCTTTACGACAGCTGGTACAAAACATCGATCAAGTACAAACCAAACTTCAACGCAAAATCTTGCTGGAGAACATTTCCGCCTATGTACGTTTTCCCGGCGAAATCCTGAGCGAAGCTGAACTATTGAGCGAATTGGTTGCTCGCACCGGGTGTGGAATTTTGCTCGACCTGAATAACTTGTACGTCAACCAACTTAACCTGGGCATCAACGCGCGCGAGCAACTCATGCGCTTGCCACTCACCCATGTCGGTGAAATTCATATCGCGGGTTATGAAGTCTTTGACGGTCAAGCCATCGACACCCATGGTGCCGAGGTCAGCGATGCGGTATGGCAACTATTGGCTGAGACTCTGGCGCTGACGGGCCCGCTCCCAGTGCTACTGGAACGCGATACCCATCTGCCGCCGCTAGAACAATTACTGGGGGAATACCAGCAGCTCGAACAGCGACTGGCGTTAGCGGGAGATCCAAGATGACTTATGCCCAAACTCTGGCGAAATTCGCATGCATCTTCAGCGACGTCAGCGCTCACCCCCTGCCCGGTCAAAGCGCTGGGGTCGAGGTCTATCGCAACAATCAACGCGCCAATCGCCGCGCCGCGCTGGCCAGCGCCTACCCCAGCATTCTTGCCTTGGTCGGAGCGGATTTTTTCACCGAACTGGCCCACCATTACATTGCCACTCACCCCAGCCCGGCGGCCAATCTTCATTTGGATGGAGCGGCGCTTCCGGTCTTTGTGCGCCACTATGCCCCGGTCGCCGATCTGCCCTACCTTGAAGACGTAGCAAGACTCGACTGGGCCTTGCACCACGCGCATCAGGCACCGGATATTCCTCCGCTGGATCCCTTGTTACTCGCAAAACTTGATCAACAGCAGTTTGGCGCCCTGCGTCTCAAGCTGCACCCGGCACTCAGCCTGGTCAGCTCGCGAGAATGGCCGATCGGCGCCATTCTTGACTTTCACCACGGCGCGCCCAGCCCCAATCTGTCCGCGGGAGGACAAGCCGTCATGGTCTGGCGTGATCGCTGGCAGATTCTCGGCGTCGGCGATGCCGGCTTACTACGTAATCTACTCGCGGGTCAGCGCCTTGAGCGCGCATTAAACGCCGCGGCACAGAGTGACCCACTTTTCAGCCCCGACCACTTACTTGCACGGCTATTGCAGCGCGAGCTGATTATCGGCATCACATCAGGAGACCCCTCATGAACACGATACAAACCGCTTGGCGTCGCCCGTTCGCGGGAATTCAATCGTTCTACCGCGCTTACCAGCATGGCGTAACCCGCCTGACGCCGGTTTTTGATCTGGCACTGCGCTGTTACATTTTTCAGGTGTTTTTTGCCTCAGGCTGGGTTAAGGTCCATCACTGGCCGGGTACACTGTATCTCTTTCAATATGAGTACCATGTACCCTGGCTGCCAGCCGAATGGGCCGCGGTCTTGGCGGCCAGCGCCGAGCTCGGATTATCCAGCTTATTGCTTGCGGGCTATGTCACGCGCTTTGCCGCGACCGGCCTGTGGATTTTAAATGCGGTCGCCGTCATCTCGTACCCCGGACTGACGGCGGAAACCGTCAAGGATCACTATCTATGGGGAGCGCTACTGACGGTCCTCCTGTTTCACGGCGCTGGAATCTGGTCGCTGGACGCCTGGCGTCAGCGCCAGACCACCGTTTCACATTCACCATGATGGAGCGCGCATGCCGGTTTGTAGCACCGATTTAGAATCCCATCGCCCGGCTCTGCTGCGCTATGCGCTGTTTCGCCTGCCCGATCGGGCCTTGGCGCAAGACGCGGTGCAAGACACCTTCATTGCCGCCCTGGAAAAACCGGAGAGCTTTTCCGGCGAGGCGGCCTTGGGCACTTGGCTGACGGCGATTCTCAAGCACAAAATTCTGGATATGCAACGCAAGCTACGGCGTGAAACTACGCCGACGGATGACTGGGAAGAAGACCTGTCTGACCTCGACACGCTGTTTGACCACACCGGGCACTGGGGCAGCGACGCGCCGCGCAGCTGGGGCAAGCCGGAAGCCGCGCTGCAAGACCAACAGTTCTGGAGCGTATTTGAAGAATGCAGCCAGCGCATGAGCAAACGCAGCGCACTGGTATTTGCCTTGCGCGAGGTGCATGAAATGGAAATTGAACAGATCGGTCAACAACTGGAGATCACCGCCGCGCACTGTTCGGTGTTGCTGTATCGCGCGCGCAGCAGCCTGCGTCTGTGTCTGGAGAAAAACTGGTTTGGAGGAGCGCGCTGATGCTGCAATGTAAACAAGCGGCCAGACTATTGTCACAAGCGCAGGATACTCCGCTGAATCTGGCGCAGCGCTGGCAGCTGCGACTGCATTTAAGCCTGTGCGATCGCTGCCGCCACTTTCAGCGCCAGTTGGGTTTTATGCGGCGCGCCGCTCGGGCCGCGGCGCGCCTTGGCTCATCCGACATCGTATCTTAACCAACAACGCAGTCCCACACAGGGGGCAGCGCGGTTATCGGCCTCGGTATCGTCCGCATCCGGGCTCGACCCCACCATGCCATATGGTTAATCAAAAACTAAAATTCCTCAACAACTATCACAACCGCATCATATTAAGAACCGTCCGATTCAAATCCTTACCAATGTCCACGAGAATTGCCCTACCAACCATCAGGATGGTCAGACAAATCTTATATAGGCTGCCGCCATGGACATCACAACAATCGCCGCTCAGGTCTTCACCGAACAAGGACACGCTTTGCTGGCGCAGGCGGGTCAACTGCCACGTGACTTTACTCACGCGGTAGAAGCCATGCTACAGACGCAAGGAAAAGTCATTGTTTGCGGCATGGGTAAATCCGGCATTATCGGACGCAAAATCGCCGCCACACTATCTTCCACCGGTACCTCGAGTTTTTATGTCCATCCGGGCGAAGCCTTTCATGGCGATCTGGGGATGATTGCCGCCGGCGATTGCGTGCTGTTGATCTCAAACAGTGGCGAAACCGAAGAAGTTCGCCGCCTGCTGCCCTATCTCAAGCATATTCGCGCCACCATCATCGCCATCACCGGCAAGCCGGACTCCACCCTGGGACGCCAGGCCACATTCACCTTGGCACTGCCACTCAATCGCGAAGCCTGCCCGAACAACCTGGCGCCCACCACCTCAACCACCCTGACCCTGGTACTAGGCGATGCCTTGGCGATTGCTCTGATGGCGCGGCGCAAATTTCAACCGGAAGACTTTGCCCGTTTTCACCCTGGCGGTGCGCTGGGCAAAAAGCTACTCAGCACCGTGGCCGATGTAATGCACACCGAGCTGCCGTGCAATCAACCGGGCGACAGCTTCCAGCAGGTAGTTGGCAACATCACCGCAGGCTGTCAGGGACTGAGCGTGATCCGTTATCCAGGCCAAGCTGCGATCGGCATCATCACCGACGGCGATCTGCGCCGCGCGATTGAACACCATCAGGATCTGAAAAGCCTAAGCGCCGCCGACATCATGTCGCGTCAGCCACGCAGCATTGCCGCCACCAGTTCGCTCAGCGAAGCCGAAGCCATGATGCAACAGCATAAGGTAACCGCCTTGCTAGTGCTGGACGAACAACGTCTGCCGGTAGGCATCGTCAAGTCGTTCGATCTATAAGCATGCGCAGCGGCTACCAAATCATGTGCGCAACGGTGCACGCACTGTTGCTGCGCGAGCTGAAAACCCGTTTCGGCGAGTACCGGCTCGGCTATCTGTGGGCGCTGCTCGAACCCCTGGCGCAGCTGGGCCTGCTGCTGCTGATCTTCGGTGTATTCATGCATCGGGTGATGCCGGACATTTCATTTGCGGTGTTTTTGGTCAACGGGATTGTGCCCTACCTGCTATTCGGCAGCATTACCAGCCGCGCGCTGAGCGCGGTGGAAGCCAACCGCGGGCTGTTCAGCTACCGTCCCGTGCGCCCGATTGACGCGCTGCTGGCGCGCACTCTGCTGGAAGCGTTGATTTACAGCGCGGTTTACCTGTTGCTGATGATGCTGCTCTGGCTGTTGGGCGAACCGGTGCGCTTCGATAACCTCGGAGCGCTCGCCGCCAGCTGGCTGCTGCTGATTGTGCTGTCGTTCGGGCTCGGCCTGGTGTTTATGGTCGCTGGCCATGCCTTCAAGACCGCGGACAAACTGCTGCCACTGTTAATGAGGCCGCTGTACTTCGTCAGCGGCGTGATGTTTTCACTGCACGTGATTCCGAGCGCCTACCGCTGGATGCTGGACTGGAACCCGCTGCTACACGCCTTTGAGCTGATGCGCCACGCGGTGTGCCCATCCTACCCGCTCTATGACATTAGTCTGGGCTATCTAGCGCTCTGGGCGCTGGTCCTGCTGAGCCTGGGGCTGGCACTTTACAAGGGCCGCGAAGCGGCAATGCTGAGCACATGATTCAACTGAAAAATCTGACGAAATCTTACAAAACGCCGAAGGGACGGCATTTTGTCTTGCACGACGTCTCACTGACAATACCCTCCGACGTCAGCATTGGCCTGATCGGGCGCAACGGCGCCGGCAAGTCCACCCTGCTGCGCATCATCGGCGGCATGGATCGCCCGGACAATGGCCGGGTCATCACCCGGCAACGCATCTCCTGGCCGGTGGGACTGGCCAGCGGCTTTCAGGGCAGCATGACCGGACGTGAAAACGTCAAATTCGTTGCCCGTCTGTATGCCAGCAAAGCGCAGCTGGCGTCAAAAATCGCCTTTGTCCAGGAGTTTGCCGAGCTCGGCCATTACTTCGACATGCCGATCAAAACCTATTCATCAGGTATGCGCTCGCGCCTGGGCTTTGGTCTGTCGATGGCGTTCGACTTCGACTATTACCTGGTCGATGAAGTCACCGCGGTGGGTGACGCCGCGTTCAAGCAAAAGAGCGCGGCTTTGATTCAGCAAAAACGACAAGCCAGTCAATTCATCATGGTGTCGCACTCGTTGAGCGAGATCAAAAGATTCTGCGATGCCGGCCTGTTGATCGGGCGCAACGGCGTGCGCTATTTCGACCAAGTGGATCACGCCATTGAGGCTTACCAGGAAGAAGAACATGCCCACACGGCTTAATACTCTAAAACGCGGCTTGCCGCGCCACTGGCTCGCCGGCCTGATCATCGCGCTGCCGCTACTTTTGGCTAGCACCTATTTGCTGTTGCTGGCACAGGAGCGCTATGTCAGCGAGTCGCAGGTAATCGTCAAACGCTCAGGTGAGAGCGGTGGCGGCCTATCGATGAATCTCGGCGCCCTGTTGGGCGGCAGCGCGTCCACGGTACGCGAAGACGCGATGCTACTGCAGCAATACATTCATTCACCGGACATGCTGGCGCACCTGGAAAAAACCATCGGCGTCAAAAACGCGTTTACCGATGCCGGGCTCGACCCGTTTTACCGCCTCGCCGCCGATGCCACGCGCGAGCAGCGCTTGGCCTATTTCCGCGCGCGGGTGGCGGTCGACTTTGACGAAAACACCTCGCTGCTGACCATCAAAAGCCAGGGCTTCAATCCGCTGTATGCGCAGGAATTGAACCGCGCGATCCTGACGGAAAGCGAGCACTTTCTCAACGAGCTGTCGCACAAAATCACGCGCGAGGATCTGGCTTTCGCCCAAACCGAAGTCGACCGCGCATATCAGAAACTAAATCAAGCCAAGGAAGCGCTACTGACGTACCAGAACCGTAGCGGTCAGTTGGACCCGCAGGCGCAGGCGCAGGCCGCGGGTCAACTGGTGATCGAGCTGCAAGCCAAGCAAGCCCAGTTGGAAACCGAGCTGCGCAATCTGCAAACCTACTTACAGGCCGATGCGCCGCAAGTGGTCGCGGCGCGCAACGCGCTTGGCGCGCTTCAAACTCAAATCACGCAAGAAAAGGCCAAGCTGGCGGCGCCGGGCGACGGGCACCTGAACCGCCAGGCGGCGCAGTTTCAGGAACTGCGCGCCGACGTCGAGTTTCAGCTCGACCTTTATAAACTGGCCTTGGCGTCGCTGGAAAAAACCCGGGTCGAAGCCAGCCACAAGATCAAGAGCCTGGCGGTGATCACCACCCCACAACTGGCGCAAGAGGCCGAATACCCGCGCAAAGTCTACAGCCTTGCGGCGTTGCTGCTGGTCTGCGGCTTGCTGTATGGCGTACTGCGCCTCGGCTTATCGATTATCGAAGATCACAGGATTTGACATGCACACCATCCCACTACGCCAGTTGGCGCTATTGATCATGCTGGCCTGTGGCCAAGTCAGTGCCGGCGCGATTTTTAACGATCTGCAAACCACGACGGAAGAACCGGTTCGTAGCGCGCAAAAACTTGCGCCGCCAGCCATGCCCGCGCCACCGAGCCCATCGCTGGTGCCAGTGCAAGCGCAGAGCAAGATGTTCGGCGCCCAGCTGTTTGGCGGCACCTTTCGCGCCAATACCGGCGCCGGCTTCAACCCCAACTATCAAATCAGCATCGGCGACCGCATCGCCTTGCGTCTGTGGGGGGCGTTTATGTTCGACGGCCAGTTGGTGGTCGATCCGCAAGGCAATATCTTCATCCCCAACGTCGGCCCGGTGGCGGTCGCCGGCACACGCAATGGCGCGCTCAACACGGCGATCAACAGCAAAGTGCGCCAAGTGTACAAATCCAACGTCAACGCCTATGCCGCGCTGGACGTGGCGCAACCGGTCAAAGTGTTTGTCACCGGCTTCGTCAAACAACCGGGGCTATATAGCGGCATCGCGTCGGACAGCGTACTGAGTTATCTCGACCAGGCGGGCGGCGTGGACAGCGAACGCGGCAGCTATGTCGATATCGCCATCAAGCGCGGTGACAGTCTGCGCAAGCAAATCGATCTGTATCCGTTTCTGCTGCACGGCCAGATGGATCTGGTGCAGTTCGCCGACGGCGATGTGATTGTCGTCGGACCGCGGCGCCACACCTTTGCGGTCAGCGGCGAAGTATTCAACGCCAACGACTTCGAATTCTCGCAAACCAACATCAGCTTGCAACAAGCGCTGGAGGTCGCGCGGCCAAAACCCGGCGCCACCCATGTCAGCATCGTGCGGCGCCAGGGTTCGCAAAAACGCAGCGAGTATTACCCGCTAGCCCAGGCCGGCCAGGTGGAACTGCAGGACGGGGACCAGTTGATTGTCAGCACCGACCGCTATGCCGGCACGATTCAAGTACGAGTCGAAGGCGCTCACTCCGGCGAACACGCGATTGTCCTGCCCTACGGCGCCAGCATGGCCGACGTGCTCAGCCAGTTGAAGAGCAACAGCATGTCGCAAGTCGGCGCGCTGCAGTTGTTCCGTAAATCGGTAGCCGAGCGGCAAAAGGAGATGCTGGAGGTGTCGCTCAACAAACTGCAGGAAAGCGCCCTGTCGGCACGCTCGTCGACCAAGGAGGAAGCCGACCTGCGCGCGCGCGAAGCCGAGTTGATCGGCAAGTTCGTCGAACAGGCGCGCAAGGTGGAACCCAAGGGCCAAGTGGTGCTCAACGACCAAACCCTGAGCAGCACACTGCTGGAAGACGGCGATGTGATTCGCATTCCAGAGAAAACCAGCCTGGTGATGGTGCATGGCGAAGTCCTGTTTCCCAACGCCGTCAGTTGGCAGTCGGGCCACACAGTCAGCGACTACATCGAACAGGTCGGCGGCTACACTCAGAGCTCGGACAGCAGCAAATTGGTGGTGATCAAACAAAGCGGCGAAGCCCTGAGCGTATCCAAGCGCAACCAGATTGCCGCTGGCGACGAAATCATGGTGCTGCCAAAAATCGAAAGCAAGAACATCGAAGTGACGCGCGGTATCTCGCAGATCATTTATCAGATCGCGGTCGCGGCCAAGGTGATTTTGGATATTTAAGGGCTTTGTTGCACAAATCACAGCCCGAGCGAGCCGGGGCGAGATAGGATGATGGCATGAGCAAGCCCACCCCGCCAAAGTACAAGACCACGCACTGGAAAGCCTACAACGCAGCGCTCAAGGCGCGCGGTTCGTTGATGATCTGGCTGGACCGCGACATGCACTGGCTCGGCAGCCCGCTCGGCAAGCGCGGGCGTACGCAGACCTTCAGCGATGCCGCCATTCAATTCTGCCTGACGATCAAATGCCTGTTTAATCTTGCACTCCGCCAAGCGGCAAGCCGAAGCGGTGATTTCCACCCGGCGGAACGCCAAGCCGTGGAAGGAAAACCGAGTGGGGGCGCATGTCCGGAACGAGATTCTGCGAGTAACGCGCCATCTGAGTCGGGCGATCTGGAAAAAATGGAGTGGCTACCATCGACGTAGTCTGGTGGAAACCAAGATGCGTTGCGTCAAGTTGCTGGGCGAACGGGTGATGGCCAGGGACTTCGACCGGCAGGTCGCTGAGCTCCAGGTACGGGCCGCGATCCTGAATCGTTTCATGTGCCTGGGGACGCCGACCACGGTGCGCATGCCATAAATCCGTCCGGGGAAAGGGGCGTTGCGCGTTGAGCCCTATTTATGCAACAAAGCCATAAATACGCGACAGCTGACGCTGGCGCGTCGCGTCCAAAGCACAACAACGCCAGCCTCGCGTCAAAACCCCTCAAGCACAATCTTGCCGCGCGCTCGATGACTTTCGAGCAAGGCATGGGCGCGTTTCAGATTGGCCGCGTTGATGACGCCGAAGTGCTCACTCAGGGTGCTGCGCAACACACCGCTATCCACCAATTGCGCCACTCGCTCTAGCAGTAGATGCTGCTTGATCATGTCCGCGGTATTGAACATCGAGCGGGTAAACATGAATTCCCAGTGCAGCGACACGCTCTTGCGCTTGAGTTGGCGGAAGTCGAATTGTTCGGGGTCATCAATGAGCGCCAGGCGGCCTTGCGGTTTGATCGCCTGCACGATTTGCTCGAAGTGGTGGTCGGTCTGATTCAGGCCGACGATATAGTCCACTGATTCGATACCGATGCGCTTGAGTCCCTCGGCGAGGGGCTGGGTATGATCGATGACGTGATGCGCCCCTAACTCGCGCACCCAGGCAGCGCTCTCCGGGCGTGACGCGGTGCCGATCACGGTAACGCCGGTCAGCTGACGCGCCAGTTGCACCAAAATTGAACCCACCCCCCCAGCGGCGCCGATCACCAGCAAAGACGCGCCCGATGGCTCTTGGTTTTCGGCGATTTGCAAGCGGTCGAACAGTAGTTCCCAGGCGGTAATCGCGGTGAGCGGCAAAGCAGCGGCGGCGGCAAAGTCCAAGGTTGCCGGCATATGTCCGACAATGCGCTCATCCACCAAATGTAATTCGCTATTGGTCCCTGGGCGCGTCAATGAACCGGCGTACCAGACGCGGTCGCCCGGCTGGAACAAGGTGACCGCGCTGCCTACCGCCTGCACAATCCCACTGGCATCCCAACCCAGGACTTTGTGCTGCCCGGCAGCGGGCGGCATATTGGCGCGCACTTTGGTATCGACTGGATTAACCGAGATGGCATGAACCCGCACCAGCAGGTCATGCTCTCCCGGTTGCGGGGTGGGCAATTCGATATCGATCAGCGCATCCGCGTGACTAATCGGCAGACTTTGTGCGAAGGCAATGGCTTTCATGGTGGTCACACTCTTGGATGTAGGTTGATATCCACCATCTTGCCATTCCGAGACGAGGGGAAACAGCCATGCCCGGCGCTTACAGTTTCTTTGCAAAAGCGAAAATCAGCCTGCCGATTAAACCGTACCGGCCGCCGCGCCCTGGACAAATACCCGTGAACTACGCGGCGTCAGGCGTACCACTTGACCAATCTGCAGTGAATCAGGCAGCGCGGTGTTGCCGGCTAACTCGACATCAAAATGCTGACCCGCCAGATCATCGCGCCCCTCCAGTTCGATCCGGGTCAGCGCGCCCAGTGTCAGGATGCGCACCACCCGCGCGGGAATCCCCTGGCCTGCTTGATCCGGCAGAATCTCCAACTCATGCGGGCGCACAAAGGCCACCAGATCACGCCCCGCCGGCAGCGGCTCGGACACGCCGAGTGTGGAAGCGCCGATGGCAATTCCGCCTGGCCCAGCCTGTCCTTCAAAGCGATTAGCCGTGCCCAAAAAACCATAGACAAACGCATTGGAGGGATGACGATAGACTTCGTCCGGAGTGCCGATCTGCTCCACCCGCCCGCGATTCATCAATACCACGCGGTCAGCGACTTCCAGCGCTTCTTCCTGGTCGTGGGTGACAAACACCGAGGTGATATGCAGCTCATCGTGCAGCCGGCGCAGCCAGCGGCGCAGTTCTTTACGCACTTTGGCGTCGAGCGCGCCGAACGGTTCATCCAGCAACAACACCCGTGGCTCGACCGCCAGCGCCCGCGCTAAAGCAATACGCTGACGTTGGCCGCCAGACAGTTGCGCTGGAAAACGGTCAGCCAGCCAATCTAGTTGTACCAGCTGTAATAACTCATGCACCTTGTGCTGAATTTGCTGACTGGTTGGCCGTTCGCGGCGTGGCTTCATGCGCAGCCCAAAGGCGACGTTGTCGAACACGGTCATATGGCGGAACAGAGCGTAGTGCTGAAACACAAACCCGACCTGGCGTTCACGCACATGGGTGCTAGAAGCATCTTCGCCATCCAGCAGCACCGCGCCACTATCCGCCTGCTCCAGCCCGGCGATAATCCGCAACAGCGTGGTTTTGCCGCAACCCGACGGCCCCAGCAAGGCCACCAGTTCGCCGCTGGGGAAATCCAGTGTGAGGTGATCGAGCGCGGTAAACGGGCCGAAAGCTTTGTGAATATTGCGTACCTGAATGCTCATACGGGCTCCTGCGCCTGCAGTGCCCGTCCTGAGCGCCACTCGACCCAGCTCTTGAGCGCCAGGGTCAGCAGCGCCAGCAGGGCGAGCAGTGACGCCACGGAAAAAGCCGCGGCGAAGTTGTAATCGTTGTAAAGTACTTCGACCTGCAGCGGCAAGGTATCGGTCTGGCCGCGAATGTGTCCGGAAACCACCGACACCGCGCCAAATTCGCCCATGGCGCGCGCATTGCTGATCATCACGCCATATAGCAACGCCCAGCGGATATTCGGCAGTGTGACATGCCAAAACACTTGCCAGCCGCGCGCGCCCAGTACTACCGCGGCCTCTTCCTCTTCGCGTCCTTGCGCCTGCATCAATGGAATCAGCTCACGCGCCACGAAGGACACGGTCACAAACACCGTGGCCAGCACAATGCCGGGAACGGCAAAAATAATCTTGATATCGTGCGCCGCCAGCCAAGCGCCAAACCAGCCGTGACTACCAAACAGTAGAACGAAGCTTAGCCCAGCCACCACAGGTGAAACCGAAAACGGCAAATCGATCAGCGTCAGCAACAGCTGCTTGCCGTGAAATTCAAAACGGGCGATCGCCCAGGCGGCGGCAATGCCAAACACCAGATTAAGCGGCACCGCGATAGCGGCTGCGATCAGTGTCAGCCAAATAGCCGAAAGGGTATCGGGGTCGCGTAATGAATCGAGATAAACTTGCCCGCCTTTGGCAAGCGCGCCGACAAACACCACCGCCAGCGGCAGCAACAGGAACACGCCAAAGAAGCCGAGCGCCACGGTCAAAATCGACCACTTGATCCAGCGGGGTTCGCGCGTGGCCTGCCGGCCTTCAAGTAGCGCCGCTCGGTCATGCTGAGCATAGAGATGCGATACCAGCGCCGCCATTAGCTATTTCTCCCGTGGTGACGCGCGCCAACCGATTGCAGCAGGTTGATCATCAACAACATCAGGAATGACACCACCAGCATCACGCTGGCAATTGCGGTTGCGCCGGCATAGTCGAATTGTTCAAGTTTGGTCATGATCATTAACGGCGTGATTTCAGACACCATGGGAATATTTCCAGAAATAAAGATCACCGAACCATATTCACCCACCGCGCGCGCGAATGCTAAGGCAAACCCCGTCATTAAGGCGGGCTGAAGCACCGGCAGAATCACATGGCGAAACGTTTGCCAGCGGTGCGCGCCCAGGCAGGTTGCGGCCTCTTCCAGCTCGGTATCGAGATCTTCCAGCACTGGCTGCACGGTACGCACCACAAACGGCAGGCCGATAAACACCAGCGCCACTAAGATCCCCAGAGGCCCAAAGGCCACCTTGATGCCCAGCGGCTCCAGATATCGGCCGATCCAGCCATTGCCGGCATACAGCGCGGTGAGCGCAATCCCGGCCACCGCTGTCGGCAGCGCAAACGGCAAGTCGATCAAGGCGTCGACCAGCTTTTTGCCCGGAAAGCGGTAGCGCACCAGCGACCAGGCCAGCAGCAGGCCGAACACGCAGTTGATCGCGGCCGCGAGCAACGAGAGGCCAAAGCTGAGCCGGTAGGATGCCAAGACGCGCGGCGCCAGCACGGCATGCAAGAAGTCCGCCAGCGGCATGCCGGCGCTGCGGATAAAGATGGCGGCCAGCGGGACCAACACAATCAGAGAACCATAGCTGACTGAAAACCCCAAAGACAGGCCAAACCCGGGCAAAACCCGGGGCAGACGAGGCGTGGCTGTCATCGGCTTAGTGCGCCTGGATCTGGTCGAACACCCCACCATCGGCGAAATGAACTTGCTGCGCCTTCTGCCAGCCACCAAACACCTGATCGACAGTAAACAGCTTTACCTTGGTAAAGGCATTGGCGTACTTAGCGGCGATTTTCGGATCGCGCGGGCGGTAGAAATGCTTGGCGGCCAATTCTTGACCCACCGGGCTGTACAGGTATTGCAGATAGGCGGTGGCCTGTTTGCGCGTGCCATGCTTATCAACCACCTTGTCCACAATGCTGACTGGCGGTTCGGTCAGAATCGAAACCGATGGGGTCACAATTTCAAACTGCCCGGGCCCAAGCTCCTTGCTCGCCAGATAAGCTTCGTTTTCCCAGGACAGCAGTACATCGCCAATGCCGCGTTGCGTGAAGCTGATCAGCGCCCCGCGCGCGCCGGTGTCCATCACGCTGACATGGCCATACAGCTGTTGCACAAAGGCGCGGGCCTTGGCTGGATTACCGCCTGGCTGTTTGAGGGCATAGCCCCAGGCCGCCAGATAGTTCCAGCGCGCGCCGCCCGAGGTTTTAGGATTTGGCGTCACCACCGCCACACCGGGTTTTAGCAAGTCGTTCCAGTCCTTGATGCCCTTCGGATTGCCCTTGCGCACCAGAAACACGATGGTTGAGGTATACGGCGCCGAGTGATCGGGCAAGCGCTGTTGCCAATTGGCGGGAATCAGGTGCGCTTGGGTATGCAGCGCATCAACATCGTAACCGAGCGCCAGCGTCACCACGTCGGCGTCCAGCCCATCAATCACCGAGCGGGCTTGCTTTCCGGAGCCGCCATGCGACTGCTGAATGGTCACCGTCTCTCCGGTTTTAGCCTTCCAGTACTTGGCAAAGGCGGCATTGTATTCTTGGTAGAACTCCCGGGTCGGATCGTACGAAACGTTCAACAGCGAGATATCGGCCCAGGCCGGGGCAACCACGCCCAACAGCAAGGTCAGAGAAGCAGCGACAGAAGCGAGCGTGCGTTTTGACATAAATAGCTATTCCATTCAGATGATTTATCCTCCAATCTAAACGAGAGTCGATCCGCTCATAAATCATAAAAAATGATAACTAAATTCAATAAAACGCATAGTGATTAGTCAAAGGACCAGCCTCTGATGCGATTACGCCACGTGAATGCCCAACTCACCGAGCAGCAACGCCGCTTGTTCCGCGGACAGGGTCGCGCCTTTAAAGTACTGCACGGCATCGCCAATTTTTAATCCACCTAAATCCACCGAACGCAAATCGGCGCCAGCAAAACGCGCATTCTGCAGGTGGGCATTGCGCAAGCTCCCGCCTTCAAAACGGGTTTGGCGAAAATCGCAGCCAGACAGGTCGGCTTCCGCCAGATTCAAGCCCTCAATGGTTTGCTTGCGGAAGCTGATACCACGCAGATCGGCGGCAACCAGTAGTGAATCGCGGAAGGTTAATCCCAGAGAGTGGGTTTGATGGAAACAGGCCCCGGTCAGTTTGACCTCACAGAAGGTCGCCGAGGTTAGCTTGGCGCCGCTCCAGTCAGTATTATTCAAATCGCAGCCGCTGAAGCTGGCATCGGTCAAATCGGCATAGCGCCAATGCGCGCCGCCGCCTTTGCAAGCCTGCCAGCATGTATCCGTCAGATCGGCACCCGCGCATGACGTCTGCAGAAAAGAACACTCGGTGAACTGCGCGCCATGCAGGTCGAGATTAGACAAGTCTTGTCGATCAAAACAGCAGTGTACAAATTCAAGCGCGGGGTGTGGCTGTTTGAGCAGCGCCTGTAGCGCCTCGCGGCTCAGGGTTTGTTGTTCTATGGCCATCTAGGGGTTCTCACGAGCAAGGGGGTGCGCTAGGTTTCTCAAGTACAAACAATCCATACAGATGGATTATTAATACGATTATATCACCTCAGTTGGCAAAGAACCGGATGTTGCCCCCCCCCTGGCGAAGCACCCATTTAGCATAAACAAGACAATTTGAGGCATAGTGGTGGCCATAAGAAAAATGTCGATATTGCCGCTTCGGCGGGCGCTCAGTTTGGCGTTGCCCGGCACGGCCCTGAACAACACAAGGACTTACGATGCATATTGATGAAATACGCTTCTGCGCCCCGGCCGCGGGTGATCCGCCCGGTTGCTTTTATTGTGTGATTGACGACGAATGGGCGCAAGGACGCACCCTGTTTGGCGGTCTGCAGGCCATGCTGGCGGTACGCGCCATGCGCTTGCTAATGCCATCCCTACCCGCGTTGTGGTCCCTGCATACGACCTTTGTGGCCCCGATTGCGCCTGGGCGGATCCGAGTTCAGGTGGAACTGCTGCGACAAGGCAAGACAGCGATTCAAATGAGCGCCAAGCTCATGGATGGCGTGCAAGTCGCCGCTATTGTCGTGGCGGCCTTCGGGGCCGCGCGTGAATCGGCGCTATGTGTCAAGCCAGTGATTCAGCCTGCGCCGCAAAATTTCGACGCGGGGGTCGAGCTGCCATTTATCCCGGCGCTGTCCCCGGCTTTCACCCAGCACTACGCCTACAGTTGGCTTGCGGGCGGCTTGCCATTTAGCGGTGGCACTGAACCGAATACCCGAATCAAGTTACGCCAACGCGACGTCGGCACCCTGAATGAAGACCATATCGTGGCGCTGGCTGACGCGATTCCCCCGGTGGCCTTATCCCTGGTTCAGGGGCTCACCCAGGCGAGCACGCTGAGCTGGTCTCTCGAGTTTGTCAGACACCCCCAACCGGTTGACTCCGCGCTCTGGTGGCGCGTGGATGCCACACTGCTTGCAGCTCGCGATGGCTACAGTAATCAGGACGCCCACCTATACGGGCCGGACGGGGAGTTGATCGCCCTATCGCGCCAGGTAGTTGCGGTGTTTGGCTGAACCAAGTCCCGCTCCCGATTGACGGAAGTGGTGCGGATCCCGCAAAAGCCCGTTGGATCGCCAATCTAACGGGCTTTGATCTTCAATAAACAACCATTTAAACCTAACAGCGCCGCGCGTCCTATGTCCTGCGCGCGCCCTCTCGATTCGCCAATATGTTGGATAGTGCACAGATGACATGACCACCGCGATGCCGCTGGTTGTGGTACAGAGCGCGGACGCGGCGCCCAAGAAAGGTGTCAATGTCATGAGGAAAAACCCAGGGAGCCAACGTCTGTTCGGTTACGCACAGACGGAGTAAGCACCCACGCATATTGTTGATCCGACGATAAGGCATCTGGTCTATCAATTTCGAGCATAAAAGCCCAATGATATGGACAGAGACCATAACCGTCAGCACTCGAGGAGTACGCATTCACATGTTTGGTACTCAATCGAAAATCAAATCCTAAGCCTGCGCCAATCAACGGACTCGCTTATCGCTCACTGAGGAAATTCCATGAAAATCTCAACACTGCTTGCTGCATCACTGATGGCACTCGCAATGAGTGCCTGCTCATCCACCGGCCCGGCCGGTCCACAAGGCGCCACCGGTAACACAGGCACTACCGGAGCCACCGGCAACACGGGCAACACGGGCACCCCCAACACCGTAGTCGTCGTTCCACCGGCGCACTAATCGCGATTGGTTTGGTTGGTAGCACGATCAGTATTGAGCTGAAATCATCTCGATGCCCCGCTACTGACTCTCTCGCGCAGAAAATGCAAAAGCCCGTTAGATCGTCGATCTAACGGGCTTTTATATGGGGGTCGGAATCGAACCGGCGCACATGGCTTTGCATGCTGCTAAACAACCATTTAAATCAATAGGTTATCCATACAAATACTCATTAAACCCACCTACACATACTAACCAATCTTACTGTTACCTGGATGCGACACAACGGCAAAGCCTTGGCCAGAAACTGACCGCGATTATGCGGCCCGGTCTTTATTGACCAAAGTCTTCAGATCTTCATCCATACGCGACTGCCAGCCACGACCAGTGGCGCGGTAAGCATCCAGCACCTCCGGCGACAAGCGAATGGTGATCCGCTCCTTGGTCGGCTCTTTTTGCGGTCCCCTGAATCCCCGCATCCGGGCAATCATTTCGCGGCCAACCTCCGGCGAGTCTGGGTCAGCGGCAATCCCGGCATTGATCGCGGCTTCGTCGGCATCGTCCGGGATATGAATTTTAAGATTGAGCTTGGACATAGTCATTAATCTCCCTACGGTTTGCCTTGCGAAAACGGATGATCCGCAGCGCATCGGCGCGGCGGGTAAACACAACACAGTGAAGACGATCCCCGATAAGGCCCAAACCCACTTCACGGATTTCACCATAGTCATTGCGGTCATCGACAACAGAAATCACTGTATCCCAATCGAGGCTCTTTACCTCCGCCAGTGACACCCCATGCTTGGCAATGTTGGCAAGGTCTTTGGAGGGGAAAAAAGTGATTTGCACGATCAAATCGTACATACAAAAAAATAAAACCGCAAGACAGCCCAGCGGATTGCTCGGTTCTGGACCTACGAAACCGAGGGTTCAGAAAAGAATAATGCCCACTAACTCATTGAATTAGTGGGCATTTTATTGGAGGCGGGGGTCGGAATCGAACCGGCGTACACGGCTTTGCAGGCCGCTGCATGACCACTCTGCCACCCCGCCTTAAGGGGTTGATCGCACTGCGATCCAATCTGGAGCGGGAAACGAGGCTCGAACTCGCGACCTCAACCTTGGCAAGGTTGCGCTCTACCAACTGAGCTATTCCCGCATTAACTTCTAGTGTGGCGGATGGAGCGGGAAACGAGGCTCGAACTCGCGACCTCAACCTTGGCAAGGTTGCGCTCTACCAACTGAGCTATTCCCGCAACGACACACTGCATATTCTTTGGAGCGGGAAACGAGGCTCGAACTCGCGACCTCAACCTTGGCAAGGTTGCGCTCTACCAACTGAGCTATTCCCGCGTCACTAAATTAAATCTTGAATCCGGATGTTGGAGCGGGAAACGAGGCTCGAACTCGCGACCTCAACCTTGGCAAGGTTGCGCTCTACCAACTGAGCTATTCCCGCATCTGGATTCTTCTTCCCGACCACACGCATCGAGAGAGTGCGAATTATAAAGCTTAATACTTTTCTGTCAACTATTCACAGGTCGATTTTTTTACCTGAAAACTCGTGCGCCGCCATTCTCAGGTAGTAAACCATTGACCACAAAGTTAAAAACACCGCAATCACCATGCAGAGATTCCCCAGAATAAGGGTATCCACTCCGGGAATTACCGGGCCCGCGTACAACAGCAGCAAAATCGCCACCATTTGCGCCGTGGTCTTGAGTTTACCGATATACGCCACCGCCACGCTCTTGTGCGCCCCCATTTCGGCCATCCATTCGCGCAACGCCGAGATCGCAATTTCACGGCCGATGATAATCATCGCCATCCAGCCCGCGGTACGATTCAGTTCGACCAGTAGAATCAGCGCGGCGGCGACAATCAGCTTGTCCGCCACCGGATCAAGGAAAGCGCCAAACGCCGAGGTTTGATGCAATCGACGCGCCAAGTAGCCATCGAGCCAATCGGTGGCGGCGGCCAGAGCGAAAATCGTCGCTCCGGTCATGTTGCGCATTTCTGGGCCCAGCACCGAATCGGGCAGAAAAAACACAGCCACGCAAATCGGAATCAAAGCGACTCGAACCCAGGTCAGGAATATCGGCAAATTGAACGGCATCACATGCTTCTTGTTTGGGGCACCGCCGAAGCTAGTGCAAAGCGTTATAAATTTGTTCGGCCAGCGTTCGGCTGATCCCTTCGACCTGAGCCAAATCGTCCTGGCTGGCCGCCACCACACCACGCAAGCCACCAAAACGCGTCAACAGGCGCTGGCGTCGTTTGGCGCCCACTCCGGGTATCTGTTCCAGGGTGGAAGCCAGACGCGCCTTGCCGCGACGTGCACGGTGCCCGGTAATGGCAAAACGGTGCGATTCATCGCGGATGGTCTGAATCAAATGCAAAGCCGGGTGGTCGTTAGGCAATTGTACCGTTTTTTGCAGGTAGGGAAGAATCAGAGTTTCCAAACCGGGTTTACGCCCTTCGCCCTTGGCCACGCCAACGATAGTCAGACTCAGTCCTAATTCGGCAAAAACCTCTTCGGCCACCCCAACCTGCCCCTTGCCACCGTCGATCAGAACCACATCCGGGCGTTTGCCCTCGCCTTCGGCCAATTTGCCATAGCGGCGCAGCAATACTTCGCGCATCGCGCCATAATCGTCGCCGGCTTTGGCGGTTTCAATATTAAAGCGGCGATATTCCGAGGGCTGCATCGCCACGCGGTCATACACCACGCACGAGGCCACGGTGGCTTCGCCCATCGTGTGGCTGATATCGAAGCCTTCAATCCGCTCTACCCCTTCCAGTTCTAGCACCAGATTTAGCTGTGCCAGACGATGCTGTTGATTGGCCTGCCCGGCCAATTTTTGCATGATCGCCAGTTCGGCGTTTTTTTCCGCCATTTCCAGCCAGACGCGCCGCTCACCGATCGGGTGCTCGACAATCGCCAGGCGTCGCTGCGCCTGCTCTTCCAGACGCTCGCGCAACGCCGTCGTGAGTTCGCCATTCACCACAATCTGCGGCGGCAGTAGCGCGCCTAAGTAGTGCTGCGCCAAAAAGGCTTCAAGTACCGTCCCCGGATCGGCCCCCTGGTCATTACTGGGAAACAGGCTTTTATCTCCGAGATGTCGCCCGCCACGGATCATCACCAGATTGACGCAGTAGACGCCCTGGCGCTCAACCAGCGCCACCACATCGGCGTCTTGCTGGTTAGCGTTACTGGAAACGAATTGGGTTTCTTGCATGTGTGACAGCGCTTGAATCTGGTCGCGCAATTCAGCGGCCAGTTCGAATTCCATCGCGGCGGACGCCGCGAGCATGCGTTCACTCAGGAGATCGGTCAGATCGGACTGCCGCCCCTGGAGAAACGCCACGGCGCTGGCTACATCGGCGCGATATTCTTCCTGCGTGACATAGTCAACACAGGGCGCTTTACAGCGCTTGATCTGATACAGCATGCACGGGCGCGAGCGATTGCCGAACACGGAGTCCTCGCAAGTGCGCAAGCGAAACACCTTTTGCAGTATCTGGATACTCTCGCGCACTGCGTAGCTATTGGGAAAAGGACCGAAATATTGATGGGGCCGACGCGGTTCGCCACGGTAATAACGCATTTGCGGATAAGCATGCGCCGAGATCATCAGGTAGGGATAAGACTTGTCATCACGAAACAGGATGTTGTACTTCGGCGCCAAAGCCTTGATCAGATTGTTCTCTAACAGCAGCGCCTCGGCTTCTGAGCGCGTGACCGTGGTTTCAATCGCGGCAATCTGGCGCACCATCAGCTGAATGCGCGGCGCCAGGCCGGTTTTCTGAAAATACGAACTGACACGGCGCTGCAGATCGACCGCCTTGCCGACATACAGTACGTTTTTTTGCGCATCGAGCATGCGATACACACCGGGCAGAGACGGCAGATTGGCGAGCACGTCCTTGGGGTCGAAGCTTTGGGTCATAGGCACACTAAAACAGTTAACGATGCGACATCGACGTGCGCGGCAACGCCCTGTATTCCTTCGGGCATTTCAGCCTGCGCGCGCCATATCCTTGCTAGTGTAAGGTGTGCGCGCGCAAGGCGGCAAAAAAGCTTGCGACAAGCCGGTTTTGCATCCATAACCCTTGTACCGGTATAATGCTTTTTTGCTAGCCAAGGAAACGCCTGATGCGAATTATCGAGAAAGCCTATACTTTCGACGACGTTCTCCTCGTCCCTGCCCATTCCACTGTTCTGCCGCGCGACGTTCAACTGTGCACCGCACTTTCACGCAATGTTAGCCTCAATCTGCCGCTGGTTTCCGCCGCGATGGATACCGTTACTGAAGCCAGCCTGGCCATTGGCATGGCGCAGGAAGGTGGCATTGGCATTTTGCACAAGAACATGCCCGCGGATAAGCAGGCGCAGGAAGTATCCAAAGTTAAACGCCACGAAAGCGGCGTGGTCAAAGACCCGATTACCATCGCGCCCGACATGCTGGTGCGCGATTTGGTGCTGTTAACCCGTCAACACAAAATCTCCGGTCTGCCGGTAGTGAGCGATGGCAAGGTTGTCGGTATCGTCACCAACCGCGATTTGCGTTTTGAGACCCGTCTGGATCAAAGCGTTGAATCGATCATGACCCAGCGCGACAAACTGATCACCGTCAAGGAAGGCGCCAGCATCGACGAAGCGCGCGACTTGATGCACAAGCACCGCCTGGAGCGCGTGCTGGTGATCAACGACCAGTTTGAACTCAAGGGTTTGATTACGGTTAAGGACATCATCAAAACCAGCGAGCATCCGTTTGCCTGCAAGGATAGCCAAGGCCGTCTGCGTGTTGGCGCGGCGGTTGGCGTCGGCGCCGGCACGGAAGAACGCGTTGCGCTCCTCGTTGCCGCCGGAGTTGACGTACTGGTGGTTGACACCGCCCACGGTCATAGCCAGGGCGTACTGGACCGCGTGAGCTGGGTTAAGAAAAACTTCCCGCAGGTTGACGTGATTGGCGGCAATATCGCCACCGCCGATGCCGCGCGCGCGCTGGTTGCCGCCGGGGTTGACGCGGTCAAGGTCGGCATCGGCCCGGGCTCGATCTGCACCACGCGTATTGTTGCCGGTGTCGGTGTGCCGCAACTGACCGCGATCCACAACGTGTCCGAGGCGCTGAAAGGCACCGGGGTCAAGTTGATCGCCGATGGTGGTATCCGTTTCTCGGGCGACATTTCCAAGGCACTGGCGGCGGGCGCCGACAGTGTGATGCTCGGCGGCATGTTTGCCGGCACCGAGGAAGCGCCGGGTGAAGTTGAACTGTATCAGGGACGTTCGTACAAATCCTACCGTGGCATGGGCTCGTTGAGCGCCATGACGCAAGGTTCGGCCGATCGTTACTTTCAGGACAACGAAGCGAACAACGACAAATTCGTACCGGAAGGCATTGAAGGTCGCGTGCCTTACAAGGGACCGATCGGTCAGGTGATTCATCAATTGATGGGTGGGCTGCGTTCGTCGATGGGCTATCTCGGCTGCAAGGATATCAACGAGATGCACGAGAAGGCGGGCTTTGTCGAAATTACATCGGCCGGCATGCGCGAGTCGCATGTACACGATGTGCAAATCACCAAGGAAGCCCCGAACTACCACGTCGATCGTTAATTTGACAGTGGGTTTTCGTGGTCATACAAAAACTGCGGCAGAGCAATCTGTCGCAGTTTTTGTATTTCCGCACTGATCGACATTTCACACGAAAAAATTCTGATTAATGATTAAGAATTGGCTGATATTTTTGCACGGCCACTGCGCCTAAAGTTTACCCATGGCACCACGACTCCCCGGAGCCAGGCTAAACAACAAGGACTCAAATCATGAAAAACACTCTATTGATGATCTCTCTACTGGCGGTAACTTCTGGCGCGATGGCCGCTGGCTGCTACAGCAACGTTGAAGGCTGTGCAGGCACTCCCTCAATGGCTGACAGTCACTCGCCGGCCAGTATCTCGAGCCAAGCTAGTATTTCGAACGAAGCTAGCATGTCGAGCCAAGCCAGCACCATCGACACACTTGAAGCCAATGCGGCTCGTGTCGCTCAGCACCGTTTGTCGATCAAATAAGATTCAAGCTGGCGTGTAACGCGCTTAGACTACACAACCCCGCGCCAATGGCGCGGGGTTTTTGCTAGCGGGTCTGTCTCGCGAACCATCACTCATTTTCCCGCGACGCGTGATACTCTTCTGATTGTCCCTTTATCGGAAAACGCCGCGTGCACGATTCCCGCTCTGAATTTGTTTCAATCGGCTCACAGCGTCTTCATCTACGCCACTGGGGGCGCGATCAGGCTCCGCTACTGTTTGTACTGCATGGCTGGATGGACTGCGCCGCGACTTTTCAATTTATGGTCGAGGCGCTGCGCGGTGACTGGCACATTATCGCTCCGGATTGGCGTGGTTTTGGTGAGAGTGACTGGAATCCGGGCAGCTATTACGCGCCTGACTATCTAGCGGATCTGGATGCGCTACTCACCCGCTATTCACCACGGCAGCCCGTTTATCTGGCAGGCCATAGCATGGGCGCGATGGTGGCTGGGCTGTACGCGGGGATTCGCCCCGAACGCGTGCGCGCGCTAGCGCTGATCGAAGGGTTCGGGTTGCCGGATAGTCGCGCGCAAGAAGCGCCGGGGCGTTATGCGCGCTGGCTCAAAGAACGACGCGATGCGCCACGATTTTCTCCGCTGCCAAGCTTGGAGAGCGTCACCCGAAAATTACAGGATCGCAATCCGCGTCTTAGCGCCGCGCGCGCGCTATGGCTTGCCGAACAGCTCACCCATACAGGTCCTGACTCAGCCGAATTATGCTACCGTGCCGATCCGCGCCATAAAATGGTCAATCCCGTACTTTACCGCCTAGCGGAAGCCCAAGCCTGTTGGCGCCAGATTCGCTGTCCAGTGCTGTGGGTCATCGGCGGCGACATGTGGGATCACCCAATGGCGAAGGGGGTCTTCGATACCCTGGAGAGTCGGCGCGCCTGTTTCGCTCAACTGCGCGAGGTCACCGTCGCCGATAGCGGTCATATGGTGCAATGGGAACAGCCCGAACAGCTGGCGACGGTTCTGGAAGATTTTTTTTCGGCGATCAGCCGAGAGTAAGCTGTAAGCGCAAATCTGCGCCGACCATGCGCGCGTCTTGAATTTTTAGTCGCTGCTTATCGGCCAGATCTTGCAATGCGGGCCAGGCAAACAGCCCGCGCGCCGCATCCCCGGCCAGAGCTGGCGCCAGGTAGAGCACGATTTCATCCACCAGCCCCGCGCGCACCAGCGCGCCATTCAGCCCCGCACCGGCCTCCACCATCAGGTGGTTAACGCCGCGCTCGGCCAATAATTGTAACAACTGAGCCAGATCGGCGTGACCGTCATCCCGACGCGCCAAAAGTAAACTTTGGCTACCGGCGGCCAGATAAGGCGCCAGGCGCTGCGCGTCATTAATGCAACTGGCCAGCAGCGTGCCCTCGCCTTGATAGATGATGCTGTCGGCGCGGGTGACTAGCCGACTGTCCAAAACCACGCGCAGTGGCTGGCGCGGTGGCAGCGGATCACGCACCGTCAGGCGCGGATTATCCGCCAGCACGGTACCGCTGCCGGTCAGAATCGCACAATGCGCCGCGCGCAACCGTTGCACATCGGCTCGGGCCTCTGTGCCGGTAATCCATTGGCTACAGCCATTCAGCAACGCGGTCTTGCCATCGAGCGTGGCCGCAGCCTTGAGTAGCACCCAAGGACGCGCGCGCGTCACGCGCGACAGAAAACCGCGATGCACACGCTCGGCCTCACTCTGCAACAAGCCGCTTTCCACCAGGATCCCCGCCGAGCGCAATATCTCCAGCCCGCGACCGGCCACTTGAGGAAACGGATCAACCATCGCCGCCACCACCCGCGCCACGCCATGCCGCGCCAGCGCTTCAGCGCAAGGCGGCGTACGGCCGTAGTGACTGCAAGGCTCCAGCGTGACATAGGCGGTGGCCCCCAACGGCTGTTCGCCGCGCGCGCGACAGTCTTTGAGCGCCTGAATCTCGGCATGATCGGCGCCGGTGGCTTGCGTGGCGCCGCAGCCAATCACCCGCTGGTCGCGCACCAACACACAACCTACGCCAGGGTTGGGCGCGGCGCGGCGCGTTGCGCTTTCTGCCAGACGCAGCGCCTGCTGCATATAACGGTAATCTTCAGCACTAAACATGAGGTTCCATCAGGAGGAAGGCGTGAGCTTGCGCGCCAGCCAATCGGGGCGCAACAAACCATAGATCGCGTGATCGAGGACTTGCGTGCCGATCCACTCGCGACCGCGCAGCACACCCTCGAACTCAAAACCCAAGCGCTCGGGCAGCGCGCGACTTGCCTGGTTATCAACCGCGCAGGCGATCTGAATCCGGTAAAGATCCAGAGAAGTAAAACCATAGTCGATCAAGGCCGCGCAGGCCTGGGTCATGACCCCCCGCCCTTGCCATGCGGAACCTAGCCAGTAGCCGATTTCAGCTCGATGCTGCGTGGGCTCGAGGGCAAAAAAACACACGACACCCACCGGCCGCCGATCGCGCCAGACCAGCAAATTGAGAAACCGCTGTTCTCGGTTACCTTCTCGGGAAAACCGGACGTAGGCCAGACTGTCGTTAACGTCGCACATCTGGTCAAGCCACGGCATCCAGCGGCTCAACGCAACCCGATTGGCGTCGATCAAAGTGAACAACGCCTCGGCGTCGGCCTCTTCGGGCTCGCGCAAGATCATGCCATCAGCAACCGCAATCGGGGTCATGGCAACGCCTAATCAAGATTAGTGATGAGACTTCTGGATTTCTTCAATGGCTTCATTGAATTCGGCGACATCTTCAAAACTGCGATAGACCGAGGCAAAACGCACATAGGCCACTTTATCCAGGCGCGCCAACTCAATCATCACCATTTCGCCGATCTGACGCGAACTGACTTCGCGCTCACCCAACTGCAGCAGCCGGTGGCAAATGCGGTCAATCGCCTCATCGACCAGCGTGGTCGATACCGGGCGCTTGTGTAGCGCGCGCATAAAACTGGTCCGTACCTTGTCGGGATCAAACTCGGTGCGATGCCCGCCGGTTTTGACCACCTGAGGCATGCGTACGTCGGCGGTTTCGAACGTTGTAAAGCGTTTCTCGCACTTGAGGCAACGGCGGCGGCGGCGAATGCTGGAACCATCTTCATTCACCCGCGAATCGATCACTTGTGTATCAGCGTTGCCGCAGAATGGACACTTCATGGTGTTACCTCAGCGCAGACCGTCAATCTTAAACCGTCATCATAGCAGTGAAGTTATGTTTGGTTAATGAAAATGGTGTGATCGACATGATTGTGTCGCGCCGCAGCTCGGCAGCCCATCGGTTGACGCCTGAGTGGCGAGAACCACCCGGGCAAAAAAAAGCGGCTTTCGCCGCTTTTTTTCGTTCAACCGCGTAAATCAGCCGCGGTCATAAACCGGCAAGCGCTTGCAGATGACTTGCACTGCCTGGGCAACCCGCGCGATCACGGCCTCGTCCTGCGGCGCGTCCAGCACGTCGGCAATCAAGTTGGCCAGTTCGCGGGTCTCGGCGACGCCGAAACCACGGGTCGTCATTGCTGGTGTGCCAATCCGAATCCCGGAGGTAACGAACGGCTTTTCCGGATCATTTGGAATCGAGTTCTTGTTCACGGTAATGTGCGCCAAGCCCAAGGCGGCTTCGGCGGCCTTGCCGGTAATGTTCTTCGGACGCAGATCAACCAGGAACACATGGCTTTCGGTGCGACCGGAAACAATACGCAGACCACGCTCAATCAGGGTTTCAGCCATGATTTTGGCATTTTGCTTGACCTGATGCTGATAGGCCTTGAATTCAGGCGTGGCGGCTTCTTTAAATGCCACCGCCTTGGCGGCAATCACATGCATCAGCGGGCCGCCCTGCAGGCAGGGGAAGATCGCCGAGTTCAAGATTTTCTCATGTTCGGCTCGCGCCAGAATCACGCCGCCACGCGGTCCGCGCAAGGTTTTATGCGTGGTGGTGGTCACGAAGTCGGCATGCGGCACAGGACTCGGGTATTCTCCCGCGGCCACCAGGCCGGCGTAGTGGGCCATGTCAACAAACAGATAGGCGCCAACCGCATCGGCGATCTTGCGCATGCGCGCCCAATCGATTTCCAGGGCATACGCCGAGGCGCCCGCCACGATCATTTTGGGCTTGTGTTCGCGCGCCAGGGCTTCGACTTGCTCGTAGTCCAGCTCTTCTTTCTCGTTCAGGCCATAGGTAATGGCGTTATACAGCTTGCCGGAAATATTGACCGAGGCACCATGCGTCAAGTGACCGCCGTGCGCCAGACTCATACCCAGAATGGTGTCGCCCGGCTTGAGCACGGAAACATACACCGCCTGATTGGCTTGCGAGCCGGAGTGTGGCTGAACGTTTGCGTACTCGGCGCCAAACAGGGCCTTGAGACGCTCGATCGCCAGGCTTTCTACCCGGTCCACATGCTCACAACCGCCGTAGTAACGCTTGCCGGGATAGCCTTCGGCATATTTATTGGTCAAAACCGAGCCCTGGGCTTCCATCACCGCCGGGCTAACATAGTTTTCGGAAGCAATCAGCTCCACATGGTCTTCTTGACGGCGGTACTCATCCTCCATGGCGGAGAACAATTCCGGGTCGAATTTTGCAATCGTTAAATCGGCAGCAAACATCTTAGGCTCATCCCGTCAGAGGGTTTCGATAGGGTTGGATTTTACACGAGCGTAGATCATAACGAAATGCGCGCCACGGTCTGACTCGTGTAAACACCAGGTATTTTCACGTCAAATCATCAAGATGATACGCGCGCCTGCCACTCAGGTTGAATCGTCGCATCGATCGCCACGTTCTCAACTTGGCACTCTTCCATGAGTAACAAAAAGTCCTGCACGATGCCCGGCACTGAGTCCAGTGGCGCGAGCGGCCAGACAAATCGATCTTCGGTGGCCGGTTGCTGCAACGATGACATCACAAAATGGATTTCATTATTCTCATGCGCGGACACCCGCACTCGTGGTTGCTGCCCAGCGCTGCGCAGCTTGCGCAGCAGCGAACTGGCAAAGACTTGCAGCGCCACGGTCAGGCGAGCTTGATTACCACTGACCATCGCCTGCATCAGTGGGGCCGGCGCGCGCGCGATCGGAAACAGTGTCACACCATCCGTCGCCAGTTGCTCGCCGAGAAACTTCATCAAGGGCACACCCCAAGCCCCGACTTGGGGCTCGATACGCACCGGCGCGCTCGCACCCGCCTCGCGCATGGCAACACCGACCAAATAGCGCAGAAATACACCATCCTCGCGCACCGTGACCGCGCTGGCGGACAATTCCAACGGCAAACCCCGCGCGGCATCCGCCAATTGGCGAGTATAGCGATACAACTGGCCTGGAGAGATTGCCAGCACTTCATCCGGATGCAGTAATTTCCCGGATAGAAACACCTCGGCCTCGGCCGCGAACACGCCATGGGTACGCAACAGGGCATTGAGCCCATCGACATCGGTAATGCGTTCAGGCAGCGTGGCGCGCTGACGCGAACCGGCCACCAGCACTACCGGCATGGCAAACACTTGGGCATGCCGTCCCGGCGCCTGCTCCACCGCTGCGCGCATCGCCAACCACAGCTCTTGGTAAGCGGGACGCGATGGCGCCATATTTAGCGCGACCGAGAGAACTAATACCTCATCGCGCGCCAATAAATCCACCAACACTTGCTGTAACGCATCACGCTGTTGCAAGCGTTCAGCCTCACTGGTCGCCGCCAATACAGCCTGCGTCATATGGATCAGCCGGTTACTCACATTGGCGTCCGGGTATTGGCGTGGGTCGGGTAGCTGGGTCGTACTCATCTTGTTTGTCATCCTGCGGCAATCTGAAGTCGCTATTCTCGCACATGCGCCTGAAAAATGGCGCAGGCATACGATCACGATTTTTTTCGTTTTCAAACATAAGCAACCAGTAATAGGCGACAGTATTGTACATATAATCCCCAAAATAGTGCGGCAAGCGTTGACGGACCTAGCGACTAAATGGATAATTCACACTATTGAGATGCAGCAGTGCTTCTCGATAGTTTCTCCTCTATTTCTCCTTTGTAGACTTAGCGCGAAACCTTCGGTTTCGCGCATTTTTTTGTCTTTGATCCACGACAACGAACTAAGCTACTGAATTGAAATAATATAATAAGAAAACATTATCTCAGCATCGTCACCTGCATTCGCCAAATCACACCCCATTTGCCGGCATTTCCTCTTCTCGCCCCGCCCCAATCGCATCTCAGTCACGCATTTTTATTCAAATAGAATTAAATACTGTATACAGTTCGTTTTATGACATTTTCTCGCGGATTATTGTTCGATATAGGAGAAAACACCGGCTACCGAACTTTCACATCCGCAACTGAACGCACCGAGAGAGTGCGCAACTGTGACGCTGACATGTAAATTGACGCATAAAAAAAGCGCCGTCTCGATTGAGAAGGCGCAAGGATTTGAGACGAAACCGCTCCCTAAAGACCGGGGTAGCCTTGTTTAAGACGGGCTAAGGCTCCTGAAGCCTGCAGCGCGGCCAAACCGCGATTCGCCTGTGCCTGCAAGGCATGGTTCCCCTTACGGACCACAAAGGCATAGGCATCCATGCCAAATTCGGGTTGGCGCAACAGATGCAACGAAGGATCGAGCGCCGCCGCGTAGCGCATTGCATGTTGGTCGCCGAAAGCCGCCTGAATCTTGCCGGCGCGTAAGTCGGCGATCATTGGCGGCAGGCCATCGTAGGACTGAAGCGCTGAGGCCGGCACCGACAATCGCGTCAGCCAGCCCTGCGCGCTGCTATCGGTCAACACGCCAATCGCATTCAAGCGACGCACATCGGCTACACGACGCGATGCCGGCAACAGCAAAACTTGGGGCTCGTAATAATAAGGACGGGAAAAATCGAAGGTTTTCTGTCGTTGCGCGGTGATGGCCACCGCAGACACAATCATATCCACCTGGCCCGAGGCCAGAGACTCCAGCAGACGCGGCCAGGTCAAATTAACAAATTTGACCTGGACCCGTTGATTTTTCGCCCAGGCATTCACGACATCGAAATCAAAACCGGACAAATGCCCCTGGTCGTCCACATTCTCGAACGGCGCATAACTTGAGTTGATGCCCACCCGAATCAGCTCGGCGGCGCGCACACACCCCCCGAACGTAAACAAGGTTAGAAACAACACTATCCATCGACGCATGTTCATCCCCGGCGCGAAAACCAGGATTGTACCCCAGGAGCCAGTCGGAGTCCGGCAGGCGCCTAGCCGCCTGTCGGACTTACCCCCAATCGGAGGCTAGCGCGCCTCAACCTGGCTGACATCACGCACCGCGCCGGTGGCGGCTGAAGTCGTCATCGCCGCATAAGCACGCAGCGCCGGGCTGACCAGACGCTCGCGCGCTTCGGGTTTCCAGGCGCGCGCGCCACGCCCGAGCATCTGCGCGCGGCGCTCGGCGAGGACTTCGTCGCTAACCTGCAGCTCGATCCGACGCGCAGGGATATCAATCAAAATGGTATCGCCTTCACGGACCAGACCAATGGCGCCGCCTTCCGCCGCTTCCGGTGAAACATGGCCAATACTCAGGCCCGAGGTACCACCAGAGAAACGGCCATCAGTCAACAGGGCGCAGACTTTACCCAAGCCCTTGGACTTGAGATAGGAGGTCGGATAAAGCATCTCTTGCATACCCGGTCCACCCTTCGGGCCTTCGTAGCGAATCACCACCACGTCGCCCGCGACAACTTGGTCAGCCAAAATAGCGGCCACCGAGTCTTCCTGACTTTCGAATACTCGAGCACGCCCGCTGAAGCGCAGAATACTGTCGTCCACCCCCGCGGTTTTGACGATGCACCCATCGAGCGCCAAATTACCGAACAGCGCGGCCAACCCTCCGTCCTGGCTATAGGCATGCGCCCGGTCTCGAATGCAGCCTTCGACGCGGTCAATATCCAGCGTCGGATAGCGCATGCTCTGCGAAAAGGCCAAGGTGGTCGCCACGCCGCCAGGCGCCGCGCGGTAAAACACGGTCGCCGCCTGATTGTCCGATTCTCGCGTCACATCCCAGGCTTCCAGCGCCGCCCCCAGGCTTGCGCTATGCACAGTCGGCTCGTCACGCGCGATCAAGCCGGCGCGATCAAGCTCGCCCAAGATGCCCATCACGCCGCCAGCGCGATGCACGTCTTCCATATGGTACTTCTGGGTGGCCGGCGCCACCTTGCACAAACACGGCACCCGACGCGAGATCGCATCGATATCCTGGATAGTGAAATCAAGTTCGGCTTCATGCGCCGCCGCCAGCAAATGCAACACCGTATTGGTCGAGCCCCCCATGGCCACGTCAAGCGACATCGCATTGGCAAACGCGGCGCGAGACGCGATGGTGCGCGGTAAAGCGCTGATGTCGTCTTGCTCGTAATAGCGGCGCGCCAGATCGACGATCAAACGCCCCGCGCGCAGAAACAGCTCCTTGCGATCGGCATGGGTCGCCAGCAGCGAACCGTTGCCCGGCAGTGACAAGCCCAACGCCTCGGTCAGGCAGTTCATCGAATTGGCGGTAAACATACCGGAACACGAGCCGCAGGTCGGACAGGCGGAACGCTCCATCTCGGCCACTTCACCATCGCTGACCTCGGCATTCGCGGCTTCGACCATGGCATCAACCAGATCAAGCGAGCGCTCGGCGCCACGCCATTGAATCTTGCCGGCTTCCATCGGACCGCCAGAAACAAAAATCACCGGAATATTCAGGCGCAAGGCGGCCATCAACATACCAGGGGTAATTTTGTCGCAATTGGAAATACACACCAGCGCATCGGCACAATGCGCATTGACCATGTACTCAACCGAGTCGGCGATCAAGTCGCGCGACGGCAGGCTATACAACATGCCTCCATGGCCCATTGCGATGCCATCATCAATGGCAATGGTGTTGAACTCTTTCGCCACACCACCGGCGCGCTCGATTTCCCGCGCCACCAATTGCCCCATGTTTTGCAGATGCACGTGACCGGGCACAAACTGGGTGAATGAGTTGGCAATGGCAATGATCGGTTTTTCGAAATCGCCGTCCTTCATGCCAGTGGCGCGCCAGAGCGCGCGGGCGCCGGCCATATTGCGGCCAGCGGTCGAAGTGCGAGAGCGGTATTCGGGCATTACAATTCCTTACTTCAGTTCGTCAGATAATTGAAGCGTTTCTTGTCTGCGGGACTGTAGAGCCGGTTTGGCCTGTCGTGTTCCGGATATTGGGACCGGGATCTGGCCCCAGCGCCACATGCGAGGATAATCACAGGCGACGATAAGGAACGCTTTCCGTATAATTGCGTCACCTCTCTTTTACCGCAAACGCACGCAACTGACAAATGATCATTCATCCGCAATTCGACCCAATCGCCATTCACCTTGGACCGCTGTCGGTTCATTGGTACGGCCTGATGTATATGGCTGCGTTTATTCTGTTCATTTGGCTGGGAAACCTGCGCATTCGCCGTGGACACAGCTTCATGACCGCCAAGTTGCTGGACGACTTGCTATTGTACGGCGTACTCGGTGTGGTTCTGGGAGGACGCCTTGGATTTGTGTTGTTTTACAAACCGGGCGAATACCTGGCGCATCCGGCGGAAATTTTACGGGTCTGGGAAGGCGGCATGTCATTTCACGGCGGCTTTCTTGGCGTTCTGCTGGCAATGTGGCTGTTTGCCCGACGTCAGGGCAAAAGTTTTTGGCAAATCGCTGATTTTGTCGCGCCACTGGTCCCTCTGGGTCTAGCCACCGGTCGCTTGGGTAATTTCATCAATGGCGAACTCTGGGGCCGGGTCACCCGAGTGGACGCGCCTTGGGCGATGCTGTTTCCCGAAGCACACCAAGCCGATCGCAGTTGGGCGGCCTTGCATCCAGAATGGATCGATACCTTTTTGAAGTATGGCGGGCTTCCGCGTCATCCGTCCCAACTGTATGAGTTCGCGCTGGAAGGCCTGACGCTGTTTGCCGTGCTGTGGCGCTTCAGTGCTAAACCCAGACCGCGCGCCGCCACGTCGGCGCTGTTCTTGCTAGGCTATGGTTTGATTCGCTTTCTGGTGGAATTTACCCGCGAGCCGGACGATTACCTCGGCCTGCTGACCGCCGGTCTGAGTATGGGACAGTGGCTGAGCATGCCGATGATCGTCGCCGGTCTGGCGCTATGGGCCTGGTCAAAAAACCAACCCGTTTCAGCGTAACCCTCACCCCCAACCGTATCCACGGTTGGGGCATCTCCTGCCTCCCCCTGACTAACCTCTACGCAATAAATGCCAAACTGTCGAACAAGCCGACGGATTCAAAGCCAAAAATCAATTTTTACTTATGATTACTATTGATTATCGTCAAAAACAGGTTATTTAGAACAATCTTATATAGTGCATTGGCGCTACCCTCCTGTTGCGAATCGTGGTCGATACGGAGATCCCGTATCTCACTCCGTATGCGCAGCCACAGCGTGCACCACACCTGTACTTCAAGACCTTTTGGGAGATTGGCATGAAACGATTACCCCTTTGCTTGCAAATGACCATGCTGGCCACACTGGTGACCAGCCTGCCGGCATTTGCCGTACCCACCGGCCCGGACTATGTTGACGACAGCCAGTATCTGGCCGCGGCTCGTCAGAAAATTCTTCCTCCGGATATTCCATGGAACGGTAAGAGCCAGTCCTTCATCGCAGCCAAAGACGATCCGTATATCACGCCAATCGAAGCGTCCGACTTTAAGCACACCCCCACTTATTTCGACACTTTGGCCTATTTGCAAAAATTGCAAAGCGCCAAGCCGAGCCTGATTCAATTGCAAACCCTGCCGGAAACCACGGATAACGGCGTCCCGTTCACCATGGTGATCGTCTCCAAATCCGCGGATAAATCACCCGCCGGCCTCAAGGCCTCGGGTCTGCCCACCGTGTATGTCGAAGCCGAAATTCACCCGGGGGAAGCTAACGGCAAGGATGCCGGGCTGATGATGATCCGCGACATGACGGTTGGAACATCGGAAAGCGCTCTGCTGGACAAAATCAACCTGATTTTCGTCCCCACCGTGAATATCGATGGCGACCTGCGCTTCGGCAAGTACGGTCGGATTAATCAAAATGGTCCAGTGGAAACCGGTTGGCGCGTCAACTCGCGCAACCTGAACCTGAATCGCGATTTCACCAAGCTCGATAGTCCCGAGATCCGCGATGTGGCGCGCATTTTGAATCAATATGATCCGGACTTCTTCATCGACACCCACTCAACCGACGGGGTGATCTATCAATATGACGTCACCTACTGCAATAACGGCATGGGCTGGGCCAAAAATAGTACGGTGTGGATGGATAAGGTGATGACCCCCTATGTCTACAGCGAGCTGAAGGACTACGGTCATCAACCCAACGTCTGCATCAGCATGAACGACAACGAGGATATCTCGCAAGGCTATTACCCTTACTACAGCGACTATGCGCGCTTCTCAAATCAGTACGCCGATATCCGTGGCATACCGGGTATTCTGGTCGAACTGCATGCGCTCAAGCCTTACCGTCAGCAGGTATTGGCCAACTACACCTTGTACAAGTCGATTTTTGAAGCTGTGGGTAACAACAAGGACAGTCTGTTCTCCGCGATTGCACAAGACCGTGCCACGCGTGACAGCAAGGTAACCCTGACCTGGAAAAATCCGGATGGAAAACCGGATCTGGTGGACTTCAAGGGCGTGAAGTATCAAAAAGTGATGTCACCGGTTACCGGTGACAAAATCGTACGCTGGAGCAATCAGCCGCAGGAATACAAGATCCCGATCACCCCGCAAACCCAGGCGGACTTGGTCGTCGATCGGCCGCATGCCTATATTGTGCCAGCACAATGGCATGAAGTGATTGAGCGCCTGAAGGTACATGGGATTCAAATGACCACGCTCACCCGGCCTCAAACCATGGATGTCACGGTTTATCGTCTGGAAAACGTCAAACTGGGCACCCCGTTTGAACCTGATCGCGAATCCGCCGACAAGATCCCGGGCTATGAAGGTCGTCTACTGGTGACCGGAACCCCGGTGGCAGAGCAACGCAAAGTCACCTACCCGGTGGGTTCGGTCATGATTGATCCCAATCAGCGTCTTGGCGTGCTTGCAATGGATCTGCTCGAACCGGCCAGCCCGGATTCATTCTTGAGCTGGGGCTTCTTCAACGCCAACCTGACCTCGGCCGAGGCGCCGGAAGCTTACGTCATGGAGCCGATGGCGCGCGCAATGATGGCGGAAAATCCAGCGCTGAAACAGGCATTTGAGCAAAAGCTGAAAACCGATAAAAACTTCGCCAAGGATCGTAATGCGCGTTTGAACTGGTTTTACAATCAAACTCCATTTGCCGATAGCAACCGCTATATGTATCCGGTAGGCAAGATTCAATAAGTGAGGCGCATTTCTCCGCCCCCAAGATGGGTTCGCCCCTCTTGGGGGCGTTTTGCATTCATCATGCGAGAACGGATTGAGTCAGCTACAATAACGCAGAAAAGCCATCCCTAGATTAGGACGTCCCCCATGATTGTTACGGCATTAGGCACGGCCAGCGGTACAGACCAACTTGCGCCCACTTCCAGTTTTCTGATTGATGCGGATACCTTGCTGGATTGCGGCAGTGGCGCCGAAACGCTGTCGATCGAAAGCATGTTGCACATTGAGCGAGTGTTGCTGACACATTCCCACCTCGATCATTGCAGCGCCTTGCCCGCTTTACTCGCCTGCCATGCGGCGCATGGAGGCACTGGCATCACGGTCCACACTCAGCTGGAAACCATCGACGCCCTTTATGCCAAGCTGTTCAACGATCAAGACTACCCAAACTACACTCAACTCAAGACCGCCGGTGGCGACCCGCTATTGCGCTTTAATGCAATTGAAGTCGGCGATGCACTACCCCTGCCGGATGGAATGGCAACCGCCTTGCCGGCACAACACAACATTCCCGCTGTGGGCTGGCTGGTTGAAGGTCCGTGGCGCGCATTGGCCTATACCGGCGATACCAGCCTGTGTCCGGGATTCTGGCACTGGATTTCGAATGTGCCATCGATCAGCGACATTGTCTGCGAAATCACCTACCCCAGCAGCCGTAGCGAGCAGGCCCGCGCCGAGGGGCACATGACCCCGGATCAACTATTGCCAATGCTGGCGCTGGTACCACCCAATGTCCATATCTGGATCAGTCATCTGGGCAGCGCCGATAAGGAACAAGTACTACAAGAACTGCGCCAGCAGGCGCCCGTGGCGGTGAATATCGGCGAACTGAAAGTCGACACCATTATCGACTTGTAAGCGGGAGGAAGGGATACACACCACTCTCCTCCCCCAAACAGTATCCGCGGTTTAACGCCAGCGCTTCAGCAGCAAGGCATTACCGACGACCGACAGTGAGCTGGCAGCCATGGCGGCGCCAGCCAGCGCAGGGCTCAACCAGCCCAGCGCCGCCAGCGGAATCCCCAGCGCGTTATAGCCAAAAGCAAAAAACAGGTTCTGACGGATCTTGGCTAAAGTGCATTGCGACAGACGAATCGCATCCGCGACATGCATCAGATCATCATGCATCAAGGTAATATCCGCCGCTTCAATCGCCGCCTCGGCCCCTCCCCCCATGGCAATCCCGACATCCGCCGCCGCCAGCGCCGGCGCATCGTTAATTCCATCGCCCGCCATCGCCACGCGATGCCCACTCTGACGATAGGCACTGACCGCGGCCGCCTTGTCTTGCGGACGCATGCTGGCGCGATATTCGTCAATACCCGCCGCCGAGGCAATCCGCGCCGCCGCAGCGGGATGGTCTCCGGTGAGCATTACCACCCGCACGCCGAGGCGCTTGAGCGCGCGCACCGCCGCCACCGAGCTCGGGCGTAATTCGTCAGCCAGCGCCAGGGCGCCCATTACTTCGCCATTCAGGGAAACCGCAATCACGGTTTTACCCTCGGCGTACCAGCCTTGCAGTTGTGGGTGATCCTCCATGCCGATCCATTGCGGCACACCGACTTTGATCACGTCTTGCCGCGCGCTGATCGCCTCGACCCCGCGACTGACTTCGGCGCTAAAGCGGTTAATCGGCATGAGACCGATACCCGCTTGTTGAGCGCGCGCGACCACGGCCAGGGCCAGTGGGTGGGTCGAACCGGTTTCCGCGCTGGCCGCCCAGCGCAGCAGGTCGGACTCTGTGCCACTCAGGGTCAGGACATCGGTCACGACGGGTTTGCCGGCGGTCAGCGTGCCCGTCTTGTCCACTACCAAGAGATCAACACGCCCCGCCTGTTCCAAGGCTGCCGCCTGCCCAAACAGGATGCCGCGGCGCGCGCCATTGCCAATGCCTACCATCACGGCGGTCGGTGTCGCCAGACCAAGCGCGCAAGGGCAAGCAATCACCAGCACCGCGACCGCGTGTATCAGGGCTTGGCTCCAATCACGGGTGATCCAGCCGGTCAGCAAGAAGGTCAGCAAACTTAAAGCTAATACCACCGGTACAAACACGCTGGACACCACGTCGGCCAAGCGCTGAATTGGCGCTTTGGACCCTTGCGCTTCGCTCACCAGACGCACGATGCGCGCCAGCTGAGTCGAAGAGCCAACACCGGTGGCGCGGATTTTCAGCACGCCAGACTGATTGCGCGTCGCGGCGAATACCGCGTCGCCCACGACTTTGTCCACCGGCAGACTTTCCCCCGTCAACATGCTTTCGTCCATGGCCGCTCGGCCTTCCAGCACCTCGCCATCCACCGGCACGCTCTCACCTTCGCGCACCCACACCAAATCGCCGTGACAGAGTTCGGTGATCGGCACTTCACTCACCAAGCCATCACGCTCGACCCGCGCCTGTTTAGGCGCCAAGCGCAACAAGGCTTCAATGGCGCTGCCGGCCTTACCCTTGGCGCGACTTTCCAATAGCTTACCCAACATCACCAACACAATGATCAGGGCACTGGCCTCAAAATACACCTCTTGCGACGCCGAGTCGGCCAAGGTAATCCAGGTCGAATAGCCATAAGCGGCGCTGGTGCCTAGCGCGATCAAGACATCCATATTGGCCGCGCCAGCGCGCAAGGCATGCCAGGCGCCGCGATAAAAGCGCCGGGCAAAACCAAATTGCAGCACACTCGCCAAGAGCCACTGCCACGCGTTAGGTAATTGCAAGCCATGCAGCCCCAAGGCCATAGCGCCCATTTGCGCCAGAAATGGCAACGCAAAAACCCCGGCCACGAGCAGTGAGCGCCATTCACGGCCATACGCCAGCGCGCGTTGCGCGCGCTGCGTCTCGATAGCATCGCTGTCCGCGTGCTCGCGCATCACACTGGCCTGGAACCCGGCATGGCTCACCGCGTCGATCAGTTGCTGCTCGTCGAACGCGCCGCGTGGAAACTGAACCAGGGCTTGTTCACTGGCGAAATTCACGCTGGCGCTCACCTGAGGCAATGCGCACAGCACTTTTTCAATCCGCTGGGCACAAGCGGCGCAATGCATACCGGACAGGGCAAGCGTCAAGCTTTGTTGCGGCACGCTGAAGCCACTGTCGCGAATGGCGGCCAAGGCCTGCTCGACGCTGGCCTCGGTCAAGGCAATTTGGGCGCTCTCGCTGGCAAAATTAACCTGAGCCGTCAGTCCCGGCACTCGGTTTAGGTTTTTTTCCAGACGCGTGGCGCAGGCGGCGCAGTTCATACCGGCAATTGGCAGTATCAGTTTGGCGTGGTTCATTGGGTTCTCCATGCCATAATTTTATACCCCTATAGGGTATTGTCAATCGGAATAGTCCAACGCAAAAAACACATCCCCCCTGTCGTATGCACGATCAGGGGGGATGTGTTTTGAGTCGCGCACGCCAAAGTCCGACAGACGGTTTAGATCTGCACTAACTCCAGCGAATAGCCGATATTTTTCCATTGCTGTACTTCTTGCAAAATCGCATTCGCCGTCAACGGGCTGGCCTTGAGCCAATCGCGCTCTACCGTCAAGGTAAAGCCGCGCGCGGCGGGTTTCAGATCCAGAGTCACAGGCAACGAGGAATCGTGACGACTGCGGAAGAACAGCACCGCCAGACGTAAACAGACGATCGCGCGCCACAACAAGTGTTCATTGACATACGCCGACAGTTTCCCCATGTCGCCACGATGGCCGAGCACAATTTGCGCCAGGGCATTTTGCTCGCGCTTGGAGAACCCGGGCATGTCGGCATACTGCAGAATGTAAGCGGAATGCTTGTGGTAAGCGGTATGTGAAATCGTCAGCCCGATTTCGTGCAACCGGGCGCCCCACAGCAGCAACTTGAGCCAGTCCTGGTCAAGATCGTCACCCGACACCATGCGGAACAATCGCTCGGCCAGGGTCATGACACGCGTGACCTGCGCCATATCGGCATGGTAGCGGCGGCAGAACTGGGTGACCGAGGTTTCACGCATATCATGTTCGCGTTGACGCCCCATCAGGTCGTAGAGCACACCATCGCGCAGCGCCCCTTCCGCCACGGTCATCTTGCTGATACCCAACTCTTCAAAAATGCCGATCATGATCGCCAAACCGCCCGGCAACACCGGTGCGCGGTCTGACTTCAACCCATTGAGATTGACGTTCTTGATGTTGCCGCGCTTGATCAATTCAAGGCGCAGCTGCTCCATGCCCGCCAACGTAATATCATCCGAGGAGTAATCGTTGATTTCCAGAATATCGCGTAGCGAACGCGCAGTACCGGAGGTGCCCACCGCCAACTGCCATTCTTCTGGTCGAAAAGCCTGACGAATGCGCTGAATCTCACTACGCGCCGCCAGGGTTGCATCGCGAAATTGATTTTTACTGAGCTTGCCTTCAGGAAAAAAACGCAAGCTATAGCTGACGCAGCCGAGCGGCAAACTCTCAGTCACCAGAGCGCGAAATTGGCTACCGATAATGAATTCAGTGGAGCCGCCACCGATATCCACCACCAGGCGACGCTCGCGCGTGGCTGGCAACGAATGCGCGGCACCGAGGTAAATCAACCGAGCTTCTTCGCGTCCGGCGATAATTTCAATCGGGAAACCCAACAAGGCTTCGGCGCGGGCAATGAAATCGACCGAATTTTTGGCTACGCGCAGGGTATTGGTCCCCACCACGCGCACTTGCCCCGGCGCCAGACCGCGCAGGCGCTCACCAAACCGCGCCAGACAAGCCAATGCCCGCGTCTGAGTGTCCTCATCCAGGATTTTGTCAGTCCCCAGGCCGGCGCCGAGGCGCACGGTGTCTTTCAGCGCGTCCAGGGTGTACAGCTGATCCTCAACCAAACGCGAGACCTGCAGTCGAAAGCTGTTGGATCCCAGGTCCACGGTCGCCAAAACATCATAGGGAAGCGTATCGGTCGTCAACAAAGACCCCTTCGTTGTAGGTCAGAAAAGCAAAACGCCCTCCGACAACATTGCATGTTGGCCGGGAGGCGCTCCTGTGGGGCATGCCCGACCTAAGCGATTATAGCGAGAAGGTCTGGCATTAGGATAGGTAGTTACAGACTCAGCGGACGATCACTCCCCCAGAGCATCACGATCAATCTGATCGCGCGGCATGTGGCGAATATCTTTACCTTTGACCAGGTACACCACGTACTCGGAAATATTGGTGGCATGGTCGCCAATGCGCTCAATCGCCTTGGACATGAACAAGGTATCGATCGACATGCTGATGGTACGAGGATCTTCCATCATGAACGTGATCAGTTGGCGTAGCTCGGCGGTAAAATCATCATCCAGCCGTTGATCTTCTTGCGCCAACTCCAGCGCGGCCGTCACATCCAGCCGGGCAAACGCGTCGAGCGCGCGACGCAGCATGCCCAACGCCACTTCGGCCATTTTGCGGATTTCGCGAAAACGCGGCACTTGGTAGCGCTCTGATTCGTAGATGGTTTTACCCATGCGCGCGATTTTCTGCGCTTCATCGCCGATGCGTTCCAGATCGGTGATCGTCTTGATCACGGTCATCACCATGCGCAAGTCGCCAGCCGCCGGCTGACGACGCGCAATGATATGGGTGCAGTCGTCGTCGATCGAGACTTCCATCGCATTGACCTGAGCGTCCTGATCGACCACTTTCTGCAGCTTTTCAATATCACCGGCCATCAGCGCATCAATCGCGGCGCGAATCTGCAATTCGACCAGGCCCCCCATCTGCAGCACGCGTGTGCGTACTGTTTCCAGTTCAAGGTCAAACTGTTTGGATGTATGTTCAGCCATTTACGCCTCATGCCTTAAAACGTGCAAATGCAAATTGTAAATCCGCCGAATGACAGCCTGATGACATTTAATCTCAGCGCAGAACCTCGACGCCGGTCTGACGACCCAACAACAACACGTCGGCATGGCGCTTGGCGAACAGACCATTGGTCACGACGCCGGCGATCTGGTTAATGATTTCTTCCAGTTCCACCGGCTTGGAGATTTTCAGCCCATGCACGTCAAGGATGATATTACCGTTGTCCGTCACAAAGTCTTTGCGTAATTCGGGGTGCCCCCCCAAACGTACCAGCTCGCGCGCCACGTAGCTGCGCGCCATCGGCACCACTTCGATCGGCAGCGGAAACTCGCCCAGCATTTCGACGTATTTAATTTCATCGGCGATACAGATAAACATTTCCGCAGCGGAGCCGACAATTTTTTCGCGCGTCAGCGCGCCACCGCCGCCCTTAATCATATGCAGGTAGTGGTTGATCTGGTCGGCGCCGTCGATATACACCGGCAACACGTCAACCGTATTCAAGTCGTACACCGGAATATGGTGCGCCTTAAGACGTTCGGTCGTCGCGTCGGAACTCGCCACCACCCCTTTGATACGTCCCTTGATAGTGGCGAGCTCTTCAATAAACAGATTCACCGTGCTGCCAGTACCGACGCCGATAATCGCGTCGTCGGGAATAAATTCTAGGGCCTTCTTCGCCACTTCAAGCTTCAGTTGATTTTGCGTCAGCATTGCAACATCCTCCCGGTTTTCGATCATGGTGGGCGCGCGAGCGCCGTTGGTTTGCCTTATTATCCCATATCAATGAAAAGCCAGCATCGGCTATATTTTCATTAATAAACACACCGCCTGGGCTTCGATCGCTTCCGAGGCGCCAAGATAGCCCAGTTTTTCATTGGTTTTCCCTTTGACATTGACCGCCGAGCGCTCAACCTCAAGGTCGGAGGCAATGGTCGCGCACATGGCGTCAATGTATGCCGCCAGCCGTGGCGCCTGAGCGATCACCGTAGCGTCAATATTCCCCACGCGCCAGCCCGCGGCCAGCACTCGGGCATAGGCCGCGCGCAGCAGCTTGCGGCTATCCGCGCCACTAAACTCCGGATCGGTGTCGGGAAACCAGCGTCCGATATCGCCGAGCCCCGCTGCGCCAAGCAATGCATCGGTCACGGCATGCAACAGCGCATCGGCATCCGAGTGGCCCAACAGACCACGCTCATACGGAATGTGCACACCGCCCAAAATCAGAGGGCGACCCGCGACCAGGCGGTGCACGTCAAACCCTTGCCCGATTCGAAACCCCGTCATACTTTTCTCGATTCCAGTATGGCTCGCGCCAGCAACAAGTCGCGTGGCCAGGTCACTTTAAAGTTACTCGCATCGCCTTCGACCAGGCGCGGCTTCAGCCCCATCAATTCAAGCGCCGAGGCTTCGTCGGTCACACTGTCCGACACATCGCCGGACAGGGCCATGGACAGGCATTCCGCGCGGAACATTTGCGGGGTTTGCGCCAGCCACAGCCCATGGCGCGGCAAGGTCGCGGCGATACGCCCCTCTGAATCCGCGCGCTTGACGGTATCCGGCACGGGTAAGGCCAGAAGGCCACCGACAGGATCATCAATCAGCGCCGCCAGCAATTTTTCGACCATGGAAACCGATAGACAACAACGCGCGGCATCATGCACCAACACCCAATCGTCCGCCGCGAGGGCCAGCGCGGCCAACCCTTGGCGCACACTCTCGGCGCGCGTGGCGCCACCGACACGATGAACGCTCAGCTTAGTCAGCGCCGACCAGTCGTAGTCATCGAACCATTCGTCGTCGGGCGAGATCACCAGCGCAACCTGATCGATGGACTCCACCGCGTCCAGCGTTGCCAGCGCATGCCACATCAGCGGGTGGCCCTCCAGTTGCAAATACTGCTTTGGACAAGCGCCACCAAAGCGTGAACCGCTGCCCGCGGCCGGTACCAGGGCTACGCGACGGTTCACGATGCGCTCTCCGCGCTATCGAACTGGCGCCACACCGACGGGCCTTTGACGATTTTATCCAAATCGTCGAGATAATGCTGATGCAGCATCACTTCAGCGGGATCGGCGCGTTGCACCAACAGCGGTTTTTTTTCGAATCCGGGCGCGGCTTCCAAAGCCGCCAGACCGTCGTCCAAGTCGATGTCCATCGCCAGGCTTTCTTGCCCGCGGGTCATCCCCAGATAAACTTCAGCCAGTAACTCGCAGTCGATCAGCGCGCCATGCACCGTGCGGTTGGAGCGATCGACGCCAATTCGATCGCACAAGGCGTCAAGGTTGTTGCGCTTACCGGGATACAAGTCGCGCGCCATCACCAGGGTATCGATCACCCCGCCACATAACTTAGCGACCGGCTCTACACCAATTCGATCGAACTCGGCATTCAAAAAGCCGATGTCGAATGGCGCGTTGTGGATGATCAGTTCGGTGCCGCGCAGAAAGTCAGCCACCTGATGCCCGGTGCTGGCGAATCGTGGCTTGTCTGACAGAAAATCTAGCGAAATCCCATGAACTCGCTCCGCATCCGGGTCGATCTGACGTTCGGGGTGAAAATAGAGATGCAGATGCCGGCCGGTCAGCTTGCGCTCCACCATTTCCAGCCCGGCAAATTCAATAATGCGGTGGCCTTGGGCATGCTCGAGACCCGTGGTCTCGGTATCCAGAATAATTTGTCTCATATGCAAACACCTACGACCCGTGGGCTAGCCCCGGGCAACGATTACAAGATGGAATCCACGCCTCGATTGGCGAGAGCGTCGGCGCGTTCGTTGAATTCGTGCCCGGCATGCCCTTTGACCCAGCGCCATTCAACCTGGTGACGGTCGCGACTGGCATCCAGCTCTTGCCATAAGTCGGCGTTTTTTACGGGTTCCTTGCTTGCGGTTTTCCAACCCCGTTTTTTCCAATTATGGATCCACTCGCTAATCCCCTTCTTGACGTACTGCGAGTCGGTATACACCACGACCTCGCACGGACGCGTCAAGGCATTCAAGCCGGCAATGACCGCGGCAAGTTCCATACGATTATTGGTGGTATTGCGCTCGCCGCCGCACAGCTCTTTTTCCTGGCCGTTGCAACGCAGCAACGCGCCCCATCCGCCAGGCCCGGGATTTCCCTTACAAGCGCCATCGGTATAAATTTCTACTAAATTGTCGGTCATGCTGTCTCGTCTGATTGCTTTGATACCGGTTGATGACGATTCTTGCCGCCCGCCACCATCAACCGCGACTTGGCGGGTCGCCAATTGGGCGTGATCAAGTGCATGCCACGCTGGCGCTTGACCGCCTCAATGCCATAGACCCCGGCCGCCAGCGGCCACCAACGATCCCCGGCCGACTCCATGAAGTCACAATTTTCCATCCACTGAGCGCGCTCAAACGGTGGAGCATACCCCATAAAGGCGCCCCCATCCGGCTCCAGCGCCAGCAAGGCCAACCAGTCCTTCAGGCGCAACAGCGGCAAAAAATTCCCATTCCAGGGGGTTCTAAACCGTCCCTGAATCAAACGACGCACCCCCCATAGCGATACCGGATTGAACCCGGTCAGCACCAAGCGCCCTTCGGGCACCAGCACGCGCTCGGCTTCACGCAGTACCAGGTGGGGGTGGGGGGTAAAGTCCAGGGCATGCGGCAACACCAATAGGTCCAGGCTGCGCGCGGCAAAGGGCAACTGCCCCGGTTCACAGGCCACCTGTGCCTCGGCGCCAAGACCGACGCGACATTGCCAGGGAATACGATTTTCGCGCAGGAAATCGACTTGCGGCACACCGATCTGGACGGCATGATAGCCGAATGCGTCGGCCACGGCACGATCGAAATACGCCATTTCGCGCTCGAGCAGGTAGCGGCCCAGCTCGGTTTCAGTCAACCATTGGGAAAACGACTTGATCATCGCGGAAGACCTTTATACGCCATGCTAACCATCTCCCCTGTTAACGCCTTTTCAGATAATTATATCTGGGTTTTGCAACGACACACTGGCGCGATTGCAATCGATCCTGGCGACGCGGCGCCACTACTGGCCTTCCTTGCGGCTCATCAGCTTGATCTGCAAGGGGTTTTGCTCACCCACCACCATAGTGATCACATCGGCGGCGTGGGTGAGCTACTGCAACGCAATCCGAAACTCACTATCGCCGGCCCCGCCAGTCTGGCCGAGGTCAACCACCCGCTGCAACAGGGATCCAGCATCGACCTGCTTGGCTGCCATTTCGAAGTCATGGCGGTGCCTGGGCATACATTGGATCACTTGGCCTATTACGCGGCGCCCTGGCTATTCTGCGGCGACACCCTGTTCGGCGCCGGCTGTGGCCGGCTATTCGAGGGCAGCCCGGCGCAGATGCTGGGATCACTCAACCGCCTGGCGGCATTACCCAGCGACACCCAGATTTTCCCCGCGCACGAATACACCGTCGACAATCTTCGCTTTGCGCGGGTGATCGAGCCCGACAATTTACAGATAAAACAACGCCTGATCTCGGACGAACTTAAGCGCGCAGGGGGTTTGCCGACACTGCCATGCAATTTAGAGGGAGAGCTCGCCACTAATCCGTTTTTACGCTGCGCTAACGAAAATGTGAAAAGCGTGGTGGCACAGCATCAGCAGCAGGAAATCGGCGACTTACTCGAAACTTTTGCCGCGCTGCGCGCATGGAAGAACGGCTTTCGCCCCGAAATCAACTGACATCAAATCCACAGACAGAAACCGGTAGAGCCAAGCCTGGCTTGATCTCACGATTTTCGCTGCTAAGCTATATGAAATTGTTTGTGTTTTTGGGTTGACACACTGTTTAGCGCTGGTTAGGATCGGCCAAAATCGAATTACTGGGCCCGCCCAATGAATAGACTCAAACCATTGGCACTTTCGTTGTCATTATTATGCGCTGTCCTCCCCGCCACTCAGGCGGTTGCCGGCGGGATTTTCCCATGGACAACGGGTGATGATGGTCTGGCGGCGGGGCTGGACATGATGCAGCAAAACACCAGCCTGCTGCGCAATGGCGACAATGTCTGGGAGCGCGTGCGTCAAGGCTTTCAAATGCCGGAAGTCAACGCCGAATTGGTGCAACGCCAGGAGCGCTATTATTCCGCGCGCCCGGAGCTATTCAAACGCACGCTGGACCGCAGTCATAAATACCTGTTTTACATTCTGAATGAAGTTGAACGCCGTGGCATGCCAACCGAAATCGCGTTGCTGCCCATGGTTGAAAGTGCTTTTGTCCCCACGGCAGCCTCCCCCGTGGGCGCGGCGGGCCTTTGGCAGTTCATGCCGGTCACCGGCCGCCAATATGGGCTGGAGCAAACCTGGTGGTACGATGGCCGACGCGATGTCACTCAGGCCACTAATGCCGCGTTGGACTATCTGCAAACCCTGGATACCCAATTCGGCTCATGGGATCTGGCGCTGGCCGCCTATAACTGGGGCGAAGGCAATGTGGCGCGCGCCATCGCGCGCGCGGAGGCGGCGGGCCTGGCGCCCACCTACGAAAATATCAAATTGCCAGCGGAAACGCGCAACTACGTTCCCAAGTTACTGGCGATCCGTAATTTACTGGCCGACCCGCAAAACTACGGCCTGCATCTGGATAAATTTCCGAACAAGCCCTATTTCGTCGCGGTCAATCCGGCGCGCCACATGGATATTGCCCTAGCGGCAAAACTGGCCGGGATTTCGGTCGGTGAATTCATGGCGCTTAACCCGGCATACAATCTGCCGGTTTTCGCTTATAAAAGCGGACGCGAAATGCTATTGCCGGCAAACCGCGCCGATCGATTTGAAGCCAACTTGGCCAAATGGGGCGACAAGCCGCTACTGAACTGGCAAGTGTACACCCCTGCCAGTCCGGAATCGGTGGCTGATGTGGCTAATCGGGTGGGCATGTCGATGGAGCAGTTAATCACTGTCAATCACGTCAATAGCTCGATGCTAAGCCCCGGACGCCCGATTTTGATTGCTATGAAGAGCTCGGATGATAGCGCGCAATCGCTGGCGTCGACCGATGCTCCGCTGGCGTTACCCGACACGACCATTACCGGTCTGGCTAGCGCGGCTGCCGCGCAAGCGCAGCTGGCGCAAGTGGCCCCACCCGTCAGCGCCCCCAACATTCCAAGCGCGCCAGCGCTCAAGCTTAATTTAGCCGCACAACCACAGCCGGCATTAGATACCAACTTACTGGCAAGCAACAGCGCTGCCCCCCTGATTTCCGTCGCCACGCCAGTTCTTGCAGCAACCATCGCTGAAGCAACGCCAGCCGCCACGCCACCCCCGGCGACGGCCGTGATCAAGGTAGCGATGGCGGATCAAGCCGTACCGCAAATGGCGCAGGCCGCCGCCGTACTGCATACCGTTGCCTCCGGCGATACCCTGTTCAATATTGCGCGCCGCTACAACCTGACAGTAGCCGAGCTAAAAGCGCTCAATGGGCTGCATGGTAACAGCCTAAAACTTGGACAGGTGTTGCAGCTAAAAAGCAAACCTGTCAGCCTCCATAGCGCGGCCTTATCCGATAGTACCCCCACCACGAGCCAAGCCACCAGCGATCCGATCGTGCCGACCGAATATGTAGTGCAACGCGGAGATACGGTCTTCAGTATCGCCCGGCATTTCGGCGTTGATCACACCCAAATCCAGCGCCTGAATGATGCAAGCAGCCTAAAACGCTTGCAACCGGGTCAGGTCGTCAAGATCAAGGATTTGTAATCGCCGCAAGCGGCGCGCGGGCCGTCACTCCGGCGCATGACTATCCAGCCAGAGAGTGACCGGGCCCTCGTTGATCAGGCTGACCCGCATATCGGCGCCAAACACCCCGCGCGCCACCGGCTGACCCAGTTGTTGCTCCAGGGCGGCCAGAAACTGTTCAAACAAGGGGAGTGAAATCGCTGGCGCCGCCGCCCGTGAATAGGAGGGCCGATTGCCTTTTTTGACACTGGCGAACAAGGTAAATTGGCTGACCGCCAATACTTGCCCCCCCACATCCATCACCGAGAGATTCATCACCCCAGCCTGATCGTTGAACACTCTCAACTGGCTGATCTTGCGGCACAGCCACTCGATATCCGCAGATCCATCACTGGCTTCAATGCCGATCAATAACAACAACCCCTGACCGATTTTACCGCTGGAGCGCCCTTCGACCGTGACTTCGGCCTGGCTGACTCGCTGAACTAATGCGCGCATCACTATCCTTAACAGAGACAACAGTGGGTAAAATGCCAGATATTCCATCCGCACAGCAAGCAAGGACGACTTAATGCTCATGGTAATCTCACCGGCCAAGACCCTCGACGTCGAGCGCGCCCCCCCCTGCCCGCAGGCCAGCCAACCCCAGTTTCTGGAACATAGCGCCGAGCTGATTACCATTTTGCGCGCGTACTCGCCCAGCGATCTGGCGCGGCTGATGTCGATCAGCGACAGTCTGGCGGTCCTGAATGCCGGGCGCTTCAGTGCATGGCAACAGCCATTCGATCAGCGCAATGCCAAACCGGCGCTACAGACATTCATGGGCGACGTCTATGAGGGGCTCGACGCCGCCTCGTTGAACGAGCAGCAGCTCGCTTGGCTGCAAGCACACTTACGCATTCTGTCCGGTCTGTATGGCAGTCTGCGCCCGCTGGACTTGATGCAGCCCTACCGCCTGGAAATGGGCACAAGACTCACCAACGCCCGTGGCAAGGATGTGTATGCATTCTGGGGCGAGACCATCACCACGGAACTGAATCAAGTTCTGGACGGCCATCCCGCGCCAGTACTGGTCAATTTGGCTTCGGCGGAATACTTCAAGGCGGTCAAACCGAAGTTACTCCAGGCGCGCGTGGTGACGCCGGTATTCCAGGAGCAGAAGCAGGGCCAATATAAAATTGTCAGCTTCCACGCCAAACGCGCGCGCGGGCTGATGGTACGCTGGGCGGTTGAACACCAGGTTGAGGAGCCGGAAGCACTGCAGGCATTCAGTAGCGAAGGCTATCGTTTCGATCCGGCGGCATCCGAGCGCGATCAGTGGGTGTTTCGCCGCGCGCCCGGAGCTTAGCACTGAAGCATAATTTATTTGCTTCGGCACCGCGCCTTCCTTAAGGTAGTGCCACCTACATATTCTCGGAGCACACCCTGGTGAGCACAACGCAACCCGCCTTAGCCGCGTCTGGACTGCAACTGCATCCGCAACGCCAATTATTGAACGACGAGGCTCACGCACGCCCTTCGCTCGCGGCCACGACCCCATCGCGCGTCACTTCGCTAACCTTCTGGTTTCGCGAGGACGACCGAGGTCAACACACGGCGCTGTGTCGTCTAACCGAGCATCTGGGCCTGCCGCTGCCCGCCGCCGATGCCGTGCAGTACCAACAAGATACGGCCACGCTCAGCGTAGCCTGGTCATTGCATTCGGAATTCGTGCGTTACCGTTTCACGGTTGATGGCGCAGTGGCCGATCCGTTTACCGACAACGCGCTCAATACGATTCCCGCGGACTGGCTGGCCAGCGTTCCGGGGCAACTGCTGGTCGCGATGCATGTCGCGCTGATTCCACCCAATCCGGCGTCGGACTTCAAACAACTGGCGGCACGCTGGTTTGAACATAACGAACTGATTGGCTCCGAAATTGCCGGCGGCGAAGCCCTGGCGCTCACCGATTTGCGCCTGCATCATGATGCGCGCTGGGATATTGGTTTCAGCCGCTTGCTGATTGTCGACCAGGGAATGCGCGCGCGTACCGGGGGGCGCATGCTGACTCGATTGTTCGAGATCGAGTCCTACCGCATGCTGGCGCTATTGGCGCTCCCTCTGGCCAAGCAGCAGATGCGCGCGCTGGATAGTATCGGACTGGCGGTCAATGTCCTGACACGCAAAATCACCGGCGAAGACAGTCAGGACAGTGAACTACTGGATCAACTGAGTCGTTTGGCGGCGGAGCAAGAAGATCTACGCTCCAATAGCCAATATCGCATTTCGGCGGCACTGGCCTATTACCGTCTGATCGAACAGCGCATCGCCGAATTACGCGAATGCCGTCGTCCCGGTCTGCAGCCATTTAATGAGTTCGTGCAACGACGTCTGGCGCCGGCAATCGACACCTGTGCCACGGTTGAACGCCGCCATGCCGACCTGGCGGAGCGAGTCGCTCGCAGCTCTTCGCTATTACGCACTCGAGTCGAAATCCAGCAGGAACAGGAAACCCAGCAACTGCTGGCCAGCATGAACCGGCGCGTCGCCTTGCAACTACGCTTGCAAAAGACGGTGGAAGGTCTGTCGGTCGGAGTATTGACCTACTATGCGGTGGCCTTGATCAGCTATGGAGTCAAAGCGCTCAAAGCCGTGGGCCTGCACCTGAATCCGGACATCTGGGCCGGCGCGGCAATCCCTATTGTTGGCATTTCGGTCTGGTTCACCGTGCACCACGTCAAAAAGCGCTTCTAAATTGACCGCGTCGGGTTGGGGGAATCCGCCACCGGTGAAGCCTGACACGGACCAGCATGGCGCGCCGCGCGCAAGTTTATAGCCGGTATTGCGCCAGAATCTCCATCTGGCGTTCGGCCTCGAGTGTCAGGTCGCGCGCGCACTGATCGGCGTTCTGCGCCGCCATATTGGCTTCGCCCTCCTTCTCCGCCATGCGGGCAATCTGCTGTGCGATGCCGCTACTGGCACTACTCTGCTCGCTAATCGCCAAGGCGATCACTGACACCGAGTTGGCCGCCACTTCGGTCGACTGACCGATCGCGCGAATCGACTGATCGGCCCGATCTGCGCGCGCCACCCCGGCACTGACTAAATCCTCGGCGGTGCGCATCTGCCCCACCGCCTGTTCCGAGGCTTGCGCCATCACATCCAGATCAGTGGCGATTTCGCGCGTTGACGCGGCGGTGCGCTCGGCCAACTTGCGCACTTCATCCGCCACCACCGCGAAACCACGTCCAGCCTCGCCAGCGCGCGCGGCCTCGATGGCGGCGTTCAAGGCCAATAAATTGGTCTGATCAGCCACTTCTCGAATCACCTGCACCACATGGACAATACGCTCGCTCTGCTCGCCAAGCTGCACAATCGCAGTGCCGGCGCTAGACACGGCGCCTGAAATTTCTCGGATATCCGCGATGGTATGCGCAATAATCTCAGACCCCTCGCGCGCCAGCCGACTACCCTCCTGCGACTGTTGCTTAACCTGATCGGTACGTTCTGCCACATGGTTGATACTGCGGGTCACTTGCTGAATCGAACGCGCCGCCGCGGTGGTGGACTCACCCTGATCCGAAACGACCTGATGAATCTCGCTGGCAGCGCTCTTCATCTGCAGCGAAGCCTGCGCCACGCCACGCGCGCCTTGCCGCAGATCGCGCAAATTGGCCTGCAACAGATCAAGCAGTCGATTAAACGACTCCGCGGTTTGGCCAATTTCATCCTGCGAATAAATCGGGACGCGCAAGGTAAAATCCTTGGCTTCACTCACCTGGCGAATCGAATCACTGATGCCGGCGATAGACCGATGCAAGCCGCGCGCCACAGAACGCATCAGGCCGAGCACCAAGCACAGCGTCATGCCCAAGACCCCCACTATCGACCAGAACACCCAACGCCGGGTTTCTTCAGCCTTCGCGCGCGCGACATTCGTATCTTGATCGAGCAGGCTGAGCATTTGTTCCAGCTTAGCCTGGAAAGGCAGAAATCCCGAATGGTACAGCGCTGTCACCCGATCATTGGCCGCCTTGGCATCATACCCCGCCAAAACCAGCAATTGCTGCGACTGATGATCGTAGGTATTCCACTGCGCCAACAGTGCATCGAAGTTTTGCGCGTCGTCAGGATCATCGAACAGGGCCTTTAGGCGTGGCGCCCACTTATTGACGTTCTGTTCTGAATCAGAAAATATTTTATGAGTATCCGCAGAGGTGGGATCAAGCTCGACGGTCGCCAACGCGCTGGCCTTGATTTCCGTCACGCCTTGAATTTCCACTTGCTTGCGATAAGCCTCATCCGCGGAGTTCTGGATCGCATTCAACCCCACGATGGTGACCAGCAAGCCAATTCCCATGGCCAGCGCGGCAAACACCGCCAACAGCAACAGTTTGCGTTGAATGCTCATCGCCGCCCTCCAATATGAAATTCAAATATTATTCAATATTTTTAAATCATAGTTGGCAGGGTATTAAACGGCAATTTATCACTAGCGCGCCGCTAAGAAACTCGCTCCAACCCCTATCTGGCGCAACAGCGTCATCCCGGGATACCATGGACTATCCGCGCGATCCAATTGCCAGCGCCATTTCGCAGCCCAAGGCAATAGAACATAGGTGGCGATGCCCATGGCGTCAGCCATGGTGCGCCAACGAAGTATCGACGCAAATGACCAGGTCCATGGCGGAAATGACCGCAGCCGTATCTTCAAAGCTATCGATTTCATCCCCGAAGAATTCGATATTGGGATAAGCCGCCAGAATCATGACCGCATCCGTGACAAAATCACCGAGCAGCAGCTACACCTGAGATTGATTAAAATAGGCCGCATTACACTCATCATCTAGCTTGATCGCCGGCGCATGCGCGGCCAAAGCCTGAGTATCGCGTTTGAGATCATGCAGAACATTGCCTTGGACAGCGAAACAGAGCAAGAGGGACGGATTACAACGAAATCACACACAGCAAAAAGGCTTACCGCGTTGCGATAAGCCTTTTGCTTTTTTGGTTGCGGGGGCAGGATTTGAACCTACGACCTTCGGGTTATGAGCCCGACGAGCTACCAGACTGCTCCACCCCGCGTCAGAATCTGTTGCTGTGGCACCGCTTGTTTTGGTGCCTTGAAGCAAGAGATGCATATTAGCAAGAACCGGCCAGCTTGTAAACAAATTATTTCAAATCAGTTTTTACAGTATGTTTACGATTACCACGTACCACAGAAACAATTTTGCCGCACACTGCCCTTTAGCGAATCAGCCAGGGGGGTTACCTCCAGGCCGGTGCGCTACGCAAGAGCTTCAGCACAGACGTAGTCCCTTGATTGGGCCGCAAACGCGGCCCATTTTTTTGCTTCCAACCGTATCCCAAATCGAAGAGACGCAACCTGCCACAGGCTAAAGTGTGGCCAAGTGATCGCCAACCGGAGGGACAAAGGCAACAGCATCCGCCCAAACGACTTTAGACCTGCAAATCAAATCTAAAGTGAAAGGTGATAAGGCGTGACGCCAGGAAATGCGAGAGGGTTCAGGCAGCTGCGGTGATAAAGGCGTTTGCGGGATAAAGCGCGCTGGTTAAACCCACAACCGAGCGGAAAGTCACTTCAAACATACGACCCACTTGTGAAATACTCACAACTTCAAAGTGAACAACATCGCCACTTTCTTCTTGCTCCAGCACTTTATAGCCGGGCTGTAATTGACTAATTTTCATTTATTTTCCTTCTTATTATCATCTCGATAAATCTAACTATATTATGCATTCACATGATTGCATAAACTAATTCGACATCAAACATCTTGTCAAGTTCCATCTCCAAGTCAATTCAGAATTTACCTAGGGAAGATGACAGAACGATTAAGCGTATTAGAAAAAAGCACAACGCCCTATCATTTATGACAGGGCGTTGCAAATAACGCAACTGTTTTTAAGTACAGTTGCTTTTATCAGCTTAGACGCCAACCCGCGGCAGCCCCTTGATCGACATCCAACAGATGGAAATCATGCTCCTCGTCCAGCCCCGCGCACACAATCATGCCCTCAGAAACACCAAAACGCATTTTTCGTGGCGCCAAATTGGCCACAACCACCACGCGACGACCGATCAGTTTCGCCGGCTCGCCATAGGTTTTGCGAATACCCGAGAAAATATTTCGCTTTTCAAAGCCCAGATCCACCGTAAATTGCAGCAATTTTTCCGAGCCCTCGACCAGTTTGCAGTCCAGAACCAAGCCAACTCGTAAGTCAACCTTGGCAAAATCACCAATGGTAATTTGCTCGGCCAGAGGCTCATAAGCGGCTTCCGGCTTGACCGCTTCCATGCTCTGCTTATTGGCCGCAATCAAGGCATCAACCTGGAGCGGGTCAACCCGGGTCATCAGGTGCTGATAGGGGCGAATCTCATGACCCAGCAATAGCGTCTCGGCATCTGACCAGTTGAGCGCCGGTACCTGCAAGAAAGCTTCCACATCGCGCGCCAAGATCGGCAACACCGGCTTCAAATAGATGCTCAGTAAGCGGAAAGCATTGATCAACACACTGCAAACTTGATGCAGCGCCAGCTCCTGCCCTTCCTGCTTGGCTAATTCCCAGGGTTTATTACCATCAACATAGGCATTCACCTGATCCGCCAGCGCCATGATGTCGCGCAAAGCACGCGCATAATCACGCGCCTCGAACGCTGCGGCAATCTCTGGCGCGGCGCCCTGCAGGTTCTGCAACAGCTCGCTGTCCGGCAGTGTTTCGGCCAGGCGACCGGCAAAGCGCTTGCTGACAAACCCGGCAGCGCGCGAAGCGATGTTAATGTACTTACCGACCAAATCGGAATTCACTCTGGCGATAAAATCGTCCAGCGACAAGTCGATGTCTTCAATGCGCGCATTCAGTTTGGCTGCAATGTAATAACGCATCCACTCTGGATTCAGGCCGCAGTCCAAGTAGCTTCTGGCGGTAATAAAAGTGCCGCGCGACTTGGACATTTTCTGTCCATCCACGGTCAAAAAACCGTGCGCGAACACCCCGGTCGGCGCGCGCAAACCCGCATACTGCAACATCGCGGGCCAGAACAAAGCATGGAAATATAAAATATCCTTGCCAATAAAGTGATACAGCTCGGCCGTTGAGTCCGGCGCGAAGTATTCGTTAAAGTCCAGCCCCACACGCTCGCACAGATTCTGGAACGAAGCCATATAGCCAATGGGCGCATCGAGCCAAACGTAAAAATACTTGCCTGGCGCATCCGGAATCTCAAAACCAAAATACGGCGCATCGCGCGAAATATCCCAGTCCTGCAACCCGCCCTCGATCCACTCATTCATCTTGTTCAGCGACTCTTGCTGCAGATGCGGCTGAGCCACGCCATCGGCGCGTAGCGTGCTACCCGAGGTCCAGTCGCGCAGAAAATCAGCGCAATCGCCCAAGCGGAAGAAATAGTGCTCGGAGCTTTTCAAGATCGGTTTAGCGCCCGACACCGCCGAATACGGATTTTTCAGTTCAGTCGGACTGTAGGTCGCGCCGCAGACTTCGCAGTTGTCGCCATACTGATCCTTGGCGCCACACTTCGGGCATTCGCCTTTAACAAAGCGATCCGGCAAAAACATATTTTTTTCCGGATCGTACAATTGCTCAATCGTTCGGCTGGCAATCTTGTTGTTGGACCGTAGCGCGCGATAGATTTGCTCGGCAAACGCGCGGTTTTCGTTCGAATGCGTGGTGTAATAATTATCATAACCGATATGAAAACCACCAAAATCGGCCAAATGCTCACCACGCACACGCTCGATCAACTGCTCCGGCGTCACGCCTTGTTTTTCGGCAGCCAGCATTATTGGCGTACCGTGAGTATCATCGGCACAAACATAATGACATTCATGACCGCGCATCTTCTGAAAGCGCACCCAGATGTCCGTCTGAATATGCTCAACCATATGGCCCAAGTGAATTGCGCCATTAGCGTACGGCAACGCACTGGTTACCAGAATTTTGCGTTTTGCGGTCATGCTCTATCCCTTATATTCCGACTCTTCAAGCGCATCAGTATAACAGCAAGGCAGCGCCCGTACTTTATGTCGCCTGCTGTGGCGCGGGCTCGCGCGCCCGATCGGCCATTGCCGCGCCGACAGTGCGCAACGACAGCACCTGGAACATCGCGGCAAACAACAATGACAAGAGCGCAAAACCAGCGAAGCCGCCCAGCAAGTAAGCTTTTTTCAACGCCTCAACGCCTAGCGCATACACCAGCAGTGACACCATGGTCATGCAGGCGGCAACCGCTCCTTTACCAACCTCGGAGGCCGTCAGTGCGAAACGATAGAGCACAGCAAAAGCCAATCCTTCGCCCAGCGACAACAGGCACATGCCAGCGATCAAGTAGTAATGCGGCACGCTCGAGAACAGCGCACCGAACACCATCACCAGCACGCCCAGCAACTGTGGCACCCGACCGACTTTGATTGAATGCCCCAGCGGCCAGTGGTCGGCAAACTTGACCAACAGCAAATTACCGGCAATCAACGAGCAGAACACCGGAATCTGCCACAGGCCATAGGCAATTACACTCATCCCGGCGTGTTCAATCAACATGACCGGGGACAGGGCAATCCAGCCCAGCAGAGGTAAAGCCAGCAACGGAATGCACAACGTAGACGCGACAAAGCGCCGGTTGGTCAGCACCGCCCGATAATCGCGCCCGACCTGCGCCAAGCGCAAAGGCGCGCTACACTTCGTCACGGTCTCAGGCATCGCCAACAGCAAGCCGACAAACGACAGGCTGGCACACGCGGCGATCAGCACAAAACTGACGCGCCATGGCCATACCTCAATCAATGCCGCACCAGCCACCGGGCCGACCAACGGTGCAATCAACGCCACATTAGCCATCAAGGCCGTGACTTTGACCGCTGTATTTTCCTCATAGGCTTCTTGAATCGCGGCGTAACCCACGGCGGAAATAAAGCACAGCCCCATACCCTGTAGTACCCGCAATAGCATGAAGCTAGCGATATCGCGGGTAAACAGCGTGGCCAGGCAAGAGACAATGAAGAAGGCAACACCGCCGAGCATGACCGGCCGACGGCCGATATGATCCGACAACGGCCCCATCAGCCAAGGCAAAAGCGCTCCGCCGAGCAAAAACGCGGTCATCGCACTCGGCACCCAGGAGGCATCGGCGCCAAACTCATGCACCACCGACAACATGCCAGGCTGAATCATATCGTTGGCGATGTACACCGAGAATTCGAACAGCACCAACGCTAGAGGGAACAACAGACCGGAGAGGGTCAAAACAGCAGACTTCTGCATCATCATCTCATCTCTATAAAGAACACAAAGAGGCCGGGATTGCTCCGGGCCTCCTGTCTAACACCAGCACAATGCGGGTAAGACGCAAACAAATTCAATGGGTTATATATTATCACATAAACATATCTTCATACTGAGACAAATGCGACACAGTTTGTACGCCATGTTGTCAGCTGCAGACCCGCGACGACTGCGCTATGATGGAAGGCGCCAGCGGCAAGTAGCGTCCTGACGCGGCAGATATAAACGAGTAAAATACTCGGATATTTATTTCGTAGCCGTTCAACATGTTCAAAAAACTCACACACTGGTTCTCGACCGACGGCGCAACCATGACCAATCAAACACAAATCGATACCGTACTGACCACCCTGATCGACCCCGTAACGGCCAAACCTTACCATTGTAAGAACCTGCGCTGCGATCAGAACAGTCTGAATCTTGATATTATTTTGCCCTACCCGGCACAGAGCCGCTTTGCCGCTATTCGACAGCAAGTGGAGACCGCGCTCGCACCGCTGGCCGATGGCCGTCAACTGAATATTCAGGTATCAAGCCAGATTATCCGCCACGCGGTACAGCGCGGCGTACCGCTACTGCCGGGAATCAAGAACATCATTGCCGTTGCCTCTGGCAAAGGCGGCGTCGGCAAGTCCACCACCGCCGTCAATCTGGCGCTGGCGCTGGCGGGCGAAGGCGCGCGCGTTGGACTGCTGGACGCTGACATTTATGGCCCGTCACAACCCTTGATGATGGGCTTGCAAGGACAGAGTCCCGAGTCACCCGATGGGAAATCCCTGCTGCCGATGATCAATCACGGCATTCAAATCATGTCCATCGGTTTTCTGGTCGATAGCGATCAGGCCATGGTTTGGCGCGGCCCGATGGTCACCCAGGCATTGATGCAGCTACTGAACGACACCCGCTGGGACAATCTAGACTACCTGGTGATCGACCTGCCCCCGGGCACTGGCGATATACAACTGACACTGGCGCAAAAAGTACCGGTCACCGGCGCGCTGATTGTCACCACACCACAAGACATCGCCCTGCTCGACGCGCGCAAGGGTTTTAAAATGTTCGAGAAGGTCGGTGTTCCGATTCTCGGGCTGGTGGAAAATATGGCGATCCATATTTGCTCCAACTGCGGACACGCCGAACACATTTTCGGCGCCGGCGGCGGAGCGCGCATGGCCAGCGAATACGGCATCGAGCTGTTGGGGTCACTCCCCCTGGACATCTCCATCCGCGAAGCCACCGATCAGGGGAAACCGAGCGTCGTTGCCGCCCCGGACAGTCCGGTGGCCGAGCGCTATCGCGAAATCGCGCAGCGTATTGCGGTCAAGGTTGGCGAACAGGCGCAAGACTTTAGTAGTAAATTTCCCAAGATTGTCATACAGAATAACTAAACCATGATTGCCATGTTTGATTCGGGGCTGGGCGGCCTATCCATTTGGCGCGCCCTAGTATCTTCCCTACCCGATTGGCCGGTCACTTATCTTGCCGACCAGGCCTATTGTCCCTACGGTCCGCGCACTCAGGCGGAAATTACCCAGCGCAGTTTATGCATCGGTCGCTGGCTGGCCGCACAGGGCGCGGAACTATTGGTTGTGGCGTGCAACACCGCAACCAGCGCCGCGGTCGAGGCACTCAGGCGCGAGTTGAGCATACCGGTAGTCGGTGTAGAACCCGCGGTCAAACCCGCTGCGGCGACCAGCAGCAGCAAGCGTATCGCGGTGCTGGCCACCCAGGCGATGCTCGACAGTGCAAGATTTCGCACCCTGTTGCTGCGCCACGCGGGGGAGGTGCAAGTCTTGTCGCGCCCGGGGCTCGGTTGGGTCGAGCACGTAGAGGCTGGCGATCTCGATAGCCAGGCCGCGCGCGCGTCCGTGCGCGCGGTAATCGCGCCACTGTTGCAACAGCAGGTCGATCATATCGTGCTCGGCTGTACCCATTACCCCTTTCTGTCGCCGCTCATCCGAGAATTGACCGGGCCCTCCATCATACTGGACGATCCAGCCGATGCCATTGCCCGGCGCGTGGCCGAACTACTGGCTACCCACACGCCCCGCCCAAGCGCCGTTCGGTACCGTTTCATGACCACCGGAGCTGACGCGCACAGCATGTCCGCATTGCTGCCGGCCTTGATCGGACAATCGGCCAGCGTCGAAACCCTAGCGCTATAAAATTAGATCGAGGTAATAAAAATAGGAGTGCGCTTATCGCGCCGGATCAGTGCGCCGAGTACACTGACCGGCTCATTACCGACCAGCACGCACAACAACTCCATGAATAAATCGCCCAGCACGACCCATTTCCTGCTGCTCGCCGGTATCGCATTGATTTGGGGATCTCAGTTCTATTTTAATCAGTTGGTGATTCAGCAACTGCCACCATTAACGCTGGCCGCCAGTCGCGCCAGCATTGGCGCGCTGACCTTGGCGCTACTTGGTCGTTGCCTGCCGCGCGCGCCGCGATCCAGCACACCCCAACCCTGGGGCACCTACATTCTGCTCGCCGTTTTTGAGGCCTTGTTGCCGCTATTTTTATTGAGCTGGGGACAAACCCGAGTGGAAAGCAGCATTGCAGCAATCTTGATGGGCACCATTCCGATATTCACCGTCCTGCTGGCCCCTGCATTTGTTTCAGGTAAACACTGGGGAGCATCGACGATCCTCAGCGTGCTGTGTGGATTTGTCGGCATTGTGATTCTTGTTGGCCCAAGCCTGCATGCCAGCACTCAGGCCAGTCTCGCGGGGGAATGTTCAATCCTGGGCGCGGCCGCCAGCGTTTCTGTCAGCCTGCTGCTATTTAACCGCCTGGGCAATGTATCGCCAGTGATTGCGGTGCGCAACATTCTGGCTTTAGCCGCCCTGCCTTTGATTTTACTGTCGTTGATCATCGATCACCCGTGGACCTTGAGCGTCACCGGTGAAGCCCTTGGCGCCCTGTCGGTACTTGGCGTGTTTTGCGCGGGGATTGTCTACCTGATGTTTGCCCGTTTGATTCAACTGGCCGGCTCGGTATTCACCTCATTGGTCAATTATCTGACCCCGCTGGTCGGTGTGTTACTTGGCGCGCTGCTGGCCGGTGAAACCGTGGGACTCAATGCCTGGCTCGCCCTGCTGTTCATCGTCGCGGCCTTATTGATCAACCAGCCCAGCTTACTCCGGCGCATGCTGCGACGCGACAACCGCTAGAGACGTGATTAACGGCGGCGTTGACCAGGCATTAACGGCACCAACGCCCGCCGAAAATCCATCCGCACGCCACTTTATGCCAAATTGCGCGGACTTTCTTACCGTGGAGCGTGGGATGACCACGCGAATCAAGACAGGGACAGAATGGTTGACTATAATGCCAGCCACATGTTCACCGCCCAGGGTAAACATCGGCCAAAATTGATAACAACAATCATAAAATCAAGGGCTAAAGACATAACGCACGCTGTTCCCTCCCTTGACTACGCGTCTGCGAATCAGGTCAGGGTCATGGCCACTCTAACAAGACCACGGCGAACAGCATAAAAATAGACCAGGCATTATCACCACTCAGGGTCCCTCTAATGAAGTCCAAAAAACTTACCTTATTTATTCTGATCGGCATGTTGCTGGGTATCGCAACCGGTCTGCTGGTGCGCCAGAACACCACCGACCCCGTCGCTCTCAAGTCCTTTGCCGACAACATCGGCATGCTGACCGACATCTTTCTGCGCCTGATCAAAATGATCATCGCGCCATTGGTCTTCACCACCCTGGTTGCGGGTATCGCGCGCATGGGCGATGGCAAGAGCGTGGGTCGCGTCGGCGGCAAAACCTTGCTCTGGTTCATTAGCGCCTCGCTCATGTCGCTGACGCTAGGCCTGATCATGGTCAACCTGCTCAAGCCGGGGATTGGCGTCAATCTGTCGACACTCGACTTGCACACCCAAACCGGGATCAAGGCCAGCGCAATGAGCGTCAAGGACTTCATCACCCACGCCTTCCCCAAGAGCGTGTTTGAAGCCATGGCGAACAACGAGATTCTGCAAATTGTGGTGTTCTCGCTGTTCTTTGGCACCGCCGCCGCCGCACTGGGCGAGCGCGCCAAGCTGCTGATCGACCTGATGGACGTATCCGCGCATGTCATGCTCAAACTGACCGGTTATGTCATGGCCGTCGCTCCCGTCGCGGTGTTTGCCGCGCTGGGCGCCACCGTGGCCAAAGACGGCCTGAGCATTCTCGCTACTTACGGTAAATTTCTCGGCGAATTCTATCTGTCGATTTTGATGCTGTGGGTTGCACTAACCATCGTCGGCGGGCTATTCATTGGGCCGCGTATTTTGGTTCTAGTGCGTTCGATTCGTGAACCGCTGCTGCTGGCCTTCTCGACCGCCAGCTCTGAAGCCGCCTACCCGAAGACCCTGGAACAACTGGAACGCTTTGGCGTCTCCAACAAAATCGCCAGTTTCGTGCTACCGATGGGCTACTCGTTCAACCTGGACGGCTCGATGATGTACTGCACCTTCGCCACGATCTTTCTGGCGCAAGCGTTCAACATCCCGCTGACCCTGACCCAGGAAATCACCATGCTCTTGATGTTCATGGTGACCTCCAAGGGCATGGCCGGTGTGCCGCGCGCCTCGTTGGTGGTGATTGCCGCCATGCTGCCGCAATTCAACATTCCAGAAGCGGGTCTACTGCTGATCCTGGGGATTGACCACTTCCTGGACATGGGCCGCTCCGCAACCAATGTGATGGGCAACTCGATTGCCACCGCGGTGGTTGCCAAATGGGAAAACGAACTGACGCACTAAGCGTCATTTCACCATCACACTTACGCCATGCTCCTCACGGAACATGGCGTTTTTTATTGTGTGTTTGACAAGCCCCGGGTCGCTCTTTATAATTCGCCTCTCACTGACAGCGGAGAGGTGCCGGAGAGGCCTAACGGCCCTGACTCGAAATCAGTGGAGGAAGCAATTCCTACGAGGGTTCGAATCCCTCCCTCTCCGCCAGTGACCCGGCTAGCAATAGCCAGGGACAGCAAATAAACCCCGACAGAACCCAGGTTCCCGGGGTTTTTTGTTGTCTGTAGCTAACCGTTGCCAACGTGGTGAACAAGAAAATTTGTGTATAACAATGCGTATAACTATCATGAGGCATCAGAAAGTTATACACATTACACACCGTCATGAAGCTGACCGACCCAGTTATCAAAGCCGCCAAGCCGCAAGACAAGACATATACCCTGGCTGATGGAGAGGGTTTGGCGCTGCACATCCAGCCAACTGGTGCGAAGTGGTGGCGCTTCCGCTACCGCTTCAATGGCAAACCCGGCCTGTTGTCCTTGGGCATATATCCTGACGTTTCCCTCAAGGCCGCTCGCCTGGAGCGCGACCGCATCAAAACATTGGTCAAACAAGGCATCGACCCGTCACAGAATCGCCAGGAAGAAAAGCTAGTCGCCAAGCTGACGGCGGAAAACAGCTTTGAATCTGTTGCGCGCTTGTGGTGGGCAGACTGGAAGGCCTCACGCAGTGAGCGCCACGCCAATTATGTGCTGCGCCGGCTAGAAGCTGACGTGTTCCCTTTGATAGGGTTAAAGCCAGTGACTGATATCACTGCCCCACTGCTGCTAATGGCGGTGAAGAAGATTGAAGCACGCGGCGCGCTGGACATCGCCAAGCGAGCACTGCAAACCTGCGGCCAGATTCTGCGTTATGCCGTGGCTCACGGTCTGGCTGAGCGCAACCCCGCCGCCGACGTGAAGCCCGCCGACGCACTCAAGGCCCACAAGAAAACAAACTATGCTCGCCTGAGTGCCAAGGAACTACCGGAACTGCTGCGCAATATCGACGAATACGACGGCCAGACACTAACCCGGCTGGCGCTGCAACTGATGGCACATACCTTTGTTCGTACTGGTGAGCTAATTGGCGCGCGCTGGGATGAAATCGACCCAGAGGCCAAGACGTGGCGCATTCCAGCTGAGCGCATGAAGATGAAGACAGAGCATCTGGTCCCGCTGTCCACCCAAGCCATTGCCGTGATAGAGGACATCAGGAAGATTTCAGGCGGCAGGCCGCTGCTATTCCCCGGCGAGCGCGGCGAAGGCAAGCCGATGAGCAACAACACCATCCTGTATGCCTTGTACCGCATGGGCTATCACAGCCGCATGACCGGCCACGGCTTCAGGGGTATTGCGTCCACTATCCTGCACGAACAGAACTTCAACCATGAGCATATCGAGTTGCAGTTGGCGCACGCGCCGCGCAATGCTGTATCGGCGGCGTACAACCACGCCAAGTATCTGGAACCACGCGCCCGGATGATGCAGCACTGGAGCGATTACCTGGATGGCGTCAAAGCCGGGGCCAAGGTGATTCAGTTCAAGACGGCATAGATTCAAGTTTGCGAGCGCCTAGCCCGACGGGGCGAACAGCGGGAACCCTTACCGCCTGGCGCTGGCAATTCACACCAAGGGGCGCTCAAAGGGGGCGTGATGAGCTTTAAAACAATTAATCCTCTATGGAGTCTTTCCGACCCGCTTACGGTAGATCAGGCAGCGGCGATGATTGCTGGCGTTGATCCAAATTCAATAGACCCAAGTGGTGATTTCTTTAGGGATCGCGAGACAGGGCAAACTGATAGCGATGGCATTACATGGGTTCAAGCAGCATATGCTGGTTTGGTGAACGCAATTCGTGGCAAAAAACTAAAGGTTAAAGTCGTGCATGACTCACGACAAATTGATAAGGCCGACAGCGAGAACTTGTTTGATCTCATGGAGTGCGGCGAATACCTCAACGTGGGGTACGAGCACCTGGCTGCTGACGATGAGCGTTACTCTGATGGGTATTTCATCAAGAATGAACCGAATTGGTCAAAAACATTGATCGACGTTCAGGAATTAAAGAATTGGCTCGAAGCAACACCAATACGACCGGAGATTTTTTTTCCAAAAGTTAAAGACAGGCTTGATACGCCAGATTACCTAGATCCTCGTCACCCGCGCTTTGCTCCGAAGCTGGCGGCCGCTGTTCGAGCGTGGGAAGCCGTTACCGATCCGAACGGATCGCACCCGAAGCAGGCTCTCTCCAGATGGCTAAATGAACATGCGGCCGAGTTTGGATTAACCGATGCAAACGGGCTTCCGATAAAACAAAGCATTGAAGAATGCGCTAAAGTCGCCAACTGGAAACCTGGGGGCGGAGCACCTACCACCCCCGGAGAATAACCCACCCACCCAATAAAAGCTGCGCCAATGCTGGGTTTTCAAGCTGGCGCGGCTTAAAACCCACCTACCTATTCCCGTTGCAACCTACCTACCCACCCCCTGTTTTTCAGGGTGAGTTTTCGTAACTTACCCAGCTATTACACGCTTTTTTCATGCGGCAGAGTGAACGGCATTCCAACGTCACCCGAGGACTCGCCGCAATGGCAACCATCACCCAACTACCCACCCCCGAGACCCTGCCCGCCGATGGCATGAGCCGCTGGTCTCAATTCGCCCCCTTCGCACCAATCAGCAAAGAACGCTTCCGCCAGCTCGCCAAGGAAGGCCGCGCGCCGCAGCCGATCCGCCTGGGCATCCGCTGCACCATGTACCCGAATCGCGAGTTGCATCGCTGGCTGGCTGATCCCGTCAACTATCGTGCCGAAGCGGCTTGAGGTGACGATCATGACAAATCAACCGCCAATCGTCGCCGGCCAACTTGGGCAGGTGCTCGCCACTATCACGGCAAACCCCGGCATCCTCAATATCGAATTAAATATCGAGCACGGCTTTACCGAGGCAG
>Ga0302155_10000077_pt1 | contig 79511 bp, 74 predicted proteins | sample I_Bog_N3_1_FD_193508 | JGI IMG/M metagenome (GOLD analysis project Ga0302155, IMG submission 193508) | Peat permafrost microbial communities from Stordalen Mire near Abisko, Sweden - I_Bog_N3_1 | ecosystem: Environmental > Terrestrial > Soil > Wetlands > Peat | place: Sweden: Abisko, Stordalen... | reverse complement strand
GGAAAACCCGCCTCTTCAAAAAGTTCGCACAACCGAAGGGTGGACAGAGGTACCAATTCGGACGGCTTCATAACAACGGTGTTTCCCGCAGCCAGAGCGGGCCCTAGTTTCCAACCACAAAACATGAGCGGGAAATTCCACGGCACAATTTGACCGACGACGCCGATTGGTTCTCGCAGGACGTAATTCAAAAATCCTGCATCGACGGGCGGAAGAAATCCCTGATACTTATCAGCCATGCCACCGAAGTAGCGAAACGTGGCAATCGTGCGCGGTACGTCCAGCATGGCTGTGTCGCGAAGTGGATGCCCGGTATCAATTGATTCAAGTCGAGCCAATTCATCGGCGTTTTGTTCAAGGAGACTCGCTAGTCGCAGCAATAACTTGCCACGGTCCGCAGCCGCCAGCGACGACCAACGTGGAAAGGCTTCCCGAGCGGCGTCCACCGCACGATCAATATCAGATTCACCACCCTCAGCAACCACCGCCAAAAGTGAACCGTCGTGGGGATTAATTACGTCCATCGTCGCACCGTCCAGCGCGTCAACGAACGAGCCGTTGATGTATAGACCCCGGGTAATCAAGGTCACCTAGAAGGTGACGGGAACTGTCGGTGCCTCGCCACGAGCAATTAAGTCGGGAAGATCAGCCGAATTATTCTCCCAAACAAGAAGCATCGAGCGCTTTGGAGAAAATCCTTGGTGACGAATGTCGGCAGGCATCGCGGCACAGTCGCCCGCTTTCATAACAACCTTTGCGCGAGGCTTGCCGGTCTCACGGTCTTCGACCTCCCAAATAATCTCATCGCTCAATTGAACAAACCACTCAACGCGGTCATTGCCGTGAATAATCGGGAGAATGAATTCTTCGGTGGTCGGACAAAGCAAACTGTCACGACAAACCGAAACAACTGATGGGTTCCACGTGACGTCACTTCGAGACAGATACGCAAAGAAGTTAAAGGCAGAAACCTCGTCTTCATACCCCGGCACCACATCAACATCTGGCTCGCTTTGATCGACGTCATGGAAAGCTCGGTTTACGGGAAAGCCCGACTCATCGCTTCGCAGAGGCTCGTCAGCAGGCAGACCCACCATACGTTTTGCCGCAATCCGGGTCCGTGTTACAGCCGCTCCGTTTGAACCCGTCTTTTCCCCGTAGGCGGAACCAGTCTCCATCGGAGCCGCGAAGGGATCAAATTCTTCGTTCACCCAGTCATTAAGAATTGCTTGAAACGTTTCTTTAATCTCGTCGTGGGGAAAGTTTTCAGAATGGTCAAGTTCGGCCTTGCGATATTCCTCGTTGAATCGCCCCGCAAAAAGATCCACGTTGCCGTAATGATTAACGGTGCCAATCACTGAGTCAAAGTTCACCGTGCCGTAAAAAAAGTTCCAAGCAACGTCACGCATCAGTGCTTTAAGAAACGGTTCGACGGCCGCAACATGGCGGCCCGTCGGCCACTGGACATGTACAAAATGTTCGTCTCGTTCAAAGTGAAATCCGCCCAACGTGAAAGGGCGATAACCATGCTCATTGGGTGCGTCGCCCAACTGAATTGATGTGTTTGTCATCTTTCTTCCTTTCTCACTAATACTTTTGACAGATTTCGAACCAACGCTCAACAGTGTCAGGTCCGAACACTGTTTGGAGAAGAACGACTGAGGGAGAAGAGGCGCTCATTCGGTAACAACGACCCGCTGGCAATAGCGTCAAGTGGCCTCGGCGCGCAACGACTTTACCCATCACTTTGCCTTCAGGTTCGCCATCCACGGCAATGGATCCCGAAGCCGATGGACTAACGAGAGGCTTGACGGGGTCCAAAAGGTCAATCACAATTTCTCCGTCCATGACCAAAGCAAATTCATCATGCGGAGTAGTTCGCCATGAAGAAACGCCCTCAGCTCGAATCACCTCAAGGACATATTCCAGATTCTTGGCAATGGCCACCTTTTCCCAAGGCTTCGCGTGATTTGCGACGTCAAACATGTTGGAAAACACGTAGTTTTTCGGATTGTCATTGATTACTTCAACGCCACCTTTTTCAAAGTGATTTAGTCCCGCGAACACTGTCTTGTAGGTCGTCACTACTTCCCCTTTTGTTGGTCACCGAACGACAAATATGGACGGCACTCACGTCTCGAGTAAACCCACCAACCGTTCATTCGAAACCATGTTAAACCGAAAACTCTTATTAATTCTGTGGCGAGTGCACTTATGGCCACCATTTAGCGGACCGAAATTCGAAACTACCGAGAAAAAGTTTCTAAATCAAGTCTTTTCTTTTGGTGACGCCGATGGTACCGTCAGCAAAAGCAGTTTCACTATCAGGGGGGATTTTGAATGCGTACTAATGATGAGCAGTTGGCGTCCAATCGCGACTTGAGTCGTCGATTAATGCTTCAAGGAGGGCTCGCCAGTCTCGCGGCAATAGGGCTAGGCGGGGCATTAGATCTTGAGGACTCACTTTCAGCCGGAGCAACATCGGTAGGAAAGACCATTAAATTCGGTTATGTCAGTCCTGAAACCGGGCCACTCGCAGCTTTCGGGGCCGCTGACAAATTCGTAATTGGAGCGCTCAAGCCGTTACTCGCTAAGGGCGTCACGATTAAAGGTGTGAAGTACCCCATTGAGATCATCGTTAAGGACAGCCAATCCACCGATGCGACCGCAGCCTCCGTGGCCAAAGACCTAATTCTTAATGACAAGATCGACATCATGTTGGTCTCTTCAACGCCAGACACGACCAACCCGGTTTCCGACCAGTGTGAAGCAAACCACGTGCCCTGCATTAGCACTGTTGCACCATGGCAATCTTGGTTCTTCGGGCGTGGCGCCACACCAACCACGAAGTACAAGTGGACGTATCACTTCTTCTGGGGCCTTGAGGACGTCGAATCGGTGTATTCGAGCATTTGGAGTGCCGTCTCGAATAACAAAAACATTGGTGGACTCTGGCCAAATGACAGCGACGGCGACGCTTTTTCTGACCCCGCGAAGGGCTTTCCTGCATTCGCTAAGCCGCTGGGATACACCATTGTTGACCCGGGACGTTATCCCGATCTAACAACCGACTTCACCGCGCAGATCACCGCGTTTCGAAACGGCAACTGTGAGATTTTGACGGGTGTGCCGATTCCTCCGGACTTCACCACGTTCTACAAGCAAGCAGCGTCGCAGGGCTACATTCCCAAGGTCGCAACTATTGCCAAGGCAATGCTCTTTCCGAGTTCCGCCCAAGCGCTTGGTTCACTCGCGCAGAACATAGGTACGGAATACTGGTGGGGTCCAACACACCCTTTCAAGAGTTCGCTCACGAAGCAAAGCTGCGCGCAGATGGCCTCGGCATACGAAAGCAAGACCGGTGATCAATGGACACAACCAATCGGTTTCGTCCACGCACTTTTCGAGGTTGCAATCGCGACATTGAAGAGCGCGGGCGTCGTTCACAATCCCAATGCCTTTGTCGCTGCGCTTTCCAAGCTAAAGGTGTCGACCATCGTTGGACCGCTCAACTGGCAAGCTGGACCAGTCCCCAACGTCACGAAGACACCGCTCGTTGGCGGTCAATGGCGCGCGGGAAACACCAAGTCGGGCTACGAACTAGTGATCGTGACGAATAAGCAGCACACGAACATTCCGTTGGGTGGATCACCGCAAGTTATTCCTGGAGCGACCGTCTGACCGCTGAACCGCTCCTCGAAATACAAAACCTCAACAAACACCTTGGTTCCGTCGTTATTGCCAACGATATAAGCCTGAGCGTTACACGAGGCAGCATCCTAGGAATGGTCGGGCCGAACGGCGCCGGGAAAACAACCATGCTTGCCATGGTTGGCGGCGACGTTCGACCCGATTCTGGTGCAATCGTTTTTAATGGCCGAGATGTAACCAGACTTTCGCCAGCACATCGTGCGCGTTTGGGACTGGCACGCACATACCAGATACCTCGACCTTTCATTGGCCTCACGGTCTTTGAACACGCTCTACTGGCAGCGCAACAGGCGGGAGGTTTTCGAGGAGCTGAAGCAAAAAATCAGGCCGCGTTCGCAGTCGAGCAGTGCAACATGACGTCGCTGGCCAACGTTGCTGGAGCTCAGCTTCGTCTGTTAGACCGTAAACGGTTAGAGGTCGCGCGGGCCATTGCTGGTAACCCGTCTTTGGTCTTGCTAGACGAAGTAGCGGGTGGTCTGAGTGACGTCGAAGTGGGCGAACTAACGGACATTATCTTGTCACTGCGCGATCAAGGAATTACATTCTTGTGGGTCGAACATGTGGTGCACGCGTTGCTCGCCACGGCTGAAAAGATGGTGTGTTTAAGCGGAGGAAGCATTGTTGCTGACGGCACGCCGAAAGAAGTTTTGGCTCATCCACTCGTAATTGAGAGTTACTTTGGTAGTTCAACCTTCATCGAGACTCGCTAGTGACGTTACTGAAACTCGACAGCGTGACGGCGCATTACGGTCATCTTCAAGCTCTGCAAGAACTTTCGCTTAGCTTGCGTGAAGGCGAAATTCTTTCGGTCATCGGTGCAAATGGCGCGGGTAAATCGACCTTGTTGTCGATAGTTTCGGGAGAACTTCATCCACGACAAGGTCATGTCTATTTCAACGATGCCGACATTACAAAGCTCGCGCCCCATGAGCGAGTTCGATGCGGTATTGCTCTTGTTCCTGAGGGCCGCCATCTCTTTGGGAATCTCACTGTTGAGGACAATTTGCTTTGTGGCATGGCCTCGAAGCGACGAGGAGACTGGGATCTTACGGCCGTTTACGATTTGTTCCCTTTCGTTAAGGCTCGACGAAAACATCGAGCAGGCGTGTTATCCGGAGGCGAACAGCAGGCGGTGGCAATTGGACGAGCGCTGATGACGAATCCATCACTGTTGCTCTTAGACGAAGTAAGCCTGGGCCTCGCGCCGGTCATAATCAAAGATCTCTACGTCGCTCTGCGGAGAATCGCGGCTGAGGGAACGACGTTGTTGCTCGTCGAGCAGAATATAACTGAAGCCTTAAGCGTCGCGGATTACGCAATTTGCCTTTTGGAAGGAAGCATCGTGCTCGAGGGCGTTCCGACTTCTCTAAGTCAAGAGGCAATAAGTGACGCTTATTTCGGCCATTCAAAAATGGTTGGAAGTTCGTCAAAGGCGGAGTCGGAACTGTGATTTGGACAAACGCCGTTGTCCAGGGCCTGTTGCTGGGAGGCCTCTACGCAATCTTCGCGTGCGGGCTTTCACTGATGTTTGGCGTAATGCGTCTCGTTAACTTGGCCCATGGCGATTTGGGCGTACTGGGTGCGTATTTTTCCATCATTCTGGTTGAGCACCTAGGAGGTAATCCACTTTGGACGTTTGCGGCCGTCATTCCCGTGGCCGCTTTCGTTGGCTATTTTTTGCAACGATTCTTGCTTGATCATGCCTTGAACGGCGGGGAACTTTCGCCCATACTCGTTACCTTTGGTATTTCGATCATCATTGAAAATCTCCTCCAGCAAACCTTCGGAGCCAACGACCAATCACTCAATATCGGAAGTCTTTCGTATCAAAGTTGGAAGATAACTTCCGATATTTACGTAGGTCGTCTGAACGTCATTATTTTTGTCGCCGCCGTGCTCGTGATTGTCGGGCTGCAATTCTTTCTAAGCAAGTCGCGCACTGGCCTTGCTTTGCGAGCCACCGCTGACAATCGACGCGCCGCCTCGCTGAGTGGCATAAACCCAAAGCGCACTCGCGCAGTGGCCACCGCAATTGCATTAGCCACTGTCGCAGTTGGTGGTCTGTTCTTAGCCATGCGGACCTCCTTTTCACCAACGTCAGGTACCTCAGATCTCCTCTTCGCGTTCGAAGCCGTCATCATCGGCGGTTTAGGCAATTTATGGGGCACACTCATAGGTGGCTTGGTGCTCGGCGTTGCCCAAACGATCGGGAGTCAGATCAATCCCGCTGATGGGATTCTCATTGGCGACCTGGTTTTCCTCGCAGTGCTCGCCTTTCGTCCACAGGGTCTTATTGCTTCTCGAAATCTGGCCAATAGATGACGAGTCTCGTAAATGTCTCGAAGTCAGCCATAGTGACACGCGGATCGCGAGGGTCACGGGTCGCATTTGGCATTGGAGCCGCAGTGGCCTTTTTGTTGTTCTTTGCACCAACAATCTTTGGCAATTCCGTAACAAACAATCTCACCCAATTCTTCATTTTGCTAATAATGGCCATTGGTTGGAACCTCGCTGCTGGTTATGGCGGCATGGTCAGCATCGGCCACCAGGCTTTCATTGGTTTCGCGTCGTATGCCGTGCTCGACCTCAGCATTCACGGGATTCTCGCGTGGTACTGCGTTCCCTTGGCGATCATTCTCGCGGGACTTGTCAGCATTCCCGTTTCCTTTTTGGCTTTTCGTTTGAGGGGTGGCTACTTCGCCATTGGGACTTGGGTCATTGCTCAAGTTTTTCAACTGGTGATTGCTCAACAATCAAATCTTGGCGGCGGGGCCGGAGCGTCGCTTAATGACCTCAACAATCTCAATCCCATTACACGCGACAATATTACGTACTGGTTCGCACTCGGCTTAACGCTCGTTGCGCTGGGTGTCACCGGCTTGCTCCTTAGAAGCAAAGTGGGTATGGCCTTAGTCGCTGTTCGTGACGAAGAATTTTCTGCCGCCGCCACCGGTGTCAACGTGGTTCGAACAAAGCGACTCGTTTTTGTTTTGTCAGCCGCAATTTGCGGCGGCGCGGGATCGTTATTAATTCTTTCGAACCTCGAAGTTCAGCCCGACTCGTCATTTTCGATTCAATATTCGGCATTCATGATATTCATGGTTCTCGTTGGCGGTATTGGCTCTTTTGAAGGACCGATTATTGGCGCAATTATCTTTTTTGCACTCCAGCAATCGCTCGCTTCATACGGGGCTTGGTATCTCGTAATCCTTGGGGCGTTCGCGATCGCCGTGACGCTTTGGTTGCCGCGGGGCATCTGGGGTGCTATCGACCCGCATCATCGGCGATCAATAGTTCCTTTGCGCTACCGCCTTCGTGCATCCAAAGATGATTTGTCGATTTCTGACCGCGCTATCGATTGAGTGAGCCGCGAAGGGCTTAATGGAACGTAAATTGTAAGTTTCGCAATCCTGTCCTGGTTTTGAGAACCTGAACCATGAGACCGGACCTTTGAAACTTCTCCTAGAGCAACCTTTATCGGTTTCGACGAAACAAAAGGCGTGTTCGAATTTCGCAGACCCCGCGCTACATTGACTTCGTGACCTACGACGTTGAAAAAACTGAAGAAGAGTGGCTTCAAGAACTCGGACCGGAACGATACGCGATCCTTCGAAAGGCGGCGACGGAAGCACCTGGTACTGGTTCGTTGCTGTACGTCGACGACAAGGGAACTTTCACGTGCGGTGGCTGCGGACAGGTTCTCTTTACCTCAGAACAAAAATTTGATTCGGGTTGTGGATGGCCAAGTTTCGACGCGTGTGAGCCAGGTTCGATCATTGAACGTCCTGACAACTCATTGCTGCAGCGACGAATCGAGATTTTGTGCTCGAAGTGTGGTGGCCACTTAGGTCACGTCTTTCCTGACGGACCAACACCCACTGGCCTTCGCTACTGCGTGAATTCACTTTCCATCGACTTCGACGAAGCGAAAAACTAAACGTCCAAGAAACGCCGAATGGCAATTGCCGAACCAACGGCGCCAATTCCTGCACCCAGAAGAATCACCACAAGATTTGTACCCCATAGCGCGCTCGTGCTGAGTTGAAACTCATTGTGCAACGGGTACCAAATATGAAGTGCAGTCACGCCAACAACGGCGACGAGTGAACCCAGAAGGCCTTGGATAAACCCTTCGGTGACGAAGGGAATGCGAATAAACCAGTTGGTGGCTCCTACGAGCTTCATCACCGACACTTCGCGGCGCCGAGAAAAAATCGCCATTCGAATCGTGTTCAGGATGAGTACCGAAGCCGACAGGAGAAGCACCCCGGCCAACGCCAAGAAGACGATCTGCAAAACACGAATGGCACTGTTCATTTGACGAATCTGTTGTTCGGGCGCAGTTACTTGGTAAACACCAGGCTGACTCGTAAACGTTGACTCAACCACGAAGGCGTTCGACGGCACCGTGGGGACACAACGGAACGAGGACGGCATATCCCCCACCGTCAAAGCAGAAAACTCTGAGGGCGGCAATAATTGCTTCGCTTCGGAGTAATCCTGTTGTTGCGTGTCGTACACGCACTGCTTCACGAGTGGAAGATTCGCCAATTGGCTCTGCACGTTCGAAATTTCACTCGCCGAAGCTGTTGGATTCATCCACACGGTGACGCGGGTGCCTTGTTGCCAGTGAGCTGATGCCTGCGCGGCACTTTGTTTGAGTAGCAGCGCTGCTCCTACCAATGACAGTGAAACGGCAACCGTAAGAACAGCGGCCAAGGTCATCATTCGGTTTCGCCAAAGGTTGGTGCCCGTTTCACGAAGGGCATAACGAAAGAAGACCCTCATTACATACTCCCCGCCGGCTCATCGATGCCGTAGACGCCTCGAACTTGGTCACGAATAAGTTCACCCTTGTCGAGTTCGATCACGCGTCGACGCATCCGGTCGACGAGGGCTTTATCGTGGGTTGCCATAACAACCGTCGTTCCCGTTCGGTTAATGCGCTCAAGCAAGGACATGATTGCTTCGGAGTTTGTTGGGTCAAGGTTTCCGGTCGGTTCGTCGGCCAGCAAGATAAGAGGTCGATTGACGAAGGCGCGAGCCACCGCAACTCGCTGTTGCTCGCCACCGGACAATTCGTTCGGAAGGTTGTTTGCCTTATCGCCCAGTCCCACGAGTTCCAAAATCTGCGGTACCTGCGTATCAACCGTCGATCGAGGTCGACCGATTACTTCAAGACCGAAGGCGACGTTCTCGGAGACTGTTTTGTTGGGCAGTAAGCGAAAGTCCTGGAAAACGCAGCCAATGTTTCGTCGCAAGTACGGTACGCGCCACTTCGGCAATGCTCCAATATCGCGCCCCGCCTCAAGAATTCGACCCGAATCGGGTAATTCTTCACGGAGCAAGAGTCGAAGAAAAGTGGTCTTTCCTGATCCCGACGACCCGACGAGGAAGATGAATTCACCCTTTTCGACGTCCAACGAAATGTCCCGCAGCGCCAGCGTGCCGTTCTTGTACGTCTTCGTGACGTTCTCAAAACGGATCATTACTTAGCCCTCTCAGCAGGTGTCGACGAGTCTTTAACAACACTCGGAGTTCAATACAACCATTCTAGTTTGGCACTTCCACCGCCTGGCGCCACGAAAACTCAATGATTTCTTACGAACTCGCTCGTTGTCGGCGTAACTCTGCTTCCATGAAATCATCGATATCACCGTCGAGAACACTGTCCACGTTGCCCGTTTCAAAATCTGATCGATGATCCTTCACGAGTTGATACGGCGCCATGACGTAACTACGAATCTGAGAGCCCCAGGCGTTGTCACCACGGTCGCCGCTCAGTGCATTCATCTCGGCTCGTCGCTCTTGGCGAGCCCGATCGGCCAACTTCGACGCCAGAATCTGCATGGCGCGGGCGCGATTTTGGTGTTGCGAACGCTCATTTTGGCAACTGACGACTATTCCGGTGGGCAAGTGCGTGATGCGAATGGCCGAGTCAGTCTTGTTGACGTGTTGACCCCCGGCACCCGATGACCGGTACGTATCGACGCGGAGATCTTTTTCGTCAATCTCAATTTCCCCGGCGTCATCGTCAAGCAGTGGCGTGACATCAAAGCTCGCAAAACTGGTCTGTCGACGGGCTTGCGAATCGAACGGACTCATACGTACTAACCGGTGTACCCCACGTTCGGCGGCTAACCACCCGTAGGCAAATCGCCCGTGCACGATAAACGTCGCAGATAAGAGGCCCGCCTCTTGTCCCTCAGTTACTTCGTCGACTTCCACGCTGAACCCTCGTCGCTCAGCCCATCGGCCGTACATACGAAGCAGCATTTCCGTCCAGTCCTGCGCATCGGTGCCGCCAGCGCCGGCGTGCAATTCCACGATAGCGTCGTGTTCATCGTAGGGACCGCTTAAGAGACTCTGAAGTTCAAGTGCGGTGAGCGACAACTGCAATTGCGTAATCGTCTGTGCCAATTCGTCCAGTAGCGAGACGTCCGCACTGCCGGCATCGAGCGCTTCTTGTGACATTTCGCGAAGCGTGCTGCCGTCATCGAGCGCTCGTCGTAATTCATCGAACGAGTCCAGGTCATTGGTGAGTCGGCCAAGTTCAGTCGTGACCTCGCGGGCTCGGTCCTGGTTATCCCAAAGATTTGGATTAGCGGCCAACGCCGTCAGTTCCTCGTGTCGCTTTCGCTTGTCGTCGACACTCAAGTATTCGTGCGCGGCGTTCCAGCGTTCTTCGAGTTCCTCTAACGCCACCCCAGCTTCGCGTTGGGCGTTTTCCGCCTTAAGGTCGGCCATGGCACTGCTTGAACTTGCGCCCAGAGCCACACCAGCACGGTTCGTTACGGCCCAACTTGTCATTGGGAACACCGGGCGCTGAGGGCGTCTTTGCCGCAACGTTGTGGGCGGGAAGCCCCATAGCGCCCTCAGCAGCAATCTCTTCGTTGGTGCTGGCCATCGCGAGAGCGTCTTCGGCTTGGGGAGGCGCCGTTGCTTCAATGTGCGTTACGTATCGAACAAAGTCATCGTCCACCGACTCGAGGAGGTGCTCGAACATCGTAAAACCTTCTTTTTGCCACGCCACGAGAGGATCCTGCTGGGCCACGGCTCGAAGGTGAATGCCGTCACGTAAATAATCCATGTCCGAGAGATGGTCGCGCCAACGTTGGTCGAGGATTTGCAGCAAGATGTCGCGTTCAATTTCCTTGGCCATTTCAAGACCGCCCGGATAACCGTCGCACTTTTGTTCGTAGAACGTCTGTGCGTCTTCCACGAGAATTTCCGCGAGATGATCCGTATCCTCACTCGCCCGCAGCGCTTCCTCGTTTACACGAACGGGGTAGTAATTCTGAAGTTCCAAGTGGAGTTTCTCAATGTCCCATTCTTCGGCGTAGGTATTGCCGCAGTAGGTGTCAACGAGTTCAACGACCTTGTCGGTAATAAGTCCCAGTGTCTCTTCGTGAATGTCGTCGCCATCTATGACCTGTTGGCGTCGTCCGTAGATGACTTTTCGTTGTTCGTTCATGACTTCGTCGTACTTCAGAACGTCTTTTCGAATCTCGGCGTTTCGTCCCTCAACTGTGTTCTGTGCTCGTTCAATAGCCTTGGCGACCATTTTTGCTTCTATAGCCTCGTCATCATTCATGGTGCGGTCCATGACCCAACTAACGGCGCCCGTTGCGAACAAGCGCATCAATTCATCTTCCAGCGAGAGGTAGAAACGGCTTTCACCGGGGTCGCCCTGTCGTCCCGCTCGTCCACGGAGTTGATTGTCAATTCGTCGTGATTCGTGGCGTTCGGTACCGAGCACGTAGAGACCACCGAGGGCGCGCACTTCTTTGCCTTCAATATCGGTTTCCGCAACAAGCGCGTCGTAGGCAGCTTGGTAGGCCTCTTCGTAACCTTCGGTACCTACTTCAAAACCCTTCGCGCGAACATCGCGAACGGCGAGCCCTTCAGCGTTTCCACCGAGGATGATGTCAACACCACGTCCCGCCATGTTGGTCGCGACGGTGATGGCGTGCTTCCGACCCGCTTGCGCCACAATTTCTGCCTCGCGAAAGTGCTGCTTCGCGTTCAGAACCTCGTGTTTGATCCCCGCCTTGGAAAGTGCACGAGATAGCTTCTCCGATTTTTCCACCGACGCGGTACCGAGCAGAACCGGCTGGCCCCGGTCAAAACGCTCTAAGACGTCTTCGACAATCGCGGCAAACTTGGCGTCTTCAGTTTTGTAGATGAGATCAGGCTCATCCAATCGGACCATTTCACGGTGAGTGGGAATCGGAACAACGGTCAAGCCGTAGGTGCCACCGAATTCACCAGCTTCGGTTTCGGCAGTACCGGTCATACCCGACAACTTTTCGTAGAGGCGGAAATAGTTCTGCAGCGTCACCGTGGCCCATGTGTGATTCTCTTCTTGGATTCGTACGCGTTCTTTTGCTTCCACGGCTTGGTGGAGGCCATCAGACCAACGACGACCGTCCAGCGTGCGACCAGTGAATTCGTCAATGATCTTTACTTCACCGGCGTCAACCAAATAGTCCTTGTCGCGGTGGAAGAGTTCTTTCGCGCGAAGCGCCTGGCCCAACTGGTGGACGTAGTTCGTGGACACCGCGTCGTAGAGATTGTTCACGCCGAGAGCTTTTTCGACTTTTTCGATGCCCGACTCCGTTGGCATGACGGACTTTTTTTCCTCATCGACTTCGTAATCTTCGTCGCGCGTCAGCGTGCGCACAATGGAAGCGAATTGGTAATACAACTTCGTGACGTCCGAGGACGGCCCAGAAATAATGAGCGGCGTACGAGCTTCGTCAATCAAAATTGAGTCCACTTCGTCGACAATGGCGTAGGGGTGACCGCGTTGCACCATTTGGTCGCGACGTCGGGCCATGTTGTCGCGCAAATAATCAAAACCAAATTCAGTGTTCGTGCCGTAGGTTATGTCGCTCGCGTAGGCAATGCGCTTTTCGTCAAAGTCCGAAAGGTCCGGTCCGACGCGACCAACCGTGAGTCCCAAGAAACCGTGAAGTTGACCCATCCAGTTCGCGTCACGTGTCGCGAGGTAATCGTTCACCGTAACAATGTGCACACCTTTTTCGGCGAGCGCGTTCAGATAGACCGGCAACGTAGAGACCAACGTCTTTCCTTCACCGGTTTTCATTTCCGCAATCCAACCAAAGTGCAACGCCATGCCACCCATGAGTTGCACGTCGTAGTGGCGCTGTCCAAGAACGCGTGTTGACGCTTCACGAACGACGGCAAAGGATTCAATGAGCAAATCGTCCAGCGTTTCGCCGGCTTTCAGGCGGCCTCGGAATTCGTCGGTCTTGGCGCGAAGTTGGGCATCGCTCAGGGCGGCCATTTCCTCAGCGAGGTCGTTGATGGGCCCCACGAGTTCGGCGAGTTGCCGTACTCGCTTACCTTCACCTGCTCGAAGAACCTTGCTAAAAACGCTCATATCGACATTCAGCCTACCGGTCGTGGAAGAAAGTTAAATAAGGGGCTGCGGGTGACTGACCTGATCTTTTACCCCACACTTGCCTGCAGCAGTGTCCGTACGGGCTTCGGCAGTTAAAAACTCTCCCAAGCCTTATTCGCACACTTCACCGTCTTTGGGCGTCGCCACGTTGGTAACGCCCAAGCAGGACCTACTTCTAAACCGCGCCATGCTCAACGTCAAAAAGACGTCTTACGTGGGTCGTTTTGCCCGCGGCTGGCATCGACTTTCAACCACAGACTCACCCGCAGCCCTATCCGGAGTCTAGAACCAGGGCTCACTACACTTTCTTTGTATGCATCCCTTGTCCGTAATCCTCAGCATTTTCTTCATCATTGTCTGTTTTGCGACGTCGGCAATGGATTTTCAGCACAACCCACGCATTGTGGAGACCATGAAGCGCTTTCACATGCCGACCAATTTCGAATTGGTGGCTGGCGTCGTAAAGGTCCTGGCGGCACTGGCACTACTCGCGGGACTCGTGCGCGGTCATTCACACGGCTCGATCGTCATTACAACCTCAATATGTCTAACGCTCTACTTCTTCATCGCCGTGGTGTTCCACGTACGAGCTAAGGACAAGTTTTTGGACATCGCACCCGCGTTCGTCCTCTTCCTTCTGGCCTTTATTCTCGCCGTTGGCTAATCGTGCCCTTTGCCTACGAGCAAAACGAGGCCAAGGCGTAGTAACAAAACACTGATAGCGAGTGGCGCCAACAAACGGCGCCAGCCACTCGCTGTCTGCCATTCAAAACGGATGGCACTGCGGTGATGGGCAATGGTCATGGCCCTGGGAGCTCGCTTGCGTGAGACGCCCTCAACGTGCGTGACCACTGCATCAAGGTCCGCGTCAACGCGGTAGTTCGAATGTCCAACACGCCAGCAAAGATCCATATCCTCGCCAAACATGAAATACCTTTCATCAAAACCACCAACTAGTTCGTACACCGAGCGTCGAACAAGGAACAACGCGCCCGAGACCCAATCGACGCGCCCGTTTTTGCCGGGCGAACGATACTGCTTGGTCCACGGATTGTTCTTCCACCACGGTGAAAGAAGCGCGTGCGTACCAGCGAGAAAAACATTCGGAAATCGGCGCACCGATGGGTACGTGGAGCCGTCAGAACTGACAATTTTTGGCCCGACGAGACCTACGTCAGGGTGTTCATCCAAAAAAGCGATCAGCGATGCCACGGCCCCTTCGTGCACGACGACGTCGGGATTGGAAACGAGCAGATACTCACTCGCCCGAGTGAACGCCACGCCTCGATTAACTCCTCGTCCATAGCCAAGATTGACGCCGGGCTGCACCAAAGTTACGTCGATGCCGCTGAGAACCTCATTCGCACTCCCCTCGGTTCCGTTTTCAACGACCACGATGTCTGAGACACCATTTTGGCGAAGTGACGAAATGCAATTGACCAACGAGTCGCCGGCGTGGAAGTCGACAATGACGGCAGCAACGCGAGAATTTGTCATTTACAACTCGGCTCTCGCCGCTAACAACCGCTCGACACCGTCGTGCCAACCCGGAAGCGGTTCCCAGCCGGCGCCGCACCATTTGTCGATTAACAAGTCGCTTCTAGCGGGACGCGCGGCCGGTGGCGCGGGATCAAGTTCGTTGGTCGAAATTGCCGTTACGAAATCGGGACCTTGTTCGAGCAAATCACCCGTGTAACGGGCAATGTCGTACCACGTGGCGTCACCGACATTCGCCACGTGCCACCGACCACCGGGGCGATCTCGAATCATGGTTACTATTGCTCGCGCCAAGTCAGCCGCGAACGTTGCCGTACCGCGCTGATCATTAACAAATCGCACTCGCTCATTTTGTGCCGCACGAGAAGCGATCACGTGGAGAACATTTCTTCCGCGTACGCCCATTACCCACGAAGTGCGAACAATGGTGTCATCCGGTGCGCAGAGTTCCTCGCCCGCCAACTTTGTTCTTCCGTACACGTTGAGAGGACCCGTCGCGTCGTCTTCGACGTAGCCGGCACCTTTTTCACCGTCAAACACGTAATCCGTTGAAATAGTGATGAAGTGTGCTCCGACACTTTGACAGGCCTGGGACAAAAAGCCCGTGGCGCTCGCGTTCACAGCAAAGCAGTTGGATTCGTCACTCTCCGCTCGGTCCACGGCCGTGTACGCGGCGAGGTTCACCACAACGTCGGGTCGCACGTTCGTAAACGAGCGTCGTACTGATTCGTCATCGGTGATGTCGAGCTCGTGATGACTAAGGGCCAGCACTTCGAACTCTCGACTGTCGACTAAGCGTCCGTCAGGTTCAAACGTTGCACTGGCCCCGGGAGGTCGTACGCCCGCCAACGTGTCAATAAGGTCAAGGCCCACTTGCCCATTGGCGCCAGTAACGACCACACGTTGGGCTCGGCTCACGAGACATCCTCATCAATCGTGCGAAGGTGCACCACGTCGCCGGTCACCAGCGTCATCTCGTCGCCATCGGAAGAAACCACGATTAAATGACCTTCGTCGGTAACGTCGGTGGCCACTGCCTCAAATGACCGCTCAAACTGTTCAATCCGAACACGTCGCCCCATGGTCGCCAACGCGCCGCGGTACTCATCGCGCAATTGACTTCGTCCTTCGGGCGAGTTCAATTGATCACAGCGAGTTTCGAGTTCTTCGAGGACCAAATCCAGAAGACCTCGAGGATCTAGCGTGACGCCCACTTCGTCTTTCACGCACGTGCCGTTCGCTTCTGGGGGACCCGGCCACGTCAAGTTGAGGCCCACGCCCACCACAATGTACGAGCCTTTCTTCGGCGAACGCGACGCCTCTGCTAAAAGACCACCGATCTTTTTGTCGCCCACGACCAAGTCATTAGGCCACTTCAGTTTCGGTCGAACGCCGCTTTGTCGAACGAGTGCCGACCGCGTCGCGAGGGCTACCGCTGCCGTAGCGAGTTGGGCATCTTCGATTCTCAGTTCACGACGAAGTAGCACGGAAGTAAGCAGAGAGGCGTCTTTCGGCGCTTCCCAGCGCCGGTCGAGGCGGCCGCGACCGGCGGATTGGTGACGAGCGAGCGCGACCAATCCCTCGGGTTCTTCGTCCATGGCCCGAGCCACCAGCCACGTATTCGTCGAATCAATATCGTCGAAGACGTTGACGCGCCAAATAATAGGAATCACGCTCAAACACTAGAGTTTTGCCATCGGGTGGTAGAAAAGAACCGAAACTATCCAGAGGATTCCCGTGCTGAAGAAAGTCTTGATCGCCAACCGCGGCGAAATTGCCGTTCGCGTTATCCGAACGTGTCGTGAAATGGGTATCGGCACCGTCGCCGTGTACTCCGAGCTTGATCGAAACGCGCTCCACGTGCGACTCGCCGACGAGGCCTACGCTCTCGGTGGTCAGACGGCCGCCGAGAGCTATCTCAATACCGAAGCCATCCTTGACGTGATTGAGCGTTCCGGCGCCGACGCCGTGCACCCTGGTTACGGATTCTTTTCCGAAAATACGGACTTTGCGCGAGCTATTACGTCTCGTGGCGTCACGTTCATTGGACCACCACCCGAAGCCATTGAAGTGATGGGTGACAAAATTTCCTCACGATTGGCCGCCGAAAAAGCTGGTGTCCAAGGTGTGCCTGGACGATCGCAGACGTTAGAGAGCTTTCAAGAAGTTATTGATTTCGGTAACGAATTTGGCTGGCCCGTCGCCATCAAGGCTGCGTTTGGCGGTGGGGGACGAGGCATGAAGGTGGTGCGAAGCGCCGACGAAGCCGAGGAACTGTTGGAAAGCGCTCAGCGCGAAGCGCAAAGTTACTTCGGTCGTTCCGAGTGCTACGTCGAGCGCTATCTCACCTGGCCTCGCCATGTCGAAATGCAAGTGCTAGCGGACCAACACGGCAACACGTTGTGGCTCGGCGAACGCGACTGCTCCGCTCAGCGACGTCACCAGAAGTTGATTGAGGAATCACCGGCTCCTAATTTTCCCGAGAAGATTCGTAAAGCCATGGGTGAAGCGGCCGTCAAGGTGTCCAAGGCTTGCGGCTACGTGAACGCGGGCACGGTGGAGTTTCTCTACCAAGACAATGACTTCTTTTTTCTAGAAATGAATACCCGTCTGCAAGTTGAACATCCAGTGACCGAACTCGTCACGGGGCTTGACCTCGTGGAATGGCAACTGCGCATTGCTGCTGGCGAGAAATTGACGTTCGGTCAAAACGACATCGAGCGACGAGGACATTCCATCGAAGTGCGTATCAACGCCGAAGATCCGAGCGGTGGACGTTTCTCGCCCTCACCGGGCACCATTACGCGATTTGACCAGCCGTCGGGTCCGGGTGTGCGTCTCGACGCCGGCTACGCCGCCGGTGACACCATTTCGCAGTACTACGACAACCTCATTGCGAAACTCGTGGTCTGGGGCGATACTCGCGAAAAGGCTCGACGTCGGCTCCTTCGTGCCATTGAAGAAACCGTCATTGAAGGCGTGGCCACCACTTTGCCCGCGGACGTTGCCATTCTTGAGAGCGAAGAATTCGTCAAGGGTGAACACTCCACCAAATGGGTCGAAGAGAAGCTCGATTTGTCGAACCTCAAGGTCGCTCTGACTCCTGGCGTCGAAGTAGGTGACGGCACCGTTCGTCGTGACGTCACCACGGAAGTCAATGGACGTCGCATTGAAGTTGCCATGTGGCTACCCGAAGATGCGGGTGGCGCGAGTGCCAGCACGGCACAAAAGCCGAGGCGCGCGCATCATGCGGGTGTTATTGGCAGCGGATCGGGAAAGGTTACGGTGCCCATGCAGGGCACCATCGTCAAGGTCGTTGCGGAAGTCGGCCAAGCCGTTGCGGCTGGTGACACGATCGTTATCCTCGAGGCCATGAAAATGGAGAACAGCGTCAACGCGGAAAAGGCCGGCGTCGTGAAACAAATCATGGTGGCAGCGGGCGACAGCGTGGGCGGAGGCGACGTCGTCGCGGTTGTGGAATGAGTCTGCACGACAAGGCCAAAGCCGCCATTTCCAACGCACGGACATCGTTGTTGGAACTCAGTCACGATATTCACGCACACCCCGAAATCGGTTACGAGGAGTTCTACAGTTCCGCGGCAACCGCCAAAGTCTTAAAAGAGGCGGGCTTTAGCGTCGAGGCAAACGTCGCGGGACTCGCTACTGGATTTCGCGCAACCAAGGGAACCGGCGCTTTGCACATCGCGCTGTGCGCCGAATTTGACGCGCTGCCCGACGTCGGACACGCCTGTGGTCACAACATCATCGCCTCATCGTCGGTCGGGGCCGGCATTGGTCTCGCGGCTGTTGCCGACGATATTGACGCCACCATTGTTGTGCTCGGAACACCGTCCGAAGAAGGTGGCGGCGGCAAAATTGACATGATTAACGCCGGCGTCTTTGACGATATCCACGCCGCAATGATGGTGCACCCTTGGCCCACGGAGCGCTTAGAAGCCACATGTCTCGCGGTGGATCATTTCGATGTCACGTTCGTTGGTAAAGAGGCACACGCCTCCGCCGCACCATGGGAGGGCATCAACGCGCTGGACGCCATGACAATTTCTCAGGTGGCCATTGCTTTATTGCGTCAACAACTAGTTCCCGGTGACCAAATTCACGGCATTGTCTTAGAAGGTGGCAGCGCGGCGAATATCATTCCCGCCAAAGTGATCGGACGTTATATGTGTCGTTCCGTTACCGCCGAGCGACTGGCGAAACTTCGCACGCGCGTAAAGGCCTGCTTTGACGCGGGAGCGCTCGCGACGGGTGCCACCGTGCACTACGAAGAGATCGGTAACCCCTTCTCACACATGGTTTCTGACGTCGACATCCTCGCTCACTACCGAACGAGCGCCGAAGAACTCGGTCGGAATTTTTCTCTGGATGACGAAGGAGCGGCAAAACCGACAATCTCAACAGACATGTCAAACGTGTCCTTGGTCGTGCCCTCCATTCATCCACTCATCGCTATTGATACGCACGGCGCCGTAAATCACCAGCCCGAATTCACCGCGTCGTGCATTACGCCTTCAGCTGATAAAGCCGTTATCGATGGGGCCCTCGCCCTCGCTTTTACAGGCATCGATACAGCGAGGGATGCCCCCCTGCGAAACCGACTGTTGAAAAGGACTGCCCAATGATCATTGAGCACGCGTTGTTACCAGTGGCACCGGGTGAAGAAGAAGCGTTTGAAGAAGCAATGCGACAGGCGCTACCCATCATTGAATCGGCGAAGGGCTGTCACGGTGCAAGCATCCAACGGCAAATTGAAAACCCCACAACGTTTCTGTTGCTCGTTCGTTGGGAATCCGTTGAAGCACACATGGGAGTCTTTCGAAACTCTGAAGTATTTCAGCAGTGGCGATCGCTCACGCACCATTTTTATGTGACGCCACCTACGGTGACACACTTCGAAGAACCGATTCGTCGCTAAATTGATTGGTCGGTTCAATACTCATACTGGCAGCAACTTTGGACCAACATCGCAAAGTTAAGGTCATTCACCCGTTTTCGCGAAAGCCCGAGTCAGAAAAGGTCACCGAACGAAACTAGCTTGGCTGGTAGGTTCCGAACTCTCCTCGAAGCACGTCAGCAACTTCGCCGAGCGTGGCGAGGCTACTGAGCGCTTTTTTCATGGGATATAACAAATTGGCACTTCCCCGTGCGGCGATGGCCAAGTCGTCAAGAGCAGCGCGCACTCCGTCATTGGACCTACGAACTTTTAAGGCCTGGACTCGCTCCACTTGGCTGCTCTGTTGTTCCACGTCCACGGGAAAGACTTCCGTTTTAGTTGACTGAGTTTCTATGAATTTGTTGACACCGACGACAACCTTTTCGCCTCGGTCCACGGCTTTTGCAAATGCGTACGCCGCGGATTCAATTTCGTCTTGCATGTAGCGAGCTTCAATGGCCGCCACGGCTCCACCCAAGTCGTCAATTGCTTTGATGTACTCGCGAGCTCGCTGCTCGACCTCGTCGGTGAGTGACTCCACGAAGTATGAACCACCGAGCGGATCGGCGGTGTCGCTGATGCCTGATTCGTAGCCCAGAACTTGTTGAGTGCGAAGCGCTAACTTGGCCGCTCGTTCGGTGGGCAACCCCAGCGCCTCATCAAAACCATTCGTGTGCAGACTCTGCGTGCCGCCCATCGCAGCCGCAAGCGCTTGCACCGTGACGCGCACGATATTGACCTCAGGTTGTTGCGCCGTCAAAGTGGAACCGCCAGTTTGCGTGTGAAAACGCAGCATCATGGAGCGGGGGTCCGTTGCGCCAAAGCGGTCCTTCATGATTGATGCCCATAGGCGCCGCGCCGCACGGTACTTCGCCACTTCTTCGAACAAGTTGTTGTGGGCATTGAAGAAGAAACTCAATCGGGGTGCGAAGTCATCGAGTGCCAATCCCGCCGTCAACGCTGCTTCCACGTACGCAATACCGTTCGCCAACGTAAAGGCAATCTCTTGCACCGCTGTCGATCCAGCTTCTCGAATGTGATAACCCGAGATCGAAATTGTGTTCCAATTGGGAAGTTCTTTTTGGCAATACGAGAACGTGTCAACAATAAGCCGCATCGACTGACGAGGTGGGTAGATATACGTTCCTCGAGCTACGTATTCCTTCAAAATGTCATTTTGAATCGTGCCGCGTAGTCGGTCACCAGGAATACCTTGTTCTTCAGCCACCAGCTGGTAGAGCAACAAGAGTGTCGAGGCAGTGGCGTTGATGGTCATTGACGTCGTCACTTCGTCAAGGGGCAAGTCCTTTAGGAGAAGGCGCATGTCTTCGATCGATGAGATTGCGACACCAACTTTTCCCACTTCGCCCTGGGCCCTTGTGTGGTCGGCGTCATAACCCATCTGCGTGGGTAGATCAAAAGCGCAGGACAGGCCAGTCTGACCAGCGTTTAACAAGAACTTGAAGCGCTCATTGGTAGCTTCGGCGGTACCAAATCCCGCGTACTGACGCATCGTCCACAGGCGTCCCCGGTACATCGTGGGATGTACGCCTCGCGTGTAGGGATACGTCCCCGGCTCACCGAGACGCTCGGCGGGGTCAAATCCGGCAAGGCTCCTCTCGTCGTAGACGGGATCAATTTCAATGCCCGAATCAGTGCTTCGTTCGTTCGTATCACTCACGATTGCCAAGGTTAGGCGTTGTTCGTTTCATTGAGAATCGCCTTTCGTAGACGTCCCGCTGGCCAAATACCTCCGATCGGAGGGACCCTCGCGTAGCGGTAAAGATAGGGGGATGAAATGCGCCCAATGCGGAACTGAACTTCAATCGAACACCTGTAGCAACTGTGGCACAAAGGCACCGAAGTTTGCACCCTCGGGAATAACGGACGAAGTCACGGGCGTCATGCTGGCTGGTTGGGGGCGCCGCATCGGTGCCACCTACGTGGACTGGGTACTGATCTTTCTGCTGGTACTCCTGTTACGAGCGTTCAATGTGAGCACCGCGCTTAACTTCGTGATCACGATCACTGCCCAAGCGGCATATCTTGTGATTCTGCTTGCCGCGGGACGGCGCCAAACCCTTGGCAACTTGATTGCTCGCACGCGAGTCTGTGACGCGACGACGGGTAATCCAATCTCATGGCGTCAGTCGGGGCTTCGCTGCCTGCCAATGTCGGTAACGGCCATCTTGTTGGTCGTGGATTTACCGGGCCTCGTGATTTTTGGTTTGGTCTTTATGCTCTTTGACCTTTTCTATCCACTGCGTGATCTACGAAATCAGACCTTGCACGACAAGTTCGCGGGAACGCTCGTCGCGGTGAACGTCTAGACCTTCAAGGTCGCGTGCGGCATGCACAAGTCGTCGTACTCGGCGATCACAATCTCGCCAGCGTTTTCGCCACAGGCGGGACACGCCGGGTCACGACGAACCTTGAAGGTGCGAAAACTCTCGTCCATTGCGTCATAGGTCAAGAGACGACCAATGAGGGGCTCGCCGAGGTCCAAAATCAACTTGATGGCCTCGAGGGCTTGGATGGAACCAATGATGCCGGGCAGCACGCCGAGAACACCCGCTTCAGCACAACTCGGGGCGAGTTCGGCCGGCGGCGGTTCGGGGATCATGCAGCGATAGCAAGGTCCGACGTACGGACTAAAGACGGTTACTTGACCTTCGAAGCGGAAAATCGATCCGTGCACGACCGGAATATTCTTTAGCAAGGCTGCGTCGTTGACGAGATAACGAGTCGGGAAATTGTCGGTCCCGTCAACAATGACGTCGTAACCATCGATGATCGACAAAATATTGTCGGCGCCAAGGCGCGTGTCATAGGTCACGACATTGACGTCGGGGTTCATTGCCGTCAGCGTTTTCTTTGCGCTGTCGACCTTGCGATCACCAATGCGGTCCATGTTGTGAAGGATCTGTCGTTGAAGATTCGATGAATCCACCACGTCCATGTCAATGATGCCAAGGGTTCCCACGCCGGCGGCGGCGAGATACAGCGCCGCGGGCGAACCAAGTCCGCCGGCACCGAGCAAGAGCACCTTCGCATCGAGCAACTTCATTTGACCCTTGTCGCCAACTTCTGGGAGCAACAGGTGGCGCTGGTAACGATTGCGCTGGTCGGGCGTTAAGACGCGAGGCGTCGACCAAGGAAGACCGTCGTCCTTCCAGCGGTTAAAACCACCGATGACCGAGACAACATTTTGGTACCCGAGTTGTTGCAACGTCCGAGCAGCGAAGGCCGAACGAACGCCGCCCGCGCAGTACACCGCGACGGGCTTTTCCTTATCGGGCAGACGACCTTCTACCGAAAATTCGAGATTGCCACGTGGCACGTGCACAGCGTTGGGCAGAGCACCTTGTTCGTACTCGTCGGGCTCACGGACATCGAGAATTTGGTACTTGGAAAGATTCGCCGCAACTTCGGATGGATCAATTTCGGTGATCTCGGCCTTGGCAGCGTTAAGTAGATCTCTGGGGGTTGACACGTTTTCTCCTCGTGACTGGGTCTAAATCTTACCCGTTGAGTCAGGAATTGCAACCAGCTCATCTGGTAGACCCAACTCATGCAACTGCGAGCAATTTTGGCGTCTCGACGAATGGTTCGCTCGTTTGACGGAACTCCGGTCGATCTTGATTGGCTCGAGGGCCTTTGCGAGGACGCACTGCGAGCTCCTACGGCGGGCAACACCGCCGGGGTGTACATGTACACGGTAGGAGCGGCCGACGTTGCTACGTATATGTCACTTTCGACCGACGAAACGTGGCGAAAAGCGGCGAATCGAGCACCGGGATTAGCCCGAGCGGGTGGAGTCGTGCTGATTACGTCGAGTCCAAAACTCTACGCCGAGCGTTACCGCGAGGACGACAAAGCCAACTCCGGTTTGGGCGACCTTTCGATGTGGCCACTTCCCTACTGGCACGCCGACGCCGCTATGGCAACGATGGCGCTGTTGCTTCTCCTTGAAGAAGCGAACTGGCAAGCAACGCTGTGGGGAAGTTTTCGACGAACGAGCGACGTTCTGCCCTGGATTGGTGCCGGCCCGGATGAAGAACTTTTTGGAGCCGTGTTGGTGGGACGTTCCGACGGCCATGGCGTACGTTCTCGCTCACTCGAGCGAAACGTTCCCACGCGCAAACAGCGAGTACGCCGGGTGAGGACCTAGTCGACGCTGGCGCTACTCGCGAGGTCGGTGAGGTACGAAAGGATCGTCCGCGCACCAAACGCGGTGGCACCCTTGGTTCGGTAGCCCCGAGCGGCATCGGACCTGCCCGGACCGGCGATGTCGAGGTGAGCCCAGTTTTCGTCACCGACGAACCGTCGAAGAATCAACGCGGCCGAAATAGAGCCAGCCTTTCCGGGCTTGCCGATGTTTTTCATATCGGCCACGTCGGATTCGATGTGGGATTCATAAGCATCAAAAAGAGGCAGACGACAGAAGGCTTCGCCAGACTCTCCGCTGGCCTTCAACAAGTCTTCGGCCAATTCGTTACTCGTTGAAAAAAGCGCTCCAATTTCGTCACCAAGAGCAACCGCTTGGGCACCCGTCAGAGTGGCCACGTCGATAATCGCGTCAGGTTTGGCTTCTACCGCCAAGCTGAGCCCGTCAGCGAGAATCAAGCGACCTTCCGCATCGGTGTTCAGCACTTCAATGGTCATATTATTTCGAATCGTTAAGACGTCACCGGGCTTGGTGGCGGTACCACTCGGAAGATTTTCGGTCACAGGTGTAATCGCTGTCACCTTGACGGGAATGTTAAGACGACTGGCCGCCGAAAGAACGCTGAGCACCACTGCCGCACCCGTCATGTCCGTCTTCATCGTCATCATGCCTTCGCCCGATTTAAGTGACAAGCCTCCAGAATCAAACGTCACGCCTTTTCCCACCAAGACAACGTGAGGCAACTTGTCCTTCGGTCGTGGATCGTACGTAGCGTAAATGAGACGCGGGGGTTCTTCCGAACCTTGGCTCACGCCCAGCAGACCTCCCAGACGCTCGTCCTTGATCTTTCCTTCGTTCCAAACATTCACCCTGACGTGCGCATCGAACTCCAGTCGCGATTCAGCAATTTTCGCGAATTCCTTTGGCGGCAGATAGCCCGCCGGTGTGTCAATGAGGCACTTCGCCCAGTTCACCGCGTCGGCTACCACGACACCATCACGAAGACCAACCTCGAGGTCGTCGTGGACAGCCACTGGAGGAAGCGTTGAGCTAAGAGGGACAACGGCGAACACCGTGTCGATTGCGTCAGCGACCTTGTAGCGATAGGAACTGAGAAGAGCGCCTTCGCCCAGCGACTGTGCCACCGACCGGAAGTTTGTAATGTCATCAATATCGAGCAAAAAAGCGACGGACGTTTTTCCAGCGCCCTTAACGGCGGCGGCCGCGAAAAGGCGCCAATCGTCGAGAGAGACCGTGCCTTTGCCGGTGCTGATAAACGTCACGTTGCAGTTCCCGAAACTGCGAACGACGGCGAACGAACCAATGGCACTCGTCAAACCTTGTTGCGTGCACCAGGGAACCTCGAGAACCCTTGGAATCGTCAATTCGCCAATGGTGCTCGGAACCAACGGTGAAACGCGGGCAACTTCACCATCAAAACGAACCGGGATGGCTACGCTCGAGAACTCAACGAGTTCGTTGATGGTGGCTAAAAGAGCATTTCGCGACATGAGACTGCCTTTCTACTTGCTTAACGAACGCGCGCCGGGCGATGCATCGGACCCTCGGCCCAGCGGGCCATTGTCCAGGCGAGGTCACTCAGTCGGTTGAGGTAGTGCACGACGAGGGAATTCTCGATGGCGTAACCAACAGCCGTTCTCTCGGCACGGCGGATTACGGTTCTCGCCACGTCGAGCGCGGCGGAAAGTTGATTCTCCCCCGGTACCACAAACTCTTTGGGCATCTCAATCTCTAAAGAAAGGCGATCAATCTCTTGTTCGAGGCGATCAATCATGGACTGCGTGACCAGTGATTGCTCAGGCTTCAATTTGTGGCGGTTCTCTGGCAGCGTGGCGACCTCGGCCATCAGCACCCACAAATCACGCTCGAGTTGAATCAGTAATTCGTTGATTGGACTTCCCGTTTCACTCAGCGAACGAGCCCAGCCCAAACATGCTTGGGCTTCGTCGACGGCACCGTTTACTTCAATGGGATCAGAGCTTTTGTCGACACGACCACCAAAGTAGAGACCGGTCGTACCGTCATCGCCGGCTCGGGTGTAAATCTTCATTCGTCAAGCGTACCGTTAGGCTTCTTTATCTCTCCAAGAACACGTTGAACGCTCTGAGTTCGCCGTGTCGGGGGTAGCCTAAAAGGCCAATGGAATCCGTTTCCTTCCTCCCTTACGCCCAGGTGGACCCCGCAGACCCCTATCTCAGCGCGCTCGCACGTGGCACCGTCATCTACGACGGCGCCACCGGGACGAACTTGCAAATGCTCAATCTTGGTGCCGATGATTTTGGTGGCGCTGCCCTTGAAGGTTGCAACGAAATTTTGGTGCAAACGAGACCCAAGATCATTGAAGACTTGCACCGCTCGTTCTTGGAAGTTGGCGTTGACGCCATTGAGACTGATTCGTTTGGATCGTTTTCGGTCGTTCTCGCCGAATACGGCATTGCTGACCAGGCGCATTCTCTGGCGCTCGCTTCCGCACAAATTGCTCGACGAGTAGCTGACGAATACGCGAGTCCGGGTTCACCTAGGTTTGTCGCTGGTTCGATTGGACCCGGAACCAAATTTCCTTCGCTCGGACAAATTTCCTACCAGGATTTAAGTGCCAGCTACGAAGAATTGGCCTACGGACTTCTCGAGGGCGGCGTGGACTTGCTGCTCGTCGAAACCATGTACGACCTTTTATCGGGGAAGGCCGCCATTGCCGCGTGTCACCGAGCCATGGCCCGTCATGGTCGTCGCGTTCCCATCCAGGCCCAAGTCACGATTGAACTGACCGGACGAATGTTGCCCGGTACAGAAATTGGCGCCGCAATTACGTCACTCGTCCCCATGGGCATTGACGTGCTCGGCCTTAACTGCGCCACCGGACCAGTCGAAATGTACGAGCCGCTTCACCAACTAAGCGACACGGCACCGCTGCCCCTGGCGTGCCTGCCCAACGCTGGTCTTCCCAGCGTCGTGGACGGCTTGATGCACTACGACCTCACACCCGAGGCGCTCGCTCAACACCTCAGCCGTTTCGTCGCCGAGTTCGGAGTCGCCGCAGTTGGTGGGTGTTGTGGCACGTCGCCAGAACACTTACGCCACGTCGTCGACGCGGTTCGAAGCGTGAAGCCCGCACCGCGTACACCCATCTTGGAACCATCGGCAGCATCCATTTATTCGGCGACTCCGTACCATCAAGACCAGTCAGTGCTGCTCGTGGGTGAGCGCACGAACGCCAACGGTTCAAAGAAATTTCGTGAAGCCATGCTCGAAGGTGACTGGGATACTTGTATCGCGATTGGCCGTGATCAAATTAAAGAGGGTGCCCACATCTTGGACGTCTGCGTTGACTACACCGGCGCCGACGGCGTGGCGGACATGCACGAACTAATGAGCCGACTCGCCACGCAGTCATCCGTACCAGTCATGGTTGACACCACCGAAACCAAAGTCGCGCGAGCCGCTCTTAGTTGGTTAGGCGGAAAAGCCATTCTCAACTCCGTCAACTTAGAAGAAGGCGACGGACCCGGAACTCGCTTGGATGGCTTTCTCTCGCTGGCCGCGGAATTTGGCTGTGGCGTCGTCGCCACGTGCATCGACGAAGAGGGCCAAGCCCGTGACGCCGATTGGAAAGTTCGCGCCGCCAAGGCCATTACTGATCTCGCAGTTGAACGTTACGGCCTCAGTGCCGAAGACATATTTATTGATACGTTGGCGTTGCCGCTTTCAACGGGCATGGTGGATTCACGTCGCGACGGCATTGAAACGATTGAAGCCATTCGTCGAATCAAGACCGAACTGCCGGGCGTGCAAACAATTCTCGGACTTTCGAATATTTCCTTTGGCTTGAACCCAGCCGCTCGACAAGTCTTGAACAGCGTGTTTCTGCACGAATGCGCCGAGGCCGGTCTCGACGCCGCCATTGTGCACGCGTCAAAGATTCTCCCGCTCGCCCGAGTGGATGAAGAAGCGAGGCGAATTTGCCTCGACCTTATTTATGACCGTCGAAGTGATGACTACGACCCCTTGTCGGCTCTTCTTCATCTCTTTGAAGGCGTGAGCGTGTCGTCGTCGTCGGGTCCGAGTTTGGAGAATCTCTCCCTACGCGACCGACTACGCCGAAGAATCATTGACGGCGTGCGCGTCGGACTTGAAGTTGATCTCCAACAAGCGCTCGACGAGCCCATCTTGCCGCTCGATATCGTGAACGACATTCTTCTTGATGGCATGCGTGAAGTCGGCGAACTCTTCGCGAGCGGAGAAATGCAACTTCCCTTTGTCTTGCAGAGCGCGGAAACCATGAAGATGGCCGTGGCCTATCTCGAACCATTCATGGAAAAAAGTGACCAGGGTGGAAGAGGAACGGTCGTACTCGCGACGGTGAAGGGCGATGTTCACGACATTGGAAAAAATCTGGTGGACATCATTCTCACCAACAATGGTTACGAAGTCGTCAACCTTGGTATCAAGGTGGGCATCAATGAAATGTTGACCGCCGTCGAAGAACACAATGCTGACGCGCTCGGAATGAGCGGTCTACTCGTGAAATCAACGCTCATCATGCGTGAGAACTTAGAAGTCATGAACGATCGCCAGTTCGAGAAAATTCCTGTGTTGCTCGGTGGCGCGGCACTGACGCGTACGTACGTTGAACGCGACCTTCGAGAAACCTACAACGGTCGAGTTTTCTACGGGAAAGACGCCTTCGAGGGTCTGCGCGTTCTCGACCGTTTGGGTGAGCTTCGCCGTGGTGCAGAAGATGACCCCTTATTCGGTCGTGAAATCTCAGAGCGACGTGTGCCGCGTCGTAGTCGCGATGGCCAAGCACCTGCGCCTGAGGGGCTTCCTTCGCGCAGCCCCTCAGTGCCGTCCGATACCCAATTGTTTCCGCCGCCCTTTATTGGAAGTCGCGTGGCCAAGGGTGTCTCTCTCGATGACATCAGTGAATATTTGAATCTGACGGCGCTGTTTCGAAACCAATGGGGATTTCGACCAGAAAACGGTGAAGACGACGGTGCCTTCAAAGAGCGCGTTCGTTCGGTGCTTCGCGACCAACTCGCCATTGCCAAGGCCGACGACCTTCTTATTCCCCAGGTCGTGTGGGGACATTTTCCGGCAGCGTCCGAGGGTCAAGATCTCATCATTTACACCAATGACCAACGTGACACCGAAGCCTGTCGATTCCATTTTCCCCGCCAGCATCAAGACCCTTTTCTCTGCATTGCGGATTTCTTCCGGGAAGACCAAAGCCCCGATCATGATTACGCGAGCTTCATGCTCGTCACCATGGGCTCACGAGTCTCTGAACGCTGCCAAGAACTTTTCGAAGAAAATCGTTACACCGACTACCTCATGCTGCACGGCCTCGGTGTTGAAATGGCCGAAGCCTTGGCCGAACTTTGGCATCACCGAATTCGTGAAGAACTTGGCTTCGTAACAGAAGACGGTCCTACGCTCACGGGACTTTTTCGCCAGCAATACCGCGGCGGTCGTTATTCGTGGGGCTACCCCGCGTGTCCCGATCTCACCGATAACGCAAAAGTTGCCACGTTGCTCGAAGCAGGTCGCATTGGCGTCAGTGTCTCCGAGGGCTTCCAGCTGCATCCCGAACAAACCACCGACGCCATCATTTGCCATCACCCAATGGCGAAGTATTTCGTGGCGTAGCGATAACTCCTTAAAAGTTCTTATCGCCCGACCATATTGCTGGGTGCGTCAACCGTAGTATCGCTCAGGTGCCTTTCTCGCTCAATCGACGTCAATTACTCGGAAGTATTGGCATTCTCGCCGGATCGACACTCTTGGAGAGCAGCTCGAGCGAAGCGTTCGCCAGTGCACTCGGCGCGACATTGCTTCCTAAGTCCAAGTGGTTGCAACACGAAAATAGTCGTGCGGGATCAACGGAATGGTTATCGCACAAAGGAGCGTCCATAGGTGCGCTTGATGGTTACGCGAGCACCACCAGTGTGAATCGTGGCGAGTCGCTCAATCTGTTTGTTTCCACGACCTATGCAAGTTTCATCGTAAAAGTATTTCGCATGGGGTACTACCAGGGACTCGGTGCGAGACTCATTGAAACGTCGTCGAAGGTCACGGGACACGTGCAAACGATTCCCAGTCCCGACCAACTGGGCACGGTCGATTGCAACTGGGAATCTTCGCTACAACTCTCGATTGGCCACCACTATCCGCCCGGACAGTATCTCGCCCTGCTCGTGGCGCCCGACCAGACGGGACGCTTCGTGCCGTTTCTCGTTCGTGACGATTCGTCCAAGGCCGCTTTCGTGTACATGAGTTCCGTGACGACGTGGCAGGCGTATAACGCGTGGGGTGGCTTCAGTCTCTACCGTGGTGCCAATCAAGACGGCGACGACGGTTTCAATGACGCCACGCGGGCTGACGTTGTTTCCTTTAACCGACCGTATTCACGGTCCATGCAAAACGGTGCCGGTGACTTTCTCGGTAATGAGTTTCCATTTTTGTTCCTGGCCGAACAACTTGGTCTGGACATGACCTACTGGACAAGCCTGGATCTTCACGAGCGAGGAAACTTATTGTCCTCACACAAGGCTTTGTTATCCCTCGGCCACGACGAGTATTACTCCCCCGCGATGCGCGATGCCGTCACTACCGCCGTGAGCAATGGTCTCAACGTGTCCTTCTTTGGTGCCAACTTCATTTACCGAAAGATCCGTTTTGAACCAAGCGCGAACGGGCACTGCCGACTCATGGTGAACTACCGATCAACTGCCGATCCGATCATGGCAACGAATCCGCAGCTCGCGACCGTCAATTGGCAGGACTATCCATCTGGCATTGCTTCAAGCACCTTTACTGGGTCGTACTGGGGTGGCGTTGACGGCGCGGGTTCACTCGAAGTTGAAAATGCGTCAACGTGGTTATGGGCCAATACTGGACTGAGCAACGGTGCCGTTCTTCCCAACGCCCTCGGTGGCGAGTTCAATCACTATGTCACCACGGCCGTCAATCCGGCGAACGTAGAAATTCTCGCGAGTTCGAATGTCGGAGGCGGCGAAAGCGACGTGACGTACGTTGCTGCAGCCAACGGAGGTGGCGTTTTTTGTTCCGGTACGGGTCACTGGATCTACGACCTCTCGAATTTCCCCAAGCTCTACGCCCTGCAACAGGGTTATATGTTGGCGCCGCCAATCGCCAACGTCACGTTTCCTATACGCCGAGCAACGGTTAATGTTCTTTCGCTTTTTGGTTCTGGCCCCGCCGGCGCCAGTCAACCCTCTACGTCAACGCCAAACTAGCGACGAAGCGAAACCGACACGGGTGTCGAGGCCGCCAAGGCCTCACGCGCGTGATAACTCGATCTCGTGAGCGGTGACGACTGCACATGGGAAAGTCCGAGCGAGCGACCCACCTGCGCCAGTTGCTCAAATTCGTCGGGCGTCCACCAACGCGCTACTGGCAGATGGTGCTCGCTGGGACGTAAATATTGACCAATCGTGGCGATTGACACGCCCACCGAAGCCATGTCCACCAAGACCTCTTCAACTTCGTCAGCATTTTCACCCAGACCCACCATGAGGCCTGACTTCGTCGTAATTCCCGCCTTCGCACTTCGAGCGAGCACGGCCAACGACCGTGCGTAACCCGCACTCGGTCGAACAGCGTGTTGCAGTCGCGCCACCGTCTCCACGTTGTGACTCAGCACATCAGGAGAAGCATCAATCAGCAACCGCAAAGCTTCGGGGTCCCCCTTTAAGTCACTCGTCAATACCTCGACGGACGTGCCGGGCTTACGCTCGCGAATGGCTCGAATCGTGGCCGCAATTGCACCAGCGCCACCGTCGTCAAGGTCGTCGCGTGCCACACAGGTAATAACTGCGTGCGAAAGATTGAGGCGCACCACCGCCTCAGCCACGCGGTCGGGTTCCGTTGGATCTAGGGGCATGGGCTTTCTTGTATCGACGAGACAAAATCCACACGCACGGGTGCATCGCTCACCGTTCACCATGAACGTGGCCGTACCCTGCGACCAACACTCGAAAATATTCGGACAGCCGGCTTCTTCGCAGACCGTTACGAGTCGCAAATCTTCCGTGAGCGTGCGTAGCGACTGATATTCATTTCCCATGTGTGCGGGGATACGTAGCCACTCAGGCTTACGTTCATGAATGGAAAGGCCGTCTTCGGGATTGACGCCCGCTTTTCGTAGCCGGCGAAGCAAGGGACGCTCCGACGTCCACGTCGCCGATGCGCGTTCGACGCTCGCGTAGGAATTCTCCAAACTCAACCGACTCGTGAGTTCGAGGTCCAGTTGGTCCTCGACGTCGCGCAGCGACACTTCTAGTCCCAGGCTGGTGAGAGACCCCACGGGCTTTCCCACGATGCCACAGGGCACGATGGCGTTAAACGCGGCGAGATCAACGTTGACGTTGAGGGCCACACCGTGCAACGTGCGCCGACGGCCTTGCTCGTCTCGTTCGGTGCGAACGCCCACGGCAGCAATTTTGTGGGGGATCTCGTCAAGTCGTGCCCACACGCCAGGAAATCCTTCGAGGCGACCGACTTGCCCGAGCCATCCATCGACGTCAAAGTGCTGCACCGTCGCGATAACGGCATCTTCGAGGGACGTGACGTGCTTTTTTCCGGCCGAGGGATCGTCAGCAACGGTGACAATGGCCCACGCCACGATTTGTCCCGGACCGTGGTACGTAACGTCACCACCGCGGTCAGCGTCGACCACCACGGCGTCAAGTTCACCTTCTGGCACGAGAAAGTGCTCGTTGAGCGTTCGAATGCCCTTCGTGTACGTCGGTGGGTGCTCCATGAGCAACAAATAATCGTCTCGTGAATGGAGCAGCGCTCGTTGTAAATCGTTCGCCTCAAGGAACGCAACGCGTCCTAGGTGGCGACGTCGAAGCACTTAGCGTTCACCCTCAACGTCAAATCCCGCGAGGAGTTCTCCGACTCGTTGCAGGTAGTTCGCGGCAATTGTCGGTTCGCAGACTCGGTGATCAAACGTGAGGCCCAACATCATTCGTCGACCAAGCACAATGCTCGGTGCACCGTTCACCATCTCAACAACGGGCACCAATCGAGCGGCACCGGCGGACAAAACAGCTACCTGCGGTTGGATGATGATGGGTTGCGTCCACAGCGTCTGCTCATTAGGCGCTCCAAGAATCGTGAACGTTCCACCCATGAGGTCGTCGGTCGTCAATTGGCGAGTTGAAAGGCGCTCGTCAAGATCAGCTACTCGGCGCGCAAGCGCACGAAGCGTCAGACCAGCAGCGGCGTGCACCACCGGAACGAGCATGCCGTCGTCTTTTTGGGTTCGAACGAGCCCCAGATTGATGGTGCGATGCACGACCAATTCGTCATCGGCGTAGGTGGCGTTGAGGAACGGAAACTCACCAAGAGCCCGAACGGCAGAAAGAGCAACGAGCATCTCGTCACTCAGGTGCGCACCATCACGGGTTTCTCTTCCCACGAGGTCGAGTCGATCAACAATGCTGGCGTCTACTTCCACGACAACAAAGCCGTGCGGAGTGGTCTGTGACGACGCCACCATATGCTCGCCCATGCGCTTGCGGCCATTGCTCAGCGGCACGAGCAATTCGTCGGTGGGACCGTTGGCGACGGCGCGCTCGGCGTCTCGTCGCGTTATGGCACCACCAGGTCCCGTGCCCTTAATGGCCGCTGGTTCGACGCCGCCGTCAGCCAAGATGCGACGAACGACAGGCGAGGTGACGACACCCGCCTCGCCATCACTCGTCGCTTGACGAGTGGGAACTGCAGCAACCGGTGGCGCTGCGGGGGCAGGCGTGCTTGGAATTTCGGGCGCCGCGGTAGGCGTTGGCGTACTTGTTTCGTTCGAAGCTGTCGGAGCGGAAGCGGGCGCAGGACTTGGCGTGGCACTTGCGTCGCCTTCGCCAATGACGGCAACTCGTCCACCAACGAGAACGGTTTCTCCTTCGGGCACCAGAATCTCGAGGAGTACTCCCGCACTCGGCGAGGGCATTTCGGAGTCAACTTTGTCGGTGGAGATTTCGTAGAGCGCTTCATCGCGTTCAACACGATCACCGACGTTCTTCATCCACCGAGTAACAATGCCCTCGGTAACGGATTCGCCTAGCGACGGAAGAAGTACGTCAGCCAACGTGCAAGCCTCTGCCGGCGAGCGCGAGCAAAGTTTCGCCAAACGTCTCGGACAGCGATGGGTGTGGCTGGATAAGTCCCGCTGCTTCTTCGGCGGTGGCTTCCCAGTTCACGGCGTAGTAACCCGCGCCGAGTTGTTCCGTGACCCAAGGGCCGGCCATGTGCACACCAAGAATTTGACCCGCCGTACCGTCAGCACGTTTTTCCGCGATGATCTTCACGACACCGTCCGTGTCGCCAATGATTCGCGCACGTGAGTTACCACCGAAGGGATCTTTCTTGACTAACACTTCGTAACCGCGTTCTTTCGCAGTGGCTTCGGTCAAACCGCAAAACGCCACTTCCGGGTTTGAATAGATTGCCCACGGCACGCGGTCGTAGTCCACGGGTACCACGGACTCGCCAAGGATTGTCTTAATGGTCACAATGGCTTCGGCGAATCCCACGTGCGCCAATTGCGGCGTATTGGCAACGACGTCGCCAACAGCGAACACGTTGGGCGCGCCCGTGCGCTGGTACTCGTCAGTCACGACAAATCCTCGCTCGTTGATCTCTACGCCCGTTCCGTCAGCAACGAGGCCCTCCGTGCGAGCGCGACGGCCAACAGAGACGACGACCATCTCAACTTCCACGTCGTCACCACCTTCGACGTGAACCTTGGTGGTGTTGCCCTTCTTTGAAGGTGTGTGACCCGTCACCGATGCGCCAACTTTGATTTCCATGCCGCGTTTCTTAAAAGCGCGTTGCACCACACTCGCTACTTCAGTGTCACAGCCGGTGAGAATCGCGGGCAGTCCTTCGAGGACCGTGACCTTCGTTCCCATGTCCGTCAGCATCGACGCGAACTCACAGCCAATCGCTCCGCCACCAATGACGACAGCGGTCGACGGCAACTGCTTAAGGTCAAGAAATTCGTCGGAGGTCACGACGAGCGAGCCGTCAACTTCAAATCCGGGAAGCGTACGTGGTACGGATCCTGGCGCCAAGACAATGTTCGTTCCCTTAATTTCTTTACCCTGGTCTTCACCGTCGAGAACGCGCACCGTGAGTCCGGGTTGCAATTGTCCCGTCCCCGAAAAAACGGTCACGTTTCGTCCCTTGAGAAGCCCTGAGAGTCCCTTAAACAAAACATCAACAACTTCGTTCTTTCGATTTTGGCTTACCGAGAAATCAACACCAACGGTGCCGGTAGTAAATCCAAAATCCGCCGCGTGCTCAATAGTGCGATTAACGTGCGCCGTTTCCAAAAATTCTTTCGCTGGTACACAACCACGGTGCAAGCACGTGCCACCTACTTTGTCGCGCTCGACGAGCGCCATGTTCAGTCCCGCGGATGCTCCATAGAGCGCGGCGGCGTAACCACCTGGCCCCCCACCAATGATGACGACGTCAAATTGTTGGGTTTCTTCAGCCATGGCACATTCCCTTCACGAACTATTCAGCCGATGTAAATCCTAATGAATTTGGCCAGTTGTAATACGGGATCAGAGCTGGCGACGGCCCCGTTGCACGTCGGCGGCCTCGGTGGCCAATTGGTCCACGAAATCATTCATTCGGTCGCCCGAGTGGCCCTTCACCCAAGAAAACGAGATTTCGCGGGGACTATCGAGCGTCAGAGCAAAGAGGTCTTCCCACAGGTCCCGATTCGCGACGGGCTTTCCCTGGGAGTTCTTCCAGCCACGACGGAGCCAGCCCACGTGCCATTTCTCCTCAAAGCACTTCACGACGTAATTGGAATCCGAGACAATTTCCAAGGGGTCATCGGGGTTGTCGCGCAACGCCTCAATTACCGCTAGAAGTTCCATTCTCTGATTGGTTGTGTGGACATCCGCGCCACTGGCGAAGTGATCGTGGTCTCTCGCCCACGCCCAACCCCCCGGTCCAGGATTACCGCGACAAGAACCATCCGTATGGATGCGAACGGTCACGAACGCGTGTGCCACGCGTCAGGATCGTTGGTGAAGCGAGTAACGGCGTCGGGCAGATTGCCTTTTTGCACGTCTTCCAAAGTCACGTGTTCCAACACTTCTCGAAGCGCGGCTCGCACCGCGACCCACACATCACGTAGGTGCACGGCGGCGCCGTCGTATTCGAGCGTCTCAGGACGCATTCCTCGAACCCCGGCCATTGGTCCGCCAATGGCGCGCAGGACATCGGCAATCGTGATATCCGCCGCCGGTCGAGCCAATTTAAAGCCACCCTCGGGACCACGATGAGAAATGACCATTTCACCTCGTCGCAACTCGGAAAGAATTGCTCCGAGAAATTTCGGCGGCAAATTCTGTTCTTGCGCCAAATGTTCAGCACTCACTGACTCGGTGCTCTCGGCCAACGTCAAAAGCGCACGAATGGCGTAATCGGCCTTGGCGGGAATCTGCATTGGCCCATTCTGCACCACTTGGCTCAAAGAGTTGGCAATTCCGTCCATGAACTTGCGCCCTAGGGTTACGGGCGTGTTTGAGCTCCGTAATCGCCGCCTGTACCTGTGCACACCGCTACGCGAGGATCTCGCAGAGTTTGTCGAAGCGGTCATTCGTGGTGGCGTGGACATTGTGCAACTTCGTGAAAAAGACGGCTCCGCCGAGGCAATTCGTGAAGGTGCTCGCGTACTACTTCCGATCTGCCACGAGGCCAACGTGCCCTTTATTTTGAACGACGATGCTCAACTAGCACTCGACGTCGGCGCTGACGGGGTCCACGTGGGTCAAGACGACGTGTCGGTGAGCCAGTGTCGAGCATTACTCGGGAGTGACGCCATTGTTGGACTTTCGACCCACGCCGATGACGAATTTGATCAAGGACTGCTCGAAGATGTCACGTACCTCAGTGCCGGCCCGATTGAAGAAACACCAACCAAGCCGGGTCGACGTGGCACTGGCCTCGACTACGTGGCTCGGGCGCAGGCTCGAAGTGATCGACCCGTCTTTGTTACCGGTGGCGTCACCGCATCAAGTATTGCGCTGCTCGCCAATGCGGGTGTACAGCACTTTGTCGTCGTGCGTGCTCTCACCCAAGCTCGTAATCCCTACCAAGCAGCTCGCGAACTTCGAGCGGCGATTGACCTCGCACTTGGCTAGCGGTGTCGGTCCATCCAACCAAGCAGTGTCGCCACCATGCGAGGGTCGGCACGCAATTGGTGACCGGCGCCTTGAATTAGTCGAAGTTCGGCCCGTCCTTCGGCCGCGGCAAAGAGTTCTCGCGCGTCGTTTACGGGCACTTCGGCATCGTCGGTTCCGTGGCCAATCAAAAATCTTCGCGGCGGCAGCATCGCGGCCGCGTGCAGCGGATTAATCGCGAGCGTGTCCGCTAACAATGTTGCGGGATCAAGTAGTTGTACAGACGCGTCCGCCACGCCGGCGTTTGCTGCGACGCGGTGAAACGATTCAGCATCACCGCACCAACGCTCCATGCTTGACGGTGTTGCAAAAACAGCGACGTCGCGAACTCGTTCGTCTACTACGGCCGTGGAAAGAGCCAGCGCGCCACCGAAACCAAAGCCCGCGAGCGATATCCAATGATCTGGAGTATGCAGACGATTAAGAATTGCTCCTAGATCCGCCAGCCACTGTGACGCTGAAAACGTCCCAGTACTTTCTCCAACACCCGAGAGTGTCCCCGTTGCCACCATCCAGCCCGACTCGTTCGCCAAGTGTTCGGCGAGTTCGGGAAGCAACGCCGCCGCTTGGCGGCCCATACCAAAGGACCTGGGCAGACCGTGCACGAGTACGAGGACGCGTTCGGCACTCGGACGCGAGGCAGTGGAGGCTATTCGCAACTCGAGGGTCGAAGGACCGCTCGTGAGTTGCTCGTGGGCGAGCATGAAGGTTTCTAGATGCCGAGTTCTTGTGCCAGTAGTTCTCGGTGGTACGCCGGATCACCTAGCAACAACTCTGAACTCTTAGCCCGCTTGAAGTAGAGGTGCGCGTGGTGTTCCCACGTGAAACCAATTCCTCCGTGAATCTGAATGTTCTCGGCGGCGCAGTGAAAATATGCCTCCGAACAAAAAGACTTAGCAAGACTCGCGGCGATGGCGAGTTCCTTATCGTCTTCTTGGGCTGCCCACGCGGCGTAGTACGCCGCGGACTTCGCGGACTCAACGTCCAACAGCATGTCGGCGCACTTGTGCTTGATGGCTTGGAACGATCCAATGGGCCGACCGAACTGCACGCGGTTCTTGGCGTAGTCAACAGCGTTATTGAGAACGCGTTGTGCACCGCCGACTTGTTCTGCGGCCAGTGCCGACGCCGCCATCTGCAACGTCTTTTCGAGACCAGCCTTGGCTCCTCCGTCCACGCCAATCAACGTGGCGGGCGTGTTCTTGAACTCAAGTCGACTTTGCTTTCGCGTTTGGTCCATGGTTGGCAGCGCCGTCCTCGTCAGTCCATCGGCGTCGCCCGCAACCGCAAACAACGAGAGTCCCTTTTTGGTCTTGGCGGGAACCAAAATAAGCGAAGCCGTGTTGCCGTCGGTGACGTAACTACGAACACCGGAAATTTGGTAACCGCTCTTTTCCGCTTTGGCTTCCGTAGACGTCGTGTCGAGGTCCCAGTTGCCGGCGTCGTCGGTGAGAGCAACGGTCGCGATGGTTTCTCCTGAAGCAATGCCGGGTAGGTACGTGGCCTTGGCCGTGTCGTCGTCGGCGTTTAGTAACGCATTCGCGGCGAGTGCGACGGTGGAGAAATACGGCGAGCAGAGGAGCGACGCGCCCATTTCCTCGAACACGACGTAGAGCTCAACGGGTCCAAAACCCTGGCCGCCAAATTCCTCGGGAATGCCGAGGCCCTGAAGACCAAGTTCTTCAGCCATCTGCTTCCACACCGCGGGGTCATAGCCCTCGTCGGTGGCCATCAAACGGCGAACCTCGGTTTCGGGCGACTTGTCGTCCAAAAACCGCTTCACCATTTTTCGAAGTTCTTCTTGCTCGTCGCTAAATCCAAAGTTCATTATGGGGCCTTTGTTCGCTGGTTCAATGGTGTTCTAAGAGGTCGTGTAAGAGACTACGTGAGATTATCCAACCCCGACGTAGCCCGTCGCGTGGGAGACTCGGCCTATGGAAAACGTCGAAATCGTCTGGCAGAATGCGCAGGCCGAAGTCCATCGATTCGTCGTGGGGCCGGTCGCCAACAACGTCTACGTGGTGCGCTGTCGACGAACCGGACTGGGCCTTCTTATTGATGCCGCAAATGAGCACGACCGCCTCTTAAAAGTCGCAAAAAACCTGGGCGTTACGAGCGTTGTCGAAACCCACGGCCACTGGGATCACATTGGCGCCGTCAGTGAAGTCCGAGAAGCGGGTATCGAGGTGTGGGTCCGCGAAGAAGACGCCGGCATGCTTCCCAGTTATGACAAATTGCTGGGCGACGACGAGGTTATGAACGTCGGTGATCTGCGAATACGCACACTTCACACGCCCGGCCACACCCCGGGCTCAATATCCTTTGCACTGGAGGGCACGCCACTGCTCTTCACTGGCGACACCCTTTTTCCAGGAGGACCAGGAAACACCACCTTCGAAGGCGGCGATTTCGCCACGATTATTACGTCCATCGAAGACCGAATCTTTCGAACGTTTGCGCCGAACACAATTATTTGGCCGGGTCATGGTCTCGAGTCCACGTTGGACGTTGAAATGCCCCACCTCGACGAATGGATCGAGCGGGGTTGGTAACACGGACGTAGGACTTATTGCTTCGTGACGTTAAGATGACTGGGTGTCCGCACCTCTTTTAGAACTCCGTAATCTGCATGTTCGCGCGGAAGGTAACGATATCCTTCGCGGGGTCGACCTCATTGTTCGAGCAGGCGAAGTCCACGCCTTGATGGGACCAAACGGCGCGGGGAAATCAACCCTCGCGAACGTCGTTATGGGGCATCCGGGTTACGACGTCACCGAAGGACAGATCCTTTTGAACGGCGAGGACATCGCGACGTGGTCCACCGACGAACGAGCTCGTGCCGGTATTTTTCTGGCTTTTCAATATCCTGAAGCCATCAGCGGAATATCGGTGGTCCAGTTTCTACGCCAGGCGATTGCCGCGAGAAAACAGCTCGAAGAACTGAGCGTGCTCGAAGTACGAATGGACCTCATGGAGTGGATGGACCGATTGGGCATGGATCCCGCATTCGCCGAACGACACCTCAATGACGGATTCTCGGGTGGCGAGCGAAAGCGCAACGAAGTTCTGCAGATGGCTCTGCTCGATCCCGTTCTCGCGTTCCTCGACGAAACTGATTCGGGACTCGATATTGACGCCCTGCGCGTCGTAGCGCGAGGTGTTCGCACTGTTCGAGAAGCGAGACCGTCGATGGGCATTGTCGTGGTGACACACTACGTCAAACTTCTGGAAGAAATACTCCCCGACCAAGTGCACATCTTGGTCGATGGTCGTATTGAGCACTCGGGCGGACCTGAACTCGCCGAAGAAATTGAAGCTAAGGGCTACGACGCGTGGCGTCCGGTGACGACGTGACAAGTTTTGACGCGCGTTTGGTTCGACAAGACATCCCACTGCTCCATCGAAGCGTCAATGGTCATCCGATTACCTACTTGGACTCTGGTGCAACGTCACTGACGCCACGTCCGGTCATCGAAGCGATGTCGCGCTACTACGAACAACACCACGCCAACGTGCACCGCGCGGTCTACGTCACGGCCGAAGAAGCCACCGCAACCTACGAAGGTGCTCGTCTCGCCGTGGGCGACCTTTTCAATGCGCGAAACGCCAGCGAAGAAGTCGTCTTCACAAAAAACGCCACGGAGTCCTTCAACCTGCTGGCCAAATCGTGGGGACGGGCAAATTTGCAGGCCGGTGACGCGGTGGTGCTCACGCAAATGGAGCACCACGCCAACATCGTGCCGTGGTTTCAGTTGCGCGATGAAATTGACATTGACGTGCGATTTCTCCGCGTCGACGACGAGTATCGACTCGACCTCTCAAACCTCGACGAACTCCTGAAGGGTGCCAAATTACTATCGGTGACGGGCATGTCCAACGTGCTCGGCACAATCAATCCACTCCGCGCTCTCGCCGACGCTGCTCATCACAACGGAGCACTCGTCGCCGTTGACGCCGCCCAGTCCATTGCGCACGGCCCCTTTGACGTGCAGGCGCTGGACGTTGATTTCATTGCCTTTAGTGCCCACAAAATGCTGGGGCCGACGGGCATTGGGATTTTCTGGACTCGTGAAGAGATTCTTCAGGCGATGCCGCCGTTCTTGGGTGGTGGCGGAATGATTGCCGACGTTCGCCTAGATGGTTACACGCCGGCGAGCGGGCCCACGCGATTTGAAGCGGGCACACCGCCCATTGCCGAAGCCGCCGGGCTGAACGCCTCCGTCTTGTACTTGCAGGCGCTGGGAATGGACAACATCGCCAAGCACGAGGCGGAATTAACCGCGGACGCTCTCGCGCGACTCGACGCCGAATTTGGTGACGTGGTTCGCGTTATTGGACCCAGTTCCACGATTGATCGTGGTGGCGTTATCAGTTTTGTCGTGCAAGGCGTGCATCCGCACGACGTGGCTCAAGTACTCGATCAATTTGGCGTCTGTGTCCGTCCCGGACACCACTGCGCCAAGCCTTTGATGAAACGATTTGATCTCGCCGCGACGGTTCGAGCTTCGTTTGGTCCCTATTCCCTTGCCGAGGACACCAATGTCTTGCTCGAAGCGTTGGCTCACTCCGTGAAAGTGTTTGCTTAGATCTATGTCGGATTTTGAAAATCTCTACCGAGAGATCATTCTCGATCACTACCGCTCCCCCCGCAACCGGGGCGAGTTACCCGAGCCCGCCAAGAAAGTTGAAGGCTTTAATCCTTTGTGCGGTGACGAAGTCGTGGTCTATCTCGACGTCACCGACGGTGTCCTTACCAACATTAAAATTTCAGGTCATGGTTGTTCAATTTCGCAGTCGTCGGCTTCACTGATGAGTGCCGCCGTCAAGGGAAAACCAATTGATCAAGTGCGCGAAAAGATTGCCACGTTCAAGCAACTGATGATGGGACACGAGAAGAAACTCGTCAACGAAGACGAGCAGCCAAAGATTGACGTGCGTGCGCTCGGTGAACTGGCTGCCTTACAAGGCGTCGTCAAATTTCCAGTGCGTATTAAGTGCGCCACGCTTTCGTGGAACACGCTGAGTCAAGGACTCGACGAACTGTCGCTCTAAAAATTACGGCGTGCAGTTCGTAGGGTCAAAGTACGGAACGGTGACGCCCGGCACTGTCGTAGTTGTCGTCGCGACCTTGGTCGTAGTTTTCGTCGTTGACTTCGTTGTCGACTTCGTCGTTGACTTGGTCGTCGTATTCGTCGAAATAGCTGGTGTTGTCGACACCGTTACGTCGGGTGGCGGAAGGACCTGCAGTTGCGCGTTGGGCGGCGGATTGGTCGGCTTCTCAAGTTGGGAACCAAAAATATTCACGAGTAGTTGCTGACCTTCAGGTTGCTGTTCAACGAGAACGTCACCGTAGGGCGAAATATCCCCGGCTGAAATTGTTGGCAAGGTGTACGTCGCCAATTCCGCTGGGTTGAGGCTGTGAAATTTGAGCGCCAAACCTATAAGTTCGTCGAGTGACCATTCGTTGTCGAGGGTTATGCCTTGGGGTAAGTCAGAAAGGAATGAGTTAAGTGTCAAGGGGTTGTACTTACCCTTCGCCGATTGAATCAATGCTCGGATGAACGTATTTTGGCGATCGATGCGGCCGTAGTCACTCGTACCGTCATAGACCCATTGACCATTTTGGAAGTACTCGTAGTGTCGACTGCGAGCTACGGCGAGTGCTTGAAATCCATCCACCAATTGACATCCGGTGTGCTTGACATTGAGACCTGAGTAGGCGTCCTTCGCGGGATAGGGGAAGTTTAAGTAGACGCCGCCTAGTGCCTCCGTCGCGTTAATGAGGCCACCGAAGCTCACTTGCACGACGTGATTGATTGGAATACCGAAGTTAGCTTCAATCGTCTTCACCAAAAGATTCGGGCCACTTCCGTAATTAACGTTGATTCGGTTGTAATTCGTATAAAGCGACTGGTTAGCGAGCAGTGTTACCAGGGTGTCACGAGGAATCGACACCATTTGAATTGTTCCTTTGCCCGGATCAATGTGGGCAATTTTCACGACGTCACTGCGCTGACCCTGAACAGAGGAACCACCCGTTTGTGCAGCCTCGTTTCCGGTCAGACCCGCTCGAGAGTCCGAACCAATGATCAGGACATTGAAGGGCTGGCCCGAAATTCGGTGGACTTCGCTCGGTACGGCGACCTTGGGAATATTGTCGAACTTCAATTGGGCGTAGAGATAGACACCGCCAATGATTCCTCCGAGCAGAACAACAATGCCAAGCGACCAGTACGACAAGCGTCGGCGCAAGGAACGCTTCGCTCGACCCCGGCGGGAAGTGGGAGCAATGCCCGATCGCTCGTTGACTGCTTCTCCAAGGGCCAAGAGGCGCTGCTCGTTCGCAAGTCTGCGACGTGACGACGTGCGTTCAGCGTTTTTTGGGCCACGTGGGGCTCTATGACGACCTTGTGGCATTACACAAACTTACTTGTTGATTTTGTCAGCTTCGTAATCGTTTCTTAACGTGAATTCAGTCTGAAAGACTGCGAAATGGCTCGTAGCCATCACGTTCGAGCGTTTCGGCGAGTTCGGGCCCACCGCTCGTGACGATGCGACCTTCACTCATCACATGAATGACGTCGGGCGTCAACTCCTGAAGAAGACGTCGAAAGTGAGTAATGGCGAGAACGCCGCACGACCACTGCGTCGTTGCAAGTTGCAATCGGCGAGCCACAGCGCCCAGAGCATCAACGTCAAGACCCGAGTCAATCTCATCGAGGACCGCGAACTTCGGGCGAAGGATTCCGAGTTGCACCATTTCGGCACGCTTTCGTTCGCCACCCGAAAGATCGACGTTGACGAATCGATCGAGAAGTTCGGGGCGTAAATCTACGAGCTCAGCTTCTTCGCGAATTCGTTCTTTGATGCCCACAGGATTTGCTCCTGCCGCGACGAGGAGTTCGACAGGGCGAACGCCCCGCACTTCCAGCGGCTGTTGCAAGGCCAGCATCAGTCCAAGTCGAGCTCGTTCGTCCGGGGGAAGATTAAGCAGCTCGGTTCCGTCGAGTTTGACGGAACCTTTCGTAATCTCATAACCCGGCCGTCCGGTGAGAGCGTGTGCGAGCGTTGATTTCCCTGAACCGTTGGGACCCATAATGACGTGTACTTCGCCCGAGTGCATCGTAAGACTGACGCCACGAAGAATGTCTCGTGAGGCCACCTTGACGTGAAGATCGTTAATCTCAAGAACTGAACTCACGGCACACTCACTTCAACGCGACCATCTTTAACAACGACGTCGTACGACTGCACTGGTCGAGTGGCGGGAAGTGACGCTGGCGTCCCGTCGACCAAGTGGAACATCGCTCCGTGTCGGGCGCATTCAATTTCCTTGGTCGCAACATCAACTTCGCCTTCGGCCAAGCTGAAGTCCTCGTGCGAGCATCGATCATCAAGTGCGTACACGGTATCGCCGATTCGCACGAGAACGAGAATTCGTCCCTCGATTTTTGTTTGTTGGGGAATACCTTCCACGAACGTCGAGAGTTCACCAACATCGATCGACGTCACGATGCGACCACGTGGGTGCTCGCAAGGATTTTGCCGACTTCTAGCTCGACAAGATGAGCGACTTCTCCGGGGAGCGAGTCAGTCATTTCATTGAAGAACCCTTGAATCATGAGGCGTTCGGCCTCGTCGCGTGGAACGCCACGCGATTCCAAGTACCAGCGCTGCATCTCGTCGAGTGGACCAACACTCGACGCGTGGGCACACACGACATCATTCTCTCGGATGTCCAGATTTGGAACAGTGTCGGCGTGAGCTGTAGAAGACAGCAGCAAATTGTGATTTGTTTGGCGGGCGTCGGTTCGACGAGCGCCGTTTTCGATTTCAATGAGTCCTGTATAAACGGAGCGGGAGTGATCACTCACAGCTCCTTTCGAAAGCAACGTCGACCTCGTGCGACCAATTTTGTGCAGCTGGTGCGATCGAAAGTCGTGCACCTGCTCACCAGATCCAAGGAACGTTGTTCGCAGTTCATTTTCTGCTCCAGTACCTAGGAACTCTGCATCGTTTCGGGACCGGTTGTAATGAGACCCGAGCCCAATGACCGATTGATGCAATCGCGAGTCACGGTGCAAGAGTGCCGTAGACCTAGCAACGTGCCAGGCCGTCGCATTCAATTGTTGATACGTGGCCAAATTCAGCGACGCATTGTCCGCCAATTCATATTCACTCAACGGCACGACCAAACTTCCTCGACCGCCAACGAAGCATTCAATGATGTCAATGTGCGCTCCGACTTCCACGCAAACGTGCACGCTAGGAAACGATGAAGAATTCGACGCCGCGTGGACTAAGAAAATTGGTTCTTCCACGTGCACCTTGGCAGCAACACGGATTTCAAGCGTTCCAGGAGACGACGCGCCGTTCAAAAGAGCGAAGGCATCGTCGCCGTAGCGGTCGAGGAAAGATCGTTCTCCTAGACTTACACCACTTGAAACGACGGTTGCGGTTACGCCCGATGGTAAAGACGGCGAGTCCGTCAAAAAACCGTCAATCGTCCGAATGACAAACGAAGCGTTTTTGGTCAATTTATCCGACAGCGCGGATGAGGGAAATGACCCCGGTGAAGTTGGAACCTGGAACGAGTCGAGCGTCAACTGAGAAAGTGGCGCGTAGCGCCAGACTTCGTCAGAAACCGTTGGCAAACCCACCGAACGAAATGCATTCCAGAGGGCTAGGCGTTCCGCAGCGCCAGGAGTTGACTCTATATAGGTTGTCGCGGAATCGAAAAATGTGCTCATATGCGGTTTTTGGACCTTTTCCAGTGTAACGGCACGGCCCATCAGGGATTCATGAATCAATGCACCTAGGCTCCAAGAGCGAAACGTCGAAAGGATTGCCATGACTTTTTCCTCCACTGTCCTCGACTTGGACGTTCAAGGCCCCGTTGCCACTTTGTGGCTGAGCCGAGTAGATGCGCGCAACGCCCTCGGACGAGCGCTATGGCACGACCTGCCGCTCGCGGCGCAGGCCGTTGCGAGTGATCCGGCAATCCGCGTACTCGTTATCGCAGCTCGGGGTGATCACTTCACCGTTGGACTCGATCTCAAAGAGATGGGGTCCACTTTGGGCGGAGGCGGTGGTACGCCGGCGTCACACGCTGCCGCGAGCGCCACGTTCTACGAAGCGGTCCGCACCATGCAAGATTCCATTACGGCGATTGAAAAACTCAAGATTCCCGTCATTGCCGCAGTGCACGGTTACTGCATTGGTGGTGGCATCGATCTAATTTGCGCCGCCGACATTCGGTTGGGTTCGAGTTCGGCAATATTCTCCGTCCGCGAAGCGAAGGTGGCCATTGTGGCCGATCTAGGAACGTTGCAACGCTTACCAAAAATAGTCAGTGCCGGCCACGTCGCAGAACTGGCGTACACCGGTAAGGACATTGATGCGCAATATGCGATGCGCATTGGACTCATCAATAATGTCTTTGGAGAAACGGGCGACGATGTCGTGGCAGCTGCGCTTGAATTGGCGCACGAGATTGCGCGAAACTCGCCCCTCGCGGTGCAAGGTACGAAGGCCGTACTCGCCGCCAATGACGGACGAACTGTTGAAGAAGGACTTGAGTTCGTGGCCCGCTGGAACACCATGTACTTGCAGAGCAACGATCTAACCGAAGCCATGACGGCGTTCTTAGAGCGACGACCGCCCCACTTCACTGGAAACTAACGACGCCAGAATTTCCAGCCGCGTCGGTCTCGACGTTCCATCTCGTCTAACTGATTTCGGCGTTCTTCAAAGAGTTCGGGCGCCACAGCATTAACAATTGCTTCAGCGGAATTCAAGATCTCTCGTCGGTCGCCGACCGGGACGTCAGGTGCGGGCAGGTCTCCAACGGGCTTGTCAACCAACGTGCCATGCGACCAACCCACGTCAACGAGACGTGGCTCATAGGTGAGGCAATTTTCTGGACAGGCCCAAGGTTGATCGGGAGCATTTCCCAGCACGCAAAACCTCGCCACCTCACCCGAGGCGTACGTACGACTCTGAAAATGCTTGCATTCTTCTCGCATACCCATTGGATACTTATTCTACGGGAGACGCCCGCCGTATGATCGCCACGTGTCCACGATGAACGTCCACTTGAACTTTGATCCGCTATCCAAAGACGAGTACGCAGAGGCCGCCGTCGTCGCGACTCGAGGTTTCTACACCGACCCATTTTTCGTCTATCTCTCCGAAAAGGCTCTGCAGAGGAATCGCGGTCTCGTTTTTTTCTTTCGTGGAGCGCTTTTGCACATGGGCCCAAAAGCTCACATTGTGACGGCTCGCGACGAATCGAATCGCATTGTTGGTGTTTCGGCGTGGCTACCAACGGGGGCCTACCCACCTCCGATTCGTTCACAATTAGCCCAGGTACCGAGTTCATTACGAGCCCTGTTTCGAAGTAGTCGGGCGCTGCGCGTTGGCAATAAATACATCGCCGCAATTGCGAAGGCGCACCCTAAAGAGCCGCATTGGTACTTGTTGCTGCTGGTGACTGACCCGGAGCTGCAGCGGCACGGTATTGGAAAAATGCTCATGGAGCACGCGATTCCACAAATCGATGAGCAAGGCGTCGCCAGTTACTTAGAAACGCAAAAAGAAGACAACATCGCCTACTACCGACGATTCGGTTACGAACTTCACGCCACGCTTCGCCCCGTAAAAAACGGCCCCCCACTTTTCACGATGCGTCGAGCCCCTCGTTAACCGATTGAACCTTCCATTTGCAGTTCAATCAGGCGGCTCCACTCCACGGCGTATTCCATTGGAAGTGTCTTCGTCACTGGTTCAATGAAACCGTTTACGATCATGCCCATGGCCTGAGCCTCGGTGAGACCTCGACTCATCAAATAGAACAACTGGTCGTCGCCAATCTTCGAGACGGTGGCTTCGTGACCGATAGAGGCGTCTTGTTCGCCGACTTCCATGTAGGGCTTGGTTTCCGAGATTGACATTTCGTCAAGCAGCAAAGCGTCGCAGCGTACAAACGCCTTGGCGCCCTTTGCACCCTCTTCCACTTTCACTAAACCGCGGTAGGTTGTCGCACCTCCGTCTTTGGAAATGGACTTCGAGATGATTGTTGAAGTGGTCTCGGGAGCACAGTGCACCATCTTCGCTCCCGCGTCTTGGCGCTGTCCCGGTCCGGCGTAAGCAACGGAGAGAACTTCACCAGAGGCTTTCGGTCCCATGAGATAGACCGAAGGGTACTTCATGGTGAGACGCGAACCAATGTTGCCGTCAATCCATTCAACGCGCGCTTCGGCTTCTGCCCTCGCTCGCTTGGTGACCAAGTTATAAACGTTATTGGACCAGTTCTGAATCGTTGTGTACGTGATGCGAGATCCAGGTAGGGCAATGAGTTCCACCACCGCCGAGTGCAGTGAGTCGGTGGAATACACCGGAGCTGAACAACCTTCGACGTAATGAACCTGCGAGCCCTCGTCCGCGATAATGAGCGTCCGTTCGAATTGACCCATGTTCTCGGTGTTGATGCGAAAGTACGCCTGAAGCGGCTGGTCGACATTGACGCCCGGTGGAACGTAGATGAAAGAGCCACCCGACCACACCGCGGAGTTCAGCGCAGCAAATTTGTTGTCGTTGGGAGGAATTACCGTTCCGAAATACTTCTGTACGAGTTCGGGGTACTCGCGAACAGCCGTGTCCATGTCACAAAACAGCACACCGAGACTTTCAAGGTCCTCACGGTTGCGGTGGAACACCACTTCTGACTCGTACTGCGCCGTGACGCCCGCCAAGTATTTGCGCTCGGCTTCGGGAATACCAAGTCGCTCGTAGGTGTTCTTGATGGCGTCGGGAAGATCTTCCCAGCGATCAACTTGGTTTTCGGTGGGCTTGATGTAGTAATAGATATCGTTGAAATCGAGATCGGGCATCCGGTCAGCGAACCACGGCAACATTGGCTTCTTCTCAAAACGCTTTAGAGCGCTGAGGCGAAAATCCCGCATCCACTGGGGCTCGGACTTGATGTCGGACATTTCTCGGACGATGGCTTCGTTGATGCCCTTCTTTGGTTTGAAAACGGGGCTCATTTCGTCGCTCCAACCCAGTTGATAGCGACTGAAATCCAAATTGTCGATTGACATACCAGCTCCTTTGGGATTACCCCTACGTCCATAGTACTAACTCAAACGCTTGGTGAGTGCGCCAAGACTGCAAGAGTGTCCTAGTGAGTTCAGCCCCGAAAGCCCCAAAACGACCGTTCGAAATTACTCGTCACGACGATACGCGAATTGACCCCTACTACTGGTTAATGGACCGTGAAAACGAAGAGGTTCTTCAACACCTCCAGGCCGAGAACACGTTTCTCGCGGAGTCCTTTGCTGCACTTAAGCCTTTGGAAAACGAGCTTTACAACGAGATAAAGGCTCGCATCGAAGAGACGGATATCTCGGTACCGGTCCGAAAAGGTGATTGGTGGTACTACGAGCGCACCAAAGAAGGTCTGAACTATCCAATCAGCTGTCGACTTCGCGTGTCGGGCGAAGGCACGACGCCGCCAACCATTGACCCCAACATTGCCATTGACGGCGAACAAATTATTTTGGACGAGAACGTCGAAGCGCAGGGCCATGACTTCTTGTCGGTGGGAGTGCTCGCCGTAAGTCCCAATGACGAGTGGCTCGCCGTTGGCGTTGACTTTGAAGGCAGCGAACGACACACCGTGACCATTCGATCGCTCACCGGTGGCGAACCCCTGCTCGACACCCTGGAGGATGTTTATTACGGCTTCGCTTGGGCCATGGACAGTCGACATTTCTTCTACACGCGCGTCGACGAGGCGATGCGACCGTGGCAACTATGGCGACATGAACTGAGCACCTCAACGGCGAGCGACGTTCTGGTGTACGAAGAACCCGATGCTCAGTACAGCGTCAGCGTTGGCCGGTCTCGCGACGACCGTGTCATCGTGAACTTTCTTGGTTCTTCCACGACCACCGAAGTGCATTTTGTTGACGCGTCACGACCCACCGATGAATTCCAGCTCCTAGAAGAACGACGCCACGGTATTGAATACGGCGTCGAGCACTTTGTCGACACTTCTAACGTCGCTTGGTGGCTAAAAACCACGAACGAGGACGCCACAGATTTTCGTCTTCTCGTTCGAGAAGTAGACCAAAAAACGTGGCGAGAGTTGATCCCGGAACGTCCCGGCAACCGTCTCGACGGTGTCGAAGCATTTTCAAACTTTCTCGCGTTGAGTGAACGGGTGGACGGGTGCGCCGCCGTCAGGATTGCCAAACTTGATTCCGGTACCGATCCTTTTGGCAACGACCTTTTAGAACGTTCGACTTTGGTGCAAGGTGACGTGCGGCCGTCGACCGTGGGACTGGGAGCTAATCCGAACTATGTGACCACTCAACTTCGCGTCGGCATCACCTCACTCGTTACCCCTCGGCTCGTCGCCGATGTGGATATCGCTTCTGGCGAGACGATCGTTAGAAAGCAGCAAAAAGTACTCGGCGATTTTGACGCTAACAATTACGTGACCACGCGACTGTGGGTTACGGCCAGCGATGGACAAAATATTCCGGTGTCACTCGTCGCGCGTCGAAGCGTTGTTACATCAACGCCGAACGGCGAAGTGCTTCCGGCTTCCCCCGCCCCGTTTTTGCTCTACGGCTACGGCAGTTACGAGATTTCTATTGATCCATCATTCTCCTCAATGCTCTTATCGCTGCTAGATCGCGGCGTGATTTTTGCTATTGCGCATATTCGCGGAGGCGGCGAAATGGGTCGATCTTGGTACGAAACAGGAAAACTCGCACAAAAGCCGACGACGTTCAGCGACTTTGTCACGGTCGCACGTTTCTTGATTGACAACGGATGGACCACGGGCGAACAATTAGCGGCCCGCGGAGGATCAGCCGGAGGACTGCTCATGGGTGCCGTTATGAATCTTGCACCTGATTTATTTCAGTGCATCGTCGCCGAAGTTCCATTCGTGGACGTTCTCACCACGATGTTGGACGATTCACTTCCACTCACCGTCGGTGAATGGGAAGAATGGGGCAATCCAGACGCGAGTGCGAGTGCGTATCGAACGATGAAGTCGTACTCCCCTTACGACAATGTCCTAGCTAGTAATCCTGATGGATCGACGCGAGAGTATCCCCACCTCTTCGCGAGTGGTGGACTCAACGATTCTCGTGTTGGCTTTTGGGAGCCTGCCAAGTGGGTATTGAAACTACGTGACGCGAACCCAAAAAACATGGCGTACTTAAAAACGGAGATGGGCGCTGGCCACGGCGGTCCCTCGGGTCGATACGACGCGTGGCGCGATGAAGCCCAAGTTCTGGCGTTCATATTGAGTGAAATTACAAAGGTCAACTAGCCGACGACGTAAAAGTCAAGGTCATTGACGTTCCCGCCGACGCGGGTAGCACGACATCACTTGAATGCAACGTAATGACGCCGTCAGCGCTCGGGTCAATAACGACCGTCGTGTCACCCGACAGCGAGAGCGATTCGCTCGCACCCTTGGCTAAGTTGCCCTGGTACACAACCGATGACGGGGTCCCACTTCGCACAGTGAGGTGCAGTGCTCCACCTTCAGCGGTCGTTACAAATGTGTAACTACCTGTCGGGATGTTGTAGGTCGCTGTAGAACTAGTCGACGACGTGGCCACCAATTGACTCGGCCACTGGGCCGCAACGGTCGATGTTGTCGTTGTGGGAGTTTTATGGTGATGCATTGTCGGATGTCGCTCGAGGAAATATCCCACAATTAGCAAGATGAGAATGACGAGCAGGGCGACGCCCACGACTCGCCACGACGATTGGCTAAGTCCTCGTCGGCGCGAGGCTCGATCAAGTGCCCACATTTGGTCGTGTCGGCGGGCACTTGCGGCAATATCTTCGCCGAAGGATGGCGTCGTCTCGCCAAAAACGTAGTGAGCATCCGGATCAAGTCGTGGACGCTGCACGTCACGTGGTGCCGGAAGTGTCGTTGATCCATCCAGCAAACGAAATCCCTTGGAGGGTTGGTAGGGCGAAGGCGGCGGAAGAAAATTCTTGGAGTGTCGTTCCAAAATACGAATCTCGTCTCGGCGCAATTTTCGCCAACGAAGAAATGCGATTGCGCCGCCCAAGAAAACAATAAGTATCAGCAGTATCAGGGCCGCGAGACGTATCACGGAAGCCCACAATGATAAAAGTCTCGAGTGCGACTGCTCACGCTCACGAGCGTACCGAAATCCGCCTTACGAATTTGGAACGCCGTAACCCCCACGGTAGAAGAGCAGTGGTACGCCCGAATTGGTTTCGCAGTAGTCAATCTCCACCACCGCGATGTCGTGATCGCCGTAACTTCCGACTTGCCGGACGACGCCTTCAAGCCGAGCGAGCGTACCGTCAAGAAAGGGCGAGCCATTGGGCGCCTGGGTCCACGCCACGCCGTCAAACTTGTCGTCAACACTGGTCGCGAAGTTCCGAGCCAGCGCCTCTTGATCCTGCGAAAGAATATTTAGGCCCAGTCGACCCACTGAACGTATCTTGGGCCACGTGCGACTTGAAGTCCGCGCAGAAAAGGAAACAAGTATGGGATCAATCGACAAAGAGCCAAAGGTTTGGCACGTAAAGCCAACCGGTCCATCGCTGGAGATCGCCGTAACCACGACGACGCCCGTCGCGAAGTGGCCAACCACCTCTTTGTAGTGTTCCATTTCAAGGACATTCACGGCTCCGACACTATTGGCGAGAATTCACTATCGTTCGAAACATGCAGACACTTGAGATTGCGCTCGATGACACCACGCTCGTTGTCGACGTTGGCGGGCCGACCAAGGGCCCGCTTGCCCTATGCCTCCACGGATTTCCCGACACGCGCTTCACCTGGCGCTACCTCATGCCGCACTTGGCCGAACGCGGATGGCGAGTCGCCGCACCAAATTTGCGCGGGTACGCCCCCTCGACGGTGGCGACCTCAGGTAATTATCGCGTCGCCGCACTCGCCGACGATGCGATAGCGCTGCACGATCGCCTTGAGGGCGACGAAAACGCACTGCTCATTGGTCACGACTGGGGAGCTTCGGCAACGTACGCCGCAATCAACGGCGCTCCCGAACGCTGGAGCAAAGCCGTAACGTTTGCGGTGCCACCGCTTAGTGCAATGGCGGGTGGTCTTTCGAACTACGAACAGCTACGTCGCATTTGGTACATGTTCTTTTTCCAGTCGCCTCTGGCAGATTTCACGGTACCGGTCGACGACTACGCCTTCATAAAAGGTTTGTGGCGCGACTGGTCACCGGGTTACGACGGCCACCTAGACGCTGACCACGTCATCAAGGCGCTCACCAACCCAGAAAACCTCTCGGCGGCCCTCGGTTATTACCGTGCAATGTTCGGAAACTCAGTGGTTGCCGAAGAAACAAAACACGACTACATCCAAGCAAATATCGCGAACATTCCTAGCCAACCAGTTCTCTATCTGCACGGTGAAAACGATGGCTGTCTCGCGAAGAGTGCTATCTCGAATCCTCTGGACTTTTTGTCGCCAACTTCAAAAATGGTCTACGTCAAGAACGCAGGGCACTTCTTGCACTTGGAACAACCCACCGAAATTCACGAACACATCGACAGCTTTTTAGGCGAGTAGCGACCAACGACCATTGCGCTCTTCAATGAGCCCGTCGCTGCGAAGGTCGCTCAAAACGTCGAGCGTTTGATCACCCAATTTTTCTCCAACGACTGCCCTCGCCTGCGACAACGAAAGTGTCTCGATTCCAAGTGCTCGAATGATTCGTCCCCGGGCCTGGCGACGCGAACCTTCGAACGGCGATTGTGGCCTTGAGACGCCAGCGCTCTTTTTCGACGGATCAACACCGCCTTCTTGGCGCCAGCGACAAAGTGCAGCAATCGGACATTCTTCACATTTGGGAACTGCGCGACAGTACTGAGCGCCTAGGTCCAACATGGCCTGGTTAAAAATTACTGATTTTGCTTTTGGCAGAAGTTGCTGAGCTAGATCTTGTGCTTCACGACGCTGCAATGGCCGATTAGCGAGCGCACGAGACAACACTCGGCCCACGTTCGTATCAAGAACTGCGACGGGCTCGCCAAAAGCAAACGACGCCACCGCGTTGGCCGTGTACTCGCCCACACCTGGCAAACGTCGAAGAAGGTCGGGGCTGGTAGGCACTTTGCCACCAAAGTCGGAACAAATCATGATCGCGGCACCGTGCAGCGACCGCGCCCGTCGGTGGTAGCCAAGCCCGGCCCAATGTCGAATGATGTCGGCCTGAGAAGCGTTGGCGCACGCTTCCGGCGTCGGAAATGATTCCAAAAATTTGCGCCAGGGTTCGAGCACTCGAACGACCTGCGTTTGTTGCAGCATCACTTCGCTCACGAGAATCGCCCAAGGACTTTCGTGGTTCGTCCACGGTAAGGCGCGATCTACCTTTGGCGCGCTCAACACAATTCGACGACGAATCGCCGAAAGATTGTCAGTCCCAGACGTCGTTCGGGTACGGACGTCGACGTTGGGGAGCAAACTCACGCTTCCAGACCATAACCTTCCGGCGGAAATAACACACCTCAAGTCCGTCTTGTTTAAAACCCTTCGTCTCAACGGTCACGATGCCGCGATCGTTTTTCGACGACGACTCTACTTTTTCAAGTACGTGGGTTTCTGCATAAATCGTGTCGCCGTGAAACGTCGGATTTTTGTGCAACAACGTTTCGATTTCCAGGTTCGCAATGGCCGCCCCCGATACATCAGGCACGCTCATGCCGAGCACGAGTGAATACACGAGGTTGCCCACCACGACATTTCGTTTGTGCACGGTTTCGTTCTCCGCGAACCAGGCGTTCGTGTGGAGCGGGTGGTGATTCATTGTCAACATACAAAACAGGTGGTCGTCGGCTTCGGTGATGGTCTTACCGGGCCAGTGTTTGTAGACATCACCAGGTTCGAAATCCTCGAAGTAACGGCCAAAGGGGCGATCAAAGGTGGTCATCAGAGATCTTTCAACTCTTCTTCCAACGCTGGACGGGTTCCAAAGGCCACCAATGCTCCTTGGGGCGTTTCGCCATCGATAACGAGTCGCCAGGTGAAGCGTTCACCGGTCTTTAGCGGCAAGGGGCCAAAATTGATGGCAATCGGCACGTCAACGGGTGTTCCCTCGGGAACGCCTTCGGGTTCACCAACACTAAATTCCCCACGTACTTCAACGGGTTGAGGCACGTCGTCACCCACCAAGACGGGGCGACCATCGGCGTCCTCCAAAAACAACTCCCAGTGATGCACGCCGCCAATCTCGTGGCGTTCGACTTCAATTTTTATGCCAACGGCTGAGGGGGCGGGGTCGGGACCCGTCACCGACCAGCCACCGCCCAATATGTAGAGCTTGCCGTCGGCTACTTGCGCAGAATCTGCGAGGAGCATCGTTACTTTCACATTCGTAGCCTAGAAGGAGACCGGGTCTGGCTCGGTATCTATTAGTTTTGCCTTCATGGCATCTCCTGAACTGAGTCTGACCGACGTCGCCGAACTCATCTCGCGCGCCCAGTCAATTGTTGATCACGGACTTGACCGACTCGCCGCCAACGGTGGTATTGATGCCAACCAGACCTTTGCCTACGATCTTTCCCATGCCGCCAGTGCCATCGCCACCGCTCGAGCAAATCTTGATTACGCCGCGAAGGGTTCGCTAGAAGCAACGCTGACCGGCGCGTTCTTGGCCCAGGCTCTGAGCGATCTCGCCGGTCGAATCCTTGGTCGAGAAGAATTATGGGGCGTTTCGGCCGACTGGTTCTTACCATTTTCAAGTTTTGTCGCCACCTACCGAAGCCCTGGCGTGCTCAGCTCACTCGCGGAAACACCGGGGCCTCGACACCTCGACCAAGAATTCGCCATGGTCTCAGACGTCTTTCATCGTTTCGCCGAAGAAAAAGTTCGCCCGCACGCCGAACACGTGCACCGCACCAACGGCGACATACCTGAATCCATAATTGAAGGGCTCAGCGAACTCGGGGGCTTTGGACTTTCCGTACCCGAAGAATTTGGTGGCTTTGCCGCTGGTGGCGAATCCGAATACATCGGCATGGTCATTGCCACCGAAGAACTCTCGTGGGGTGGACTTGGTATTGGCGGATCACTCATCACCCGACCTGAAATTTTGACACGAGCGTTAGTCGCTGGAGGGACCACGGAACAAAAGCAGTACTGGCTCCCACGACTTGCTTCCGCCGAGACATTGGCGGCCGTGGCGGTGACGGAGCCCGATTACGGAAGTGACGTGGCGGGACTCACGACGTCGGCTACAAAAACTGACGGGGGCTGGTTAATTAACGGTACCAAGACGTGGTGCACGTTTGCCGCGCGCGCCAACGTGTTGATGTTGCTTGCTCGCACTGACCCTGACCGCAAAAAGGCGCATCGCGGCTTATCACTATTCTTGGTGGAAAAGCCCGTCGGCGACGGACAAGGGTTTCTCTTTTCTCAAGACGCCTCCGGTGAAGGGCGCAGGGACGACAATGGCCGTCTCGAAGGTCGGCCGATTGACACCTTGGGTTATCGAGGCATGCACTCCTACGAACTGAGTTTCGAAAACTGGTTTGTCCCTGACGCCAATCTGGTCGGCGGCGAAGCCGGACTCGGCAAGGGCTTTTACTTCCAGATGGCGGGGTTCGAAAATGGACGCATTCAAACCGCCGCTCGCGCAGTGGGTGTCATGCAGGCCGCGTACGACGCGGCACTGGACTACGCGAGAAACCGCACCGTCTTTGGCGAGCCAATTATCAATTATGAATTGACCCGTGTGAAGTTGGGCACGATGGCCTGCATTATCCAAGCCACCCGTCAGTTCTCCTTGGACGTCGCCAAACTCATGGGCAAGGGCGAAGGAACGCTCGAAGCATCCATGGCCAAGGCCTACGTGTGCCGAGCTGCTGAATGGGTGACGAGAGAAGCTATGCAGATTCATGGTGGCATGGGCTACGCCGAAGAATATCCCGTCAGTCGACTTTTCGTGGACGCGAGAGTTCTTTCCATCTTTGAAGGCGCCGACGAGACCCTGTGCTTGAAGGTCGTGGCGCGTCGTCTCTTGGATCAGCGCAAATAAATCTTTCCACCTTTAGGTGCCAAGATCGAACCCCCGTCAACTTAGTAAGAGTCAAAAACGAAGTTCGATTGTGTTCACGTCGATGTCGAGTGCGGACAACCGCATTGTTGTCGTCATGTTCTTGGTCGGGAGCAAATGAAATGCTCCACGTTCGGAGAACTGTCAACGTCTCGAAGGCGGCCACCGGGTACTTTTTGAGCAACTAACGGAATTATTTGGAACCGTAGCGCCAGGACTCGTAGTTGGGAATTTCGCCTCTATATCGAAACAAGTCGAAGTCCATACCGTGCAAGTAGTGAGCACTGGGATGACACATAAGTTCGTCCTTTTCACAACCCGTCACTCCAGACCTCGGTGACATTTTCCTTCTGAAGGAGTCGCACGAAAAAGAGTCTTGAATATTCCAAAATCTGGATCAAAACGATGTTGATACATCACGAACGGCCACCGTGGTTCATTGAGAGCAAAACCGTTGGGCCGCTGGGGCCGAAGAATGGCTCCCAAGGCTTGATCAACTCCCCGATGTCCGTTCAAAACAGAGTCGCGCGTTCAATCGACCTTTGCCCTATTCGAGCAATTCCCTTTTCCGGGTCCTTTTGATGAGACCAAGGAACACCGTTGGTCGACAATTCGCCTCTACTGGAACGAGATTGTTCATCAGTTTTGTGGGCATCATCCTTCTCATCGGTTTCGTTGCCTCTCCGGTTTTGGCGGCGTCGCCGACCTTGGCATCCCAAAATTCGATGGCCAGTGGGAGCCTCTGGTCGAAAGGCCAACTACTTGTCACGACGAATAAGCAATACCGACTTGACTTACTCAATAATGGATCGCTGGTCATCGAAAATGCGAACTTCAACATTCTCTGGTCTGATGAAGTCAACAGTTCTTCTGGTGCAGGCCAGATAGAACTTCAAGAAAACGGCGATTTGGTCGCCAAATCAAGTTCAGGACGACTTGCGTGGTCGACAAAAACACTGTCGCGCACCACGAGCACGCTTGAACTCCTCAATGACGGTGATCTGGTACTTCGTAATACTTCAAAACTCTTGTGGACGAGTAAAACAGCGGCGCCGACCCGATTGCCTGAAGGACTCTCGAACATTGACAGTGCTCTCCAAGTCATCATTGTCACGTCGGACGTTGGATCATCCAGTTATGCGTGGCTCACTTCCTATCAATGGACGGCTGAAGGGTGGACTTCGGAATTTCCAGCAATGGCGGCTCGTGTTGGAGCGCACGGATGGTTGAGTGGATCACAACGCAGGGAGGGAGATCTCACCACGCCCTTGGGTGACTTCTCGATTGGAACTTCAATGTACGGAAATCAACCTGATCCCGGGGTTCTTTATCCATACCACCGGCTCGTTCCAGGTGACTACTGGGACGAGAACTCTCAAGGAGGACGGTTGTACAACTCTTTTCGTCACTCCGTCATCACGAACTGCGCCCATAACCCGTTCGGTGCAAATACTGAATGCCTCTGGGAAGAAAAGGCGGCGTACCCATACTTCGCAGTCATCAACTTCAACACCCCATCCGCGGGCGATTTCGGCTCGGGGATTTTCTTGCACGCAACAGAAGCATCGACCGAAGGTTGCGTGACTATCCATGTGCCAGATCTTTTGAAATTGCTGCGTTGGCTGAATCCTTCGGACAATCCTCGAATTGTTTTGGCGGGCGCTTCGCCATTGCACAACTTCTAAGCTCAGAGATTTTCGGATCGGCGTCATGGACTGGGAAATGTCCATGAGGTCACACAACGGCTTCGTGCTTCTCTCAAAATGGGTTCTTGCAAAGCGACAACATTTTCTTTACTGGTGAAGCTCGAGGCGATAGTTTCAATGATTAGTCATGCGGCGTCGAGCGAACAAGCACGATCACGTCATATCGAGCGGTGTCAACCAGAGCAGGGGGCCGAGGAGTGCTGCAAGTACCCAACCGGGTCGAAGTGTCGCGACGGATTGAAGCGCCGGTTCGGCGAATTTTCGAGATTTTGGCAAGTCCGCAGCGACACACTGAATTCGACGGATCCGACATGCTCCGAGGAGCCGTCGGAAGCGGCGTCATCACGACAGTCGGCGAAATCTTCACCGTAAAGATGCATCGGCTTGGTCGCGACTACACGATGATCAATTATGTCGTCGAGTTCGAACCCAATCGTCGCATCACGTGGGAACCCGCTCCCGGAGACATCGACACCGCGGGTGGTGACCCATTAAGAATTGGCGTTCCGGCGGGTTATCGATGGGGCTACCAACTCTCTCCGGATGGCGACGATGCCACCGTTGTCACCGAGACTTTCGATTGCGGCAACGAGAAAAATAATTGGATTCTCGAGCAAGAAAGCGGCGGTTGGATTAACGGTTCGAATTCAGTGCGTGATTCCATGTTCGCGAGTTTGGAAAAACTCGAAACTCTTAGTACGAAATAGCACCACGCTCGTTAAAACCTACGACTAAAGCAAGAGAACAAAGAGGGCAACCGCCCTTTTATTCTTCGATCGTGAAGGGTGCGTGCACCGCACCAAGTTCAATACCCGCCGAGTGCAGATCGGGACGCTCGCCTCGAGAGACTTGTGCCCTAATTGCGGCATTTTCCCAGCGGCTCTCGACACGTCCGTATTTCCAAACAAGCAGTGCTCCAGCCCACACAACGACGAACATCCCCACAATGATGAAGCCAGCGGTATTGATATTGAAGTTTTTGGCGTAATTCCAAAAGCCGCCTGAAAGCTTCAGTTGGCTTGACACCACTTGCAAGAGTTCGAGTGTGCCAATAAACAAGGCCACGAACACCGACAACCCCGTAATGGTGATGTTGTAATAAACCTTTCGCACGGGCTTGGAAAATGCCCATCCGTAGGCAAAGTTCATGAATGATCCGTCAATGGTGTCGAGCAAACTCATACCCGCGGCAAACAAAATCGGTAAGCAGAGAATCGCCCAGAAAGGTAGACCCGCTGCAACCGCGGATCCTGCAAGGACCAAGAACGCGACCTCAGTGAAGGTGTCGAATCCCAATCCAAAAAGAACGCCAATGGGATACATCTTCCAAGGCTTGTCAACTGACCTCGCCAGCGGACCAAAAAAACGCATAAAGAATCCGCGTGCGTTGAGGTGCTTTTCTAACTCGGAGTCATCAAATCGTCCACGTCGCATCTCAAGAAACACTTTGAAAATTCCCACGAGAACAATCAAGTTCAATATCGCGATGAGGTACAAGAAGCTTCCCGACACCGCGGTGCCAACAAGGTTTCCAACGACGTGCAATGTCGAATTCGAATTCTTCACTTGACCGCCCAATGCTCGAACACCGAGTCCGAGCAAGATGGTCATAACAAAAACAATGGTGGAGTGACCTAAGGAGAAAAAGAAGCCAACCGACATTGGTCGCTTGCCCTCGGACATGAATTTTCGCGTTGTGTTATCAATCGCTGCAATGTGGTCCGCGTCAAAGGCGTGACGCATACCAAGCGTGTAGGCCAAAACGCCTGTGCCAATACCTAGTTTTCCGGTCGTACCTATCGCGTAGTGATGCACTGAAGCAAAGATGAGGATGCCAATTCCCAGCACGTGCAAGAACAGAATGAATCCAAACATTCCGTACAAACGACGCCACTCGAGCGGCGAAAACGAGTCCCGGATTTTGGCGCTGAGAGCGGGTTTTGCTGATTCGATGGTCGCCATGGGGCTACCTTAATGGGAACTATTCGCAAGTACGAACGTTTCCTTTGAAAAACTAAGGGGTCTCTATGACCGCTTAAATCCAGCGCGTTCTCCGCGAGTTACGAACTTGGTGGCCATTTTGCGACTCGCTTCGTCAATCATTTCATCACCGAACATGACGGCGCCGGTGTGATTGTCCTCAGTTGCGGCCCGGTACGCCTCAAGAATGTCCCAGGCTTTATCGAACTGCTCCTGCGTTGGCGAATACACCTCATTAAGAACGCCAGCTTGATCGGGCGTGAGCGCCCACTTCCCGTCGTAACCCAAAACTCTTGTACGCTGCGCAAATTCGCGAAGGGCGTCTAGCTCGCGAACCAGCAGGAACGGACCGTCGATGACCTGCAAACCATTGGCTCGGCCCGCCATCAAAATGCGAGAGAACACGTAGTTGAAGTGGTCGCCCGGGTACTCCGGTATGGCCACTCCTCCAGTTAAAACAGGCATCTCAATCGAAGCTGCGAAGTCCGCTGGGCCAAAAATGATCGTCTCCAAACGCGGTGAGGCAGCACAAATATCGTCGACATTGATGAGTCCTCGTGCCGTCTCAATCTGGGCTTCAATGCCAATGTGGCCTATCGGCAGACCAGCGTTTTTCTCGACTTGCGTAAGCAGAAGGTCCAATGCCACAACCTCCGCGGCCGTTTGGACCTTGGGCAACATAATCTCGTCCAAACGCGGACCAGCATTTCCGACGACCTCGATGACATCGCCGTAGGTCCATTCGGTGTCCCAAGCGTTCACACGGACACACAGCACACGGTCGTCCCATCGTTGGTCGCGGATGGCGGCAATGACCTTTTGTCGCGCGGCGACTTTCTCGTTCGGCGACACGGAATCTTCAAGATCGAGAAACGTCATGTCGGCCGCGGCCGTTGGAGCTTTAGCGAGGAAACGGTCTGATGACCCAGGCGTTGAAAGACAAGAACGTCGTGGCAAATTTCTTGATCGTGCTGACATGCGCGAAAGCCTATGCGCAACATGAAACGTCTTGTGAATTACGAGATGCCAACAAAGCGATGCGCAAATTCTCTCTGTTTCTAAGCCGCTTGATCAGGTACTTTACGAAGTTTTAAAAAACTCGACAGGTAATCGCGCGCCTAAACGAAGTAGCCTTTACTTCGTGACCGACGTCGAGCGCCTTGCGCGCTTTTCGACGCCGCGGCCATTCAAGGGGCTTAGGCAGTTCCGGTGGGTGACACCCATTTTGGCCGTAGTCGCAGTGTGTTCAGGCACTGTGACAATTTTCGGCAACCCTGCTTCCGCGAGCTTGAAATCCGAGCAGGCCGCTGCCGCCGCTATTTACAGCAAGATTCAAACGATTTCGGGTCGGGTGTCATTGCTTGGCCAAAAGTACGACCAGGCCCAAATTGCGTTGCAGGCACTAAACGCCAAGATTTCCAATTCACAGCACGCCGTCGCCCAGGACGAACAACAAGTAAAACAAGGCAACAAGCAATTGGAACAGGCGGCTGTTTTTGCCTACGTGACCAACGGTTCAGAAGCGGCCACGAATCCCCTTTTCAACAATGACGAGAGCAAGATTGGCTCCACCAACGTCTACAACAGCATCGCTGAAGGAAATGTTGCCTCCACCGTCGCGAATCTCAAGATCTCGAAGTTGGTGTTGACCCAAGAACGACAAATTCTTCACCAAGAAGATCAGCAAGCGGCGACTGCCGCAAAGACCGCCGCGACCTCTTTTCACAACGCACAAGCTTTACAAAGTGCGCTGCAGCGAGAACTTAGCCAAGTAAAGGGCGCGATCGCTAGTTACTTGGCCCGCATTGAAGCCAAAGCAGCCGCAGCCGACGCAAAAAAACTTCACGGGGCGAAGCCCAAAAAGGGCTACCCAATTCCGCCCACGAACGCTCGTGCTGAAGTCGCCGTACGGGCGGCCCTCAGTTACCTCGGCGTTCCCTACGTTTGGGGTGGCGCCTCGCGACGAGGCGTCGACTGCTCGGGTCTCGTCATGCTCGCGTGGGATGCAGCCGGGGTTTATCTGCCCCACTACTCGGGATCACAATTTGACGACACCATTCGAGTTCCTCTTTTTGACATTGAACCCGGCGACTTGTTGTTCTACGGTTACAACGGTGACGAACACGTGGCCATGTACTACGGCCACGGCTTAATGATTGAAGCCCCGGAAACGGGTTACACCGTACGAATTACGCCAATTCGCCTGGGTTACGGCTTCGCCGGAGTCGGTCGTCCGCGCCTCTAACGTGGCGTCGTGGAACCCGTCCCAACTTCGTTTCACGTAGGGCCCCTCGTCTTTCACACGTACGGCTTTGGGTTAGCCATCGCCGCGTACGTCGCCTATCTCTACGCACGGCACCGTTTGGTGAAAGCGGGCATCAGCGTTACGCCCTTTGGCAAATTCACTGCCGTCATCATCGTCGCTGGCTTGGTGGGAGCACGTCTCGCCCACGTCGCTACCAATTGGTCGTACTACCAATCGAATCCCTCACAAGTATTTTCTTTGTGGCACGGCGGGCTCGCGAGTTTCGGCGGCATTGCTCTGGCACTGCCGTTCGGCCTCTGGGCCAAAAAACACTGGTGGCCCGACGTTCGATTATTGGCCTTCACCGATGCCTTGGTGCCGGCACTGGTGGCCGGCTGGGCTTTGGGACGGGTACTTGGACCACAGTTCATGGTGAACGGTGGCGGTCACGCTACGCATCAATGGTTTGGGCTTCGTTACGCCGGTCAAGTCGGCAAACGTGTTCCGGTTCCCCTCATACAGGCCCTCGAAGACGGCGCTCTATGGCTCGTACTTCTTCGTATGGAACGATCGACGCGCGTTGAACAGGCACCGGGAACCGTGACAGGTGTAGCGCTGGTGGTGTGGGGTTTGGTTCGAGCACTCGACGAGCATTTGCTGTTGGGCCAGGAATCAGGATCAGGGTCCGTAGGAGTACAAATCGCCGGACTTGCGATGGCGCTTGGAGGACTTGTCATTTTGGTGTCCGTCGCCCGAAAACTACAAAAGGCAGAACTGATTCACTAGGCGAGCAGATTCCATTCTTCGTCATTGAGCTGACCTAAACGTGGCAGCGACTCGTCGGTGTTCCACGAAATCGCGATGCGCGCTCCGTCAACGTAGGACGGGCGATCAAGGCCCAGACGTCGCCAACCACTGAGCAGCATCCTGGTCGGCTGCATCTTCGAATACACCGGTTGCACCAAGAGTTCATTTGGCGCCCCCGCGATGACCACGGCCGGCCGAAGTTTTGAAGTGACGTCGGGAATCTCGGGGTCCGTGGCGTCAAAGGGAACGTCAGCCAAAATCAACCAACCAGCCTGTGGGTGCTCCGTCGAAAAACGGGCAAGTTCAGCGGGTGTGAGTGGCAGGCGCCGGCGTGTCGTCAAAGTCGAACGCGGAACCACCACAGGAGGCGTCGAGGATGCCGCGACTTTCGCAAGACTCTTCTTGGGGCGCTGTGCCAAGGGGCGTTGTTCTTTCTTTTTTTGTTGACGCTGTACTTCTCGACGCTGGCGTCGTTGTTCTTTTATCGCCGGGTCAACCTCGTGTGAAGCAACTGCTACGGGACGAGCGGCCACTTCTTCCAATTCTGGCAATGCCAAATCTGGTCGTTCATCCAAGAGGCGCCAACAGTGCGGGGCGGCCGCGAACTGTTCTTCGATGGCGAAACTGAGCATGGCCGTGATTTCGCCGCTGGTTACGCCTTCGGCCAGGCACTGGTCAACGGCGTTCGCCAATTGTTCGAAAGAGGGATCGTCGGAATTTTCACCGAGGAGTTCAATAACGCGTTGTAGTGCCGTAGCTCCGAGCAACTCCGAAAGTGCTCGCACCGCCGCAACGGGCGCGGTTGCGGCGAAGTGAGTCACGTCACGCTTTTGTTGCAAGATTCGAAGTGGTGCACCGACCACCACGCTTACTCGACCATTCGGGCGTAAGTTCAATCCGTCCACCGTCTGCAGAACAAATTCTGGAGGGCACTTGAGGATTCCTCGTCGCAAGACTGTCACTACGTCGTTGCCCGCCACTTCAGCCATCACCGCTCCTCAATCACCGTTTCGTTAACCACGCTAGTAATTTTGAGTCAGGCACAACGAAGAATCGTCCGAAACGCGGGCTAGTCGCGACCTTTACCCAGCCAGCGAAAGGTCCGCCAACATAGCGCCGACGCGACAATTGACCACGCCGCCAATATCAAAAATCCGCGACCAAATTCAAAACTCTGAGCTACTTCGTGGCTCGAAAAATTTGCGGGAAGAAACACGCCACGCATCGATTGCGCTAGCCATTTGAGAGGAAACACCGCTGCTATATCCTGCATCCACGTTGGTAAGGAGGCGTAGACAAAAAAGACTCCCGACGTGAACTGGAAAAAGAGCACCAAGGGTGCCGCCAGCGCTGAGGCAGATTTTCCATCTTTAGCGAGCGAAGAGAACGCCACACCGAGCAGGGCACTCGATATGAGACCCAAGATGCTCACGCCAATAAATATCAACCACAGATGAGCCGACACCGGCATGTGGATGTTGTAGAACAAATGCCCTAAACCAAGCAGTGCAATCGCTTGGAAAATGTATATGAAAGCCGACACCGCAAGTTTGCCAACGAAATACACACTCTTTGGCATCGGCGTACCTACGAGGCGTTTCAAGGTTCCGTTACTTCGCTCTTCGGGAATAGCGATGGCCAACTGTTGAAATGCGCCGTATATCAAACCTGACGCGAGGAGACCCGCGACCATGTACTGCGCGAACGTCACGTTCGAGCCGGCGTAAATGGAACCTTTGCCAAAGACGGAACCAAAGATAACCAATAGGAAAATTGGGAGGAGCACCGAAAACATCACGGTCCCTCGGTCACGAAGTGTCGTTCGAAGTTCGAATCTTGCGCGGTCCGCGCAGAGAGCGGCGTAGTTTTTCATTGCGTCTCTTCGTCCAGGAGTTCTAAGTACGCCTGTTCGAGCGTGGTCCGACGAATCTCAAGACCGGGAATCTCGCCTCCAATTCGGTCCGCCAACCCCGCCACAAAGGCCGTCGGCGTCGAGGTTCGCTCTTCTCGAGCAGCGCCGTTCTCCAACCAGTGAACACTTACCGTTGCTTCATTTCGATGACCGAGTTCTCGAGGCGTCGTATCTGCCACTTTTACCCCTCGAGCAATGACCACAACTCGATCCGCGAGTGTGTCGGCTTCTTCCAGGTAGTGCGTCGTCAGCAGCACCGTGACGCCCTCACTCTTCAATTGCTCAATCAACTGCCAAAATTGTTGGCGAGCTTCGGGGTCAAAGCCTGTTGTGGGTTCATCAAGGAACAACAACTCCGGGCGACCGACGACGCCCAAGCCCACATCCAGACGACGACGCTGTCCCCCAGAAAGTGTGCTCACTCGTGACGAGGCCTTCTCCGTCAAGCCCACCAAGTCAATGGTCTCTTCAACACCCCTCGTCTGGCGGTAGAAACGAGAAAAGTGATGAATTGCTTCACGCACCGTCGCGTCGCGAAGGTCATCAGAGGACTGCGCCACTATCCCAATTCGGTTGCGCCACGCACGATTTGGTTGCGCGGGGTCCACGCCTAAGACGTTGACGCTGCCGCCATCTCGGTGTCGGTACCCTTCCAGAATCTCAATGGTGGTGGACTTACCCGCCCCATTGGGGCCAAGTATGGCCACGCATTCGCCGGCGGCTACGTCGAGGTCGAGGTCATGAACGGCCGGCTTCCCACCGTATTGGCGTATGAGTCCGCGAACTTCAACAGCTTTCACAGTGCCAAATTTAGGGTATTTCGACTAGTCAAGAAAACCACGGTACTGCGTACGGTGAAGTGACGATCACTAGGTGACGAGAGAGGGTTGACCGTGTTCGCACGTTCCAGAACCGCCAGCAAAAAAGGCGACCGAAAGCCGAACACCAAGAAGCACGCACGATCGAACGGCTTGGATACTCTCCCCGTTGAAGAGTTAATGAAAAGGCTGGCGACGTCGCCAAATGGCCTTACGAACGCCGAGGCCAAGAGTCGCCTTCTTACCTACGGTACGAACGAGATTGCCGAGAAAAAGACAAATCAGTACCTGAAATTTCTTAGTTATTTTTGGGGACCAATTCCTTGGATGATTGAAATCGCGTCCTTGCTCTCAGGAATTCTTCGCCACTGGCCAGACCTCATCATCATTCTCGTTTTGCTCTTCACGAACGCCTTCATTGGCTTTTTCGAAGAACACCAAGCCGGTAAGGCCGTCGATGCCTTGAAGGCTTCTCTCGCGATCAAGGCGCGAGTCATCCGTGACGGTACGTGGATTAACCCTCCCGCAACGCAGTTGGTTCCGGGCGACGTGATTCGCTTGCGCCTCGGCGACATCGTCCCCGCCGACGCACGATTGCTGCAAGGCGATCCAATTCAGGTGGACGAGTCCGCACTGACGGGCGAATCGCTTCCCGCAACGCGAGGCCCCGGCGACCAAGTTTTTTCGGCTTCCATTGTTCGACAAGGTGAAATCGGCGCTCTGGTGTATGGCACCGGCACCAACACGTACTTCGGTAAAACCGCCGAACTGGTGCAAGACACCCAGACCACGAGTCATTTCCAAAAAGCCGTCCTGCGCATAGGCACGTTCTTGATTTATCTTGCCGTCGCAATGGTGGCCATCATCATTGTTGTGTCCGTCGTGCGCGGCGATCCATTCTTGACTACGTTGCAGTTCGCACTGGTCTTAACGGTGGCCGCTATCCCCGTAGCTATGCCCACGGTTTTGTCCGTGACGATGGCCGTCGGTGCACGAAACTTGGCGAAGAAAAAAGCCATCGTCAGCCGTCTCGTCGCAATCGAAGAACTCGCTGGTGTCGATATTCTCTGCACTGACAAGACCGGTACTCTCACGCAGAACAAACTGACGCTCGGCGACCCGTTTGCGGTGGAAGGGATTGACGTTGAGGAAGTCATTCGCGACGCCGCGCTCGCTTCTCGGGCTGATGACAACGACACCATTGACCTAGCGGTACTCGCAGGCGTCAAAGACACCAACGCATTGCGGGGATATGGCGTCACCCACTTTCAACCATTTGACCCGGTAAGCAAACGCACCGAGGCAACCGTTTCAGGAAAATCGGGATCTTCATTCAGAGTCACGAAAGGAGCGCCACAAGTCATTCTGGCACTCTGCTCGGATTCAAAAACCATTCACGCAAGCATCGAAAAGGTCGTGAACGAGTTTGCTTCACGCGGATTTCGCGCCTTAGGCGTGGCTCGGGCATCGACGCGGGGCGAGTGGCAATTCATTGGCGTTCTCCCGCTGTTTGATCCACCGCGGATGGACGCCAAAGCCACAATTGCCACGGCACAACATATGGGCGTGAAAGTGAAGATGGTTACCGGTGACGCTCTCGCCATTGCTGACGAAACGGCAAAGGCGCTCGGTATGGGTACGAACATTCTTGACGCTGCGACCCTTCGCGGGGCGAAAAGCGGTGATAGCGCCACCGCGCTCAAAACTATTGAGTCTGCTGACGGTTACGCCCAGGTATTCCCCGAAGACAAGTTTCATATTGTCGACGTATTGGAAAAGCACAATCACATTGTGGGCATGACGGGAGACGGCGTTAACGACGCCCCAGCGCTTCGAAAAGCCAACTGCGGCATTGCGGTCTCCGGCGCCACCGACGCCGCTCGAGCAGCGGCGTCCATTGTGTTGACGACGTCTGGACTCTCCGTGATCATCGACGCCATCAAGGAAAGTCGAATGATCTTTCAACGTATGAACAGTTACGCCATTTATCGCATTGCCGAAACCCTGCGAGTGCTCTTCTTTGTCTCGGCGGTGATATTGATCTTCAATTTCTTCCCCGTAACGGCCATTCAAATCGTGTTGCTCGCCCTCTTAAACGACGGCGCAATTCTTTCCATTGCCTACGACAACGTCCATTATCGCAACCAACCCGAGGCCTGGAACATGCGCATGGTGCTCAGCATGGCGACGTTGCTCGGGATCATTGGACCTATTGCCGCCATGGGAATGTTCTATTTGGGCGACCGCGTCTTTCATCTCGGCCACGACGAAGTACGAACCATGATGTACCTCACGTTGTCCGTCGCAGGGCATCTGACAATTTTTCAGGCGCGAACTCGCGGTTCCTTTTGGTCAATACGACCGGCGAAGATTCTCTTGATTGCGGTGTTTGGGACTCAAATCCTCGCGACACTCATTGCGGTGCTGGGCATCTTCATGACGGCCCTTAACTTCAAATATGCCCTCCTCATTTGGGGCTACGCGATTCTTTGGTTTATCTTCACTGACCGAATCAAAGTCATGGCGTATCACTTTTTTGACCCCTCCGACGCGAACGCCGACAAGGATAAGCGCAGCGGTCGCTTGCTGACCGACCTCGACTTGATGGCGGCCAATGTCGCACCATTTCACAGTGAGACGACACCAAACAATGATGGAGCGGTCTTCCACGATTCCATCTCGTGTCCGTACGCACGAGAGATCGCCCACGACCATCACGAAGTGGTGGGCGCTGAAAATCGACAACGTTGTGACTGGTGCGAACGTCACGCTCACGTCGCACCCTTCCACACCGAAGTCAGCACTGCACCCGACGACAAGGTGTTTCACGACGTCGTCTCGTGTCCTTACGCCCAAGAAATCACCCACGATGAGCACGACCGCGTTGGTACCGGCGGCCAACGTCGTTGCGCATGGTGCGAAGCGCACGACTCGAACACGCAACTCGTCGGCGCGTCTACAAGCCAAGTTTCTTCCATTTCGTGACAAATTCCACCGAAGTTGTGAAGTCCAAGGTTCGACGTACGAGGCCCGCAATGAAAGAGATCGAATGAAATTATCCAAAGACATCTTGGACGAGTTGCGCGTTGAGCCGGGCGCGCACGCCAATCTCCGAAAACGAAGCACCTCGACAACAAACGTCAAGTGGCTCCACGCACGTCACGGCGACAAGATGAAGAAAGAACTTGCCAAGAAAGACTTGGCTTCTTTCACGAAAGAACTTAAGCGCGCCCAGGAAACACTCTGGGCGGATAGTTCCCACGCGCTGCTCGTCGTTCTTCAAGCCATGGACGCCGCGGGCAAGGACGGAACTATCAAGCACGTGATGTCGGGCGTCAATCCCCAGGGATGTCAAGTTACGTCGTTTAAAGAACCGTCAACCGAAGAACTGAATCACGACTACTTATGGCGCAGCAGCGAGTCGTTGCCTTCACTCGGAAATATTGGTATTTTCAATCGTTCGTATTACGAAAACGTGCTCGTCGTCCGCGTGCACCCCGACCTACTCGCTAAGACCCACGAGAAGCCAAAGAAGAACGACGAAGCAAGTTTCTGGCTCGATCGCTACGAAGACATCAACAACTTCGAGCGACACTTATATCGCAACGACACGCGAATCGTAAAGGTGTTCTTGCATCTCTCCCCCGAAGAGCAAAAGAGTCGATTTTTGAAGCGACTCGATGATCCCGACAAGCGATGGAAATTTTCTGCCAACGACCTCACCGAACGCCAGTACTGGGATGATTACCAACGAGCGTACGAAGAAGCCATCAGCGCCACCTCAACGCCGTGGGCTCCTTGGTACGTCGTGCCGGCGGACCACAAATACGATCTGCGCGCGCTCGTTGGCGGCATCATTGTCGAAGAGATTGACCGAATGAAACTCGAAGCACCACACGTGCCCGACGAAAAATTAGCGTCTTTGAATGCGGCCAAGAAAGAACTCCTCGCGCAGCCATGAGCAGCATCTACTTCAGCAAAAACTTCGATATCACGACGCGTTGCACTTGGTTGGTGCCTTCGTAGATTTGCGTGATCTTCGCGTCGCGCATGAATCGTTCAACTGGGAACTCTTTCGTGAAGCCGTAGCCGCCGAGGAGTTGTACCGCGTCCGTACTCACGCTCATCGCCGTGTCACTCGCGAAGGACTTCGCCGCGGCGCCGACATAACTGAGATTGTGATCGGGGTCTCCCCCGTCGATGAGTGAACACGCCCGGTACACGAGCGCCCGAGCTGCCTCGGTTCGAATTGCCATATCCGCCAACATGAAACGCAGACCTTGCAACTCGCTGATTGGTCCACCGAAGGCTTTACGTGTTTGCATGTAGCCACCGGCGTAATCAATAGCGGCTTGAGCAATACCCACCGCTTGTGCGCCAATGGTCGGGCGCGAGCGATCAAGGGTGTGCATGGCAATCTTGAAACCTTCGCCCTCTTCACCAATGCGATGCGATGCGGGTACGCGAACGTCGTTAAAGACGACTTCACCGGTAGGTGACGCACGAAGACCGAGCTTGTCTTCGTGTTTGGGAAACTCAACACCCCAGCCCTTTTCCACCAAGAAGCAAGAAATGCCGTGACTGCGAGCTTCGGGTTTGGTGGAAGCAAACACCGTATAGGTATCGGAGATGCCCGAATTCGTGATCCAGTACTTCGATCCGTTCAAGACGTAGTCGTCACCGTCGCGCACGGCTCGACAGCGCATGGAGGCGACGTCACTTCCGGCATCAGCTTCGGACAGGCAATAACTCGCTTGGATCTCGCCCGACGCTACCCGCGGCAAATAGGCCTGCTTAAGTTCTTCGGATCCAAAGTTCATGACGGGCAACATGCCGAGTTTCGATATGAGTATCGTCACTGCCGTTGAGGCACACCCGCGCGCTACTTCCTCGGCCATGATGGCCTGGGTGACCATGTCGGCTCCCGCGCCGCCGTACGCCTCGGGAATACCCAGCGACGGCAACTCTATGCTCTTGCAAGCGTCATAACTCTTCCAGGGAAATTCCTGCAGTCGGTCATATTCGGCTGCGTTCGGGGCAACCTGCGTGTCCACGAAGTCGCGCATCATGTCTCGAAAGGCCCGCTGTTCGCTCGTCAAGTCAAAACTCATGTGTCCTCTTGGAGATAGTTGTGTTAGCGAAAATGTAAGAGGGGAATAACTTCGCCGGGCTTTTGTCGAAGAGCGTGCTCATTCACGTCATCGACGAAAACTCGCTGCAAGAAGTAGCTATGTGCGATACCGCGAAAGCGCTGCACTCGGTCTGCTCGCACGGCTTCGTCCTCGGTGCCACGAAAGCCAAAAAGATCAAGCACGACCGACACGTCGGTCTCACACGGTGCGCGTCCCACCAAACTGGCTCGCTTGGCACTTAAGAGCGCGACGCCCCACTCAACGTCGTGCTCATTGAGTTCGGACTCAAGCACGAGATGGTGGACGACATTTTTGGAAAGAGTGAGCGCGTAACCAGCGTCGGGGCCGGGCGTTCCACGACTGGCTCCACCGTGCGCGCTCGGTGCACCGAGCAGGCCAGCCTTTTTGGGACGGCCTATTTCGGGCGTCTCCATGGGCATAGTGGGTCGTACGGCGCTCGTTGAAGCAACGGGAACAAACGTTGGTTGTGTCACGTTTTGAGACTAGCCCCCACAACGGACGACCAAAACGTCAGACGCGCGTCAACCAGTGCTCGTATTCGGGACGCTTTCCGCGAACTGCCTCGAAGTACGCCTCTTGAATTCGCTTGGTAATCGGTCCCGGCTTGCCGTCTGCCAACAAACGATCATCCACCGACGAAATCGGTACAACTTCTGCGGCGGTGCCCGTGAGGAAACCTTCGTCAGCGAGATAAATGTCCGTTCGAAGCATCGTTTCAAAACGTACCTCGTAACCCAGGTCCTTCGCGATAGTCACGACAGTGTCCTGCGTGATGCCCTCTAGGGCTCCCGCGTCCGACGGCGGTGGCGTAATCAGCACGCCGTTGTTCACGACGAAGAGGTTCTCACCGGTGCACTCAGATATTCTGCCGTCGGGTCCCAGCATGATGGCCTCGTCGTAGCCGGCCTTGACTGCTTCAATCTTGGCGAGACCAGAGTTGATATACATACCCGTGGCCTTCGCGGCGGTCGGCATGGCGTTGGGACTGTGGCGGTGCCACGACGAAATTTTCATACGAACGCCGTTCTTCACGCCCTCGTCACCGAGGTAGGCGCCCCACGGCCACACGGCAATCGCCGCGTTCACCGGAGCGGGAAGCGGGTTCACGCCCATTTCGCCGTAGCCCAAGTAGACAATAGGACGGATGTAACAACCCTCGGGCAAATCGTTGACCCGAACCGTCTCCACGGCGGCGTCACAGTATTCCTCCACGCTGAAAGGCGACTCAATCATGAGCACCTTCAAGCTGCGCACCAGTCGAGCCATGTGCTCTCGAAGTCGAAAGATCGCCACACCCTCACTCGTTGGATACGCGCGAATGCCTTCGAAGGCGCCCGTTCCGTAATGCAGTCCGTGCGTGAGGATGTGAATATTGGCCTTGTCCCAATCGACGAGTTTGCCGTCCATCCAAATCTTTGATGTCGGGGTAATGGGCATCTACATCCTCCGTAGTAGTTCGTCAGTGACCCCACTTGTGCCAAGCACGGTCACGTCTCCTTTAAATTCTGCCACCGCGGCGGCTACCTGTCGAGCCGCGGCTTCTTCTCCTAGGTGTTCGAGCATCAACACAATGGACGAGATGGCGGCAATGGGGTTCGCCAAATTCTTCCCCGCAATATCGTGCGCCGCCCCGTGTACGGGCTCAAACAACGATGGACCGGTTCGCGCTGGGTTGAGATTGCCGCTTGCGGCGTAACCAATCCCGCCCGTCACCGCCCCGGCGAGGTCACTCAATATGTCGCCAAACAGATTGTCCGTGACAATTATTCCGTATCGTTGGGCGTCATCTACGAGATAGATGCACGCGGCATCGACGTGCTGGTAGTCAGTCTCGACGTTAGGAAATTCGGTCGACACTTCTTTCACCACGCGCTGCCACAGGTCACCGGCGAAGGTCAAAACGTTCGTCTTGTGTACCAAGGTGACTTTGGGGTGGTGCAGACGCGAGGCACGTTCGAAGGCGAAACGAACACAGCGCTCGACGCCGTGGCGGGTGTTCACCGAGCCCTGTGTCGCCACCTCGAAGGGCGTACCATAACGCAACACGCCACCCTCACCGGCGTAGGGGCCCTCGGTGTTCTCACGCACAATGGCGAAGGAGCAACCTTCGGCAATCGATCCCGCAACGCCGTGAAACGGTCGGTAATTGATATAAAGGTCTAGCGAGAAACGAAGTTTCAACAGCAGGCCACGTTCGAGCGTGCCACCGGGTATGCGAGGGTCACCAATGGCCGGACCAATGGCACCCAACAAAATGGCGTCGTAATTTCGAAGTTCTTCCAGTGTGGCGTCATCTAAAACAAAGCCGTCACGGAGATACCGTGCGGCGCCCAAATCAAAATCTGTGGTTGAAAAAGAAACTCCGGTCGCGTGCATGACGCGAAGGGCTTCGCTCGCCACTTCGGGCCCAATGCCGTCACCGCCAATGACGGCAATCTGGTGAAGCTTTTGTGCGCTCACGGCATCTCCTTTTGTACAGTTTCGTGGTTGGGCATAGCCCAAGGCAAACTGGGACTTTCGGCGTTTCAGGGGTACCAGTAGAATTGTCGTTCGAACCCGTTAGGAACCATCGTGGCAACAGAAATCCACCGCATCACCCAAGAAACCTTGGATAAATTACGTGCCGAATACGAGGAATTGACGACCGTCGGACGCGTAGCCATTGCCCGAACCATTGAGGCCGCCCGGCTCCTTGGTGATCTCAGCGAAAATGGCGACTACCACGCCGCCAAGGACGACCAGGGAAAGATGGAGGCGCGCATTCGACATATCGACACGATTATCCGCAATCACGAAATCGTGGAGAAGGATCAGGGTTCGAGCACCGTCACGTACGCCAGCGTGGCCTCCATTGTCTACGAAGGAGATAACGAAAGCGACGCTCAAGACTTCTTTATTGGCTCGATTGAAGAAAAACCCGAGGACGTGCTCGTTGCCTCGCCGACGTCGCCACTGGGCGAAGCGCTCCTCGGTCACGCCATTGGTGACGAGGTTTCGTACGAAGCGCCTTCGGGCGTTTTGACCGTGAAGATTATAGGAATCCGTTAGTGGCTCCAGGAAAAACGCTGTTCAAAAAAATCTGGGATAGCCACGTTGTGGCAGCGCCGGACAATGAGATGACGATTCTCTATATCGATCTGCACCTCATCCACGAAGTGACGAGTCCTCAAGCCTTTGAAGGGCTGCGCATCGCCGGTCGCGGTGTTCGTCGACCCGATCGCACGCTCGCTACCGCCGATCACAACGTGCCCACCGACCCGCCGGGTACGCCCATCCTCGATCCAATTGCCCGTCGACAACTTGAAGTGCTGAGTGAGAACTGCGAAGAATTCGGCATCACCCTTTTCCCAATGGGTCACGAAAATCAAGGAATCGTGCACATCATTGGTCCCGAACTTGGTGTCACCCAACCTGGCATGACAATTGTCTGTGGTGATTCGCACACGTCGACGCACGGCGCCTTTGGCTCGCTGGCCTTCGGCATTGGCACGAGTGAAGTCGAACACGTTCTGGCGACGCAGACGCTTCCCCAACAGCCGGCCAAGACCATGGCCGTCAACGTCACGGGCGTCGCGCCCTTGGGCGTCACTGCCAAAGACATTGCTCTCGCCATCATCAGAAAATTAGGTACGGGTGGCGGATCGGGTTACGTACTGGAATACCGCGGCGACGCCATTACCGCTCTCAGCATGGAAGGTCGAATGACCGTCTGCAACATGAGCATCGAAGCCGGTGCGCGAGCTGGTCTCGTCGCGGTCGATGACACGACAATTGAGTATTTGCGCGGTCGACCCGGCGTGGCGACAGGTGATGAATTCGAAAAGGTTGCTACCCAGTGGCGAACCTACGTTTCCGACATTGATGCGGTCTTTGACGCAGAAATCAACATCGACGCCTCCACACTCTCGCCCTTCATGACTTGGGGTACGAATCCATCCCAGGTGGTCGCGGTCAATGGCACGGTCCCCTCGCCCGATGACGAAGAGACCGATAGCGCCCGCGAAGCCGCCGAGCGGGCTCTCACCTACATGGACCTCGCGCCGGGAACGCCACTTCGCGACGTGACCGTTGACATTGTCTTTATTGGCTCCTGCACGAATTCAAGAATTGAAGACCTGCGAGCTGCCGCCGGTGTGGCCCACGGAAAACACGTGGCCGAAAACGTCCGCGCACTCGTGGTTCCTGGCTCGCACCGCGTGAAGGCCCAAGCCGAAAGCGAAGGGCTCGATCGAATTTTTCTCGACGCCGGATTCGAATGGCGCGAGCCCGGTTGCTCCATGTGCCTTGGCATGAATCCCGATCAGTTAAAGCCCGGCCAGCGCAGCGCGTCCACGTCGAATCGCAATTTTGAGGGTCGACAAGGCCGCGGTGGAAGAACGCATCTCGTGTCGCCGGCCGTTGCTGCCGCCACGGCAATTAAGGGTCGTTTCGCTACGCCCGCGGAAGTGCTCGCGTGAAACCCGTCGTGATTGTGGAAGGTCGAGCCGTTCCCCTTGACCGTTCGGACGTCGACACCGATCAGATCATTCCGTCGGATTGGTTAAAGCGTGTGGAACGAACGGGTTTTGGTCGAGGCCTCTTTAGTGAGTGGCGAGACGACTCGAATTTTGTTTTGAACCAAGCCGAATACCAAGGAGCGACCATCATGCTCGCTGGTCCTAGGTTCGGTACGGGTTCGTCGCGCGAACACGCCGTGTGGGCGCTCATGGACTTTGGCTTCACCGCGATTATCGCGCCGTCATTCGGGGACATCTTCAAGAATAATTCATCGAAACAAGGTCTCGTCACCGTGCAGCTCGGCGAAGACGACGTCACGGCACTGGCCAACCTTGTAAAAGCCGATCCGTCAACGTTGGTCGTCATTGACGTGGCGGCCCAGACGGTTGAAGTGCCGGAGCATCATTGGCAGCGCAACTTTGACATTGCTCCCATGACCCGCGAGCGACTCATGAATGGTTGGGACGACATTGGTCTCACGTTGCGACACGCCAATGAAATCACTGTGTACGAAGAACGCACACCACATACTCGTCGCTCGATGCCGGAGATCTTTGACCCCCGCGGCCACGTAAACGCCTAAACGCTCTCCGTAGAAAAAACGCTGGCCAAGCGATAGCGCACGATGCTGCCGTGTTGGCGCCAGGCGGCGAGTCCAGCAATTATGGCTGTACCCGTAAGGGCGAGGACATTGACAATGATCGCCGCGACCAGGCCTTCGCTCACGTAAAACGCGACCCAGAGCGAACTACAAAGAACGCCCACCATCCACGCACTTGTCGAAACGCCGTCGACATCATCATCACGAATAAGTTCAAGAATCTGGGGCAGTCGGTTAAACACCATGGCGACGCCGGTGCCCAACACACCAACGGACCAGCCAAAGGCCAGCGTGGTGAGACCACTGGAAACGGCAATGGCTCCCGCGCAACGAAAAATCACCGCGCGATTCTTCCAAGGACTGAGGTAGCGAATGATGCCGAGCTGCCAAGGAAAAACAAGCGCACTCCCGGCAATCATCACAATTGAGTGTCTCGCGACGCCGTAGGCAATCCAGAAGATACCCATGCAGGCAAATACGGCCCACGTCGGAAGAGAGATGCCGTCAATGCCAATGTTTCGGGCCCGATGATATTGGAAATACGTCATCGCGAATCCCAATGAAACGCCCGCCCAGCCGACGAGGTTGGCAAATAGGGCGTGGGACATAATCATCAATCTTAATTGTTGAAATTTCCTATTTCTGAGACCGTCTTAGCGGCGGCGATTAGCAGCTGAAATGACAGCCTCCAAGGACGCATCAAGGATTGATGAGCTCATGCCCACGCCCCACCACGTTGTTCCATCACTCGCTTCTGCTTCCACGTACGCCACGGCGGACGCTTCAGATCCTGCCGTCAGTGCGTGCTCGTGGTAGTCGCGAACTCTGAACTGGACATCGAGTTCATCTCTAAGTCCTGCCATCAAGGCATCAATGGGGCCATTTCCTTCACCCTTCACCGTGATGTTCTTTCCGTCGACCAACACTTGGGCAAAAATACGGGTTTGGTTCTGGTCAGCGGCTACCTCGCTCGACAGCAATTGCAGTTTTGGGTTCGTTGGCAGGTACGTGGTCGTAAAGACGTCCCAGATTTGCGCTGGCGAGATCTCTGTCCCGGAGGCTTCAGTGATCTCTTGAACTTGCTTTGAGAATTCCACCTGCATGGCGCGAGGAAGACTTAGCCCGTGCTCCGTATCGAGAAGGTACGCAACACCACCCTTGCCGGACTGTGAATTCACACGAATGATGGCTTCGTACGTGCGGCCCGTGTGTTTGGGATCGATGGGCAAATACGGAACTTCCCAGAAGTCGTAGGTCTCTCCCAAGGCGGTCATGCCCTTTTTGATGGCGTCTTGGTGCGATCCCGAAAAAGCGGTGTAAACGAGTTCGCCCACGTAGGGATGGCGCGGGTGGATCGGCAAACGATTGGCAAATTCCGCCACGTGTCGAACCTTGTCAATGTCGTGAATATCCAACTCGGGATCAACGCCCTGTGAAAACAGGTTAAGGGCCAAATTGACCACGTCCACGTTGCCAGTTCGTTCGCCGTTGCCAAAGAGCGTGCCCTCGACACGGTCGGCACCCGCCAAGACTCCGAGTTCCGCAGCGGCAACGGCCGTGCCTCGATCATTGTGGGGGTGGAGAGAAAGGATAATGGAACTTCGATTCTTCACTTGACGCAGGAACGACTCAATCGCGTCCGCGTAAAGATTCGGTGAATACATCTCAACAGTCGCCGGGAGATTAAGAATCAGGGGTCGTTCCGGCGTGGGCTTTATGACGTCAATGACGGCATTGCAAATTTCCACGGCGTACTCAAGTTCAGTGCCCGTGAAACTCTCGGGCGAGTACTCGTAGAGAAACTTCGTCGTGGGAGACGTGCTCTCGAGCGTGAGACAGAGCGCGGCGGCTTCCGTGGCTATCGACGTAATGCCGGCTTTGTCGAGTCCGAAGACCACCCGACGCTGCAGGGTTGACGTGGAATTGTAAAAGTGGACAATCGCCTGTTTCGCGCCGTGCACGGATTCGTAAGTTCGACGAATCAAATCCTCGCGACACTGAGTCAGAACTTGAATCGTGACATCATCGGGAATCAAATTCTCCTCAATGATGTGACGGACAAAATCAAAGTCCGGCTGGGAGGCCGAAGGAAATCCAACTTCAATTTCCTTAAAGCCCATATCCACCAGTTGCGAAAACAACACTGACTTTCGCTCGAGATCCATGGGGTCAATCAGCGCTTGATTTCCGTCGCGAAGGTCAACACTGCACCATCGCGGAGCGTGATCGAGTCGATTGTTGGGCCAGGTGCGGTCACGTAGGTCGACGGGTACCGTCCCGCGGTACTTCCCAAAGGGCATCCGGCTCGGCTGTTGCGGATTTGCCACCATAACCACTACTCCATTCACTTGTGACTGACATCTAGAAACGAAAAACCTCCCGCATTGCGGGAGGCAGGGGGCGAGAAGGTGCTCGCCCTATCGCAGTAGAAGACCGTCGTAACTCTGTACCTTCACAAATGCAATGGTACTACCAACATGGTCGGTTGGCTAGTTCGTTTATGGACGAGCCAATTTCAAGAGTCTTGAGGCCCGAGGCTTGAGTTCTTGCCAGGAGTTCTCCTGCGTTCCAAATTGCAGTTGCCAATTGAACTCGCGACACATTGTCGCCCGTTCTAACATTTCCTGATGAACAGGAGCGTCCATGCCACAAATCACACCTAACTTTCTTTTCGAAACACAAGTGAATC